>Ga0209536_100001829_pt1 | contig 34850 bp, 21 predicted proteins | sample DeeMarSeWOR28_12_FD_187461 | JGI IMG/M metagenome (GOLD analysis project Ga0209536, IMG submission 187461) | Marine sediment microbial communities from White Oak River estuary, North Carolina - WOR-2-8_12 (SPAdes) (version 2) | ecosystem: Environmental > Aquatic > Marine > Intertidal zone >...
AAATCAGCTGCAGGGTGTAGATAATAATCTGAGAAAAGCTTTAGGCCGTGACAATCTAATGGAAACTTTAGATCTTATTGATCAGTTTGAGGATAATGAAAAAGCTTTAAAGAATGTCCATGACTATTTAGGTATTGCTAAAAAGAAAGTGTCTGAAAAACTAGATGCTTTAAATAAAAGCAATCAGCTTAGCATACCGTTTGGAGAAACTACTACTGAGGTAGATCCATCTGAAGCATCTATAACTACAGAAGGATCTAAACTAAGAATAACAACCAGTGAATATGATAATGTTCCAGTTAAGGTGATAAAAAATAGTGGTTATCAGCTATCTGGTGATTGGGGTAGTCATACTGTAAAATTAGAACGTTTAGACAATGGAGAATATATTACAGTTGATTTAGAATCTGCAAACCGTCCGCGTAATATCCAGCCTTTATCTAAAGAAGAAATAACTGAATTAGAAAATAGAGGTAAGACTCCACAACAAAAAAGAAAAAGCACGGATGAAATCTTAGAAGAAGAAGCTGCTGAAAGACGTACTGGTATAGATGAGTGGACTGAACAGAGAAGAGAAGAATCTACTGCTGATGAAACTAAACTTTCAAAATCTGCTACTCCTGGAACAAAAGAATCTATAAGCGAACCTCGACCTGTGTATATAGTAGATGATGCTAATGAATTATCTGAACTTATTGGTGATTCAATAATGCAAGATGTAAGTAGTGTAAATGACAGAATGGGTACTGCTAAATATGTAGATGAATTACAAAAAATAGGAGAAGCTTTAGATAAAGGTGAGATTACTGCTACTATGGGTAACTTCCGTGCTGTTATAGCGGATAGAGCTGTTGTAGATTTTATTACATCTGATGGTAGAAGATTCTTTATGTATCAATCAACTGGTAGAGGTACTACTGCAGATACTAAGGGACTTTGGGCACCAATTCCAGGATGGGCGCAAAACGGCTGGTTTATAAAAGCTCTTGATAAGAATGGTGTAGATCCTAAGAAAAGTAAGTACGGTATAAAAACTTTTTTTACTATAGAGGAGTATCTTAATAAAAACAAAGATGAGTTATTCAACCCTACTAAAAATCAAAATGCAGAAGGTCAGAAAAAAGAAACTCCTGTAGAAACTCCTATACAAAGTACACCGGTTAATCCTAAGAAGCCAAACGCTATTGCAAACCTTACTGATAAATTAAGAAATGCAATTACTGAGTTTTGGGGCTTTAAAGCAAGAGTACCGTTTTTCTTTTCAACTAATGGAAAAGAAGCATCTTATACTGATATTAAAGACGCTGATTTTAGAATACCATATGAAGAAACAGCATTTGAATATGGTGTTCAAAGAAAACTAATTGAGCTTTTCTATGGAGATACAGAATCTATAACTAGTGAAACTTTAGTTTTAGATGGAGTTGCTAATGGTGTATTTGTAAAAGCAGTTAGAGCTAGTGAAAGTCAAAACAAAAAAGAAGGTTCTAATGTTGATAAAGATGCTGTTGTTTTACAAATTACAGATAGGTTTGGGCAACCCATAAAATTCACTAAAGATTTTACTGCTACTTTAGGAGATGGTAATATTGTAGAGTTTTATTTAAGAAGTCCTGAAAAATTAAAAGCTGGTGACATAAATAAGATGGCAGCGGCTCTTCATAATTATAAATATCCTAACCAAGGAATAGATAAAAAGTCTCAACAGTTTGCTGCTGTAAAAGAAGAAGTTAAAAATCAAATTAAGCAGGTAAATGATGTAAGAGAATACCTTGCAAAAAATCCTAATGAAAACTTACTATTTACCATAGACGGTGGATCAATGGGATTCATACAACAGTCTAATGTAGCTACAACTAAAGTAAGTGAAGTAAATGAAACTTTAAAGTTTGAGATATTTGACATTACAGATCCTGTAACAGAAGTAACTGCTGGAACTACATATGTTACTGCTGAAGGTTTATACGGACAACAAATTCAACTAGAAAGACCCGGTGTAAAAGAATCAGGAGATTTAGAATTAATAAAGCAATTATTATTTGAAGAAGTCAATTACGCAACTGGTAATAAAGTATCTGTAGAAGATAGACAAAACATTCTTCAGAACTATATAGATGCAAAAGGAGAGAACACTACAGGTAATAACCCAAGAGTACAAGTAGTACCAGATGCAAATAATCCTATGGGTTATAAGCTTCTTATGACTACTACTAATGCTGCTGGTCAAAAGACAACTGAGTTTTTTGATGTAAGTAACCCTCAACAAAAAGAAGCTGCACAAAAAGCATTTGACGCTTTATTAGATGAAACTAAAAATTATGAAAAAAATATCTGGCCATATGAAGCTGAACTAGCAATTAAAAGAGGTGCAGTTACTGAAGCTACAGATGATAAGTCCGCTACTCCTAATCAAATTTATAAAAATAAAGAAAATGATAACTACACTAAAGTAGGATATGCATTTAAGAGCAACACTAATAAAGGTGCTATAAACAGCGGTACAATAAATACAGCAACTATACAGAAAGCTGCTGATGGTAGTTTAATATTAACAAAAAAGAATGTACCGGTTCAAGATTTCATGGCTTCTCAGAAGTTTGAAATATCTACACCTGAATTAGCGGCAGACGGTAAACTAAGAAGAACTAACTCTTATTTTACTTTCCAATTAACAGATTCTGCTTCTGATAAGTTATCTGGTAAAACTCCTGCACAAGAAGCAGTAAAAGAACAAGAAATAAAAGAGCGTAATGATTCTGTTAATACAGATGCTGAAGAGCAGGGTCATGATTCTGAATCTAAACCAAAAAGTAAAACAGATAGATTTAATGACTTGTTTGATGATACAGATGAACTTATGAGAAGTCTGGATCAAGCAAAGATGACTAAGAAGCAGATTCAACAAAAAATAGATGAAGCTAGAGAGTGGTATGAGAAAAGTCCTTTAAACAAATACTTCCCTTTTGAAGTAATGTTTGATAAGATAAATAAAAAAGGTGTAGCACAATGGACTATGGCCGGTGTTACTTTATATAAAGGATCAGACTTTACAGATCTATATCATGAGGCTTGGCATGGCTTTACTCAAGGGTTCTTGACAATGAACCAGAAAATAGAACTCTATAATGAAGTTAGAAATAAACGTGGTACGTTTACAGATTATAATGGTAAACAAACAACGTTTAATAATGCTTCTGATAGACAAATAGAAGAGTACTTAGCAGAAGAGTTTAGATCTTATATGCTAAATGGAGGTAAAGAAGGTAAGAAAAAATTAGCTCCAAAAACTAAATCATTCTTCCAAAAGATTCTTAATCTTTTAGAATACTTATTTACAGATTCTAGCTACAATGATATCTATTTAAATCCGCAAGCTGATACAAAAGTAAATGAGTTATTTGAAAAACTTAGATTAGGTAATCTGACTGAGTATACATTCTCCTATGAGAACGCAATGTTTGGTAAGCTTAATGCTGGTATTACTGCACTTAAAGATGTTAAAGGTGTTAATCAGCTTAACTACCAAGACTCTATGGACATCAATGAAATGATTGATTACTATATTGCGGACTATGCAATGCTAAGAAGCAGTACTAAAAAAGACCGTGAGGAGTTAGCTGAAATAGAAAGTGATCTTAGAAAACCAGATATTACTCAAAAAGAAAGAGCTGAGCTATTAGCTAGACAAGAAGCTTTAAGAAGTAATACACAATACTTAGGTGCAGTTACACAGTCTAAGGAAGAAATGCAAAGAGCATATCAGTGGGCTAAAAGTGAGTTGAGTGTACTTAAAGATGATATAAATCAGCAGTATCTTGCTGAAACAAATGAGAATAAAAAAGCAAGACTGTTTAAGCAAAAGCAAACTTTAGAATTTGCTTTAGAACATTTTGGTGATACAACAGATCTAAACAATAACATGAGTAAAGACAGTGATATTGTTAGAGGAGTTATTGGTTACCATATGAAGAAGACTGCATTGTTTGCAGCAGAAGATGTTACTGAATCAACTGGTGACTTGTATAGTAAATCAGGTAATGAGTTATCATTGCAAGAAATGGCAAGACCAGAGATTATATTCTTGCTTAAATCTTTACCGGATGTAAAAGATGGTGTAGAAGCTAAGAACAAATATGGTGTTACTAAGTTAGCTGCATTTAATGCTACCTGGAACAGACTGGCTAGAACCTTACAGAATACAGACAGTATTGATGAAATGTATGCAAGGTTAAATGACTTAGCAAAAGACTATGAACCAATCAAGCATTTGCTAAGAAGGTTAGGGGATCCGCAGTCTGCTAAGCTTGTATCAGAAGTAAACTTACAGTCTACATTCTTCCAAACATTTGCTAAAACAAGAGTACCTCTTGTACAGATGACACTAGTAAAAGAAGGTGTGGGATACAACGCCCGTGTAGGAGAAGCATTTAATTCAGATTATGCTGTTGGTAGAAAATGGCAAAATGATTTAAGTACTGCAGTCCCTAATACAAATGACTACATATTAACTGATGACAAAGGTCAGAACCATGTTAATATTAAAAAGATTCTTGCAGACTTTTCTGAAGCAGATGCTAGAGCTAACCGTATAAAGTTTTACAATGCTTTAGGTTTTAGATTAACTGATACAAAAGAAATCAAGCGTGACATTAACCAGTCACAGTATGACCCGGTTTATTTCCACAGAGCTTTAGTAGAATTAAATAAATCTAACAAAAGACTCTATGATTATAAAGATATCACTGAGGATGAAAGCGTGAAGTACAAAGCTTTGATGAACCTTGAAGCTAAGTACTCTGATGTGTTCTCAAACTTTGCTGTAACAAACGCAGAGGGTAATATGCAATATGAGCATACGCTGAATAACTCTATGACCATTATGATCAACAGTATCAATAATGCAAATAGTTACCAAGAATTGGTATCACAACCACACATGGAGCATTTAAGAATTGATGGTAATAATGCCAATCCTTTTGCTCAAGCTTCTGTCTGGATGAAATCTTTATATGACTTAGAAGGTAGTGCTGAAACTAATCCTAATTGGGGTCAACCAAGAGTTAATCCTAAGACCGGAGAAAGAGTTACTCTTAAACTAATGAACCTAAGTGGTATATTAGTACAAGAAGATAGAAATGAAACAGGAGATGGTATCTCATCAGCTTCTGCAGATAAGGTTACTAAAATACTCATGGACTTACACCTGGCTCAGGCTGGTGGTTTTGAGTTGATGCGTCATGCTGATAAAGGTACTTCTTATGCTGTTAAAATAGATGGGCCAATCTACGGTAACACAAATGCTTTAGATTCATACATTCCTATGAGTGCTTTTGCATATGAGTCTACTTATCACCAGTTAACATATGAGCGTGTACTACCTCATCTTATTGCAGAGATGAAACGTATGCGTGAAATGTCACGTCTAGCTGATGCTGTTAATAAAGGAGAAGCTGTTGAATATGACTATAATTATATTAAGAAAGGTCAAGAGTTTGTAGCTTTTGATAATGTTCTTAAATCAGCAGGTACTCTTAAAGCAGATCTTAAAAAGATAATTGCTGGAACAGAAGATATACAAACGGCTATCCAAAACAATCCGGATATACAAAGAGACATTAATAATAACTTTAAAGAGTATTTTAATAAGCAGTTTGAGCAAATGAACGCTGATGTTGCTAAGACAGAGTTTATAGCTGATAACATGTTTAAGAATATCTCTGATAGAAATCCTCAGTTGAAAGGAAAAGAAAGAGAAGCTCTCATCAGATCTTTTGTACACAATAACTGGATACATAATATTGAATCAGTTGCTTTATTGTACGGTGACATTGCTCAATACAATATGGCTAAAGAAGAGTTCCATAAGCGTAATGCAGGTATAGGATCAACAGGTACTATATACCGTACAGATATAGGAATGCAAAACTATATTAACAATAACTTGTGGGCATCTAGTTACGCTAAGAAACTAGGTTTAGCTAAGCATGAGTTTAATGGACAGTTCAACACAGCTATTGTAGAAGACATGTCTATTAAGTCTGCTTACTTTGATGAGTATGTTAAACAATTAGGACCAGAAGCTGCTGCGGCATATGGTAAAGGTCAAAATGAAGCAGATGCTCAAGGTTTTATTACGTTTGATTCTTACCGTCAATTAAAAGTTGCAGAAGGTACTTGGAGTAATGCTCAAGAAAAACTGTATAGAGATATAGTTAATGGAAAAAAAGTTACTCCAAATGACGTAAGTAAATTCTTCCCTGTAATTAAAGCACAGTATTGGGGACCTCTTGCGCAAAAAACAAGTATACCTTTAACTGCATTTCATAAGTATTCATTATTTCCTTTAATACCAGGTATAGTAGAAGGCACAAATGCTGAAGCAATTCATCAAAAAATGATGAAAGAAGGTATTGATTATTTAACATTTAAATCAGGATCAAAAGTAGGTAACATTACTAAGTCTGGTAATGTTGAAACAGGTGAGCGTAATTTTGATAAAGCTTATTCTAATCAAACTACAAGAACTTTAGCAGAAGGTATTCTCACTGATCAAACGGATGAAAATGGCAAGTATATTCCATACTTTACAAAAAACACTATTCATCTACAGTATTTAAAAAATCAATTACGGATTCATGAGGAACCAAAAGGGAAAGTTATTTTCTCAACTCAGTTAAGAAAATTAGTTGAAGATGGTCTAATGAAGAACGGTGTACCTATTGACTATTTAAATGCAGGTGGAACTAAAGAAGAATGGGACTCTTTAAAGTCTGATAAAGCTAAAGAAGCTAAGTCTGACTACTATAAGATGTTACGTACATATGAGCGTAATCTTACTAAGCTTACTAATATAGCTAAAGAAGATCTTTTACAAGAGATGGGTTGGAAGTCTAATGTAGTTGATGGTCAAGAACAATTAACCGGTGATATTAAATCACTTATTTCATTTGTTCAAAAAGAATTAACTAGACAAGATTTAGCACAGCATGAAATTGACTTCTTACAGTTTGATGAAAATGGTAAGTTAAAGCATGACTTATCACAGCATACTAGTGTAGAAAGAATAGAGAAGTTACTAAATGCTTTAATGGTTAAGAAACTAGTTAAGCAAAAAGTAAACGGTGAGGGTCTTATTCAAGTAGCATCTACGTTCTTAGAAAAAGCAGGTCTTGATGAAGGTAGAAACTTTACTAATCCTACTGCAGAAGATCTAGCTACATATGGATCTAATGACCTACCTTTCTATAGAAAAGGTAAAGGTCCTGATGGTAAAACTTCTGCAATGAAAGTTAAAGTATCATTACAAGGTGACTTTGTAAATCTACTTAAACTTAAAGACAAAGAAGGAAAAACTATAGGAACTAGAGAAAGACTTAATGAGCTAATTAAAGATGAAGAATGGCTAAACACTGGACGTAACCGCGAGATGCTCACTATGATTGCTGTACGTATTCCAGTACAGGGTCTGAACTCTATGGAGTTTATGGAAGTCTATGAGTTCCTAGATCCTTCTGCAGGTTCTGTTATTGTTCCACCAACTGAGATAGTTACTAAATCAGGAGCTGACTTTGACGTGGATAAAATGACTGTAATGATGCCTAACATACGTAAGGCTAAGTATAAGAAGAATGAGTTTGGAATTGCTGAGCAAGTTTCAGATCCGCAAATGTGGAACTGGACTGAAGAAGAATTAAAAGAAGAATATGATAGATATTTAGCTTTCCAACAAGAAAGTGTAGCATTAAAAGATAAAGAAGGACAAGAGGGTGTGATAAGTAAAGTTGATAATATTTTAGCTGCTTTATTCAGTAACCCAAAAAATAAGTTATCTGTAAATAAAGAAGATATTGAACAGATGGCTATAGAAGAGTTTGAAGAACTTATCAGAACAGGTGAGGTTATGGATTTTCCAGCTTTTAAGAAAAAACGTATGGGAGCCAAAGCTGTTCAAAATGATATCATTAAGAATGTAACAGACATCCTTTCTTTATCTACTAACTTTAATGCACTCCTTACACCTAACAGTACAGATCTACTAGATCCAATATCTGATGAGTTTAGAGACTCTGCTATGGATTTCAATCCTAAAGAAAGACTGTATGGAGAGGGAGTTAATAAAGAAATATCTGGTACAAGAGTATTAGAGTACAGATATAACTTATACAAGCATCAATCTAATAAAGTAGGTAAAGAAGCTCTTGGACTAGGTGCTGTAGATAATACGTACAATACTTTATTTAACCGTATTGGTGCATACATGAATGCAACTACAGTTCCTTTAGATGAATTTAATAGAGCACAAAACTTATTAAATCAAAGAGCTGCTATTAAGGATGTAGTCAAAAGACAAGAATTTACTAAGAAAAATAAAGAAGCATTAGACGCTGCTCAAAAAACAGTAAATAAGTTTGAAAGACAAACAATACTATTAGATCATAATACTATGAAAGTAAATGGTGAAACAGTAATTTCACTTTCTCATACAACTAGTAAAGGAACTAATGTAAAAATATCAGACTTAATTAACCAGATGATTAATGGTTGGGTGGACGTTGCTAAAGATGCCTGGATATTTAATATCCAAGGTAATAAAGAAGTAGCACCTACTTTATTGTTTATGGTTCAAGCTGGTGTACCTATTAGAGATGCTGTAGCAATGGCTTCTTCTCCTCTAGTAAAAGAATACATTAAACAACAACAGCTTTTAAAATCTACGTTTGTTAATCCATTAGGAATGGATCTTGCTAATCCTGCTATGTACAGAGTTCAAGCAAAACAAAATATACTTAGCAAACCAGAGTTTGGATTTAATGTAGAACTTAATCAGTTTGGTAATATTTCTAACGCTACTGTAAAAGAGCTAACTCAAAATATGTTATCAGGAGTTAAGAAATTTGAAGCAGATAAGTTATTAGAAGGAACAAAAGCACATAGTAATGCTTTAAAAAAGAATACTCAGTATCAATATAGTGAATTAGATAAACAAGCATTCTTGCACTATCTTCAATTAGAAGATATGGGTAAATCTGTAAGAGATGTTAAAATGAGAACTAATGTAGATACTAGTAGAGATGAGAGTTTATTTGCTGCTCAAGATAGATTAGGAATGCTACAAGCTTTAAGAGAAGACGGAAGATTACCTGAAAGCATTGTAGATAAAATCATGACAGAATCTCCTATTAGTAGTTTCTTTATACAAGGTTTCCAAATTAATCTTTTGGGTAGATTATTTCCTTTACGTAATCATAAAGAAATAAATCAGTTTGCACGGGAAAATGTAGATAAAGATCTACAAGATGCAACTTATGGTGATAAAGAAACCACGGTGAGTAACTGGAAGAGTGATCTTATAAATTTTATATTCCAAAATGAGTTAAAGTATTTTGATATAAATAAGATCAGTAATTACAGAAGCATGTCTTTAAAACAAGACATCAAACTTGAACCAAGTAAACTTCAGTTTGGTGCCTATGTAAAAGAGGGTGTAATGTATATGGATAAAAACAGGCTCATTGAACAGTTTGATAACGGTGAATATGCTAAACTAGCTTACTTAAAAGAGTTAGGTCTAGCTCCAGTAACCGGTGCAAATGTATTCAATGATGCCAATGAGTATATTCATTTTGTATTAGAAAGAGAATCTTTGAGAGCTCAAAGACCTATAAGTACAGTTAAGGATACGGTGATGTTTAATTACTATATAGATGAATATAAAAACTTCAGCCCGCAAACAGAAGATGAATCAGCTCCTGCTTATAACAAAAGAGTTTACAAAGCAGCATATGAGTTTTATCTAAGAGATGAAGCTATGGCTAATATCCATAACTTTAACTACATGTTCAAACATACATCTGCTAACTTTGCAAATAAGTTCTTAAGAATTAAAAATGCATACCCAGACTTAGCAAAAACATTTGACATAATGAACGCCTTATCTACTACTGATAAGCAGGGTATTAAAAACATTATGTTAAATGAAAGCAAATTGTCTGCAGATCAAAAGAATATTCTTAATGAGAACTTAGCAAAATTATCAGATGTAAATGAATTAAAAGAAGTTCTTCCTGATACATCTTTAGAACAAAGAGGTGAGATAGCAGACTTCTTTAAAAGTTTCTCTACATATGCGTTCTTGCAATCTGGTTTAAATGTAAGAAGTAAATACTCTTTAAATCAGTTTGTATCACAAGATACTATGCTTGGTGTATTAAGTAAGCCAACAAAAGAAATGTTATCTAAATTAGATAATGATCCTGGCGCATTAACTGAATTTATGAATCTTTATACAGATTTGTTCAAAGAATTAAATAAATCTAAAGACCGTAATACTAGAATCCGTGGTAAAAACTACTTTAGAAATATAACATTGTCTGATTCAAGATCTATAGCAGAAGCTAAGAAAACTTTGAAACCGGCAATGCTTGAAGAAGGATTGGCTACTACTACTCAACCTACAGCACAAGCTACTCAACCACAAACTACAGAAAAGAAAACATATACAGGAATGGTTACTAGTTTAGAGCCAAACCAAATATTTGTTTTTGGATCTAATCCAGAAGGCAGACATAGAGCAGGTGCTGCTAAATATGCAGCTGATAACTTTGGAGCTGTTCTTGGTCAAGGTAAAGGATTACAAGGACAGAGCTATGCATTACCTACTAAAGACTTAAGAGTTAAAAAGAATAAAGGATTAAGATCTATATCTAAAGAAGATATCATTAGTAACATCAAGGACATGTACCAAGTAGCACAAATGTTGGGACATAAAGAGTTCTTAGTTAGTGATTACTCAGGTAAAAACTTAAATGGATATACAGGACAAGAAATGGCAGACATGTTCCACCAAGCAGGTCCAATACCAGCAAATGTTATATTTAATGAGAACTTCCAAAAGTTAATACCAGATACTAAATTAAAAACAGTAGCTAAAAAAGGTGTTGACTTTGTGTTTGAACAAAACCCTCAGCTAGAACAAATAGGTACTGCAGAAGACTATACTGAATATCTAAATACAATATTCCCTAATAGTAAAATTAAAGATATAGTATATAGAGGTAGTACAAATCCAAACTTAATGGAAGCATCTGAGTTAGATCCTGAAAAAGGAACCGGTGCTAAAAATTTAGGTAAGGGTATCTATCTGGCTAAAAGTAAAGAAAAAGCAGATCAATATGCAGTTAAAGGTGGAATCACACAAGCTTATATTATAAATGCTAAAGACTTTTATATTACATCTATAGATAAAAACTGGTCTAGAGGTTATATTACGCCAAGTAATATGACTGTTAGAGAATTTACTGATGGTAAAGATACTGTAGTAGATTTTGAGGGTTTAGATAGAGATAATTATTTAGACATTGAGAATAACAGAAATATAGGAAAGTATACTGGTCCTGTAGATGTTAATGGATTTCCTACTTATCAAGAAGAAATAAATACAATGCCTGCTTGGAGAGAGTTAGCAGTTAACTCAAATGAGCAATTGCATGCATTAGGTTCTATAAAGGATATTGGAATGTTCACTGAATATATGAAAGCTAGGGAACAAACTGCTAGTCAACAACAAGGCACTATTGAATACACAGCTAGAACATATTCCGCAAATAGATTAAAAAGTATTAACGCAGTAAAAGATCTAAACATTGCAGCTAATTCTGGAACTACATACATATACAATGGTCCTATAGAAAATATAGGTGCACCGCGTGAAAAAGATGAGCTCTTGCACAATGCTGCACCTAATACTATAGGCTTACCTACTAAACAGATGTATAGTCAGCAGTCAACTGAGCAACCAGTAAGAGCAGATATAATTAGAGATGTAGATGGTAGAGTTAATCCTCAAGCAAAAGAAGCTATTGATAATGCTATACAAAACATAAAAGAACATATAGCTCAAGGTCAGGAGATTGCGTTTTCTGATCAAGGATATGGACAAGATATGTTAGAAGCAAATAAGGCAGGTAATCAATATGCTCCAGAAACTTTCTTATATTTGTCTGAGCAATTATATAATAACTTTGGCTACATAAACCCTGGATATTTATCTAATAATCCTAATAAACAAGTAGTTAAAGATACTTATGCTAAGATTCAAGGGAATCAAAACATATCAGATTTAGAGATTGCTGAAGCTCTAGATCAAGAAGTAATGGAATTTATGAAAAACTGTATATAAGATGGCAAGTTGTCCTAACATTAATTTAGAGGAGTGGAAAACATTAGAATCTGCTGTAGGTAAATTAGAAGCCTACAGAGATTACATTGAAACTAATGGACAAATCCGTACTCCTGAACAAGTTTTACAAAAATTAGAAGCACGTAAAAACAAACCAGTAGAGCCATCAGAGTTTACTGAGGATCCTTCATTAAGTGAGTTAGCAGAAAAGACTGTTAATGAACCTCAAGTAGATGAAGCTATTGTTCTAGATACTATGAAAAGAACTAGAGCTGGAGAGTTGGCAGATAAAATGTCTAGAGCACTAGGTATAGAGTTTGAATATGTAACACCAGAACAAGCAGCAGAGTTTACAAAAAATTCTAAAAACCCTTGGAATGGTGAAGCTGCTTTCTTTTTTGGAGGTAAAGTTTATTTTTTAGCAGGACGTTTAACAACTGATAATGTATTACATGAGTTTGCACATCCATTTGTTAGAGCCATTGCGCAAGAAAACAGTGAGCTTTTTAACAATTTATATGAACAGATAGCTGCAACAGAAGAAGGTCAATCTATAATCCAGGAAGTAAGTGAAATGTATCCTGAGTTAGAACTGACAACAGAGAGTGAATTATTTAAAGAAGAAGTAATTGTAAAAGCCTTAGAAAAACATGGTAAAGACAAAGTTCAAAACATTAAAATACAAGGACCATTTGCACAAGCCATTAGTGAGTTCTTATATGCAATTAAACAAATACTACGGAAAGTGTTTGGTAAAAGCATCAAAATATCAAACCTTAATACAGATACTACAGTCAATGAATTAGCGGACATACTAACAGAAGGCAACCGTATTAAGATTAACACTGAGCTTGTTACTAATGATGAGATAGTAGCGTATAACAGAGATAACTTTGAGCAGATAGCTGAAAATCTAAACATGCTCAAAGCCCGTGAGATGCAGACTACTATTAATACTTTTTATGATACTATATCTAAACAGTTGAATCAGCTTTATAATAACAAAAATTATGAAGAGCTTATTCCTATCTTAAGAGATCAATACTTACGTGGAGATTTACAAGAAATCTTATCTAATCTGAAGAAGTATCAGACCATGATTAAGAATGCTAAAGATAACATGATTGATGACATAGAGAATACTAAAAGCCGTTCTCAAGCTATGACTGAAACTCTTTTGCGTTTAGATGATATCATGGCTAAGATGTATGAAAGCATGGCTGACATACGTGCTGAAGGAGATACCCAGGAGAATATGCATAAAGCTTACTACTATAGTAAGTTTATAGATCATTATACAGGACTTATCCAAGAATTAGAAAAAGGTTTGCGGGAAGCTAAGGTACCGGCTGGTGCATCAATTAGAACCGTGATCTCATCTATAAGAAACAACATAGATAACACTAATGATATTATTAATGATATGAAAGCTGATGGAGCAAGAGATGCTCTATATGATCAGCTAGAACCAATATCAAGAAGTGTATCTGAAAGATATGAAGAGATACTTACTAATTTAAGAGCAAAAGGTGCTCCACAAGAAAGAATAGATAGAGTATATAAAGAGTACCATGGTATGACTCAACGTCAGTGGGAACGCTTTAATGAATTAGCTAGACTAAAGAAAGAAGGAAGTCTCAGTACAAATGAGCAGAATGAGTTTGATAACTTATTACTGATGAGTAGAGACGGTGTATCTATTACTAGAGAGAAGATAGAAGCACAACTAAAAGGACAGATAGGTGATGCTAATGTATTTAGTAGTTACTTAGAAGGATACTTATATAACAATGACCCTATTATTGGTGGTTTGGCTTTGTATACAAAGAATGCGCTGAATGATGTGATGATAGTAGCACAACAGAAATACAACGCATTTGCAGAAGAGCTACGTGATCCGCTTAAGCGTGCAGGATATAACCCTTCTATGCTTGGTAGATTAGGTGAGAGAACTACCTTTAGGGATAAGATAGCTAGAATAGACCCGGAGACAGGTGAATTGAAAATGCAGGAAGTACACACTTTCCTCAATCAGTTTAAAGACTACCGTTATGAAAAGGAATTTCTGAGACAGGCTGTATCTGAAGCACATGATAAATATCAACGTAGTAACTCAGAGGAAGATAGACAAGCTTTCATAGCTGCAGTTGACAAACAAAAACAATTCTTGAGAGATTACTTTCACCAGGAATATGTTGATGAGTTCTATGAGAAAGAACAATTATTATCTCAAGATGAGATAGGTAAAGAAGCTTCTTATCTACGTGGTGAGTTGTTTGAAAGAATGAATGAGCTAACACGTACTGCAAGAACTCAGATGGATGAGATTGCTGTAGCTGATGAGATAGATGCGTTATGGGCAGAGTATGCTCAGATGCACTCACGCTATGACTTAGCTGGTAAACTTAAAACTGGTAGAGAGGCTGCTATAGCTCAAAGACTACGTGAATATAGAGAAGAGTCACGTGAGTTCTATGAATGGAAGATTAGAAAAGGTGTATTTGAAAATGAATACTTTAACTTCTTACAAGAACTACGTAGTAAGAATATAGCTGAAGGAAGTCCTGAATGGAAAAAGGCTTTAGATGACTGGAAAAGAGTTAACACCCGTAAAGTAATTAAAGATGATTTCTACCAAAGACGTAATGATATTATCTATGAGATAAAACAAATTATGTCTAAGCTTTCTGATACGGAAAGAAAAGAAATAGATCAGTCTGCTATATGGGAAGACATTATTGATAACACGGCTGGCTTTAGAGATTCTGATAATCAGTTGAATGGTACTGAGATGTCTGAGTCTGCTATTAGTAAAATAAAAGAACTGCAGGAGAAACTTGAAGTTATTAAAGAAAACAGTTTAAGAAGATCCGGTTTAACTAGAGAAGATGAAGCTAGGCTGAATGAGTTATATGCTAGATCTAAAACTGACAAGTCTGTCTGGCCGGAGATTAATGAGTTAAACGCTAAGAAAAAAGCTCAGGGTGGATTAAATCAGTTTGACATAGATAAGTTAAATACTCTGTATTCTGAATTAGCAGAACTTAGTAGTAAGGAAGCTACTAGTTATTACGCAGCTCAAGCTAACGCAGTAATAGCTACTATAGATCCACAGTTACTAATGAAGACCAAGTTTCAAAAAGACTTTGGGAATATGAATATAGATCCACGCAGCGCACAGTATCTACTAAGTGCTGAGGTTGTTGAAGAACTATCTGCTATTAGCCCAGAGTTTGCTGAATGGCATTCTAAAAACCACATTAAGAAAAGAAAGTGGAATGCTGAAACTAAGCAAGAAGAAGATGTTTATGAAAGACTTTATGTATGGAGTGTGACTAAACCTTCTGACCCATCTATGATGGAAACGTATCAGATTAAGAATGCAGCTGGTAGAGTAATAGATACTGTACAAGGATTACCTGCTACAAAATTCTATACTAGAAGTGTTAAACTTAAGTATAAGAACCGTAAGATACGTGGTGTTACTGTAGATAATCAAGGACAGTGGATGCCTAAGTTGTTTGATGGTACAGCTAATGGTGCTAAAGATGACCGCTTTATAAATGAAAAGTATGAAGCGTTAAAGAATAGTACTGATCCAAAAGACCAAGCTTTATTTGAGGCATTAGAAATTATGAAGAAGTATCACCTGGATAATCAGGAAGGTCTTTCTTATAATAATAGATTAGGTTATGATGTACCACGTTATAGAAAGTCTAATTTAGAATTAGCTAGAGCTATTGCTAAAGATCCTATTGGTGCTGGAAAAGATAAAGTGTCTGGATTAAGTCTATTAATGAAACGTATCAGAGACTTCTTTATTAAGACACAAGATCAGGCTGAAGATGGTATGTCATATCAAAATAACTTTAATCTAATTAGAGCAGATATCTTTGACAATGACATGACTGGTATTCCAATATCTGGTTTATATGATATTGATGTAAATGATGTATCTATGGATGTTACTACAAGCTTGAATAGATACATGCTTTCTGGAGAGAATCAAAAGAAATTAGTTGAGATATCTCCTATAGTTAGATCTATCCAAGATACAGTTAACAACCCTAACAATCAGATTAATGATATCAATAAGGTGCATGAAAGAAACTTTAAAGCAAGTAATGTACTGAGATATTTTAAGAAGGATAAAAACGTCAGGGCCAATGCTGTAAACAACTGGATAGAAAAACACTTTGAAGGACAGACTCAAAAAGGTATGGGTGCAGACTCTCCCTTTTTACAAAACTTTAGTAACCTTCTGTTTAAAAGAGCGTCCTTTTCATTCTTTGCATTTAACATACCTTCAGCACTAAAGAACAGTTTAGGTATGAAGTTTCAGGCTATGCTTGAAGCCTCTGCTGGTAGGTATGTAAATCACGTCAATTTACAAAAAGGAAATGCTTGGGCTTATGCCACTATGGGTGAATTAAGTTCTACTGAGTTATACAAAAGAGGTGCTAAGTCTCATAGACAACAGCTTGTAGAAATATTTGATGCAATACCGGATAAGTTTGAAACAGAGTTTGGTAAAACAATGTCACGTACTTTTGCTAAAGATGCTGCTGATTTACAGTTCTTTACGTCACACCGTAAATGGTTAGAGCAACAAGCTGGTCTACAACTGTTTGCGGGAATGATGTATCACAAGACAATAACTATGCAAACAGCTGATGGGCCTAAGACAATCTCTTATCTAGATGCATTTGAAACTGTTGATGGACAAATAAGATTAAAGGAAGGTATTGATGCACGTTACGGTATTGAACCAATATTCCATGCAATAAAACCAGGAGACACTGTTGAAAGTATAGCAGCTCAATATAATATACCTGAGAGTGCTATTGAACAAGTATTTAAAAACTTAGACATAGATAAGAAGTTAGAGCAAGTAGAAGAACTTGAAGAACTCAGAGAAGATGATCTTAGTGAAATAGATTTAGATTCTGCAGAAGATGACTTAGAAAGAACTAAGATGCAGGATCAGATAGATGCTATTAACAGAAAGTATGACCGTTTGATACAAGAGAAAGGTAGTGTTAAGATTGATAACACTGAATTTAAATTCTATAAAAACCGTATAAGACAAGTCACTAACAATATGGGTGGTGCTTATGCTAAGTTTGATCAACCTGAAGCACAGAGATATTTAGCTTTCCGTTGGGTATCTTTCTTGCGTAGATTCTTTACTACAATGGCCATAAACCGTTGGGGCTTTAGAGGATCTATACTTAATCCTAAAGGTAGACTAAATCCTGGAACAGGTGATATACAAATGGGATTTTATATACAGTTTGCTAAAACTGTTATGGATACTATTAGATCAGGAGGTAGCAGTTTAAAGTATGCACAGAAAGAAGAGAAGGAAGCCGCTATAAGATTTGTTGCTGAAGTAGGTATGCTTATGTTATTGAACATGCTTATGGGAGCACTCTTTGGTTGGGATCCAGAAGATGAAGATAGATTTGAAAAACTTAGAGCAATGTCAGGCCCTTTACCTGGACCTTTCACAGAGAAGAAAGAAGGAAGAGCTGACTTTGATTTAATGGGCTGGGCGCAACTTCATACACTACATCTAATGATGCAAGTACGTGGAGAGAATGAGCAGTTTAACTTACTGACCGGTGGTAGTAAATTATACACAGAGCTATTAGATCTTAAAGGTATTGCACTAGGACCTACTGTTGACTCATATGAAAAAATATATAAAGAGTTAAAAGGTATGTGGGGTGATGATCCTAAAGCATATTATAAAAGAGATGTTGGACCAATGTCATGGCAAAAGAAAGGTGACGCTAAGTTCTATAATACTTTTATGAAAATGTGGGGTGTTACTGGTAAACAATATGACCCTGCAATGGCAATACAAAACTTCCAAAGCTTCTACGTAAGACCATAAAAAAAAGCCTCAGTCATTCTGAGGCTTTATTGTTTCACGGAATCTTATGGTATTCCGGGCTTTAACCAGAGCAGCTTTACTCTCTACCTAGATTCTCCGCCTGAAACTTAAGGTTGAGCTGTAGCTATCTTCTCAGCTAGAACTCTTTCTGTAGCGTTTAGGTCAGCTAATTCTCTTTTTTCAAAACCAAAGTGGAAGCTTTCAAGTTCTTTTACACGCTTAGCTAATGCATTAACATGAGCCATTAATGCTGGTTTACCATCACCATCTTCTACAATGATTTCTCTTAGAGAAAGATCTTTAAGGTCATCAGTATACTTACTTGCTAACCTCTGCTTCTCTTTAACTTCAGTTAATTTTTTAATCTCTAAGTTAATTTCTGCAATTTTCTTTAGTTTGTCTTCATTACTTAAATCTCCAAATCTTGCCATGACATATAATTTTTTATTGTTAGTACTATATATAATATAAGAAAAAAAGTTTACATGTCATTGTAGTAGTAGCAAAAAAAAGGGAGAGCCGAAGCTCCCCCTGTTCTTATAGATCATCAATATTTTCCATGAGATTACCTACGTAGTCATATAGACCATTAGTTCTGAAGTCATCACCATAGAATCCCCAGCAGCTGTCTTCTTCTTCACCGTCTTTATCCAAGACCCTGAATCCATAGACATCACCACTTACATACGAATTATATGTTTTAACTTCATTATCAAGATAACCTTCTAATCTATTCTTATAATCAACCCAAGTCTCATCATCATTCATAGTCACACCAAGACTATTAATAGCATCATGCGTTATGAATACATATCCGATTTGACCTGAGTCCCATCTGCAACCAAACTCAGTAGTACTAATACTAATACCACTATGATCATACATATACAAAGGTTTGATTACAAGAGGATGTTCTCTCTTCATAATATCTGCATAGAGTTCCTCCCACGAATCATACTCTTCCTTAACATAACTATCTGTATCATCACCCAAATAATAGTTACGATGAAAACAAACCATAGTAGTTAAGTTATCATCATGTCTTGGGTTATGAGGAGACTCATCATGAATTATCTCTAACTTCTTCTCCTGTTTTAGATTCAGTGTTTTCAGTACGTACATCCGATTGTTTTTTATCTAAATATTCTAAATACTTTTTAAGTGCGTCCGGGTCATCTTCAAGACCATTCTCTTGAACCCATAGCACTGCTCTTCCCATTCTACTCATAAGATTAATTTAATTAGATCACATCAGGGGAGGATCTCAACTCTCCCCATCTGCGACTTTCTAGCTTACTCTAATTATTGACCATAGAGTTTATATAATTTGCTGCTAATACGAAACTCTCACCAGATTCTAGTGTGACATCATAGACATCATCTTTCCGTACAAATGTAAATTCTGGATTGTATCCATAGAGTTCTTGGATCTCCTTTGCAATAATTACTTTTACACCTTCCTCAGAGTCATCTGTATGTGTAACGCTATTGCTTTCCTCCACAACAATTTCCTCCTCATCACTCTCCTCCATATCAAAAGGAGTATCTGTTGAAGCTATTGTATCACCTGTGTACATTTCAGGCGGGCCCACATGTTCCTCTTCAGACTGTGCAGGTTCTTCCTCCTCCATAGTAACAGCTTTGATACCAAAGTAATCATCACCTTCCATGTTTTCTATGTCAACTACTTCAAAGTACATACCGTCAATATCTACTAAATCCCCAATTTGTACACCGGGATATTCATCTACTGATATATAAGTTATGTCATCTTGTGTAATTATCTCATCTTCATCTGGAGTAGGAATAAATTGGAGATCTTTAACTTCATCTTCAACTGTGGTTACTTCTGTATTAGGATTAGGTAGTTCATCTACACCATCAATGTGATCTTCATCACCTCCTGATTCAATAGCTACCATACCCATCTTATCCCAATCTTCATCTTCTTCAGCATCTAGATCTACTACTGCTTCTTCCTTTTCAGTTTCCAAATCATGAGCTGCACACGGTGACAACGGTTCAGGACATTGACTCATACCATCTTGAGGCAATAGTATATCACTATACTGCTCAATACGGTTGTCCATTTCCATGTCTTCTTCTTGAGTAGTCCCAGTTTCTTCACACACATTTGCAAGTGTTGCATCATCTTCATCAAACTGTGTCAAATCAAATTCTAAACACATATGTAAGTGAATAGCTGATTGATTGGCCAACCATGTTCTTGGATTAGATTGACGCAATGCTACTAGTATGTGATTGTAACATGTCCACAAATTATCTTTGCTTGTAGTGTAACTATATGTAGGACTATTATACTCCTTAACTGCAGCACTAACCATGTCAATAGTTAACCAACCTTTCATTAAGAATTTACCCAATAGGCTACCAAACTTATCTGCGTCAATATCTATCTGCTGCATGGCTCTTTTATTCTGAGCTAACTCATCATAATAATCTTTTGCATTTGCCATCTGCTCAGATATCTTATCTGCAGTTTCTTGGTCAGCAGTACCTGTGTGTTTTCTCACCCAGTCTCCTAACTGTCCCACCATAAATGATTCACTTTCATGAACGTAAACACCAAAGGTTGCTCCAAACTTAATCATCTTATTGTATGAATTAACAAACGCATACATCATAGATAGATCAGGATCATCATTATAGTCTACAATGAATTTACCAATTGCTTCTTTAGCATCTGTTGTACACTTATATAGCTCATGCTTTATACCAAATCCGTTATTTGCTAACTCTTGTTGTATTGTATTAATAACAAACTGATGTGATATAACTGTGTACGTACTTGTTGCCACAGGCAACGGGGCGTTAACCAGGACAGACCTGGCAACGTTTCCTAATTTTCTAGGCATAACTTTAATTTTAAAATAAACTTAATTGAATTTTGAACAGCTCAGGTTGCATGGCTTTTATCTCTCTATTGATTTTATCTAGATAAAAGTTGTAATCTATATTGTATTCCTCCCAAGCTTTCTCTTCATATACATTGAATATGTGTTGTAACCATCTACCGGCTACCACATTTATTTCTCTGTCATCACCAAGGTTTCTCTTGATTATCTTATCACCTTCTTTAGACACTAGATATCTAAGGGTCTTTTGTAAAGGTTCCGTAATAACTATACCATCTTTAACATAAGTTTTCTGAAACTTCCAATTACCTCTGATCTTTGCTTGACCACAATAATCAAAAATGTTCTTGTTAGTTTTCAGGTACTCTTCAGGTTTAGTCCCGTGGACAAAGAAATCAAACAGTGCCTTAGCAACTACTGTGAAACTTTTGTTCTTATGTAAAGGTTTGTCTATTTCAAATCTACCTTTACACTTAGTTTTGGCATGATAAAATTTACCGTCTTCTTTTTTAAACGGATCTCTTGGATTTGTTTTCTGCAGTTCTAAGAAAGTATCACGGTCAACTTCTTTGTACTTAAATACACCAATGTAATTGTTTACATCAGGTACAATCAGTTTCTGATACTCATCATGCTCTAGCTGCAGGTTAGTTACTTCTTCCCATTCTTTACAAACTTCTAAATAGATGTCTTTGTATTTCTTAGGAATCATCATTTCTAGACCGTCCGTGTTCTGCATAATAGGAATGCAACCTGGTACTTTTTCCGCCAGGTTCACATACAACATCATCAAACTAAGCTGACCATTAATAGTAATACGCATAGTGAGTTCAGGATCATACAAGAAACTGTTCTCATCATTACTTAAACCGTATGTACTATTTAGGATAATTTTGTATACATAGTTTCTAGGATCTGTTTTAGGAATCTTTTTCCGCTCATCAAAGAACCATTCATACAGTTTACAAAATTCTTGCTTAGGTAAATGTGCAGGAGCCCAACCATTTCTAATAGCTAAGTTAGGATAGAAACTGGTAACATCTGATGACATGATTGTCATATGTTCTTCAGGTTCATATATACCTCTCTTAGCACCGTGGACACCACCCAAACCAAAGTCTGTCTGAACTCCTCTATACTTAACTGAATAAGAGAATGCACCTTTAGTATGCATACCATTAATCACTAGATCTTTAAACTTACTAAGCAGGTCTTCAAACTCAGGAACTCCATTGAAGTTTATGTATGGAAGAATAATATCCCGCACATGTATTTCTCTTCTGTAAGTTCTTAGTTGTTTTAACTCATACTTAGATATACCAGTTTCTTTCTCTAGGAAGTATAAAAATAGTTCTTTAGATATCCGTGGTTCAGATGCACTAAACAATGGTATGTTGTACTCTTCTGTAAGATCCCGTCTTAACCGGATCTCCTTAGCACAGAGAGTCATAATATGTTTAGTACTGCTAACATCATTCCTACAATACTTTGCTATTTCTTGTAGCTGTGGTACTGTTTCAATCTTAGTTGTATGTTCTATTGGCATGTCTTGTACATTATGCCAATCCATATTACATTGTATCCATTTCAGAGATGAACTCTTTGCAGGATTGTCCCAGTGATTTAGTTTAAATATATCTATCTGTTTTATTGATAGATTCTTTTCACTATACTCTTGGAACTCACCCTGAGTCATTCTGTTGATACAGTCCTGAGCTTTTGCATAAATCTTTTCAGCAGCTTTCTCTCCACTAACGTTCATTAACATGTCCCTATTACGTAGTATATACTCTGTAATCTGACTGTCAAATGCTAAACCATTAAAGGATATGTGCCACTGATTAAATTGTATGTTCTCATCAAAAAAATCCAGGAGTTTATCTAAATCATTCCGCAACTTACCTACAGTAAATACCTTTACCTCATCTGTTTTGTAATGCTCAAACACTCCAAGAAAACAGTTGGACAAAGTCTCATAGTCCATTACGTAATGATTCATCTACTTAAGTTTTAAATTAGAAATTTCTTTTCTGACTAAGCCGCCAAAGGTGTAATCATTACCCTCTTGTTTAGAGAGTCTGATTATTCTTACGGCAAGCTTAATTAATTTAACTAGTCTTACCATAGTACAAAATAAAAGAGGAGCCTGTATAATACAAACTCCTCTTAAGATTATTTATTAAAGGGGCTTACCGTCTGCGCCTACTAATGAAGGTTGCTCAACAGCCATGATTGTAGGCTCTTTGTCAATCTCACGTAGGAACTTGCTGTAGTCATATGTATCTGCATTAACTGCAAACTGCTTGATGAAACTTTCCTGCTCATCTTTCTCTACAATGTAATACTCATGTAAAACATTTAAGGTAGTACGCTGTTCTTTATATGATTTACCATTAGCTCTGACTTTCTTTGACGGCATTGGGTTACCATCTTCATCTAAGCGCGGTACCATCTGAAAGTTTTCTTTAGATGTTTTACCTATAACAACTAGTAATGTTGTACTAGGATCATAAATTACCTCACTATAAGGACACTCATTATTTACTGGGATTAATTTAAATGTGTCTTTGTCAGACCAGTAGCTGGTAATCAGCAGCATGTTTTTACCGTATTCCATATTCTTTATAAATTATTAATAGATTCAAAGTTAACAACTTTAGATTTAATTTCAAGATCTTCTTTAGATAAATCTGGTAATGAACACAATTCACCTACCTGTTGTAACAATGATTTTTCCACGTCAAGTATCTTAGCATAATCTCCATAATACTTCTCAGGGTATAGATAACTTTCTATATATGCATGATGCTTACTATGGTTTCTGAAGAATAAAAGAACTTTTCTTTTATACTCATCATTAAGCATTGAATACTTACCGTTAATTATTTTCTTGTATTCTGATTTAAAACTGCTAAAGTCAAAGACATATGCACCATTATTATCTGCAAGTTCAAAGAACCCGTCAAATAAACTGTGGTTTATAAGTTTCTCCTCAAAGCTTTTAAATTCTTTGTCATCCCGTAAATGATATACTATAATAAACTTATAATCATTTAGTGAATATACATCTTTCCAAGTCATATATGTTTGAACAGGAGTGACACTACTGCCACGTCTGATACCAAGAATAGGATACAAGAACAACCTACTCTTTTGTATATAATTGGGATATATTGTATTTAACCGCATTTTTACATTTTAAAGTTCTACATTTCCTTTAGCATACTCAGCTGGTAAAGTAAAATCTTTGAACTTTAAATGATATTCTGCGTCTAACATTACATCTTCAAATCTCTGTTGCCAAGACTGCCGTGTCTTGTCTGAAACTTTAAATGCATATAACTGATCATACTTATCAAATACAATAAAACGGAACTCAATATTCCATTCATCCGGATCTACTTTTACCTGCTTACTTAAAAAGTTACGAATAAGTTTTAAATAAACAATGGCTTGAAGCCAGTAATTCCAATGATCAACAGATTCTGAAAACTCCTTTAACGCTTTTGACGTTGTCTTAAAGTCATTTACGCGTACAGTTTTAGTAGGTACATCTATAACTACGTTATCTATAATACCTTTAAAACTGTAATCCTTTGACTCTGCATCACATTCTAATGCAAACTCATTGTATACAGCTCTCTTCTTTGGATCATACTCTAAGTCTAATCCAAGAAGCTCTCTGATTTCTGTGTTTGCTTTTACTACCTCAGCTCTTCTTGTACATTTATCTAACAATGCGGAGTCTATGATTGTTTTATCTCCTTTGTTTTTAAGGAAATTAAAATACTCTTCAGTTTTGGGTTCAATGATCTTTGCTATTCTTTTAGCAGGATCTTTGACATTTTGGTGTAAGTTCATATCAGTTAACACTTGGTCAACTTCTGCTTCAAAATCTGACAGGGTAAGAGTGTTGTCCCCCTTCTCCTGGTAAATCTTAAAGACTTCTTCTACAACGGCAATTGTATTTGCACTAGGTAAATTATCTGATGCCACAATGAAGTGATCATCAAAGCGTGCTTTATCTTCAAGCACTAGAAAATGTATAAGAGTACCTTCTAATAAGTACTTCTTAAAATCATCTTCCTTTTGTTTTAATACATATTCCTGGTAAAATACGGCAGGAACTGTAATTAACTTATTAAGGCTGGAGTAACTAAAAGCAAATGGTTTGCTAAAGAACTCCGCCTCAAGTAAGTTTACATCTGTTTCTTTAATTGTCTGTATCATCTTGTAATAATTCTAAACATTCTTTTTTTAATACCGGTCCTTGTGTCCAACAAAGATTATCTGAATTGCTATAGTTAATATAGTCTTCTGAACATAATGATGATACTAGTTGAGCATTAGCACGGGTAAACTTTTTTTGTTTACGCAATGTAGCAGTAAGTTTATTAATATCCAAACTACTTAGCTCTTTTAAATCTAAATCTAGAAAAGTTAACAAACTTCTGAAGTTTACATGCTGTGCTTCTTTTAAGTTACCTATGTCCTCACCAAACTCTTTTAACAAGAACAATAGATGAACAATACTTTTGTCATAATCACAGTTACTCATAAGCTCCATCATAAGAACTAGATTCTCAGAGTCTTGACTATTACCAAAAGCTCTAAGCTCATTGTACTTAACGTCATCTATGACAAACTGATTCTCATTAAGAACTTTAAGAATATCAGATTCCATGTAGATATCACATGTCATAGCTCTCATCTCTGGTGAATTACTTAAACCAATAAGTTGATTCTCTTGCAGACTCATGCTGTCATACTTAAAAGTCCATCTGTTTTTTATATGCTGACTTAAACTTGTACCAGTACTAGTAAACTGACTAGTCCAATAATAGTCACTCCAAAGTTTCTTACTTACAAAAATCTTTTCTATTGTATTGTTTTGGTAAAACATTTCAAATCTTTGAGGTATCTTATCATCAATTAACTGATTCATAAAGGGCCGCCATTCATTTATATCTACCGGCATACATTTAGGATAAAAGTCAAATGATGTATCTGAACCTTCAAGATTATCTGAAATAAAAGCGGCTGTTGCATTACTAGGTTTATTAGTACAAGAAAAGTTTTCTCTTACTTTAAATCTAGGTACAGAACATCCAGGAAAGAAATATAACTTATCAGATCCTGTGGCTTGCCAACCTGTCTTTACATTGAGAGCACTTTTAATGTTATCTCTAGTAAAACCTTTTACAATTTTCATTTTGATACAACCTTGTACGCTGTCATCATAATCAAATAATATGTAAGTTTTTAAATTCATAAATTTAAATTAAACGGGGGACAGGCCACCATCCCCCGGTAATTATTATTTAGTTGCTAACTCTTGTACTGTAGGATCAAATAGCATCTTCTGGAACTTTTGTTTGTTACCATTCAAGATCTTCTTTACAATATGATACTTAAGATCATCTGTAAATACTTCATCATCCTTTACAAGATATGTAATACGCTGAATAATTTCAGGCGTGATTGGGTTCTTCTCTGCATACAATACAGTGTAGTTAATGAAACGTGTAGTTAAGATACTAGCAATATCTGCTCTGTAATCTGTAGCTGCAGTTCCGCCATTACAAATTGCGCTCATGAGATTGTCCCTTACCGTCTTATCATCTTTACCAAGTAGCATTTCTTTTGGTGTAATGAGTTTATCTAAACGGTTGTTAATAAACGTGGTGAATAGAGTTGCTACTTCCCCGCCTACTGAACCTTCACCTACCATCTGAATCATAGGCAGTGAGTCTTCAAACTTTGGAATAGAACTAATACAGTTAAAGAATGTAGTAATAGATCTTGGATTCACGCGTGAGTTTACAATCTCTGGGTGCATCAAAACAAAGTTGATACATCTACCATCAATAGATTCTTTCTCTGCCCACTCTGCCCAACGTTCATGGTTCCACTTCATAACAACAGAAACAAATCTAGTTCTTTGTGCTACGTCAATAGCATTAACTAGATACTCTCCATCATCTGGATTAGCTGTCAATAAGATGTGCCAATCTTTAGGAAGCTTCCAAGAGATATACTCTTGTCTATCTACTAGTTCCATAACGGCTTGAATGAATCTGATATCAGCACGGTTCCAGTCATCTAGAATAAGAATACCTCCACCAACTTTATCTGCTATCCATTCAGGTGGACAATAAGACATTCTTTTCTGACCAGTAAAAGTATAACCTTGTTTACTATACTGATCAATAGCATTCTCATCTATCCATAAACATTCACCTTCACCCTCTACAGTTTCAACAACTTTCTTAAGAACTTCTTTACCGTTAGGTAGAGTTATCTTTTTCATTACTTCTTTTTGTGTAGGTGCAGCACCTTCTTTACACATTTGAAACTGTCTAATAGGGAAACCTACTAAGTCACCAAGCTCCTCAATCTGAGCAAGATTTAATTTTACAAGATTCAATTTGTTTTCTTCCGCAATTTGTAGCGCAACACTAGTCTTACCCAAACCAGATTCACCAATAATTTCTGTAGCTACTGGTTTCTTACCTGCTTTTTGTATGTGTCTGTTATTGTCAATAATGTGTTGCAGAAAGTTTTTCATTTCTGCTGAGTCTAAGCTTACTTGATTCATCTTATTTTATAATTCTAATTTAATTACTTGTCCAGGGAGTTCCTCATACGCATCCCCTCTTGATGATAATACCCATAGGATATTACCTTTTGCTCCTTCTGGTGCAGAACATTCACCATCAGTAAAGTAGAATAAACAACTGTATTCTTTCTGATGCTCATTATAATAATCTATAACAGGCTGAAAGTCAGTGCCTCCTCTACCGTGTATCTCTAAATCTTTCTTAGGATCAAACTTTCCTATGTAAGATATAGCAGTATCACATTCTATAATAGTAACATCTGCACCGGTCTTCTTCATGTGATAAAGTTCATTTAGAAACTCTTTCAATTCATTAGTACTCACGGAGCCTGATGTATCTATGGCTGCTAGTATGTGCTTGTGTCTTCTAATCTTAAGACCAGGGTTTTCAGGTAACCTTTTATTGTATTTACGTCTAGACTTCTTTGTATAAGTCTTAACTGATTTACCTGCAAACCTGCGCATATAACCTTTCCAATCAAACTTAGGTGGGTCAATTTGTTTTAGACGTTCTAAAAGTTCTTCAAACTCACCTGGTATTACACCTCTGCTTTTCTGTACTTGATCAGCAACTTGCTCTACTATATGTTTAGTTTGTGATTCTATTAGTTTTTTAGTAGCCTCATCTAACTGTTCTATTTCCTCCCAGTCATGATCAGGGATATTAATCTTCTGACCATTAGGAAGTTCACATTCAGACTCACCATTACTAATAGCATTCATTATGCATTGCATAGTTTCTTCCTGCTCTTGTGCTAACTCCATTAACTTATCATAGTAATAGCGCGTACCTTTACGCTCTTCTAATTCAAGTTCTGGAAAAGTATCCAAGAACATTCCGTCTTCAGGCAGCATGGATCTCTCAATGTATTGATTGATTTCAAGATCCATAGCAATGTTTAGTACTTTCTTGTTTGCATACTTAGTAAAGTTTACAAGATGAAAGAAACCTATATGCAATAACTCATGTTTAAGAACACCTACTTTTTGTTCCATAGGTAAAGATTCCCAGAAGTCTGGATTAATTGCCAGCTCATAGTTAATCTTATTTAATCTAACGCCTGCTGTTGGAAGCTTGTTAGACCATATCTTGTTCAAAGACATCAGGAGTAAACCGTAGAACGGCTCCTTTAACATGAGTTCTTTAGACGCTTTAGCTAAAGATTCTACGTTTGTCATTCTTCATTTTTTAATTTAATTTTCATATCAATACTCTCTATAAAATTGTAACCAAATCCTAAGCATTGATCTGTAAGAAACTTACTAAACTGATTTAAAAACAGTTCCATATTTTCTGTACTATACTTATTTATAAGGATAGCATCAAAGATCTGTTTAAAAGACAAGTTTAAATTCTTACTAGTCTTTGATATTTTTTGTACAAAAGCTAGAGCAAGTGGAGCATGTTCTTCCCATAAAGGAAGCTTTGCTTTACTAAACTTATAAGCAATTAATACAGCAGCCGGGTTATCCTTAACATCATTATTAATAATTGTCAAAGCTACCACCTGATCTTCTACAGTTGAGTCCATCATTTTAATTAAGTTCTCTAACTTATCTTCTGTTATAATCATTAGTCTTCTAATTTTTGAGTTCTAATCATCCATTCAGGCGGATGTGCAGAATTGATATTATCTATCCATTCTTTTGCTGTTGGTATATAACCATAGCAATCTTCTTTTACATGTTGTTCTCCAATATATCTTACATATACCTCTTTACCATCACAGTTGGTAATTGTCATACCAAATCTTTTCTCACATTCAAAGATACCTTCACTGTGATGTCTAAAAATTCTGTGTTTGCTATGTCCATACCAGGCTTTAGTTTCATCAAACCATCTATGAATATCTATATAATCCATTGCTGAACCACCAAACTTTTTAGCTGAGGATTTTGCATGTTGCCAAGGATGTGCCATTAGTCTACTAATTCTTCTTTAAATGAACCTTCATGACCGTAGTATTCTGTCTGTGTATAGTAAGTGTTATTATCTATTATATAACTTAGATCTGATAATCTTAAAGCTATATAACCATAACCACCATCATTATTCCACCAGTCTTCTATATTATTAAGCTTGTCATAAAATAAATCTTCTAGAATTTCTTTTAGACCCGGTACGCAATTATCTATATTTATATGTTCACAAGTCTGTGTTCCGTTATCAAGAGAACCTTCTTCAAAATGTGGCTCATAATCATCACCTAGATAACTATACTCTTCTATTGCTCCAGAGTCACCTCCTCCACAATAATAAGCTACTACATATTCACATCCAGCGTCTTGTAAACTAACCTTTACTTTTAATAAATCATCTGTCTTACTCATAACGTTTAAATTTGTTTATAAAATCTGCCAAGTATGTTGGCGTTTAAATACTCTTCTTTTTCTAGAACCTCTCTTACAAACTGGTATTTAGTTTCTTGATATGTTAACTCTGCTTTAGAATAACATATTTGTATCATATACCTTTTAATAGGGACTCCTGCTTTATGTGCATCCTGAAGAACTTTATTACTACTGTAATAGTTTTCATAACTAGTTTTAGTAACCAGCTCATATTTTTTGGCCCGCTTATCTGTCATAGCAGCTAAAGCTTTTTTACCAAACTTCTTTTTTCTTACTGAATAAAAGTTCTTCTTACCAATATACCTAACAGATTTACCGTCAATGATTGCTTCCATTTCATATACAAATCCTACTGCACCTTCAGGAATCATATCATCTGTAAACTGTTGTGCTTTATATAACCAACTCATGGTAGTTCTTTTATTGTACCTGTCAAAGCTTTGGTAAGTACTGGATAAACTGCAATGCGTGTGTTTGCTATACCGTGAGCCTCTATACAATCCGCTAGATCTTTTTCTAACTTAAGGTGTGCTCCAGGAATATCAAACAACTCTTTGTATGAGATCATGGCCCTAAGACCCGCTTCATCATTATCAAATAGTGTACATACAGCTTCATACTTTTCTTTAATGGTATCTATTACTGACATAGGCAGCTTGCTATTCTCACTGTCTGGTGCAATAGCTTCTGCATTTACAAACCCTAACTTCTTAAAAGCCATAAGATCTTTTAAAGAACTGCATATAACTAGGTAGGGCTTATCAAATTTAAGCTGATCATAACCTTGTGTATAGTTGCATACTTTAAAGAACTTAAAGTCTGTTGAAGTGGGTTGATATATTTTATATAGTGTTCCGTCTTTTTTGAAGTATCCATAAATTCTGACACCTCTGATTGTAACCTTCTTATTAACGCCTTCCTTACTCATAGTAAACTCTGATAAAGGGGACACGTTATACTCCTCCAGAAGCTTAGATGATATTTTATATCTCATCCAATACTTCTTATCAATCTCTGTCCAGTTTCTAATCTTAAATGAATCAATCTGATACCGTGCTCTTTCTTCATAGATAGTTACAGGATACTTACCATTAGATAGTATGTAATCATTGTAATCATTTATGATCTTCTGAGCAGCCTCCCAACGTTTACTATAACCAAAGAGTTCTTTAACAAGAGTTAAGGCATCACCACCTTTACCTGCTGAGAAATCTTTAAACATATACTTGTTATCTCTAAAGAAGATAAACATAGAAGGTTTAGAATCATCCGGATTAAATACTGATTTCAGTTTTACATCTTGTCCGTTTAGAGTTTCAGGTAGAGTTAAATAGTATTGAAAAGGCCACGCAGCTGGCACCTCTTCCAAAGTGGAAACTATAGATGTTGTTTGTATCATAGTTAATAATTTGTGTAATAAAAAAGGGGACTTACAGCCCCCTTAATTTACTACAGGTTTTTAAATACTACAAATCAAAGTCTGTATTATTGTTTACATCAAAAGGCATTTCTTCTGCTGATACGTCATCACCAAATCCTGTTACCTCTTTAGGTTCAAGTTTAATAAAATGCTCACCTGAATTAAAGCTGATAAGTCTAGAAGGCTTAGCTTCTTCTGCCTCAATGTTTACAAGACCCTTTGCTGTAAGCTTAGGAAAGTATAGGTCATATCCTGTATAACCATTCTTCTTTTCATATTCTTTACCAGCAACAGTCATCTTAAACCACTTACCTTTGTAAACATCTGATTCATTAAAACCATCTATGAAGTCTTCAATAGTCTTGTACTTATTGTCAACACTTTCATACCAGTCATATCTATTAGCAGCCATACAAACTTTTCTAATAGCTTTAGCAATTTCCATATCTCTAGAAATTTCTACACCACTAGGAGTCTTGCCGTCTCTGTAATAGTATCTGTTAGTTTTAATCTCACCAATCTGTCCCTCATGTCTACCTTTAGACTCATCATTATCTATATAGAAACCTTCAAATCCTTCAATAGGTTTTGTTTCTACATTAAGCATTAGATAATAACCTGCATCAGCTTCCATAAAAGAAAATCTTTTTAAGCTAACGCTGTTAATCTTTAACACATGTTCTCCTGGTTGAATGAGTTTAGGTAATCCACCTCCGGTGCTTTCTCCGCCCGCATCTTTTGTACTAATCATTTTTTACTTTTTTTATTAATCAATATAAACTTTATCCCATGAAGTAACTAAACCATTATCAGTCATTTCTGAAATGATTACTTCTTTATTTCTTAAATGGTCTGGTCTTGCTCCGCAAACAATAGAATCATTAGTTGCAAAACTAAGAATATTTTGGTTACCTTTTCTATATAGATAGCCAATAGCATCTGATTGAGATGTGATTATTCTTTTCATTTTACCTGTAAGATCTAAGTCTCCAGAGGTAAACTCACCACCGGACTTTTCTAAAAGAACATCTTTAATATGTCCTACAAGAATGATTCTTGGTGCTAGAGTTTTAACATATTCTATAATCTTGGTCATAGCTTCTCTTAGATAAGAGTAACCTGCACCGTTAGGTAGATTAAGAATATTACCATACTGAGCTTTACCACTGTCTCTTGCTAAGCTACCATCAGGAGCTTGCTTAAACCAGCTTTTACCCATTGCCTTTTTAGAATAAAGAATTTCTGCATAAGGAATACAGATATCTTCTAAAGCAGTTATTGTGTCAAGTGCAATATACTTGTAAGGATTACCAGCTTTCTTGATCTCCTCACCAATTGCTTTGATATCCTCAACACAAGTTGCTTTAATTTTCAAAGCGTCTACGTAATCTGTACCACCTTCTAAATCTATGATCAAACAGTTATCAAGATCTGCAAGTAATGCAGTCTTACCAACCTTTGGTTTAGAAAAGATAATAAGATTCTTAGGGCTTTGCGTTTCAGCTTTTACCTTTTTCATAGGTAATTTAATTTCTGACATCATTTGAAATTTTTGGTTATTAATTCATTTAACCACTTCTTGTGGCTTACAGGTTTTTTCCACTGTATAGCTGCAAAATCTCTTAGTGTCATAGAATCATATGGAACATCCGCGCTTACATCTACAAAATCTTCAAACATTTCTGTCTGTTTATTAGACTCCACACTTTTGTGTAATTCTTCTACATCTATAAGTTCATCTACAGGAATTAAATACCTAACGTCACCAGTAGTAGGATGAGGTTCAGAAGCTTCATACTCTGTTTCATAATGTGGATTAAACACCCACTTATAAAGTTTTCTTTCTGGATCTTCTGGTTCATAATCTCTACTACAAAATTCTGTATAGATATCTTGTTCACCATACATTTCTTTTGGATAGAAACCTATAATTAATTCTCCATTATGTTTATACGCCATGCGGGGAATAAACTTTGGATTAGTAACACCTTCTTTTTCAAACAACGGCTTATGCTTCTCCATTAGAAAAATTACTTTTTCTCTTTTAGAGGGAGCGTTTTTGTCTTCATTATTACTTACTGTACTAATTGCCATTATTAAAAATTTAAGTTGTACTTACTCTTTTTTGCTGAATACCTGGGGTAGGCATCTCATGCACTTCCATCTTGTCAAACTCTGCTTTAAAGAAAGTCATTCTTGTATCACCATTTCTACATTTAAGAAAATGAAATACAAGAACTGTATCATCTTGTATGATGTACCTCTCTGGCCCATAATACTCAATGTACTTATTAGCAGGTCTGTTCACACCAATAACCATATCAGCGTGTTGGAACAATGCATCTCCACCTAGAATGTCTGTTTCCAAAATGTAGTTACCGTATTTACCATTCTCATTTCTTTCAGGAGACTCAACATGTCTACCTAATTGTGAAAGAACAATGAATGCTATTGGATAACGTCTTTTGAGTGCGGTTAATGCTTCACCTAAATTGTAAAGCATTTCTGTTTTGGATTCACCTTTGTCTTGTTTTAATAGATATGAGTGGTCTAAAGTGATTACCGTATTAGTATACACTTTAATTCCATCTACAACTTGTGAATGATCTTCCATATATTCTGCAACAATGGCTTTCATTCTTTCTACTGTACATGGATTTTCTACAATGTCTACTGGACATTTGTCTATATCAACTGCTTTCTTTGCGTGCTGATATAAAACATTTAAATCTGTATCTGTTAATCTGTTGTTCTGATATGCGCTACAAACGTACTTGTAGGGTTTACCTAACACTGAACAAAACTCTCTTACCTTAGATGCTCTAGCTACCATTTCAAACTGAAACTCTAGCACTCTAATGTTATGACCTTTGTTCTGTACAAAACCTTCTCTTATAATCTGATCTTTTATTAACGTTTTACCTGTACCTGGTCTACCACCTATAACTGTTAGTGAGTTCCATTCAAGCCCGTTTACACCTGCCTCATTTACTTTGGGCCATGGAGTTTTAAAACTTGTAATGGTACCTTCTTTTCTAGCATTAATGTATACTAATGCTTCTTTATAGGCGGCATCGTCAATTGATTCGTAATATCCTTTAGACTGACTAGTTAAAGCTGTTGCCCCATATCTTCCTATTGCAGACTTTAAAGCTTCTTCTTTATTTAAGTCTGCTTTTTTTACTATAGGACCTTTTTTTAAAGCCTCTTCTCTTTCTTTTTTAGGATTACCTGTTGAAGTATCTATACCTTTTGGGTCTACAGGCTTATCGTAATTTAAATCATCGTTAGGCATATACTCTAAATTTATTGTCCAGGAGTTTGATTTATATAGTCACCTGTTCTAATATCCATAAACATAGGTACAATAGGGGCTTGTGTTATTGGATCTATTAGTACATCACTAGGATTTCCTACTCCATAAGTAATATCTACAGCTCTTAATGCTCCTGCACTAATATCATTGACATTTTCTGTTTTATAATGTTTTCTATCAGGAGTACTGT
>Ga0209536_100001830_pt1 | contig 34846 bp, 38 predicted proteins | sample DeeMarSeWOR28_12_FD_187461 | JGI IMG/M metagenome (GOLD analysis project Ga0209536, IMG submission 187461) | Marine sediment microbial communities from White Oak River estuary, North Carolina - WOR-2-8_12 (SPAdes) (version 2) | ecosystem: Environmental > Aquatic > Marine > Intertidal zone >...
GCCATTACCGCTATGCTCGGTTTGTTATTTATGAATTACATGGGAATGATCGATATGAGCATTGTATATGTAAATGAATACTACATTTCATCCGCAATTGTAGGGGGTGTGATCATGGGAGCTGGATTTATTATTGGTGGATTTTGCCCTGGTACCAGTGTTTGTGCTGCCGCCATTGGTAAAATCGATGCCATGTATTTCATCGGTGGAAGCTTAGTTGGAATTTTAATATTTGGTCAGACTTATCCACTTTGGGAAAAGTTGTACAACTCCAACTATTTGGGTTCCTTAAAGCTTTCGGATAGCCTTGGTCTTTCAGACGGAATTCTTGGACTTATCGTAATTGCGGCTGCAGTCATGATGTTCTGGCTTGGGGAAAAAGCGGAAAAAAGATTTAAACGAGAAGATATAAGTAAAGAAATATAACCAACAAAATTATGCAAATCAGATTTGTTATATCCATTATTTTAGTTTGTCTTGGTCTTATTGCTGCCATACTGCCACAAACAAAAAACTCATCCCTGGAATTGGACGCCAAACAATTGCTCAACGAGATCCAATTGGAAAACCATGTGATTTCAATCGATGAAATGGCGAATGCACTGATCAATAACGATCCCGAATATCAATTGATTGATCTTCGATCTGAAGAGGAATTCAAACAATTCAGTTTGCCGGGTGCCATTAATATTCCATTTGCAAAGTTATTTGATGAAGAATGGTCACCATATATCGATCAAATTGCCAGGAAAAATGTATTTTATTCCAATGGAACGACACTTTCATGTGAGGCCTGGTTATTAACCCGTCAAAAGGGATACAAGAACAATTATATCCTTAAGGGCGGACTAAATAATTGGTACGCTACTATCATTGATCCAAAAGAACCATCATCAACGGAAGGAGAAGAAGCTATAGATAATTACCATACCAGAATTGGCGCCAGGCAATTTTTTATGGGTGAAGGAGCATCCGCCAACACATCTGTAAATGTGACAGCTAAAAAACCTGTCCCTAGAAAGAAAAAGAAAATGGTGGCAGGAGGTTGCAGTTAAAAGGAACATGGATGTTCATTTTAAAATACCTGTAAAAAATGTACATCACTTAGCAATTGAAAAATCAATGAAATGAAAAGACCATATTTAAAGTCACTTGGATTATTTATTATACTTCTTACAATCGGATTAATCATAGCATCTGTGCAGAGTAGCAAAAAGTATAAATTTGGAACAAAGGCAGAAGCTCTCCACGCACAATTGCTGGAAGGAAAGCATTATATCGATCCGAATAGCGCAATGGAAATTTTATCAAGAAAGGATGATAATTATATCTTTGTTGATATTCGAAATCCGCGAGAATTTGATAATTTTCATATGGAAGGTGCAGTGAATGTACCAATGCAACGTGTGCTTGATGATGTATATATCCCATACCTGGAAAACGATAAAGTTAAGGTTTTATATAGCAATGAAAGTATTGAAGCTGATCAGATCAGGTTACTGCTCACCCAGTATGGTTATGACAATTTATTTGTATTGCAGGGAGGAGCCGATTACTGGAAAGAAAACATGCTTTCAAGAGATGTTTTCAAATCTGCAGGGGAATATGATGATGAAAAGTTGAAATTTGATCTTGAAAAAGTTAAAAATCTCAATTAACCACCGTCAATATATTTCAGGAATAAACGTCTGTTCATATAGTGGAGGGCGCACATAGTTGTCGTCCTTTTTTATTTTTGGTAGTTTCACCTCTGGTTCAGGTGTATATTTATAGGGTATCTTACTCAATAAATGTGCGATACAATTAAGCCTTGCCTTCTTCTTGGAATCTGCATTTACCACAAACCATGGTGAAATTCGTGTATCGGTGTAATGGAACATATCATCCTTGGCTTTCGAAAATTCTGCCCATTTCACCCTTGATTTTAGATCAATTGGACTAAATTTCCAGCGCTTCAACGGATTCTGGATCCGTTCTTTAAATCTTTTCTCCTGTTCTTTGTCACTGACAGAAAACCAATATTTCAAAAGAATTATACCCGAGCGGATGAGCATATTTTCAAACTGAGGGCACGAGCGAAGAAACTCCTCATATTCACTATCAGAGCAAAAATCCATTACGTGTTCAACTCCTGCCCTGTTATACCAGCTTCTGTCAAAAAGTACAATTTCGCCAGCGGCCGGCAGATGCGCTACATAACGCTGAAAGTACCATTGTGTTTTTTCCTTTTCTGTCGGAATTCCCAAAGCTGTTACCCTGCAAACCCTGGGATTGAGCCTTTCAGTAATTCTTCGGATCACTCCTCCTTTTCCTGCGGCATCACGTCCCTCAAAGATGACAACGATTTTCTGATTTTCCTTTTTTACCCATTCCTGGAGCTTTACTAACTCAACCTGGAGTTTTTCCATTTCTTGCTCGTACAATTCAACGGTCAGCTTCCCATTGGACTTGTTTTTATTTTTTTCTTTGGACATATTACCGTAAAAAAAGTATTTCTGATCAAATTAGAAAAAATAAAGAAGAATGAAAAAACATTATCCGGCCTTCACCTCGGTAATGTGTTTGATTTTCTGTTCTCTGTATTTTGGTAAAGTGAACCTAAACGTGGATTCAACTCCAACTTTACTCTCAACGGAAATCGTCCCGTTATTCTGCTCCACAAATTCTTTACATAAAATCAGTCCTAATCCAGTTCCTTTTTCTTTATTTGTCCCGAGGGAGGAGTGTTTTGCGCTTAAATCAAATATTTTTTTCTGAACATCCGGAGTTATACCTACACCCGTATCACGAATGCCAATCTCGACACAGTCTTTCCATTCGTCCACAAAGAATGTAATTAATCCTTCTCTTCCAGTAAATTTAATGGCATTGGATAACAAATTACGTAACACAGTACGGATCGAATTGATATCCGCATATACCATAATATGTTCATCAGCCAACAATTCGATTTTAATTTTTTTATTCAATGCCGCTTTGGATAATAATTGAATATTTTCTTTGATAATCTCAGTTATTTTAAAATTCTCAGGTTTAAATTCGATCTTGCCCGTCTGAGACCTTGCCCATGCCAACAAATTTTCCAGCAATTCATAAAGATTTTTCAATGAGGTATCCAGGTCTTTGGCGATAGTACGAATTTCCGACTCCGAAAGTGACGTGGTATGATTTATAAGTAAGTGTGAAAATGATATCAGTGAGTTCAGCGGACCTTTAAGGTCATGCCCAATTATTGAAAAGAACTTGTCTTTCGTGCTGTTTAGTTCAATGAGTTTTTCATTTTGCTCTGTGACCTGGTCATTGATCCGCTGCAATTCTTCATTGAGTTTCCGTTTTTCCCGATAGGAACGGACAATAAAAAGTACAAAAACTCCTAATACCACCAGTAGCAGTATCAACGTAATAATAAATCGATCTCTGGAAGCTAATTGCTTTTCGGTTTTCTCTTTTATTTCCTGTAAACTCTTTATTCGTTGTTCGCGTTTTTCAATTTCATTTTTATTCTCCAGTTCTTTGATTTTCCTTTCATTTGACTCCGAGAAAATGAGCTCACTAATTCCAATGTATTTGTATTGATAGGTAACAGCATTTTCAAAATCATTGAGTGCAAGGTAGGCCTGATACAAGTAATCAAAGCTTTGCTGCATCAATACATTTGAATTGATAATCTCCGCATTGTTTAATCCAAGCTTCAGATTATTAATGGCCCGCTGGTATTCCCCGTTTTCAATGCAAAGTAATCCTATTTTATTATACGATTCTGCCTGTCCTGTACCATCCTTAATCCGATTGCGAATGGCCAATGCATTCAAATGATATTGAAAAGCCAAATCACGCTGATCCATGGAGAAATAGCAATTCCCAATCTTGTATAGCGCAATCGCAATCTGGATATCTTTTCTGAGCTTAAGATAAATTTCATGAGCCCTGCGAAAATGCTCCATCGCCAAATCATGATTAAATCGCTTTTCATATAAATCGCCAAATATGATATTCGTTTCTGCCATCTCTTCAAGATGATCATTAATTTTTGCGTTCTTCAATGACTTTTTTAGACATTGTTCTGCTTTATCGAAATCATCCACTTCGATGTAGGTTTTTGCCTGTTGGTTTAAGGAAATAGAAAGAAGATCTGGTATTTCGGCGCTATCTGCCAGAAGATAAGCTTCAATTTGATGTTCCAGAGATTTTGGATTATCCCCGATCTGATGATATATATCGGCAATGGCTAACTTGGTCAGGATAAGTTCTTTAATAAATCCATTTGATTTAGCTTCCATCTCAATTCTTTCGCATTCGTTCAATGCATTTTCATGTGCAGATGTCAGGTAAGAATTTGAAATCCCCAAATAGCGTTGAGCCCGTATTTTATACACCAGATCATTTTCTTCAATAGCATAATCCAGCATTTTTTTAGCTTTTTTGTTGGCTTGCAATGGTTCATTGCGAAAATAATAGGGGATTAGCTCATCCAGGATCAATAACTTTTGTTCGTTATCAACCAATACTAATTTAGTTTCCAGACTATCTATATAATCTTTTGCCCAAACACGTGTAAAAATGTTGAAAAAGAAAATGAGAATAATTACAGCCCTGAAAAACATAATTACTTGCAATCAATCAAATACATAACGATCCGTATGTAAATTTTAAGGTGTTAAAAATAAATGTTTAATCAATTAAAATAAACTAAATCCAATCCTTCTACGTTTAACTTTGACAATGTATATAAATTATATACTTTTGTAATTCTTATCTGCTAAAACATCAATTTAATCATGAGTATTTGTAAATCAACATCTTAGCAGATTGTTATTTCGAAAATATTTAGTAAATTTTAAGAAACGGTTTCTATTTTAGGCCGTTCTTTTGTTTTATAAACATTTATCAATTATGTCGAAAGTTTCATATTATACGGAAGAAGGACTGAACAGACTTAAGGAAGAACTCAATTATTTGAAATCCACGGGAAGAGCTGAAATAGCAAAACAAATTGCTGAGGCAAGGGATAAAGGTGACCTGAGCGAAAATGCTGAATATGATGCAGCAAAAGATGCCCAGGGTTTGTTGGAATTAAAAATAGCCAAGTTGGAAACTGCTGTGGGAAACGCTCGTGTAATGGATGAAAAAAATGTGGATACATCAAAGGTATCAGTACTTTCAAAAGTAAAAATCCGGAATAAAAAGAACGGCGCTTCCATGATTTACACCCTGGTATCAGAAGAAGAGGCAGATTTGAAGACTGGAAAAATTTCAGTGAGATCTCCAATTGGTAAAGGCTTGTTGGGCAAAAAAGTAGGTGAAGTGACTGAAATTCAGGTTCCGGCAGGGAAAGTCGAATTTGAAATTCAAGAAATCTCAATATAAATGAGTAGCATTTTTACCAAAATTATTGAAAGGCAGATTCCAGCCTATATTGTGGCGGAAGATGATAATAATATTGCTTTTTTAGATATTAATCCACTTTCAGTAGGACATACATTGGTGATACCAAAAATGGAAGTGGATTACCTGTTTGATTTGGATGATGAAACCTATACCTCGCTTCATCTCTTTGCCAAAAAGGTTGCTATCGCATTAAAAAAGGCAACAAATAAACGCATAGGAACCGCAGTGATCGGCATAGATGTCCCACATGCTCATATCCATCTTATACCCTTTAGGCAAATGTCGGAGCTTAATTTTGCGAATCCGAAATTAAAACCTTCTAATGAGGAATTTCTTGAAACTTCAGCTAAAATTCGAGAAGCATTTACTGGATAGGGTATTTACTTTAATCTTTTCGGATTATCAATGACGAATGATTTCCAGCTTTTTGACTTTGAGGTCGAAGATGTTCTATTATAATGATGGCATATTGCCACTGCCAAAGCATCCGTGGCATCAAATAGCTTTGGAGGTTCGGCTTCAAACTTTAAAATGGTTTTTAGCATGCTCGCCACCTGCTCTTTTGAGGCATTACCATTGCCTGTAACGGACTGTTTTACTTTTTTCGGGGCGTATTCTGTGATGGGTATTTCTTTGGATAGTGCCGCCGCCATGGCAACACCCTGTGCACGACCAAGTTTTAACATTGACTGTACATTTTTCCCATAAAATGGCGCTTCCAGGGCTACTTCGTCCGGTTTAAAATCTTCAATAATACTAATTACCCGCTCAAATATTTTCTTGAGTTTCAACTCATGCGTGGTGTATTTTGATAAATGAATTACACCATATTGAACTAATTGGGCAATATTTCCTTTCACCAGGATCACACCATACCCCATAATGGAGGTGCCAGGATCCATACCTAAAATTACTCGTTCAGTCTGATTATTACCCGATGGATTCAATTTCAGAGAAATTTTATTTGAGACATAAGTTCTTAAAATTGGTCAATCATCTATAATTTTACACACAATGTTGCTATATTTTTTCATCATATTCCTGTTTTATTATCTTTTCATTGGCATGATGGTTTATGGTTGGAATACTATTAAAGCCTCATACAAACGCGAAAATTCAGGTGATCTCCCGTATGTCTCCATAGTCGTCGCAGTTAGAAACGAAGAAAAAAATATTCACCGATTACTGACTTGCCTATCAGAGCAATCCATGTCTCACGACCAATTTGAAATAATTCTTATAGATGATAATTCAGAAGACAGAACTGCCGAAGAGATAAGTAAATTCAAATCAACCGCAAAACTTAACCTACAGCTTTTAAAGAATGACATCAGTCCGGATAAACTGACCTCACCAAAAAAAAATGCATTGAAAAAAGGGATCGAAGCTGCCAAAGGTGAATTGATTATCCTGACAGATGGTGATTGTTGGTTTGAAAAGGATTGGTTGAAATCAATGATCTCAGCTTTTAATAATGAAAAAACCATGTTTGTTGCCGGGCCTGTTGCACTTAAAGGAGAAGGCACATTGCTATCCAGAATTCAAAGCATGGAGTTTTCCAGCCTAATGGGCACAGGGGCGGCAATGATCAGGTATAATTACCCTCTTATGTGTAACGGGGCAAATCTCGCTTTCAGAAAATTAGCTTTTTACCATGTAGACGGTTATGAAGGTAATGAAACTATTTCTTCAGGTGACGATGTATTTCTTATGCAAAAAATACACACATCTTTTAAGAACTCTGTATCATTTCTTAAAGATCAACGGGCAATTGTAGCTTCAAAGCCACAATCCTCCCTTACCAGTCTGATCCATCAAAGAAAACGATGGGCCTCAAAATGGAACCAATATCAACTCCCATTTAGTTGGTTTCTACCTGTTTTTCTTTTTATCCACTACATTTCCTTTCTCGCCTGTATTGTAACAATTGCATTTGTACCACAATATGTACTGGAAATCTCCTTACTTATGATGATAAAATTTATTCTGGATTATTATATGTTGAAGAAGGTCATGGATTTTTGCAAATTGCGTTTCCAAATTTCGATCTTTTTATTAAGTGAGTTGCTTTATCCATTTTATGCGCTAATTATTGGAATACTAGTTCATTTCAGAAAATATCAATGGAAAGGGCGGATACATAATGTTTAAAAAATGACAAATATTGAATTTGATGTGTTGGATGAACTGTATTTTCTCCAATCATATAAATACCTAAGTAAAACATTAGACTTTAGTGATGAACAGCTAAAGTCAACACTTCGGTCCCTGCTTGAGAAAGGATGGCTAAAATGCTATAAATCACCTATAGAAGAAATAGCATTTGAAAGTGTTGATTTTGAAAAAGAATACTGGAATTATTACTACCTTGCTTCAAAAGCCGGGCTTTTGGCACATAATAGTGATTTTTGATGGGCAATTATACTGAGGACTCAAAACCCCCAGGTTATTATATACGGCAAAGACTCAGGAGAAATAAGCCAGCTATATTTGGTCTTATTGTCATTATTGCTTCATTTGTTTTCTCTATTTTGGGCTATTTGATTATGCCTGATGATACCCCAAATGCTAATGATGGCGCTGTTCAGATACAAAAACAACCTCCTGGATTTACAGCTACTTTTTTAAAGATCAGAAAAAACAGGGTGATTGATCAGAAGAATTTCATTCAAAAAGCAATTTATGGCCAGGAGAGTGAATATATGATTGTACCCATCGTGGATTATGAAATTGAGCATCTTTATGTAAGGGCAGAAATTTTTGGGAAATTGAATTATCATAAGGAATACAGCATTTTAGATATCGTTAAGGCGAAAAAGGGTAATCCCGATGAAGTGACGAATGAATCCACTGGAGAAACCATGCTTATTTATGAAAATTTAAATGGTTTGGAAGAATCAGTTTCAGAAAATGACCTGATCAATGAATTTCAGGAATATAATATTGAAAAAAGAACATATTGGTTAGGTACCGACAAAATGGGAAGGGACATGTTGAGCAGGCTGCTGTTCGGTACGCGAATCTCCTTATCTATTGGATTTATTGCTGTTTTAATCTCCATGTTTCTTGGCATGTCACTAGGTTCAATTGCAGGTTTTTTCGGAGGCAGAATTGATATGTTTATCCTTTGGTTTATGTCTGTTGTCTGGTCCATTCCCGGTATAATATTGGTGATCGCTATTAGTATGGCCTTGCAAAGCCGAGGTGTATGGGTAGCTTTTGTGGCTGTAGGACTAACCATGTGGGTAGAGGTAGCCCGAGTAATGCGGGGTCAGATCATGTCAATTAAGGAAAAATTATATGTTGAAGCCGCGCGTGCATTCGGTATAAAGAATTTCAGGATCGTTTTTGTCCATATCGTGCCGAATATTGCTGGGCCGCTTATCGTAATTGCCACCGCAAATTTTGCTGCGGCAATACTTCTGGAGGCAGGTTTAAGCTTCCTGGGATTAGGCGTTCAACCTCCAACTCCTTCCTGGGGAGTAATGATCTATGAAGGCTTCCAGGCCATTGGAACAAAAAATAGTTTGCATCTTATACTTTTTCCGGGCCTAGCAATTTGTATTTTAGTGTTGTCATTTAACTTACTAGGGAACGGGTTGCGCGATGCCTATGACCCGAAGACACTTTCAGAATGATGATGAACAGTGATGCTTTAAAGGCAAAATATGATTTAAAAGAGCTGGAGCTCAACTCCTTGTTGGAAATCACACAGGCAATCAATAATAACCTGCCAGAAGAATCATTGTATAAAATTTATGATTTTACCATACGGGCCAACCTCAATATCAAGAAACTCGCCCTGTATGTACTGGATGATCATTGGGAATGTAAGGCCAATTTCGGCACATCAGTAAAATTTCATCAGATACCATTTGATGAATCATTTCTGGTTTGCGAAAAAATTCAAACGATCAATGGGAGTAACAGTTCCCCGTTTAATGAATTCCATGTGATCATCCCGATTGCCCATAAGGATCGAAAACTGGCTTTTGTCTTTATATGTGGATACAATGATGCGGATGAAGAGATCAACACAAATTTCATTCAGGCATTAAGCAACATCATAATTGTCGCCATTGAAAATAAAAAACTAGCCAGAAAGCAGATCGAACAGGAAATGATACGCCGTGAATTGGAGATTGCGGGTAATGTTCAAAAGTTTTTATTCCCCAAGAAGCTTCCTTATGACGATCAAATAAAAGTTGCAAGTTTTTATAAACCGCATCATAGTATAGGTGGTGATTACTATGATTTTATTGAAATAAGTGATCACCAGTATTTGTTTTGTATTGCAGATGTCTCAGGTAAAGGAATTCCAGCTGCTTTATTAATGTCTAATTTCCAGGCTTCGCTGCGGACGCTTACCAGGCAAACAACATTATTACAGGAAATTATTACAGAGCTTAATTATCAGGTAATGTCAAATGCGGAAGGTCAGCACTTCATTACGTTTTTTGTGGCCATTTACGATACAAAAATCAAACGATTGAAATACGTGAACTCAGGTCATAATCCTCCAATATTTGTCAGAAACAAAAGCAAAATGGAGTTACTGATGGAAGGCTCAACGGTATTGGGCGCATTCGAGGAACTCCCATTTTTAAATGTCGGGATCATTGAAAATATTGACGAATTTCTGTTCTGCAGCTTCACAGACGGTTTAACTGAAATTAAAAATGATAAAGGAGAGGATTTTGGCGATGATGAAATTCAAAATACCGTGCAACATCATGCACAGCTGGAACCGAAAGAACTGAACGCCAAAATCATTGAGGCCATGGAAAAATTCAGGGGAAAAAATAATTTCAAAGACGACATCACCCTATTCACCTGTAGATTTGATACCAGCACCATCTAATTTTTCCACGTTGCTACACTTCTATCAAACACCAGGTATTTTTCGAAGGCTATCCAAGGATCTGGTGTGGAAAATTCCGGCTTCAAAACCTGAGATTTACCTTACTTTTGATGATGGACCAATACCAGGGCTGACTGAATTTATCTTAGAAATTTTAGCCGATTTTGATGCAAGAGCAACATTTTTTTGTGTAGGGGACAATATATTCAAACATCCTGCCATTTGTGACAAAGTGGTAAAATCAGGGCACTTGATTGGGAATCACACCTACAATCACATAAGTGGTTGGGCAACGCAGCATAAACTATATTTTAAAAATATTGAAAACTGCCAATCCTTTATTTCACGACATCAGGATACTTTGTCGCAACCATTGTTCAGACCCCCATATGGGAAAATATCTAAAAGTCAGATCAAAATCTTGAGAGATAAATATCAAATAATTATGTGGGATGTTTTGACGTATGATTTTGATAAATCCCACACGCCACAAAAAAGTTTGGAAAAGATCATATATGGAACAAAACCTGGTTCTATTGTGGTATTTCACGATAATTACAAGGCGGAAAATAAACTGAAGTATATGCTCCCCAGGTACTTGAAATACTTTGCAGAAAAGGGGTATACATTTAAAAAATTAGCACCTGTAGAAATCAATAAGCCTTTCAATTAAGAGTTATTCTTATAAATAAGATGATTGATACGCATGCACATATATATCTGCCAGACTTTAGTGACGATATCCACGATGTGATCCATGCATCAAAAGAAGCAGGTGTGGAAAAAATCTATATGCCAAATATTGATAGCACCTCAATCAAGAGTATGTTGCAGGCTGAGCAGTATTTTGGCAACTATTGTATTCCGATGATGGGACTTCATCCTTGCTATGTGAAGGATAATTTTAGGCGTGAATTGCACATTGTGGAATCATGGTTAGCTAAACGTAACTTTTGTGCGATAGGTGAAATCGGTATAGATCTTTATTGGGATAAAACACATTTCAATGAACAAATAATTGCATTTGAAACCCAGATCATGTGGGCAAAAGATTTTGGTTTGCCTATTGTGATCCACTGCAGGGAATCATTGGATCAGACCATAGACTTAGTGGCAAAACACCAGGACGGTAGTTTAAGGGGAATTTTTCATTGTTTCAGTGGGGATGCAAATCAGGGGAATAAGATCATTGACCTTAACTTTCTTGTGGGGATAGGAGGAATTGTCACGTTTAAAAATGGAGGACTTGATAAAATCATCCCTGGGATTAACTTAGCTAATATTGTATTGGAAACAGACAGCCCTTACCTGGCTCCGGTTCCTTACCGGGGAAAAAGGAATACACCTGCCTACCTCCAGCATATTGCCAAACGAATAGCGGAATTAAAAAATTGTGATGTTACACAGGTAGTGCGTAAGACCACTGAGAATGCCAAAAACATATTCCAAAATGAATGATAAAAATGCCAAATATCGAATCGTAGATGTTAGCGGAGCTTCAAAAAAGCATGCAAAATCCACCATTCTTATCATTTATACTGGTGGCACTATCGGCATGGAACATGATTCATCCGGAGCTTTGATTGCCTTAAATTTTAATCAAATTATCAAAAGAGTACCTGCATTAAAAATGCTGGACCTAAAGCTTACTGTAATTTCTTTTCCTACACCCTTGGATTCCTCCAACGTAACTATAAAAGAATGGCAGGATCTCGGTTATATCATTTATGAAAATCATCATCACTACGATGGATTTGTAGTCTTACATGGCACTGATACTATGTCATTTACGGCATCTGCCATAAGTTTTATGCTAATGGGCATAAATAAACCAATTATTTTTACAGGGGCACAATTACCAATAAGTGCCATTCGTTCCGACGCAAGGCCCAATTTAGTAACCGCCCTTGAAATTGCATCTGCCAAAAAAAATGGTCATCCTATAGTCCCTGAAGTATGTGTTTATTTTGATTATCAACTTATGCGCGGAAACCGGACATTCAAAAAAAGAAGCAGTCAGTTTGCAGCTTTTGGTTGTGAAAATTATCCTATTCTTGCTAAAGCAGGAATAAACATTAGCTTTAATGAGTCTGTAATCTTGAAATATGATCCTGGGGCAAGGCTGGATTTTAAATATGATTTTTGTACTGATATCATAATTTTAAAAATATTTCCTTCAATAAAAGAGACTTACATCCGACATATATTGTCCATTCCGGAATTGAAAGGCGTAATACTGGAAACTTACGGTTCAGGCAATGCACCAACAGAGGATTGGTTTTTAAATTGCCTCAAAGAAGCTATTGATCGGGGCGTGGTAATTTTTAATGTCTCCCAATTAATTGGAGGAATCGTTATTCATGGCCGATATGAGACAAGCAAGTACCTGGAAGAAATAGGTGTAGTAAGCGGTGGTGATATAACACGCGAAGCTGCGATCACTAAACTTATGTTTCTACTTGGAACAGAAAGTAGTCTTGAGGTAGTAAAACAAAAATTACGGGCCCCATTATGTGGTGAATTGACTGCTTTGAAATGATCCAAAAAACTTTTTTAAAATTTGGATAAAGTCTTTTTTATTGATTTATTTGTGCGTCCGAGGTCCTAATATAAGGACTTGGAGAGGTGACCGAGTGGTCGAAGGTGCTCGCCTGGAAAGTGAGTGTGCCCCACAAGGGTACCGGGGGTTCGAATCCCTTCCTCTCCGCAACGAGATATAATTGAAATTAACTTGAATTTTTGAATAATTAATTATAACCTTTTAAGTAAAGAATTCTAAAGTCGGAACTATGAAAAAGCTAATTGTTTTATTGTTGGTAACTGGAGTTATGACTCTAGGTTTTTCAACTATTTCCTTTGCACAAGATGAAGGGGATGATGCTCAGCAAACAGAAATGCAAGCACCTGCTGAAGAACCCGCCCAACAAGAAGTTGTAACAGATGTGGGTACAGATGAATCCCTTGGCGGAGAAGACCAATCATTTCATCAGGTTGTTAAAGAACAATTTATTGCCGGTGGTTGGGAATTTATGTCAACAATTTTGGCATGTTTGATATTGGGACTTGCAATTGCTATCGAACGAATTATCACATTAAATTTGGCCACTACCAACACCAAAAAACTATTGGCAAGAGTTGATGAAGCGCTTTCTAAAGACGGAGTTGAAGGTGCTAAAGAAGTTTGCAAAAATACCAGAGGTCCAGTAGCCTCCATTTTCACCCAGGGTTTATTAAGAATGTCTGAAGGCGTTGAGATGGTTGAAAAATCAATCATTTCCTATGGTTCCGTGGAAATGGGACGATTGGAAAAAGGATTAGTCTGGATTTCATTATTTATATCAATTGCACCGATGCTTGGATTCATGGGTACAGTTATTGGTATGATCGGTGCATTTGATGCAATTGCTGCGGCCAATGATATTAATCCTGCACTTGTTGCTGATGGTATTAAAATCGCCCTTTTGACAACCGTAGGTGGTTTGATCGTAGCAGTAATTCTTCAATTGTTCTATAATTATTGTGTAACTAAAATTGATGCTCTGGTCAATCAAATGGAAGATGCTTCCATATCGTTTGTTGACCTGCTGGTAAAGCATAATTTATCTAAGTAATTAACTCAATTAAATTTAATACGAATGGATTCATTTGATATATTTCTTTATTTGGGTTACACTTTGGTAATTTTTGCTGCTGTAGCTGCTATTTTATTACCGTTGATAAATGCATTGGGAAATCCTCAATCTTTAATAAAATCCGGATTGGGTGTATTAGCGATTGTCGCCCTTTATTTTCTTGCTTATGCATTTTCAGGTAGTGAAGTAACCCAGGCATATTCAAAGTATGGAATAGGCCCTGACTTGTCCAAAATAGTAGGAGGTACACTCATTATGGCTTATCTCTTGCTTGGATGTGCAATTGTTGGTATTGTATTTACAGAATTTAATAAAATTTTCAAGTAATGCCTAGAGGTAGTAGAGGTACCCCGGAAGTTAATTCTAGTTCCATGGCGGACATAGCGTTCCTGCTGTTAATCTTTTTTCTTGTGACTACTACCATTGCCACTGATAAAGGATTGACCTTGACGCTTCCACCAAAAGCTGATCCAAATCAACCCCCACCAGATATTACCAAGAATCAACGGAATATCTTCAAGATTCTTGTAAACTCATCTGACAGGATACTGGTTGAAGACGAGCCCATGACTGACATTTCAGGATTACGGGATCAGGTCAAAGAATTCATTTTGAATTTTGGCCAACCGGATGAAGAAACGCAGGCACTTTACAACTCGCTTCCTGCAAGTTTGAAGGCCCTCTCAAAAAGGAGTGAATCTTCGTCAGACGATCCCACAGAAGCCGTTGTTTCTTTCAAAGCAGACCGCGGAACAAGTTATGATGTCTATATTGCAATTCTTGATGAATTACAAGGTGCATATTACGAAATTTATGGAGAACGAATTGGTCTGACAGCTGATGAATTCAGGTCACTAGATCGTAAAAAACCGGATGAGCAGGAAAAGTATACCATCGCTCGTGAAGGATTCCCCATGAATATTTCCATTGCAGAACCAACAAAAATAGGAGGTAATTAACATGGCAAAGTTTAAGAAAAAATCAAGCACAAGCCAGCAGATATCCACGGCATCATTGCCCGATATCATATTCATGCTCCTATTCTTCTTTATGGTGACTACTGTCTTAAGGGAATCAACCATTATGGTGAAGCAATCGATTCCAAAAGCAACTCAGCTAAGGAAATTGGAACAGAAAAAATTGGTAAGCTACATGTATGTAGGCAAGCCTACCGATACAAAGAAGTTTGGTTCGGAACCCAAAATCCAGGCTAACGACGCTTTTATTGATGTAGAGAGTATTATCCAATTTATCGAAGAAGAGAAAGGCAAATTAGCTGAGCATGAAAAAGATCAATTGACAATTTCGCTTAAGGTTGATGATGAAACCAAAATGGGTATTGTTGTTGACATCACGCAGAAAATGAGGGATGTGAATGCAAGAAAATTAATGTACGCGGCTTCAAGAAGGGCCGAAGATTAGCGTCCGATATTATTTATATATACCTAAAGAGGCTGTAAATTACAGCCTCTTTTTTTTGCGATATGGATAAAAACAATAAAAAGATAATCAATGCCTGGTGCATGTACGATTGGGCAAATTCTGTATACTCACTTGTTATCACCACAACAATATTCCCCATCTACTACAGTGCTGTCACCAAAAGTGCATTTGGTTCGGGAATGGTAAGCTTTTATGGAATTAAAATCAGCAATACGGTCCTTTATTCCTATAGCCTGTCATTTTCATTTTTGTTAATTGTTTTCCTTTCTCCATTACTTTCCGGGATTGCAGACTACGGAAACAGAAAGAAGCTGTTTATGAAATTTTTTACAATTATTGGAAGCGTATCATGCATCATGCTTTATTTCTTTACAGGGTCGAATATTGAATTTGGTATTTTATGCGCTGTTCTGGCCAGCGTGGGTTTTGCAGGAAGTATTGTCTTTTATAATGCTTACCTGCCTATTATCAGTACCTCAGATCATTTTGATTTTGTAAGTGCAAAAGGCTTTTCACTCGGCTACGCAGGCAGTGTTATTTTGCTGGTTTTTAACCTGGTGATCATATCCAATCCAACCCTTTTGGGATTGCCGGACGAATCATCAGCGTCAAGACTTTCATTTGTTCTTGTTGGGGTATGGTGGATAGGTTTTGCGCAGATAACCTTTTATTATTTACCAAAAGACAAAAAAATAAAACAACCCGTGCTTCAACTCATTAATAAAGGATACGAAGAGATTAAAGCAGTATTTAAAAGCCTCCGATCACTAACCAATCTCAGAAAATTCCTTCTTTCGTTCTTTTTCTACAACATGGGCGTACAAACTGTAATTTATCTTGCTGCGCTTTTTGGCGACAATGAATTAAAACTCCCTGCAAATAATCTTATCATCACGATATTGATCATACAAATTGTGGCCATAGCCGGTTCATACCTGTTTGCCAAAATCTCCGCCTGGAAAGGGAATAAATTCTCACTGATCATTATGGTCATGATATGGATATTGGTTTGCGGCTACGCTTTTTTTCTCTATACGGCGCTTCAGTTTTATATACTTGGATTCATAGTAGGCATGGTGATGGGTGGCATTCAATCGTTATCAAGGGCAAGTTATTCAAAATTGATTCCACCGGATACAGAAAATTATACCTCATACTTTAGTTTTTATGATGTTCTCGAAAAATTGTCCATTGTATTGGGCACTTTTGCCTATGGATTTATTGAGCAGATAACCGGAAGTATGCGAAACAGTACCTTAGCCCTGAGTTCATTTTTTATCATCGGATTAATATTTCTGCTCATGACGGAAATTCCCAGGATTCAATCAAAAAAATAGCATAATTAAATAATTTTGAATACAACAAAACGGCGTTGCTCAACTTCTTTAAAATCAGCGTAGATGAAACAAAGACTTATTAGGATTAAATGAGGAATGCAAATAACCAACATCTGGATATCGCTGGCGCATAAGCCGTAGAGTATTTAGAACCACGACATTGTGCCAGTTTGTGAAAACAAGGAATAAAATCTTTCACCTTAGAGTATCCACACCATGGAATAGGCATTTTGTGTGTCGTAGCTTACCTGAGCTCAACAAGTATTGAATGCAGTGGTTTATTGCCTGAATTTTCAATGGAATGAGAGAGCGCGGGCACAAGAAAGTTTTGCGTCTTCTTTAAGGACTCTGGCGTTCTTTTTCCATCAGGATTTATTATTGTGACGTCGGCATCTTCCAGAAAGTAAACATACATTTGAGGATGATTATGCATCGGTTCTGTTTCCCCGGGATTTAGATTGTGGTCAATTATTCTAATATTTTCATTCTCAAATAACACGGTATAATATGGTGTAGGTAATGTCTCAAATTTGTGTCGATTGGCTTTTGTCAGGAAGTTGAACAATAGTGTTGCTCCAATGCCGATCAAGAGTCCCGCTGTCAAAATAAGTATTTTTGGTTTCATCGTACTTTCGTCTAAGTCAAATAAAAAGTCGTTGATGGGATGACACACAACAGACTTAAATAGGCACTAAAATATTATATCTCGATACCGATACAAGATGACCATGAAAGCAACAGATAAATAGATCACATTCACGGGTAAACCTATTTTGAAAAAATCCTTGAACTTGTAACCTCCTGGTCCGTAAATGATAAGGTTTGTCTGATAGCTTATAGGAGTCATGAAGGCGGCCGATGCTGCGTAAGCAATAGTAAGAAAAAAAGGATAGCCTTCAATTCCCAGGTTATTACTTATCGAATATGCCAATGGAAATGAAATCGAAACTGCACCGACATTACCAATTATTGAAGCCAGAAGATTCGTGATAATTAATAAGCCCAAAATAATGGATATATTACCATAAGGCTGTAAAAAATTAATTATTGCCATAGCAATCATATTCCCGGCATTCGTTTTGATTATTGCCTGACCAATAGCTAATGAGAAAACCAGAATTATAATCATATTCAAGTCCAATTCACGTTTTACATCCTGGGTTGTGATTAGATTAAATCCGACCATGATACTTAAGATGATCATCAGAGCAGGGAATAAAGTTAATTTACTAAAAATTAAAAGGACAAGTGCACATACAGCCATAAGTGATAATGCATAAAACTTCTTCTTCCCTGGTTTTACAATATCACGTAATTTGGATACGACAAAAAGATCCCTGTAGATTTCAACCCTATCCCTAAAATCAGAACCTGTATACAATAACAATAGATCTCCTGCCTGAAGCACGATGTCTCCAATTCTGCCACTTACCTTTTTCCCATTTCTATGTATGGCAACGATGGCTGCATTATACCTGTTCCGAAAATCACTTTTCTTAACCGTTTTATTGATAAGGCTTGAAAAATTATTCATGACAGCCTCTACAATTTCGGCCTGATCATTATCATAGGAACGTGCAGTTTCCGGCAATTCAATCCCCAATCCTGAATTAATGAGTACAACAATATCATGTGTATTCCCTGCAAAAAAAAGAATATCCCCTTCTTCCAGAATTTCCTTTGGGCTAACCGGCGAGATCATTCGAGAACCCCTCATGATCTCTACCAGGTATACTCCTTTTAAGTTCCGCAGGCCCGCATCAAGCAGATTTTTTCCAATCAATTTTGAAGCCGGCAGAATCCGGGTCTCTACTATGTACTCCCTACGGTTTTCAGCATATGATTTTAATACATCTTTATGGTCTGGCAGTAATTTGTATCCAATAATTAAAATAAATAAAATTCCTGTAATGGTTACCGATAATCCAATTATGAACAAATCTTCAAAAAGCAAAGAAGGGTGATCAAAATCCTGCAAAAATCCATTAAGTACTAGGGTTGTTGAAGTCCCAATGAGCGTGATCATTCCACCCATAATCGTAGCATAGGATAAAGGAATTAACAACCTGGAAGGTGCAATATTATTTTTCTTGCCCCAATCCACGACGTAGGGTGTCATCAGTGCGACGACTGGTGTATTATTAATTACTGAGCTTAATAATGCCACCTGGCTCATCATTCTTAACAAAAAACCGCGATATGTTTTTGCTTTTTTAAAAACGACATCAAATAGATATTCCAGCTGGAAATTTTTTCGTAATCCAGTGGTTATCAATATGAGCATTAAAATGCTGGCAATTGATTCATTAGAAAATCCGGATAGTACTTCTGAAGGTGTAAGAATTCCTGTAATTGAAAAAAGTAAGACCGCCATCAAAAAACTCACAGACGCCTTCAAATATTCCTTATAAATCAATAAGAAAATCAGGAAAACAATAAAAATGACAAACCAAGGCTGAAAATTCTCAGCAATCATATATTTGAATTATATAAATCATTGTCAAATAAATACATTTGAAGCAGAAGAATCAACTGAAACACAGTTTTAATATCTTTAAGCAAAATAGTCAAAACTAAATTGTAAACTTGAAATATGAGTGATTTGATTTTCCCATCCTTTAAATATAAAAGCAAGAAGATTGATGGGAAAGTAGCTATTTTCGATATTATCAGGAAGAAATATATTATTTTGACTCCTGAAGAATGGGTGCGCCAACATTTAGTTCATTTCCTTATAAACCAGATGAAATATCCAAAATCGTTGATCTCAGTCGAAGATGGAATGAAGGTGAATAAAATGGCAAAAAGAAGTGACGTTGTAATCTTCAATAGAAGCGGCAAAATCTTCCTTGTCGTTGAATGCAAATCAGCTAAAGTAAAAATTACCCAAAAAAACATGGATCAGCTGTCAGCCTATAATCAAAATTATAAGGCGGATTATCTGGCTTTAACCAATGGATTAGAGGTAATTGTATGTAAAATGGATTATCAAAACAAAAGAGCGACCTTCATTCATGGGTTTCCAGAATTTACGTAAAATAGAAGATTTCCATCCACTGAGGCAAAATTTGTGGCTATTCTTAAGACAGGAAACTCAATAAAATACCGGCTGCAACTGCAGATCCAATAACTCCGGCCACATTTGGTGCCATTGCATGCATCAATAAATGATTAGTGGGATCAGCTTTAAGCCCTTCATTCTGTACTACGCGTGCACTATCCGGTACAGCAGAAACACCAGCCGCACCAACCAGTGGATTTATCTTATCATCTGCTTTCAGGAATAAATTCATCACCTTCGCAAAAACAAGCCCTCCGGCAGTAGCAATCATAAACGATAATGCACCAAGCACAAATATCAACATCGACTCAGAGGTTAAAAATACATCTGCCTGTGTAGATGCTCCTACTGTTAATCCCAAAAGGATAGTTACGATATCAATCAGTGAATTCCTTGCAGTATTTGCCAATCGCTCAGTCACTCCTGATTCTTTTAAAATATTCCCGAAAAACAGCATTCCTAATAGAGGCAATGCGCTTGGTGATATAAAAGTAGTTAATAATAAACCAATAATGGGAAACAGTATTTTCTCCACTTTCGTAACTGCCCTTGGTGGTTTCATCCGAATCTTACGTTCTTTTTCAGTAGTTAATAGCTTCATGATAGGAGGTTGGATCACCGGGACCAGTGCCATGTACGAGTAGGCTGCAATAGCAATTGGCCCGATCAGGTTTTTTACCGTCGATCCATCTGCTAATACATTGATGCCATTGGCCAGCTTAGAGGATAGAAAAATAGCTGTTGGACCATCGGCTCCACCAATAATTCCAATGGCTCCTGCTTCCGGAGCATTAAATCCCAAAGACAATGCTCCTAAAAACGTGATAAATATACCCACCTGTGCCGCAGCACCTAATAATACCAACCGTGGATTACTGATCAAGGAAGAAAAATCCGTCATTGCACCGATGCCCAAAAATATCAATGGTGGATATATGCCCTTTACTACACCAAAATAAAGGTAATTCAGAACGCTGCCGCTCTCATATATACCTACCTGCAATCCTGCATTGAGCATGAATGGAATATTTCCGATGAGAATTCCGGTACCAATCGGCACTAGTAAAAGAGGTTCATAGTCATATTTTATTGCTAAAAAAATAAAGAAAAGCCCCACGCCAATCATAGCTACATGACCAGGAGTTACATTAGTAAAACCTGTATAATCCAGAAATGTCTCAATACCACTCAGCACACCACTTTTTCCTTTTGTTAAGTCAGTTTTGCTTTCAGCTTGTTCAATCCTGATAACCTCGTTTTCAAACACACTGGATATATTTTCATTACTCGGTTTTAGGAAGAAAGCCCACAATGTGGAAAGAATGGTTATGGTTCCAATTACTGTTACTAATCTTTTCATGAGTGACTATTCGATTTCTACTAATAAATCTCCCTGCAATACAGATTCTCCTTCCGACACATGGACTTTATTTACGACACCGTCTTTTTCAGCTAGGATATTATTCTCCATTTTCATTGCTTCCATAATCATTATGACCTGACCTTTGTTCACTGCATCACCTTCTTTAATGTTAATTTTCACAATAGTACCGGGAAGTGGCGCCTCAACTTTACTCAATCCTGTGACTGGCTTCGGTTTGGTTTCCTTTGTCTGAACGGGATTTGGCCTGACCAATTTAGGTGTTTTTGTAGTTTTCACTTCTTCTTGTAGCTCTACTTGGTAAATGGAACCGTTTACATCAACTTCTGCAATATTATCCTCAAACGAATTTATATGAACCTCATACTCGTTTCCCCGAATAGTGAATTTGAATTTTTTCATTATTAAAATCTTCTATTAAGACCTCTGGTTACGTTATAGATTTTAGAACTCCATGGAGAATATCTTTTTGATATTTTCCTGATGGTAAGCACGGTTTTTTCATCATCGTGTAATTCGCTAAAATATAAATACAAAGCAGTACTGATTGCTGCACCGACTTCTCCGGTTATGGTAAGATCGCTAATGACCTCTTCGCGCATACCTCGTTTCTTCAATCTTCTTTTCGTCATGCGGTTTAATAACACCGGGATATAATGAAAAACAAAGTAGAGGGTAATAAGAGCAACAAATACAATGACATATCCAACAAATGCCAGTGTGGTATTTTCTGCAGTTATTTTCGACAAATCGAAAATTATTTCTCCTAATAAAATCATAATCTTAAGTATCTACAATGGGAGGTTGGAATGCTTCTTGGGTGGATTATAGTCTTTCTTGGTAGATAGGGTCTGCAAGGCCCTGATCACACGGAACCTTGTGTTCCTTGGTTCAATAATATCATCTATAAAGCCATACTTAGCCGCTTGATAAGGATTGGCAAATTTTGCTTCATATTCCGATTCCTTCTCCTGGATATATCTTGACCTTTCAGTTTCATCCACTATCTCACTGATTTTTCTTCCTTCCAATACTTCCACTGCGCCTTTTGCTCCCATTACTGCAATTTCAGCTGTTGGCCAAGCGTAATTGATATCACCCCTTAATTGCTTGCAACTCATCACATCGTGGGCACCTCCATATGATTTTCTTAGTGTTATCGTGACTTTCGGAACTGTAGCCTCACCATAAGCAAACAGTAACTTCGCTCCATGGATAATGATACCTCCAAGTTCCTGTGAACTACCCGGTAAAAATCCCGGCACATCGACAAGCGTTACAATCGGAATATTAAACGCATCACAAAAACGCACAAACCGCGCAGCCTTTCGGGATGCATTTATGTCAAGTACACCCGCCAGATAATTGGGTTGGTTAGCCACAATTCCTGCAGGAGATCCATTAAATCTGGCGAATCCTATTACAATATTTTTAGCATAATTCCGCTGAATTTCAAAAAACTCATTTTCATCAGCAATTGCATGAATCACATCCGTAACGTCATAAGGTTTATTTGGATTTTCAGGAATTATCTCGTTTAAGGTATCTTCAAGTCTGTCGATAGGATCAGCGTTCTCAATTACTGGAGGTTCTTCCAGATTATTGGAGGGCAGATAACTTAAAAGCTTTCTTATCAACAGCATGCCCTCTTCCTCGTCTTTTGCCAGAAAATGAGATACACCTGATTTTGTGGAATGCACATTTGCTCCGCCAAGTTCCTCTGTGGAAATATCTTCGCCAGTTACGGTTTTTACCACCTTTGGGCCGGTAACAAACATATAACTCGATTTATCACTCATCACGATAAAATCCGTTAATGCTGGTGAGTATACGGCCCCACCGGCACATGGACCATATATTGCCGATATTTGAGGAATAACACCACTCGCCAGAATATTTCGCTGAAATATCTCAGCATACCCGGCCAAACTTCTTACACCTTCCTGAATTCTTGCTCCTCCACTATCATTTAATCCGATGACTGGCGCACCAACTTTCATCGCCTGATCCATTATTTTGCAGATCTTATTTGCAAATGTCTCAGACAAAGATCCTCCAAAAACGGTAAAATCCTGCGCAAAGACGTAGACTATACGACCATCAATAGTTCCATGGCCTGTAACGACTCCATCGGAAAGAAATTGCTGATTTTCCATCCCAAAGGACTTAGTCCGGTGGGTGACGAACATATCAAACTCTTCAAAACTATTTTCATCCAGAAGCATATCAATACGCTCACGGGCGGTAAATTTACCCTTTTGATGCTGGGAATCGATCCGTTTCTCACCACCTCCAAGACGTGCCTTGCCTCTTTTTTCTATTAGTTCGTTGATTCTATCTTGATTTTTCATAGCAATGCTATTGAGATTCTTTTCTATTTTTTTGGTTCTTCACACAACTCGGTTAACACTCCATGAGTTGATTTTGGATGTAGAAATGCGATATTCAGACCTTCAGCACCAGGTCGCGATGTTTCGTCGATTAATTGGATCCCTTTTCCTTTAACTTCATCCAAGGATTGCTGCAGACCTTCAACAGCAAAAGCAATGTGATGAATCCCCTCTCCTTTCTTCTCTATAAATTTTCCGATTGGTCCATCTGGAGATGTTGATTCCAATAATTCAATCTTGGTCTGGCCTACTTTGAAAAAGGCTGTTCTTACCTTCTGGTCCTTTATTTCCTCAATGGAATAGCATTTAAATCCCAGTACATTTTCATAATATTTAATCGACTCTTTGAGATTTGCTACTGCAATTCCCAAGTGTTCAATATGCGTTGCTTTCATGATAAAATAGATTGAAAATTATCGGATTAATGGGGTCACAAAATTCACAATATACGCTGTATCAAACTATGATAATCGTCATTTTTTGTCCTGATTTTAATCTGCTTTTAATCACAGATTTTTAAACTGATATATATGTTGTCAAGTCAATTAAAAAATGATCAATCCATTTCTTCTTTCAAGAATGTAAGGCTATTGTATTATCAAAGACATTCCGTTAAATGAAATCAAAAACATTTGCGAAGCAATTGAGTTCAGGCTGAACAGATTATACAATTTTTAATTTTTAGCGTATAACTTAGTAAATTTGTTTATTGTCAGAAATAAAAAAATCATTTATGAGTAATCAAAGCAACATATGGTATTTTGAAGATATAGATCTGTACAACATTCTATGTCCTCATAAAGTGCCAAATATGCACGAGAAACACTCATTTCATAAGTTCAAAAAAGATGCATTTATCTATTTTGAAGATGAACAATCAGATCACATTTATCTCATTGCCGAGGGCCGTGTAAAAATCGGAAGCTATACAGAAGATGGCAGGGAAGTCACCAAAGCCATCCTCTCCGCAGGAGAAATATTTGGTGAACTGGCGTTAATCGGGCAGGAAAAACGAACGGATTTTGCACAAGCTATGGATGATAATACCACCATTTGCCCCATGAATATTGATGATATGAAAGAGCTCATGGCCCACAATAAGGCACTGAACTTAAAGATCTACAAACTTTTAGGTTTGAGGATCAAAAAGTTAGAACGAAAAGTAGAATCCCTTGTATTCAAGGATAGCCGAACCAGGATTGTAGAATTCCTCCGGGATTGGGCCATGGAAAAAGGCAAAAAGGTGGGTTTTGAAACCATGATGAAAAATTACCTAACCCACAAGGATATTGCTTCACTTACAGGCACAAGCCGACAAACAGTAACGACGATTTTAAATGAGCTAAAAGATAAAAATATTATAAATTTTGACCGCCGCAGAATTTTAGTGCGGGACATGGACAAACTCGTTTAGGAAAGTAGAAAATCACGATCAACATCCTTAATATCTTCAAGTACATCTATATCATTTAGCGTTGGAAGCAATTCAAATTTCAAACCTATTCTCCTGATATCTTTAATCGTCTCATGTAGAACGGAATTTGTTCCCCATTTTTTATTTTCGAATATTTTCTTTACTGGTGTTTTCATCCCAATTAAATAATACCCTCCATCTTCAGAAGGTCCAAGGACAATATCATAGTGATCAAGCAATTTGAAAGCATCTTTAATTATTTCTTCTGTCAACTCAAAAATATCAGAACCGATTAGGCAAATCTTTTGAAATGATTGTTTATGCCCATTTTCTATCGCATGATACATCCGTTCCCCAAGATTTTCACCCTTTTGTACTGCTTTCCTAAAAATATCATTCCCCCATAAATCAGTTTCATCAAGCTGATCCGAATAGCTCACTTGTTTTTGGATATCCAGATTTACTACCGTTTCTCTCGTCCTTTCCAATAATTTTTTATACACTGATAATGCCCCTTCAGCGCCAATAGATTGGGCCAGCCTGGATTTAACCTTTCCTAATACGGGATTTTTAACAAAAATGATCAACAAATTTTTCATTTAATTAGGTTGCAATATGATACCTTCCGACAAAAATCACCTTTTTTAACATTAATTAACATAATTTTTCAACATGTCCATAATCAATATTTAAACATTGTGTGTACCTTTACGTAAATAAAATTACGTTGCAAAATCATGCTGGTTAGCCATGGCGTGATGTTTGTGCGTAATAACCTTTAAAATGAACTATATGGAATAATGAAATTTTACTTAACAACCATTCTTTTATCTTTTTTTATTATTCAGGTATCCTTTAGCCAAAACACGTCAATCAAAGACAATAAAAGTGAATTGCAAAAATTAAATACCGAGAGTCTTCGACTGGAGGTTGATGTTGAATTATATCCAAATCCAGCTATTGATTTCCTAAATATTACACTGAAAAACTCTCAACTAAAAAATGTTGAATTTGAAGTTTACAACATCATTGGCAATAAGATGGATTTCGAAATCGATGCCATCAACAGCAATAACTTCAAAGTAAATGTTAAAGAATTTAATTCCGGATATTACCTGTTGATACTAAAAGATCCTATATCCAGGTACAATAAAGCTTTTAAATTCCGCAAGCAATAGAAAGGTTAAAATTGCGCATTTCCCGGTGTACGCGGAAATGGGATCACATCCCTGATGTTTTTCATCCCAGTAAGAAATACCATAAAACGTTCAAAGCCCAATCCAAATCCACTATGCGGAGCCGTTCCAAATTTCCTTGTTTCCAAATACCACCACATGCTTCCCTCCGGAATATTCATTTCCTTTATCCTGGATTTTAACATATCGTAACGTTCTTCACGCTGAGACCCTCCGACAATTTCCCCAATCCCGGGGAACAAGATATCCATAGCCCGGACGGTTTTTCCATCATCATTTTGGCGCATATAGAACGCTTTGATACTTTTAGGATAATTATATAAAATGACTGGTTTGTTAAAATGCTTCTCGACTAAAAAACGCTCATGCTCTGATTGCAGATCTGCTCCCCAATCTTCAATCAAAAATTTGAATCGTTTCTTTTTATTTGGCTTTGAATTTCTAAGAATGTCGATGGCCTCAGTATATGAAATGCGTTCAAAATTGTTTTCAACTACAAATTGAAGTCTTTCAATAAGTGTCAACTCACTTCGCTCATCCTCTTTCAAATTTTTTTCTTCATCCTGTAACCTTTTGGCAAGAAAGTCCAGGTCCTCCTTACAATGATCCAAAGCATATTTACATAAAAATTTTAAAAACTCCTCGGCCAGATCCATATTGTCTTCAAGCTCATAAAATGCCATCTCAGGTTCTATCATCCAGAATTCAGCAAGATGCCTGGATGTATTGGAGTTTTCTGCCCTAAATGTTGGTCCGAAGGTATAGATATCAGATAGAGCAAGAGCACCCAATTCACCTTCAAGCTGTCCTGAAACCGTCAGATTTGTCTCCTGACCAAAAAAATCCATGGAATAATCTATCTTTTCATCCTGGGTTTTTGGTGGATTCAGCGGATCCAATGTTGTAACCCGAAACATCTCTCCTGCTCCTTCAGCATCAGAACCTGTTATGATCGGTGTATGCAGGTTATAGAACCCTTTATCGTTAAAAAACTTGTGAACAGCAAAGATCATCGCATGTCGTATCCTGAAGATTGCTCCAAAAGTTGCTGTACGCGGGCGCAAATGCGCTATTTCTCTTAGAAACTCCAACGAATGTTTTTTTGGTTGCAGTGGGTATTCTTCCGGATCGGCTTCACCCAACACTTCAAGCTCCGAAATAACTAATTCCACTGCTTGACCCTGCCCTTGTGATTCAGCCAATTCTCCTGTTACAGAAATGCAGGAACCTGTGGTCACGCGTCTCATGAGTTCTTCACCAAATAGTTCAAGGTCTGCCACAGCTTGAATATTATGTATGGTAGAACCATCATTAATGGCAATAAAAGCAACATTTTTGGATCCTCTTTTTGTACGTACCCATCCTTTTACATTGGTTTCCACCCCAATTTTCTGATCTTTAAGTATATCCCTGATCTTTGTTCGTCTTGCCATGTATATTCATATTTTTTTGACTTCTAAAAAGAAGCGCAAAGTTAATAAAAGTATTTAACCTTCATGATTCTTCAACCGTTTATTGAAATGGATTTTTACACAGTTAAATCTTAGTTTAAAGAATCAAGTAATTGTATTAAATTTGACAAATAAAGAATATGATTGACCCTTTATGCAAAAGCTTGGATTAATTCAAACCCTAAGTCAGAAGCTATCGCCACAGCAGATACAGTTCATTAAGCTGCTTCAGGTGCCTACTGTAGAACTCGATGCCAGGATCGAAGAGGAATTGGAATCTAACCCTGCACTTGAAGAAGGTCGTGAGGAACCAGAAGATCAGATAGATCAAACTGATGAATATGAAGAAAAGATTGAAACACCAGAAGAAGAAATAAATTTCGAGGATTATTTACAGGATGATTACACAGGATACAAAATGCAGGGTGATGGAAGTAATCCGGATGAAGAAGATCGGGAAATCCCCATAGCCACAGCATCTACACTTAATGATCAGCTTATCACACAGCTTGGATTTCTTGGATTGGATGAACGGCAGGAAAAGATCGGAGAACAACTCATTGGCAGCATCGAAAATGATGGATACATCAGAAGAGAACTAGAGGCCATCATCAATGACCTGGCTTTCAGCATGAATATAGAAACCGACATTGACGAGATCGAAGAAATATTGCGTAAAATCCAATCCTTCGATCCACCGGGAATTGCAGCCAGAAATTTACAGGAATGTCTTCTGTTGCAGCTGGAGCGTAAAATGGATCACACTTCAGAGGTAAATTTGGCCATCGCCATTATTGAAGATTGTTTTGCTGATTTTACTAAAAAGCACTACGACAAAATCTTAAAAAAACTAAACGTAGAGGACGAAGAAGAGCTTAAAGCTGCAATCAACCTGATTACTAAACTCAATCCAAAGCCGGGAGGTTCTTCAGGAGAATTAGTAAAAACCCAATATTTGATTCCCGATTTTTTACTGACCAATAATAACGGCAAGCTGGAATTAACCTTGAATTCACGGAATGCTCCTGAGCTTAAGATCTCCAGATCCTATTCAGAAATGATGGAGACGTATGACAAATCCAATAAAAAGGATAAAAAGCTACGTGAAACCGCAACATTTGTGAAGCAAAAACTTGACGCAGCTAAGTGGTTTATCGATGCCATCAAACAACGACAGCATACCTTGCTGCATACCATGAGATCGATCGTTAATTTTCAATATGACTTTTTCCTAACCGGTGATGAAAGCAAATTAAAACCTATGATATTAAAGGATATTGCCAATGAAATAAATATGGACATCTCAACCGTATCAAGGGTAGCCAACAGCAAATCCGTTCAAACTGAATTTGGAATTTATCCATTAAAATATTTCTTCTCGGAAGGCATTGCGACAGATTCAGGAGATGATGTAAGTAGTAGGGAGGTCAAAAGCTACCTTAAAGAAATGATAGATCAGGAAGATAAGAAGAAACCACTTTCAGATGATAAGCTTGAAAAATTACTAAATCAAAAAGGATACAATATAGCCAGAAGAACCGTCGCCAAATATAGAGAGCAATTAAATATACCTGTTGCGAGATTAAGAAAAGAATTGTAGTGAGAGACAGATTTGCATACATCATTTCGCTGGTATTTCATCCTCTGCTAATGCCTTCTTATTTATTCTTGTTTATCATGATATTTGCCTCATCCTTGATGCAACCATTGCAGAAGGAATCCTTGCTTCAGGTATTATCCATTATATTCATCGTAACATTTATCATTCCATTAATTAGTATCGGCACGCTACGCCTTTCCAATTTTATTTCAGATATACACTTAACGGACAAGAGACAACGAATTATGCCATTTTTGTTCGTAACCTGCTTTTATGGCATTGCCGCCTATATGTTTTATGCGAAATTAAATCTTAACAACCTGATTTTCATAATTTTATCAACAATAACTGCGCTCTTATTTCTATTGACAATTGTGACCTATTTTTGGAAGATCAGTGTCCATGGTGCTGCCATAGGTGGGATTATTGGATTTATATTGGCATTGAGTTTCATTTATCCGATTTCGCATTTTGTGCTTGTATTGGCTTCTTTGATTATAATCGCAGGTCTTATTGTCTATGCCAGGTTAGCTTTAAATGCACATACACCGCTTCAAGTGTATGCCGGAATAGCATTGGGAATTATTCTGTGCTATTCTTCGTTATATTTTTTCCTTTAGAAAAGTGCTAGGGAAAGTCCAAATGTCATCGGATACATGGTGGTCGCCATTGGCCCTTTATCTTTTCTAAAGAGATCTGAGAGGCCGTAATAATAAAAAGCACTTAATCCTCCAAATCCAATTTTTACATAAGCACCATATCGAATAGTGCTCAATTCATAATTTTCTTTTTGTTTGGTGATTTTTATCTCCCCCTCCTGGTTGTACTTCACTTTAGTTTTACCATCTATCAAAACACCAACTTTTCCCCCGAGCGTTATTTTAAAGGATCTTTTTGGGTCGTATTTCCTTGAAATCCAGCGGATTTCTATTGGGATATCCAGATAATTAACACTTATCTGCGACTTTTTGAAAGAGATCCCTGTGCCGTATATACTATCTAAAGAAATAAACTGAACCTCTTGATTCCCAAGACTGTCTAAACCATAACCTAATGTGATATTTTTATCAAAAGCATATTTCTCAGAGCCTATTCCAATACCAGGATGAAATGATAATGCAGACTCACCAATATTTATATCGTACAAATAGTAAGCATTGAACGTCCTGCTGCTTATTGTCTTGAATCCGTATCCGGGAGGATGCTCCTGTACCCAATTATATCCAAACTCAATCATCAGATCGCCGGGGATATCAGGTCTTCCCGCCTTTTCCTGTATAAGTTTACTTGTCCTGTTTGCTTTATTATTTTTTGGCGTTGGCTCCTGGCTATAAACCGCAAATGTTAAAAATGCGAATGCCAATAAAAGTACAGTATGTTTAATGTTCTTCTGAAGTGTAATCATGAAAAATTAATTAATGCGGCAAAGATAAGGTTTTTTAAATGATCAGAAACAAGAATTTCTTTTATAACGGGATTTAATTCCCTAAATTTGCGACCGCTTAAGAAATTTAACATTTTTTAACATCGAGGACCTGTAGCATAATTGGATAGTGCACCTGACTACGGATCAGGAGGTTGGGGGTTCGAATCCCTCCAGGTTCACGCTGAAAATCAAGCACTTACGAAGTTAAATTTGTAAGTGCTTTTTTTTATTTGCATACAATTTGCATACATTTTTTCTGTGAATTTAGCCTTGAGTCGCAATTTCTTAAGTTTCTATCAAAGACAACGAACTTCATTATTTTACTTGTTTTGCACTTATTTGATCATGTTTTGTCTGAAAAATGGTCAAATTGCTTTTCTTAAGAAGGAAAAATTTGAAACTTGAAAAGATAAAGATCCTCAATCCAACCACTTAAAATTTTTTGTTTTGAAACTCAACAAAAATGAATTTCCATTATCTGTCTCAAAACTTCTCAGAGATTATAAAAATGCTGATGCAGAGCCAGAAGATATAAAAATTGATATTTGGCCTGTTAAGATCTGGTATAAGATGACGTTTCAAAAAGGTAACCGCTGGAATAAGGCCCTGATTAGAAAAGGGACATTGCACTATACAGTCATTGAATTAAGCCAGCTGGTCGTTGCCTTCAGGCTTTTATTCAATCTGGAGAAGAAATACAATCAGACTTTCATTAATACTTTAACAAATATCATCGGGGAAAGGACCGCAGAAGAAGAAGGATTAATCGACCCACGAATTAAGATCTCTCAAAAGAGTTATACCGACTTGGTCCATATACTCGGTGACCTTAAGGCATCGGGTGAAATTAAAAACAGCTACAGAGAATTGGCAGCGATCATTTATCGCTCGTTTTCACCGGAAACCAAACTCAGGCCATCCACCATTTTTGACCGCCTCAAAAATCAAAAAGGATTTAAATAGCAAAAATATTTTTCGAAAGGACTGAATGATTATTTCGAAAAATAAGGGATGTTTTGTTTTGATTTGATTCGATTTGTCAGACTGGCTTTATCGATTTTATTCCATCTAAATCTATTTTTATCTATTTGTTAGGCTCACTATTGGTGCTGTTGTAAATTTTGAATTCCACTAAACTAGCGTCATAAAACCAAATAATTATGACGATATGAACAAACCAACAAGCATTGAAATTGTCACCTCTGAACAATTAAGGGAGATTGTCAGAGAAGTGATCGTAGAAGAAGTGCCCAGGCTGATTCCACAGAAATCTACAGAAGGGAAATACTACACCAGGAAAGAAGCGGCCAAAAGAGCACGCATTACCATGCCAACATTGGATAAGTATATCCAGGAAGGAAAGATCAAAGCCCATCGATTGGGGAGAAGGGTTTTATTCTCAGAAGAGGACATCAAGAAAGCCATTGAAGAAATGCCATTTATTAAATATAGGCGGTCTTGAGATGGAGGAAAGTAAAAAGCAACATGCATCCTGCGATGACTATAAATACATCCGAGTTGGAACCACCATTTACAAGGAGGTAGAGAAACCACTCCTGTCAAAGAAAAAAGAGACAATGCTCATCCCCTGGAAATTCAGTACCATCAAGCAAGATCACTGGTACGAATGGAAACGCATTATGGAAGATATTGAAAAGTACGATGGATTCTGTACAATTCCTGAGCACCTGAATTACGTAAGGTCATACCGTGGTTTCTATAATCTCTATGAACCAATTATCTATAAACAAAAAGCCGGGAAGTGCTCTGAGATATTAGATTTTGTCAAACACATATTTGGTGATCAATACGAATTGGGATTGGATTATCTCCAGTTAATCTATACCCAGCCTACCCAAAGACTTCCAGTCTTATGTTTGGTGAGCGAACAGCGCGAAACCGGAAAAACAACCTTCCTGAACTTGGTGAAGGAGATATATGGGAATAACATGACCTTCAATACCAATGATGATTTCCGGAGCAATTTCAACTCAGACTGGGTATCAAAACTGATTATTGCCATAGATGAAGTACTACTGGATAAGAAGGAAGACAGTGAACGTATAAAGAATCTGAGCACAGCCACCACCTACAAGTCTGAAGCAAAAGGAAAAGACCGCTTTGAGGTGGAGTATTTTGGTAAGATCATTCTGTGCTCCAACAACGAAAGTGATTTTATGGTCATTGGCCTTCAGGAGACCAGGTATTGGGTATTGAAGATCAATCCGATTGCAGAAAAAGATCCGGGATTCATGAAAAAGCTTTCAAGAGAGATCCCGCACTTTCTCTTTTACCTGGCCAACAGAAAACTATCGACGACAAGAAAATCGAGATTGTGGTTTACGCCCGAAGAGATCTATACCGAGGCACTTCAGAAAGTGAAAGCACAGCAAGTGAATATAGAGGAGAAAGAATTGTATGAAGTGATTCGTGAGATTATGGAAATAAAGGAGCTTGACTCATTTTCATTTATCAATTCCAACATCAAAGCACTGCTGGATCGGGCAGGCATTAAGATATCCAGATCCAGAGTGCGGAGTATCCTGGAAGACAAGTGGGGCTTGAGCCAGTATCCCAATGCCTCCAACTTCACCACATACCAGTTTCTTGCTGGTGGGATATTGGTGGAGCAATCTGGCAAAGGCCGGTACTACACCATCACAAAAGCACAATTGGATGAAGTGAAAGTTGCCATGTTGACTTAAGGTATAATCTATTGATTATTAAATATATAGAAGTAAACAAAGCAGTCAACATTCGATCAACATTAGAAATTCAAAAAAACGATAGCCTGCTCACAAGTGCAAAAGTTGACCAAAAGATGATCAAATTATTGACATGTAAAGTACATAAATCCAAATAGTTAGGTCCGAAATAAACAAAGTCATCAAATTCAACACAGTTTTTCAGTATAAAAAAATATTGCTGGTGAAAAAAGAAAAAATATGAATGCAAGACAAGCGAATCAGATAAGCATCAGAAACTACCTGACCTCTATAGGAATCAGCCCTGTAAGGAGTAATAAGAGTTCCTCCCTTTACCACGCTCCATACAGACAGGAGAAACACCCATCGTTAAAAGTCAGCCATCAGGAAAACCTTTGGATCGACTATGGAAACGATAACAAGGGAGGAACACTTATTGACCTGGTGCTAAAGCTACATCCATACTACAATGTTTCAGATGCTATTAAGGCCATTGAAAAGTCCACCCAATCTTTTTTTTCTTTTCACCAGCAAGAAACTCTGTCGAATCCGGATCCTAACAGCCAACAACAAAAAGCTATTGGCAAAAAGCCAAAAGCTAATGGCCAACAGCTAATAGCTAATAGCCAAAAACCAATAACTAAAAACAAAAAGCAAAAAGCTGATAGCCGAATTTGCATTTACAAGATTCGGCCACTTGGCCACCACCCGGCCATCAACAATTACATCACCTCCAGGGGCATCCAATTGGAAACCGCCAAACCTTACTGCAGTGAAGTTTATTTCACGGTCAACGGGCAGAAATATTTTGGCATCGGCAATAAGAATGACAGCGGCTGGTCTATTCGAAACAAATACTGGAAAGGCTGCTCAGCTCAAGGATTATCCTTCTTCAAAAAAGGACATCAAAGGCTGGCGGTATTCGAAGGGATCTTTGACCTGCTAAGCTTCATCGAGCTTAAGAAGAATAGCAATCTTCAAGCTGATTTCCTGGTGCTGAATTCATTGCTGAATCTCAACAAATCAAGTCAAATATTTAAAGCATATAAAACGATCGACCTATACCTGGATCATGATGAAGCAGGCAGAAAAGCCACACAACATATCATGGGGTCAAGAGATTGTAGCGGCTTTTACAGCCCCTTCAAAGACCTCAATGAATACCATTTGGCAAAGGTTAAAGTAAAAATGGTAAACGGAGCAGAACATTTGAAAAAGGATAATCTATGAAAATAAAAGATCAATTAACAAAGGAGAATTATTCATTACCAATTAACAATTGTCCTTTGTTAATACAAAGGATTTGGCCACCGCGCTTGAGAAGCAAGCCATGTTTTGGCAAGACCAAAACGCTTGCTTCGGCTACCCTCAGAAGGTTTCGATTCACTTTGTTCATCGATTAATGGCAAGACCATCAATAGATATACAAGAAAAACGTAACGTTAGATTCACCTTTCGGATGAACGAAAGGGAAGAAGAAATGCTTATGCAACTAATGCGTTATTCCAACCAGAGTGGAGCTGAGGTCATCCGGGATATCGTCTTTAAGGAAAGACTGCTA
>Ga0209536_100001831_pt1 | contig 34812 bp, 34 predicted proteins | sample DeeMarSeWOR28_12_FD_187461 | JGI IMG/M metagenome (GOLD analysis project Ga0209536, IMG submission 187461) | Marine sediment microbial communities from White Oak River estuary, North Carolina - WOR-2-8_12 (SPAdes) (version 2) | ecosystem: Environmental > Aquatic > Marine > Intertidal zone >...
CATGCATGACCAGGGTGTCGCCTGATCCTCCTTTCCCCCAAAACCGCCTCCAATCCGCTTCACTTCAACTTCCACGCGGTGATTCTTAACTCCCAATACTTTAGCAGCCATTCGCTGCACTGCCGTAGGGCTTTGGGTGGAGGAATAAATACGGATGATATTGCCCTCCAGCGGAACCGCACGCGCCCGCTGCGTTTCCAGGTACACATGCTCCTGCCCGCCGATGTCGCAGCTTCCTTCCACCACTATATCGCATTTTTCCCAGGTTTTGTCCACATTTCCAAGACCAAAGGTTCGGGGCGTTCCAATGATGTGTCCTTTTTGAAAGGCCATCCGCGGATCAGTAACTACCGGCAGCTCAGCGACCTCCATTTTTATTTTTCGGACAGCTTTGCGGGCAATATCAGGCGCCGCTGCCACCACAATGGCTACCGGATGACCCACAAAATGAACTTCCTCCTCCGCCAGCAGTGGCTCATCCTGAATAATGGGACCGATCTGGTTTTCACCGGGAATATCTTTGGCGGTCAAAATAGCCACAACCCCATTAAGCTTAAGTGCTTCCCTGGTATCCAGCGCCAATATTTTGCCATGTGCTGCGGGAGAGGAAAATATGGCAGCATGGAGCATTTCTGCCGGCTGCGGTACATCGTCCACATATTGGGATTCGCCGCGAGTGTGGGCTGCGGAATCGATATGCTTCATGATATTAATTCTCCAACCTTTAGCTGCTCCGGGAAAAGTTTACAAAAATGAGAAATCAGCAATTGACGCACCAGCACTCGTTTGTACTCCGCACTGCCACGGATATCACTGATGGGGGATATTTCTCCCTGTGCAACCTGAATGGCGTCCATTACCAGTTTTTTCGAAATTGGTTTGTCGATTAGGGATTGTGAGGTTTTTTTCATGAAAAGTGGCACCGGCGCTACGCCTCCGATTGCCAGACCAACTTCTTTAATCATATCACCGGTGGTACGAATGCGGATAGCGCTATTCACTGAGGCGATATCCAGATATTTGCGTTTGGAAACCTTCTCCCAATCGATTTTGGTATTTTTAGTGGATTTTGGAATTAAGATTTGGATTAAAACTTCCTCAGGAGATTTCGCCAGATCCTTATAGCCTTTGTAGAAGGAGGTCATGGGCACAGTGCGTTCTTTTCTTCCTTTTTTTAAAACCAATTGACATTCCAACGCCAAAAGAAGAATTGTCATATCTCCTATCGGCGAGGCATTGATGACATTGCCGCCCAGCGTGGCGCGGTTGCGAATTTGCCAGGAAGCGATCAAAAACATGTAATCCTGAATATGAGGAATAATCTTTTGAATCTCAGGATGATTGGCAAACTCCTCAAAGGTAGTCAATGCACCAGCTCGAATCTGACCATTTTCTTTGGAAATTCCTTTCATCTCCGGATGGAGGTTCAGGATACTTACGCTTGAGTCCGGAATGATCTCCCCTTTTTGAATGTAAATATCGGTGCCGCCGGCAATGAAGACACCGGATGCTTTACCATTTCCATTTTTCGGGATACCTTTGACGATGTTCTTTAAACGGGAAGGAATATCCTTGAAATATTCCGGCAACATTTTCTGAGCAACTAAATTCTTGACACCTGTTTTTCCGTTGACCGACTTCTTCAGATGAACTTCAGAATGCTTTAACGATCGGTAGCCGGTACAACGGCATAAATTCCCGCTCAGGGCATATTTTATTCCCTCCGGCGTAATTTTGACACCATCCTGCATCAAATATCCAGTCAGGGAAACCACAATCGCCGGGGTGCAGAAACCGCACTGCGTTGCGCCCTCGTCGACAATGGCTTGCTGTACTGGGGTTAACTCAGGTATGTTCAAGCCCTCGATGGTAACCAGGTGCTTGCCCTGCAATTCTCCCAATGGCATTAGGCAGGAGGTGACTGGTTTGTAGGAGACTCGCCCGCTGTTTAATTCCCCAATAAGCACGGTGCATGCCCCGCAATCCCCTTCTTTACAGCCCTCTTTAGTACCCATCAATTTTTGCTGCCGGCGCAGATAATCCAGCGCCAACATGCCGGGATGTTCGGAAGCGACGATTTCTTGATTATTGAGCACGAAGTGGGTCTTGTTTGACATGGAAAATCGTCCTGATTCTATCAGATGCCGATTATTTCTAAAAATGTAACATGAGTACTGTGGAAATGCAAATATTCCTTAATCGGGAAAGAATATCGCAGCCGTTCTTACCGACGGCTGCGATATATTTGAGGTAGATTTCTTATCAGAGCGGTATCATCATCTTAGTTTGCACAACATTGCTTACTCGTCCTTTAAGACTTACGGCTTTTTCCCAACCACCACATGAAAGTTGAACATGGGATTCTGCAAGACGCCGTACAACCTCACCCAAATGGGAAGCAGCATTTCGGTGCCGCGGGCGTTAGTAATATCTCCTAAATCAATGATGTTCTCTTTCTTCCAGCCAAACCAATCGGACAGAAATCCAGATACTTTTGTTTTGGCGCCAGTATCATTCCCGCATATAAAAATAGTGTGATTCCCTGGTACTAAGTGGGGGTTTACCATGACTAAAGCGTTCATGGTGTTTAAAGTTTTAACCACTTTGGTTTTGGGAAATTCTCTCTGAATCTGTTCCCCTAAAGAATCTTTATTGCACCCCGTCAGCGCAGGCGGGAATCCTTCTGAAAAATCCAGTGGATTGGCAATATCAATCAGAATTTTTCCATCGAGATTTTCTTTACCGGCGTAATCCAACGCTGCCAGCGACGCCACCCCTGAGCTTGCATTAATCACGATTTTCCCGTGTGCGGCTGCCTCCTTAAACGTCTCCAGTTTTGCGGTGGGATGCTTTTTCATCCATTGACCAAGGGGCGGTGTACCCATGGGACCGGGATCTGTGCGTTCTAATGTTTTGGCAACATCACGTGTACCAAACATTACATCATGGTTAAATTCCAATAGTTTTGCCCCGATAGTCTGGGCCACTATTCCGGTTCCGATAATACCTATTTTCATTGTAAGGCCTCCTCGCATTTTTTAACTAAAGATACCCCGGGGACACTTGCTGCTTCAAGTCAATATTTTGTGATTATCTTCAGTGACGACCGATCAGGAAAGATCGGCAAAAGGGTTGTCAAAAGTAAAACCAAAAAGCCTCGGGTTTTCTCCAATGACTGCAGCGGAGATGATATAAAAAACATAATCATAAGTTTCACGGGGAATCTTGTTGCCGTGTTTTTTGAGAAGCTGCCAAAAATTTCTTTCCCGGGGATCGTTGGGCATACTGTTGATCAGTTTGCGGACGTTGGTTTGTCCCCAGTTATACGAGGCGAACACCAGCAATCCTGACGCCTGCGCCTCGGTTTTGTAAAGATCGTGTATATATCTTGCCGCTGCATTTGTGGCTTTCTCAAAATTGAACCGCTCGTCACGGGGATCATACCTCCTTAGCTGAACCAGTGGTCCGGTGCGCAATCCATAATGCCGGGCAGTAGAAGGAATAAACTGCCAGATGCCTTTTGCCACACCAAAGCGGGTTTTTGGTCCAACCCGATCGTCCCTGAAATCACTCTCCTGCAGCGCGAGATAAAAGAATTGAGGGGGGAGATCATATTCCAACATGGTTTCCACGGTGATTTGATGATAATTATTGTCGATTGCTCTTTCAATAGCCTCTTCCAAGCGAGGGGTTGTTTTCCATTTCTTGATATATCTCTTGACCTCCTTGATAAAGTTTTTGGGCGCTCCTATCTCACATTCGCCGAAAATACGAGCCACCCGCAAAATCAGCCGATCTTCCTCACTCATATCTTCTTCATCATAAATATGGAGCTCGCTAAGCGACTCATCATAATTTCTTAATAATTCCCTTTGTTGCGCCCGCAATTGTGCTATTTGCTTTTTGGTTTCTTCGTCAGCACCCTCCTCCAGTGATGTTAATTTTAGTTCCAGATTCTTCATTGAATAAAAAAGATTCTCCGCCACCGCTTTTTGTTTCTGGACTTCACGATATTGAGTATAAGCGATGTAAGCGATCAAAATACAAACCATTACTATTGCGGCAATGATTGCTGCGAACTTCTGTTTCTGTTCTTTTTGTAACTTCAGGTATGCGCTCTGGATCATTTTGGTGTGATGCCCAACCTTTTTCCTTCCACTCTCTCCGAAATAATGATCGATATATTGCGTTACCGAACCGAATGTATAGCGACCACCGACTTTCTTTTTCCGCGTATCCTGAAGAACAACTTCCAATATAAGTTTGGGACCCTTAACCCCCAAACTAACCTCAAGCTCGTGGTCTATCTTGACTTCGTGAACTTGCTGACCCTCAATATAGATGCCGTTGGTGCTGTTATGATCGCAAATCCACCAGCTGCCGTCCTCAAAATAGACTCTAGCATGTCGTCTACTGACCTGGTCATTATCGATTCGAAACTCACAACTGGTTCCCCGTCCAATGAAGAACGATTTGCGGAATTGTACTTCCGCCTTGTGACCCTTTCCATCAATTACTTTTGCATTGAGGGGGGGCGGTTCGAGCTTCTGTTTGATGGTCTGTCTGGATTTTTCTTCTGGCATCTCTTTTTGGTTCGTTTCTTCCTGAGTTTAATTTAAGGAATGAAAAATCAGGTTAATAAAAAAATCTAACTTTCTTTTGAAAACTTCATTTTGCTTTGGATCTTCTTAAAACGTTTGTCACCGCGTAGACCTTCTAAAACCGGATCAACATTGAGATAAATTAAAAGGTATGAATGCTCGGCCAAAGCTTTTTCAAGCCACTGAAAAGCTTGCTGCTTATCGCCCAACCCGGTATGGATCATCGCCATGTCATATGCCGAAACATACTTTTCTTTGGATTCCTGTTCCAGCCTCTTCAGTATTTCCAGAGCCTTATCTTTATTGCCGGCTAATGCCGATGCAGTCCCGAAAGTCGCCTGCATGTTGGTGCTTCCGCCAAATAATTTACTCGCCTCATCAAATTGAGATAGCGCCTCATCGAACATCTTTTTTTGAGAATAGGTCTGTCCGAGGAAAAAATGCGCCATTGCAAAGTTCGGCTCCACTTCCAATGTTTTTAGAAAAACGCCGGTCGCCTCATCGTACTTTCCGGCATAATAATAAACCAAACCCACAGTCGTATTAATCACCAGGGAAATCGGATCGAGATCGAGCGCAATCTTAATCTCTTTGATCGCCTCGTCAAAGCGTCCATGGGGAGCAAGGTAATTGACTGCATACCAATGATGAGCGATTGCATAATTGGAATTCAACTCAATCGCTTTTAGAAACTGCTCCTCCGCCCCTTGCCAATCCCAATCGTACACCGATTGGATACAGCCCAAAGAAGCTCGAGCTTCCGCCAGATCTTGGTCAATTTCCAGTGCTTTCGAGGCAGCGGCTTTGGCTTTGGGCATAACGAATTTTGGCGCTAAAGTGCCATAAAGGCCCAAAATTATATAGGTATCCGCTAAACCTGCAAAAGCTGGGGCGTATTGCGGATCTTTTTCGATGGCTTGATTATAATGCTCAATACTTTTTTTCAGCGCATCCGCAGTCCGTTTATTCCAATGATAGCGGCCCTTCAGATAATCGGAATAGGCTTCGACATTATCCGTATAGTTCTTGTAGAGTCTCTTATCCTTCTCGCTGATCAATTTTATTTTCAGCGCTCCGACAATTGCCTGTGATATTTCATCCTGGATTTTAAAAATGTCCTTAATTTCCCGTTCATACTGTTCAGACCATAACAGAAATCCATCCGATATGTTGGTTAGTTGCGCAGAAATTCGAACCCTTTTTCCCGCTTTGCGAATACTGCCCTCGAGTACGCAGCTGACATTCAACTGGTGCCCAACCTGGCGCAGGTCAAATTCCCTTCCCTTGAATTGAAAAGAAGACATCCGTGAAACGACCCGTAATCCCTCGACACGTGAGAGCGTGCTGATGGTCTCCTCGGTCAAACCGTCGCAAAAATATTCCTGGTCTTTTTTAGGACTCATATCAAGAAAAGGAAGCACTGCGATGGATGGTGATACTTCCAAACCGACATCGGAAGCCTTTAGCTTAACCGTACTAAACTCAGCTTTGTCCTCAGATAGATTGCTTAACTCATCTAACATCTCCGCAACGGATTGAAAGCGGTTAGCCGGCTCCTTCTCAATCATCTTTAAAATGAACTGCTCGATATGAGGTGGAATCTCTTCTGCAAATTTTCCCAGCGGCATAGGATTGTCGTTTATAATTGAATAGATCAGGGCAATGTCGTTGGCGCCAGTAAAGGGCAAATCTCCGGCAAGCATTTCATAAAAGATGACTCCCAGCGCCCAAATATCGGTATAGGGACCAATGCTATCACCTTTGGCTTGTTCCGGCGCCATATAGCCCGGAGTGCCCATGATAATACCCGATTTTGTTTGACCCTTCTGGTAAATAAGCTTGGCAATTCCAAAATCCAAAATCTTCACAACTTCGTCAGTTGTGATCATGATATTCGCAGGCTTCAAATCGCGGTGGATAATGCCTTTCTCATGAGCCTTAGCCACTCCCAGGGATACCGCTTTTATGGTATCAACTGCTTCTGCAATTGACATGGGGCCACGGGCAAGCCTCTCTTCCAGGGTTTCACCTTCGTAAAATGCCATGGCTATAAAAACCTGCCCTTCCACCTCATCAATTTCATAAATGGTACAAATATTGGGATGTTCCAGCGCCGAGGTTGTTTTGGCTTCCTGGATCAATCTTTCTGTTTCACTATCATCAACGGTATGCTGCGGGGAAAGAAATTTGAGTGCGGCGTAGCGTTCCAGTTTTAAATCCTTCGCTTTGTATACGGTGCTCATCGGACCGCTGCCGAGAATTTCTTCTATCTTGTAGTGGGAAATTGTTTTTCCGATAAGTGGTTTCATTAGCAAAGTGTCAAGGATGAATGTTGCGTCTATCTTAAATATGAAAATGAATTGGGAATGTGAGCATTTCCATTATCTGCGATCTTGTGTATTTAATCCATCGGAATATCAAATATTTCAAAATAACCAAAAGCCAGAAAATGAACAAATGAATTTATGATAATTAAAAGAATCGATTTCACGGCAGCTATCAATAATCGGATTCTTTAAAAATTTCCGTTTGAAAAATAAAAACTTTTGACTTCCGCTTCCAACTCTTCTCCGGCAATCCCATTTTATCGGCAAGGCGATCCAGCACCTGTTCTTTATCCCAGCCCATTTTTAGCGGTACCTGGGGCAAGAACACAGCCCGGTGATCACCTATAGTTAAAGATACGCCGTCCCGCCCCAGTTCAATTTCCTCAATACGTTTGATTTTACTAAATGGTGAAAGAATTGATATTTCAATTTCAATTTGAGGTAATTCATCAGTCGTTACAGACGGAAAGCGTTGATCATTGAACGCCGACTGCAGCGCCATCAACCCCACAACCTCATAGAGTGGCAGGTCATCTTTGATGTGTCCGACGCACCCACGCAATTTTCCCTCTTTGAACAACGTCACAAACGCTCCCTGCCTGCGGTTCAGCGCCTGATCGGAATGTTTAGCCGGAGGAAGCGATTCATCGACCAAGAATTGCTGAATTGCCTTTCGTGCTAGCGTCAAGAGTATTTGCTTGTGGGAATCGGATAACCAGCCTAAGGTACGTTGCTGTGATTTGAAGCGGTTCATTCATTATTCTTGGAAATGACATATCAACTTAATAAAGTTGATGCGGAAATATCAATAGCTAAAAATGTTTGATCTCGACATTTTTGTGGTGGTCTGGGCAGTTGGATACTTTCTGGCTGCCAATGCTAATGAAAAATTATGATTGATTTATTACCTTCTTAAATTTAATTTTTAATAGAATATTCTAAAAGTTGCCACCGTAGCTCAAATGGTAGAGCAGCTGATTCGTAATCAGCAGGTTAGCGGTTCAACTCCGCTCGGTGGCTCGTAAGATCCCCCTCTTTCCCCCTTTAGAAAAGGGGGAAAGAGGGGGATTTGATTTTCACTTCTTCTCAACCGCAAATATTAAATGTTTAAAACCTGCATACTCGGTTATCCCTTCCGGCATCATCAACAGCTTTTGCGCCACATTTTTGGAGGCTTCATTTTCAGGTCGGATTAACGCAATGACGCGTGGTTCCTTAAGTTTTCGAAACGCATACTGAATGCAGGCAGAAGCCGATTCAGTCGCAAACCCCTTTTGCCAAAACGGACGATGGATAATATAGCCAAGCCCGATTTCTCTCTTACCTTGGATTTCCAACTTCATTAGTCCTGCCTGCCACACCGGTCTTTCCGTTTTCTTTTCGATAACCAACCAATAGCCGAATCCATCTTTGTTGTAACGGTCACGCTGTTTTGCGATCCATTCCTGCGCCTCTTCTCTTGAAAAGCATTTCGGCCAGTAGTTCATCACCTCAGCGTTGCCAAGCAGGTCAGCGACAAAATTAAGATCGGTTAACTCCATTTCCTGTAATTTGAGACGGGCGGTTTCAAGAATTGAGTCCACGATACCTCCTGGGACTGATTAATAGTGAGGCAAACCAGAAGGTAGAATTGAATATCCCGATGATATCAATTGACTCAGACATTGGATTATAATCTTAAAAATTGGTTATTCCGTGTTCTTCTTATTTTTGGCAGTTCACACAGAAATAGCAGGCTCCGCCTAAGTATTGTATCTTTTCTATTGTACTACCACATTCAGGACAGGGATGACCGACCGCATTCTTATCCATTATGCGAACATACTTTCCGGGATGATTATAAAGATCGTATTCATCATATCGGCCGCCCTTTTCGATTATCTCATGGACCGTTTCGATGATTGCGTTATAGAGTTTTTGTCTTTGATCTTTATTAAGATCATCTATGGGATGTTTTGGATGGAGACGAGCTCTAAAAAGGATATCTTGAGCGATTGCGTTTCCCAATCCGGGAATGGTTTGGTCTTGCGTTAAAAGACCCTTTGCGCTCTTTCTTTCTGTAGCGGCAAGGTTATCAATGAGACTGCTAAAGTATTCATAGGTAAATCCGGCTTCAATAGGAGTTGTTTTCATATCTTTAACATACTTCCCGGTAAGTTCCTTACCTTTCTCATATAATTCCACAGCTCCCCACATCTGGGTTGTAGCTGTAAAGAAAGAGCCGTCATCAAACATAAAATATAAATGATATTTATTCGGCACCTTCGAACCGGAAGAATGATAAAGCACCCTGCCCCCAAATTCGCCAAGTACCAGAACATGTCCAGCTTTAAGCTCAATAAAGAGCCATCTGCCTTTTGCTTTTGCTTTACCAACGGTCTTTCCTTTTGTCAATTTTTCAAACTTATCGTGGGTTATGTTATACCAAACAAACTTATGAGCCGTATTTCCTAAAGTTCCTTCTTTTATTTTCTTCCCTTTTAAGGTTTCGTTCATTTGCCTGGCTAAGATCATATATTCCGGTAACTCGAACATTTCTTAACTCCTTTATTCAATACATAAAAAGATTACTACTAAACTACCTGTGTTGTAACGGCATGTGCCTGAAATTAATTAAAAAGGTGATAAAAAGCCTTTAATTGATAAAAAAATCCGACAGCATTCAGTGGCGGGTTGAATGATTCATTAGCTACTTTGTAATTACATTTCTAGCACAACGCTTTTTGCCTTTAAAAGGGTGGCAATTTCATGGAACTTTTTTTCAACGATTTTTCCCATTTGATCGGAAGGTTTTTCGAACATGTCCAATTTAACAGTCATTTTAGTTCCGGCAAATTTGGAATCCCAGGCAGCATGAGCTTCTCCATTTACCAGCACAACGCCCCTTGCATTGCCACCAGTAGCGCCGATTTTTGCATAAACATGGTGCTGCATATCGGGACTGACGAACCGTTCCCGTCCATCCGGAGCGTAACCCATGGTGTAGCTGTCCCATTGCGGCAAAATCGCAACGCTGTCTTTGGTGGGACTTTTAAATGACTCAAACGCGTTCAAATCTTTTTTAAGCATCAAATAATCACTGTCGACGGCGATGGCTTCATTAGTGTTGATTGCCGCTTTGGCTTTACCTGCAGTGATACCCGCCCACCATTGAAAATCCTTTACACTGGCAGGACCAAATGCGCGCAGGTATTCACCGGCAAGCCAAGCAAGTGCTTCTTCATTATCAACCGCTTTGAAGCTACCCCCCGCCCATGTTTGGGTGGAGACATAACTGATGATATCGGAGCGAAGGCTTTTGGCGCCGACTCGCAGCAAATATCCCGTGTAAGCCATAAAGTTTAGAAGCGTTTTCACTTTATCATCCGGAATATCAGTGGCATCTTTGATTTCTGTTGCGGTTATTGGTTTGACGGCAACTTGCAAAATCTTCCTTTGCCACTCCTCATAATCCTCAGGAGGAATGTACCTTGCTTTGTTGGAATAGCGTTTCTGCCATACCGGATCGGAAGCAGGTGGAACGGTTGCGGCAAAAGCAAGGTGAGCCGTTTCTCTGGGGAGCATATGGATAGTTAAGCGCATTGCCGGAACCCGCAAAGCCAATTTCTGCTCATCCAATTTGTAAAATTCCTTTTCGCCGAATAACCTTACCCGAGCATGCAATGCCAGCGGCGCGGTGGGATGAGAACTGTAGACCCCGATAATATCTTTTAAAACCAGCTCAATGTCGGTTTCCTGTTTTCCCAAATGTTGGCGGTGGTATGACCAATTGCAGAATTTCTTTAGCAAATCAGACATTTCAGCAAACTATAATTTATCAGTCTGCTTTGGGCTTCGAAGCAGTCATCATTACAGCTTTAACGCCGTGGGCTTCGGCAGCATTGCGGGTCGCCTCCTTACGAAATCGAAATCCCGGCACGACCGCAGACCGGACATGCCTAAAGCCGCTCTCTTCGAGCAACCGAAACATCTCTCCTTCCAGGAGAGCGCCGCCAATTCAGCTAGCCCACAGTTTTGGATCGTTGACAATTGATTGTGACAGTTGCTTTGCGCTCACAATATCGGTAATGGAAATCCGTCCGCCAGGCTTCAATACCCGAAACATTTCTTCCGCGACCTTGCGTTTCTGGAAGGATAGGTTAATCACACCGTTTGAGATTATCGCATCTACCGACGCATCAGCAAGCGGAATCTTCTCCATGCGACCTTCGTGGCATTCCATCGGCATACCAGTTGCCTCAACGTGAGCTTGAGCCTTATGGCACATCGATGGGTTTAAGTCCACACCCATAACTTTCCCAGTTGAGCCGACCATCCAGCCAGCGATGATGGAATCGAGCCCCGCCCCACTCCCAAGATCAAGCACCGTCTCACCCGGTTGCAGCTCGCTGCGCAGGTGCGGATTTCCGACCCCGGCAAATGAGGCAACGGCGCCGGCGGGAGCGCGTTCCAGCCATTCAGGCTTATAGTCGAACATTTCGGCTGCCTCAGGGCCATGAAAAAAATGGAATTCACCCTCAGGATTGTCAGCAACTTTTTGATACACCTTTAGAATCTCGTCCTTTAGAAATGCTTCCAAAGACCCTTGAGCCTCAATAGTATCTGTCATAACTCAGCTCCCTTTTAGGTTTGTTTTTTTGTTTTAAATGTTCTCCAGGTTGGAGGTTGCGGTTATATTCTCCACATACCTATTACACACCCACCGCTTATCTACGATTATGCTTCATCTTTCTTCCGCTGAAATCCAAACATGGAGGCGATAAACGAGTGGCCGAGAAACTGCCTTCTTGCACACACTTCACCGCTCACGAGTCCCTAAAAGAGCCTCGCGGTGATTCGTCGGCTTTTTTGTCTTGAATTTATTTATGTTTTTCTTTTTTCTGTTTCCGTTTTTCCTTCAGGGTTAGCTTGGCCTTTTTTTGCGTTTCTTTTTTACCCTTATCTTTTTTTCCTTTGTCGCCCATTTCAAATTCTCCTTATTGTGATATTGTTTAATAGACTCTTACAAAACAACTATAAGTAGCATCCTTTTTGTTCGACTCCGCTCACCATGAATGAATTACGATAATATAATAACTCGATTTTCCATAAGTCGATAGAATTCTTTCCTTGGCCCGATTTCAGATATCATTTTTTTCGAACATAAAAAAAGCAAATACTATAATTGAGATTGTGCAAAAGCTTTCATCAACTCATTCATATCTATCGTAGCCACACCACAGGAGGAATCGGACATGGCAAATGGTAATACAAGCTCATTATTATGAATCAATCCGCCGCACGAATAAACCACATTGGGTACATAGCCTTCCCGTTCTATTGGGAGTGGCATGAGAATTGGTTCGGGCAACTGAGCTATAATTTTTGAAGGATTCTTCAAATCTAAAAGTTCTGCTCCAATGCAGTAAGTGCGCATGGGACCAACACCATGGGTTAAAAGGAGCCACCCCTCGCTTGTTTCTATCGGCGAGCCACAATTGCCTATCTGAAAAAATTCCCATGGATGTTTTGGTCTTTGAAATAAATGTGCTTTATCCCAAATATCGATGATATCTGATTTCATTAAATACATATTTTCACCATCTATGCGCGAGATCATAACATATTTACCATCAATTTTTCGCGGAAACAAAGCCATTCCTTTATCTTTTATTACTGCACCGACCATGGCACAAAAATTAAAGGAAAGAAAATCTTTTGTTCGAAACATCATAGGTAATATTCTAAAGCCGTTAAAAGCCGTATAGGTCGCATAATAAAATATTTCTCCATTATCCTCATGGAAGCGCACAAATCGTGCATCCTCTATACCTTTGATCGCCTCTTTTGATACAGGAAAAAGAACCCGTTCGGATATATGCGATCCAGGCCGAAAATGCCTCTCATGATTGGATCGCGCTAGAAAGTAGATCAAATTGATAACATCTCTGCTGGTTCGAGAAAGATGAATTTTCTTTTTTACAGCTTCTAGCGTATCTTGAAGTTCCTCAAAAGTAAATTTTGATGGTAATTTAGTAAAAATATTTTTTGTGATATTATTTTCCAGTTGCAACTCTTTGAGCTTTCTTAGAAAGAATTTTTTTTCATAAATCGCTTTCATTATAATTTCCGGCGTCTCGCATTGGTGATGCGCAGGTTCCATTATCATGTTATTATATTTGTCCAGTATCCCGCTTCTAAACTCAATTGATGATATGTGTCCTTCCCCGGTTGCTCGGAAACTCAGGATGAATCTCATTTCACCATTTTTTATCTTTCCCTGATTGGGATGAACTACTATGGAAGGATTAAAAAAACCAGCCGCTTCTATGGAATATTCTTGAGTAAAATATGAACCGATTAGAAGTTTCCTAGCCTCAGATAAGTGATTTTGATTTGGAATAAATTTTTCAACATTTTTAAAATTTCTTTTAAAAACTTCTATTAAATTTCGATGTCTATGGGCAAAATTAGTTAAAGTTTCCTCTAACAGATTTTTAACATTTTCTTCAGAAAGATTAAGAACACGATTTATAATATTTTTGGATCTTCGCTGATTAAGGGGGTAATAAAATTTATTAATAACCCGTGACGGGTCCGAAGTAAATTTTGTTTCCCTTCTTTTCAACGTAATTTTTTGCATAGAATCCACCCTTTACTGGAATACCGGAATAATTCTCATTTACAATTGTATCCATTTGGTTACTTTAAACTGCTAGTATGTTCAACCTCTTTCGAACGTTCTTTGGTTAATACTTGTTCTTCAAATAAATTATACATAGTGAGAAGAGAGATCAGCCAAGCTAAAGTCGATTCGGCGCCCTCATTAGCATTGGTACCCTGAGAATGTAAACCATCTCTGCAACCACCTGTTTGATAATTATATATTTGAACTCCCAAGTCATTCTGTCCTAAAAACCAGCTAAAGCATTTTCTTGCCATGTTAATCCATTTTTTATCCCCGGTGAACTTAAACGCTGTTGCACAGGTTATCACAAGATTCATTATTTCTATGGGTTGTTGATCGAACGTGGATTGGTCTCCGTTATTTTTGTGCCAACTCTGATTGCCTATAATGGAGATATGTCCTTCGGAGGACATTTGTTTTTCAATCAGCCATTCAAGGGAAGATATACCGGCCTCGATCATATCAAGCCTGGATATTCTTTGGCCGGCAATGATTAAACCATGTGATAGGGCAGCATTGGCATAGGTTAATTTTTCTTCGAACCACGGCCAATCTGGTTTAAAATTATCTTTGTACAATAAGTAAAGTTTATGAGCAGAAATTTCCTGAATTTTTCTCACCCTGGCATCTCCTCCGAAAGTTTCAAGATACTCGTGCATTCCAAGAATAGCAAAACTCCATGCTCGAGGAGAAGTAAAATTATCCACAATGGATATTGCATCGCCAAAAAGACGGGCAGCCATGTCTCTGATCGATTGATTAGGTGCCTTATTAACAGCTACACCTAATCCCCACAATGTCCTGGCATGTGAATCTTCACTGCCCATGTTTTCTAGCCATGTTCTTTCGTATGACATAAAATTGCGGAAACGATTTTTCTTATAATTAAATGCATAATAAATGAAAGCCAGGTAGATCTTAATAGATTTAATTATCTGATCATCTTTGCGCAAATTATGGTACATGCAAGAAACAATCAATGCTCTGGCATTATCATCTATACTATAACCATGTTCGCGATTGGGGATGGTAAAAAATGAATGCTGCAAAATACCTGTATCATCTGTCAGTACTTTGAAGTGGTGTAAATTGATACGCGGTAATTCATCGATTATCTTGGCTATAGGGTCGTTAATTTTAAGCGGCGCAGGAAAAGCTGGCCTTTGCTCAAAAACTTCACCTACGAGTCTTAAATAATGTTCAGCTACTTCTTTCCATACCATAGCACGTCCATGTAGATAGGCTTTTTTTCGTATAGTATTACGTTTGTGTTCATTGGAGAGTAATTCATTGATTTCTTTAGATATACTTTCTGAATCCCGAAAAGGTACTAACCGACCTCTCCCGTTTGCCAGGAGTTCCTCGGCATATAAATAAGGTGTCGATACTACGGCATTGCCTGCACCAACTGCATAGGCTAGAGTTCCAGATGTAATTTGTTCTTTTGAAAGATAAGGTGTCATATATATGTCTGTTGCAATAAGGTATTCGGTCAGGGTTTCAAGGTCTACAAATTTGTTATGAAATTGAACATGATCTTCTAAGCCCAATTTTTTGACTTTCAATTGTAAAGAATGCCGGTATTCCTCACCATGAGTTCTTAACAGACCTGGGTGCGTAACACCTAAAATGATATAAATTGTATTGTCATGTTTTTCAATAATTTTTGGCAATGCTTCAATCATAAACTCGATACCCTTACTAGGACCAATCAGTCCGAAGGTAAGAATAACTCTTTTATCTTCTAAACCGAATTTATCCTTGTAGAAATAGGGGTCAACAAAAGGTATATCGGGGATCCCATGAGGAATAATAGAGATCATCGAATCCGGAATTTTATAAATATCATTCAAAATCTTTTTTGCTTTATGTGCCATAACGACAAATTTCTGAGAATATTTGGCCAGTTCCTGAATAATCGAGTGTTGTTCACCGGAAGGTTTGGATAACACGGTATGAAGAGTAGTAATGGTAGGAATCTTCAAATTCTTTAGCATGTGAATAATATCAACGCCATCCTTCCCGCCGAAAATACCATATTCGTGTTGCAATATGACCGTATCAATCTGATTTAAATTCAGGAAATCCGTTGCGCTGATATAATCTCTTAAGACATTCTCTCTAATCTCAAACTTGACACGCTCAGGATAATCATACCCCTCTTCAATATCATCCATGGCAATCGCAATAACATCTTCAGGATTGGGCAGCTTATAAGCCAATGCCTCACAAAGATCGCTGGTGAACGTAGCAATTCCGCATAATCTTGGAAGATAATTTCCAACGACAGCAATCCTTTTAGGATAATTTTTTAGTCTCATTCTTAGCCTTCCTGACTTATTAACAATCCGGTTTCATAATGAAGAGCGAGATGAATTTATACAAAGTTCGATTAATTCTTTTATATTTGCCGTACCAACACACATCACTGTATCAGCTCCACCCCAATATATTTTTAATGTCCCATCTTCTTCCGGTACGGTTCCGAATGTAAAAACCACATTATGTACATAACCACTTACTTCCCAAGGGGCTTCAGGTTGTAAAATCCAATTATCGACAACCCCGATAACGTGGGCAGGATCATGGAGATCATGAAGGGCCGCTCCTAATCGGTAAACAGCCCCGCTCATTGTCATGAATACACCATGGAATATGTGAAGCCAGCCTTGTTCGGTTTTAACAGGCGGACTGCCGGGGCCAACTTTGCTTTCATCCCAATGATATTGTACCGGTTTGATTATGACTTTTGAATTGCCCCAATAAATTAAATCATTTGAATACGAAATCCAAATTGACCATGGTAAAATTTGTGTGTGAGGGCGATCCAATCTCACATATTTGCCACCAATCTTTTCCGGGAATAGGACGAGATTGCGCATATCCGCTTGACTGATAGGTGCAATACGTTCTATGGACTCAAAATCGTCTGTCTTCGCCAGCATAATGCGAACACCATACCGGGAATAAGCGCTGTAGGTTAAGTAAAATGTATTTTCCAATGGATTGATACGTAAGTCTTCGACACCAAATTCTTCATATTCGGCAAAGATTCCTTTTTTTGCGGGCACCAGAAAAGGCTTTGCATCAACTTTAAAATGATAACCATCTTTGCTCACTGCTTTACCAATTATGGATCTGCCATTATGAAGATGGGATCGGAATAACATAATATAATAATCTTAGTGTTTTATTACACCAGCATTATGAACTGTTGCAACAGGATAAGGAACATCTTTTTTAGTCAGAATAGGATTATTTTTATAACGGTTAATTACTGATGTGTTCATTTTGTTCTTTAGAATTATATATTTATATATAGGGATGACTTTTTCATATACAACTTATGAAAGAACTTCCTTATATACTTATCTTCTTTTTAAATCTAGTTAACCATTTGATATACTTTAATATAATCATGTACCATTCGTTGAACTGTAAAACGTTGTTCTGCATCTTTTCTGCAATACAATCGATCAATTTCATTGATTTTACTTACTGCAGATATTGCCTCCTCTAAGCTACCTACAAGAAATCCATTTTTCTTATCTAATATGATTTCGGACATACTGCCTTTATTGAAAGCGATCACTGGCGTTCCGCATGCAAATGACTCAACTACCGACAGACCAAATGGCTCCTCAAAATTAATGGGATGCAACAGGGCAAAAGCATTTCCCAATAAATTATTGCGTTTTTCAGGATCAGCACTACCAACATAATAAATATCATCGTCATTTATGTATGGTTTTACTTTTTCCTCAAAATAAGCTTTATCTTGAATGATTCCGGCGATAATTAATTTCCTTTTACATTTTTGAGCAATTTGTATAGCTTCGAAGACACCTTTATCAGCGTGAATTCGTCCAAAAAAAAGTAAATATTCCCCCAGAGTAGGAATGAACGTAAATTGTTCTAAATCAATCCCGTGATGGATTGTAGCAATGTAATCTAACTCAGGGTCGCGATCTGCATCACTGATGGAAACATAATAGACAGATTGGTTATATTTTTTGTAAACGCGCAAAATTTTAGGTGAAGAAAAACCATGTATTGTGGTAAGCAATGGGGTTTTTACTAATTTACTGTAACTGAGCGGTAAATAATCGAAGTGATTATGAATCAAATCAAATTCATGGGCATGTTCAAAAACTTCGGAGATATGAAGATCTTCCCACACTTTGGGCAGAATATCCGGATCTTCTTCATATCCTTTTGGGCATATAGCGTGTAATCTTGCGTTGGTAACCGAATCCACTGTAGCAAATAAAGTAACATTTATACCAGCGTTTAGTAATCCTTCGGTCAAAAGTGAAACTACCCTTTCCCATGGTCCATAATGACGGGGCGGTGTACGCCAGGCTATAGGTGAAATCATCCCAATATGCATTTTAATACCTCGTACTTTTTGCAACTCTTTGATTAATAAATTATATTTTATTCAAATTTAATTTATTAAATCAATCTAACATTTTCAATCTTTGTCAAACTCCTGATAAAATAATTGGCGGGTCCTTGGTAACAACAAAAAAGCGCCGAAAAGAAACTTCTTGCGGCGCTTTTTGAAAAGCAGCGATATTGAAAACTATCTACCGGAGTAAGGTCATTTTTTTGGTTTGAGTAAGATCCCCCGCTCTCAATCTATACAGGTAGATACCACTAGCAACTTGATGTCCGTTGTAATCCCTTCCATCCCAAACCACTTGTTGTGATCCGGCAGATTGTCTTTCATTTACCAGCGCCTTTATCTCCTGTCCGGTAAGGTTGTAAATCTTCAATACCACGTTCGCATTACTGGCAAGTTGATAAACAATAGTGGTCGATGGGTTAAACGGATTGGGATAATTTTGTTTTAATACAAAATCTGTTGGAGTATTGGTGATCGGGTCACCTATCCCTGTTACAACATCGAGTGAAATATCGTCAACGAAGAAATTCGTAACGCCGCTTCCCGCATCGGTCACTGAAAAGAATTTTAGATTATGAATACCGCCATCAGCATAAGCACTAACGTCCATGTTAACTTGCGAATATATGGCATAGGTTTGAGTATCGGCTTCGGTCACGGTCATAAGGGTATCACTGTCGATGATGACTTTCATGAATCCCTGGTTCCCACCAGAAGGGATTTCAAGATAAAAAGACAAATTGGCAGTTCCGGAAGGAATAGTAACATCCTGATCCACAGAACCTGTCTCAGCTGATGAGGTTCCGCCAAACCAACACCACCAATCACCGGTATGAGGACCTGTGCCCCCACCGGTGCCACAACTGGGGATGTCGCATAGAGGAGTTCCGAAATTGGAGGAAAACTCATTCCAGGCGCCGCTTCCCGCACCCATTTCAAAACCGCCGTCATTTACCACATTCATGCCCCCACCAGTTGCGCTAAGCCCCATACGAATATTCCAGTTGAAATTAATGCCAAAGTCGGCTAATTGGGCGCCATTTGGTAGGGTAGGATCCCAAACCCAGCCGCCTCTTTCTGCCACCATGGGACCCGCATCTGTACCTAAAGGATAGGCAGGGGGCGAAGCCTGATTTTGTTCGACAAAAATAACAGCGGCATAAATTTCTCCATTTTGGATTGGAACCGGGGCCGTCAAGGTATGAACGGTCCAATCGTCGAGCGTAGTAATTTCTGCAGTTATGTCTTGAGAATAGACCATTGTTCCCAAATCGATTGTAGATGGACCGACAGGATTAATGGTTACACCCTCATAAACCTCTACCAAAACACTATCCCATGCCAAGGGGCTTCTCATCCAGGCCCAAACCTCGCTGATTTCATGCGTGCCGACAAATGGATTCAATTCGGTAGGGGTGAAAACCACAATTCCTCTCCATTGGGTTATGCCATCACCCACACCACTGCTGTTGGGGCCATCCCAATGAAGAACCGTATCTGCCATTGTGGTGGAGGCATTGTTGATAATTCGAAAGCTCTGATTCTGATAGTCGATCAACTTTTCGGCCTTCGAGGACACGGGATTTGAAATTTGCTTTTTCGTTGTGCTTGATTTGCTAGCGACAAAGCCATTATTTCCAAATGCGGAACCTGCCAACATCAAAACTAGCGCGGCTGAAAACCAAACTAATCTTCGGTATAAATACTTGTTCATTTATAATCCTTTCTTAGATAATTAATGATTGACTTGAAATAATTTAGGCCAACAGACTATTGAGTCTGGAGGGGAACGGTGGTTTCTCAAATCCGATAAATAGGCCATTTGACATTCTCTTACTATGCGATGAAACACTCGTGAATCATAAGCGACTTAAGATAATTATGAAACTCTAGTCAATCTAAGTTCTTGTTTTAACTTATGCAATGGAATAATTGACAACTACCGGTTCATCGTGATTTTTATCGATTATGTTTGTCGTCAGCGCATGGTATAATCTAACATTACTTAGGCGTATCTTTTTTGAAGATATTCAACCGACTGTATAACCAACTCTCGTAGGATTACCAGGTCAATATCCTCTAGTCTTTTAATATACAAGCATCCCTCACCGGTTTTATAGTTTCCCAATTTCTTCATCAGGTCCTCAAATTGCTTAAAACCGGGCATGATATACAGGGTCAGGCTTTGCTAACGGGGAGAAAAACCGGTCAAAAACCAATCGCCCTCACGACCGCTTTCATATTTGTAGCGGTAGTTGCCAAAACCGACGATCGAAGGACCCCACATTTTTGGTTTGGCGTTAGTCACTTCTTTCATCAGCATTAAAATCTCCAGGCAATCCTGACGTTTCTTTTCGTCTGCAACAGTTTTCAGGAAATCTTCCACACTTTGCTCATTGGGTTTGGTTTTAGGTTCTGCCATGGTGTTCCTCCGGATGATTGTCTCAACTAGGATACTAATAGCGTAAATTCAAACGACCTCCTAAATCCACCTTTATCACCCTTTAGGAAAGGGGGAATAGGCGATGTCCTACTAATTTGGATTACGCTACTTTAAAATCCTCCAGCCTCCTTAATATATCTTTCTTCAACAAATAATGATATGAGAATGGTTTTCCATCATAAACCACATTAAAGACGCCGTAGGCAGTGGGGGCCAGTTCGCGGATTTCTTTCGCATTTTTTAGTTCTATCACTTTAATCGAGAGGTTGAGTTCATTCGCCGTTTCGTTAAAATAATTTACTGCATCCTCAAGGTAAGGACATTGATCGGAACGGAAAATCGTAAACCCTTTTCCGCAGCGGTTCATCTTCTCATCCCAATTGCCGGTAAAACGCGGGGACGGCGCATCACGGAATTTTTTCACCAGCAACTCAAACGCCAGCGGCGCCCGGTCTGCAGGTACAAATCCGTGCTGCAGAAAAAGTTCATTGCCGATTAGCCAATTTCCGGGCGCGGTTGCAATAGCAACTCCGTTCATACCAACCCGCTTAGCATCTTCGATGCACTCATTAAGCAGCTGTGCAGCGTATCCCTTCCCTTTGCTTTTTCCGACCACCCATAAGCAGTGGATGAACATATAGCCTTTGGCCTCCACCGCACGCCAGGCATACGCACCCGGAATGTATTCAATGAATCCACGCTTCGGCAGCTTCAACAGCTTTATCTTCATTCCCTCGGCAAAACGATCTTTGAGCCACCTGAGCTTTCTTTGGTAACCCTCGCTCTGCTTCCTGCTCATGAGGCAGAAGAAACCGACTTCTTCAACATTGTCTTGAGTGACATTAATGATTTCTGAAGTTTTTGCCATTGGCATTTAATAATCCCTAAAAAGATATTACCCTTCAGGCAATATTTTTCAGTATTTCATGATAGCGCCGCGTTGCCAGATCACTTGGCTCGCCCTTTTTGCAAAAGGCAAACTGGATTAACTTTCGATTTGGATTTTCAACCATCACTTTGCCGTCAATCAATTTTGATTCCAATGTGTGCAGTGCTTCCTGAAAGCTATTGTTTTTCTTTGCGGCATTGTAGAAAGATAACACGTAAACGTAAAAAAACACGTTATAGCGAAAGAATGGATACTCGACTTTCATGAACAAGGTGCCTATTCCATAAAGGCATGGACTTAACGGCCGGCGCGTCTCCCAATGGTCCAGCAGAAAGAGAACTGCCCTATCAAGGCGTTTATCCCGGTTTAGAAACGGCGAGAATCTGAATGCATCTAATGCGGCCAACATGGTGCCCGTATTTGACGCATCGGTTTCAGGACTTCCGCTTAATTTAACTGTGTTGCATCTCCAGCCGCCATCGCTGTGTCGTATCTCGAGCAAGTGCTGGAATGTCCTTTTGAGCCTGCTGTCCTGCACATATCCGATCCGATATAGAACTCTGGCAGCATTGGCAGCATAACAGGGATAGATGGTGCCCTTTGAAGCAGGTCTGAATCGACCGTCTTCCTGCCAGGCGCTCAGGATCTGTTCTGCTGCTCCACTTAAAACAGGATTGGAATGCCTCATGCCCAATTCGCTAAGCATGAGAATGCAATCAAAGGTAGAGAAAGGACTTCCGGTTCCCCAACGACCAGCTGAAGTTGCCCAAAAATCGGCGCCATTATCATATCGTTTTTCTAAAATTGCCCGAATGTCTGGCTGATATTTCTTAGGAATGGTCATTTGTTGTTTGAGAATTTTGGTTGCCCATAAAATAATACAACCCACATTTTCAGACCTTCCCAAATTCAGGATGGTATTTTACCAAACCCTGTTCGCCTTTCAAGGCATCCTCTTTTAATTCCAGCACCATAAATACTTCATCCGGTACATCATATTCGCAGGAGAGACCTTTTTGACTTGCGGGAATAAATCCAAACCGGGGATAGTATTCAGGATGACCCAATACTACCACAACATCAAAACCTAATTTTTCACACTCCTTTAATCCCGCCTTAACTAACTTCCCCCCTATCCCCTGTTTTTGATATTCAGGCAATACCGCCATTGGCGCCAGCCCCATGGTAGCAAAATATTCACTTTCAGATTCAATGGTAACCGGACTGAAGAAGATGTGCCCGACGATTTGATCTTCAAGAAGGGCTACCAATGAAATGTATGGCCTTATTTTTTTGCGGAGTGCATCGACCAGATTTGCTTCATCGGACTGTTCGAACGCCAGCTTATTAAGACGGTGAACTGCGGTATGATCAGCAGATATTTCTTTTCGGATAGTGATCTTCATTAATTCGAATTACACGCGTGTGAATTTCTATATAATCTCATCTTTGTTGAGCTGACGAGGCAACCATTTATAAAATAATGACCTCAAATAAACTATGTTATAATTTACGATTTGTTACCGATTCTCAATAGCATTAATAACTTAAATTTTTCATTTACGCTTATGTGATCTTCCTTGCTTGAGGTAAAGTCGCCTTGATGTAAAGTTTCCTTGATTATTTTATTGCTGCCATACATCTTAAGGAAGATGGACTTAAGATGTATGCCCAGCTATTGAGGGAAATAATATGGGAAAGACAAGTTTCGGCTATAAAGAACTTTTGTTTTTCATTTTTATTTCGTGGATTTCCTCCGTCACTCTATCTCCGGGGTAGACATCCTCAAGGTTTTCGGGCATTCGATCAGCTCCTGTTAAAATCCAGCCGTTGGGGAATTCAATAACCCAGGCAGAAAAAGGGCACAATAGTTACCGGAGAGCATTATGGCACATGATGCAGAGTGCCGGATGGAATGTCGATTTTGTTGGCTCTCTTGATGAGCTTGAGGGCGGCGATACCCCGCCTAATCCAGATTTTGACCTGGATCATGAAGGGCACTGGGGATGGACCGCCGGAGAGCTTGCGGATGATTTGCCGCTTTGGCTCCAGGACTATACACCGGATGCGGTGCTACTGCATGCAGGCCACAATGATTTAAAGGCATCGGGCAATGATAATGCGATTATCCAAATTACATTTAATAATTTGGAAGATATCATTAATATCCTCAGAAATGATAACCCAAATGTGACTATTTTTCTGGCACAACTCATCCCTTCCTTGTTAGAACCTCGCGCCCATCGTATACCAATTTTTAATGACCAGGTTCCGGCGTTTGCTGCCGGCCTGAACCAACCGAATTCACCCATTATCGTTGTGGATCAATATACAGGCTTTAATGTAAATACAGACACCTACGATGGGACTCACCCGGATGATAGCGGAGAGCAAAATATGGCACAGAAATGGTTTGATGCCCTTGCCGGAAGCGATCTTACCTTACCGGTAAGTCTCACTTCCTTTGTTGCAATGGCCGGAGACGGTTTTGTGGAGCTGAAGTGGGTGACCGAATCGGAAATTAACAATGAAGCCTTTATCCTGGAGCGAAGCACCGATGAAGTTGAATTTACGCCTATAGCGGAAATTCCGGGCCAGGGAAATAGTAATACTCGCCGGGAATATTCTTAAGTGGACCATGATGTTCAAAACAATGTCACTTATTACTATAGATTAGCCGACCGTGATTTTAATGGAGTCATTACATATCACAATATAGTCAATGCCACACCGGTCGAGATTACACCTGGCGCTCTTGCTTCTGTTAATTTTAATTTGCAGCCAAATTTTCCCAATCCCTTCAATAATCAAACAACAATTCAATTTGAAGTGATAACCAATGGGAATCAGTTTGTAAATACAGATTTGAGCGTTTACAATGTGGCGGGTCAATTAGTCCGCAAGATTATCAACAAGGAATTGGCGGCCGGTTATCACCAATACAGCTGGGACGGGCGAAATGATTATGGTGTCGCCGTTTCTTCCGGTGTATATATTCTTGTTTTACGCAGTAACGCTTTGATGAAGACTCAACAAATGGTCTTGGTGCGATGAAGAGTGTATTCATCTGCGTCTGATTATTTCCTCATGAAATATCAAAATCGCTATTGCGGTGTTTTCCTAAATTTCTAATTCGGCCACAACCAGCCAAAAAGGCCGGCTGTCAATAATCCGTAAATCAGCGCATCAATTAATGTCTTTCCCACCGCCTTCCAGGGGCGTCCAAACCAAATCGCTTCCGGAATGATCGCCATTCCGTACGCCAACCATGCAACGGTCCCGGTTAATCGAAAGACAGTTGTAAATTCGGCCCCTGCCGGTAAAGTCCGGCCGGCAAGGTAAGCGGCAAAAATGCCGATTACCAGGTAATAGACAAATGACAGCAGCAGATTCTTCCCCATTCCCGGAACACCATTGGGAAGAACAGTCAAAAAGCCTATGGGACCTTCTTCAAATTTTTTGATAACTTCGGGCTTTTTGAGATCGGCTCGCCCCGGAATATTGGGGATGTTATACATGCCCGGTTGTAAATTCTGAGGTTTGAGCGCTTTTACTGCGGCCTTTTCATCCGGCAGCCCTTTATAATCCGACCGATGCAGGGTTGGCCAGACAATCATGCTGGCAAGAAAAACAATTACTGCTGATAGCAATATCGGCAACCAAAGTGACAAAATAGTGATCATAAAAGGTCCTCCGTTGATATTAGATAAGAACCGATTAGAATAACCTAATGCCCTGTTAAAGACTCCCGGACCCATTTCATCGATCGAAGTATTTGGACAGTAACAGCTAGGTACCAGAGACCCACAAAAGGACCAAAATCGATTAAACCCGCATCCATGGGTGCAGTTGGAAATGTGTATAAATTAAAAACGAGCAGCAGCAGCGCCAAGAGAATGCCTGTGCCTCCGAAAATCTTCCCAAACCTTGGATGAGTGAGCATGTTCAATCCGAAAAAAAAAGTCCCGATCGCAATATAGACATCCCACGACACATCCAATCCGGCCTGAACCGTAAGCACCCCTTTTGAAATCCATTGCAGCATTTCTGTGATGGCTGCATTATTTACACTGTCCAGATAACCACCCATTCCGATGCGCCGGGCCAATTGCACGATCAGCATCAAGTTGAAAATAGTGCTGGCAATGATATTTGAAACCGTGGCAATCTGCAAAGTCACGGTTTCACGATGCAACTTAATGAACTTGTAGAGTCCAAAACTGGCGACGCTCAAAAGCGGTCCCACAAAACAAGCGAGAAAAATTGTTAAAAGCTTTGGCAAAGAAACGAATATCAGAAGAGGGTAAATTATAGTTGTTAAAAACCCGGTTATGATGCCAACCCTAATCCAATTTAATTCTAATTGGGATTCTTTTGACATTTTGCTTCCTCTAAAAATGGCAGGATTCGAATGATTCAGATTAACCGGCCGTTAAGATTTTTGTGCATCTCTTTTATGCTCGGTCAGCCGAACAACCACATAAGCGATGAGGGCAAAAATAAAAAAGACCAGCAGTAGCCAGGCAATTCCCTGAAGGGAGCCTATTATGGTACGATACACTTCCAAAATCCATCGCTCCGCATTGAGAACAATTATTTGCGACCCTTCCGAATCCTGGGGAGTAATATATCTTTCCAATTGCCAAATTCTGACTCCGGAAGAAATGCCCACCACATAAATTGCAAACTTTAAGTATCGCAGCCAGGCGCTGCTGATGGACGATTCAATTAAGCGGTTTAGAATACTGTTTAAGGAATTGTTGAAAATTTTGACTATAATAAAACTGACTAACAAAGCAATTAAGAAAGTAACGAGTAATAAGGTGAGAAACATAATGCCTCCTATTATTTGTTATGGTGATGATGCATGGAGTTATTTCCATACCCTCGCAATTGATCGTATTTTTCGATTTGAGCGGAATCAAGCACTTGAACCATTCTTAAATGAGCATTTAAATGAGTGAAACGTAACCTGCCATTTAGATCGCTGATTTCGCTTATCAAAGAGGCTAATGAATTATCCGTTATTTCTCCGGATGCAAATAGTTTATCCAGCTCTTTCTCCTTTTCCACAATTGATTTGCCCAGCTTTACAGCTTTTTCATGCATTTCATTAAAAATCCTTTGTATTTGTTCTTCCTGCATGGCATTGATATTCAAAGAATCCCTCAATTCCAAAACGTGTTTGGGACCGGGATAATTGTTCAGTTCCGCGGGCAACGCCATACCCATTCCCCGACCTTCGATGTATCCTTCGATTTGTTCTTGGGAGAGGGCTTTGATTTCACGCGTCTCCAAACCAACATAGGTAGATTCTTGAGCCCACCCTGGATAAGTAAAGATAGTAAAGAGCAGGATATTTATTATGAAAAATGTTTTCATTTTTAAAAACCTCCTAATTCATCCGATTCTTCTAAATTCACTTTTTTCCAAGGCATTTTCAATGGCCTTTAGCAGACATTTGCTGGTAGTAGTGGCGCCGGTGACGGCAGTGACGTTTGGTGTTTGTCTTTCGATTACTTTGTTAACTATAAGTTCTGCCAATTTCGCATAATGACTCTCGCGATTATTAATAATCCTGATCTGGTCGACGTGGTGAGCCTTTACCGTAATTTCAATTTGATAATTATAATCATACTCTGCTTCACCACTATATGTCCCATCATCAATTTCATTGAGATTGAAGTCTTTAACAGGCATGGTCCGATAGCTTTGTAGTTGCCTGAATTGAAAAACAGCGCTCATAATTACCATCACTGCTGACACTATGCCAATACTGAGAACGACTTTTCGTTTCAACTGAAAAGACTTCTTCCGTTTTCCCCACGGTTTAAATACAGAGATGATAATAATACAAATGAGAATTAACAGAATCAAAATCATTAGAATATTAACATCCTTCTCATATTTCAAATACTCCTGATTGGTTAACGCCTGACCACCTTCAACGTCGGAAATGGCGGCCATGCCATTGACCGCCGGTCCCATGTAGCTGATAATTAAGAAGAATAAAATCGCCAGACCAACCCATTTAACCGTCACCCAATAAAAATCGAAGAAACCCCACTTAGTAAAAAGAGAAAACAATAACCCGGTGATAATCACTCCGAAAGCTGCATTTGTAATTAACTGGTCGTGAATTTTGAATGCTGCCAGATTCAAGGTGTAGATGTTATCACCTGTGGTTGCACCCTGTTTTATTAAATTCAGGAACAGGATAGCAGCAAATCCACCCACTAAAATTGAATTCAACAGAATATGAATACTCAACAACACACGCCGACCGGTAATGCCCAGCATGATACGTTTCCTTGCGATATTATGGAGTCTGATTTTTCCTCTCTGCAGCCCAATCAAGTTTGATTGCTTTCACTTCCTTTTTTAAATCCTTTTGATAAGCCGCCCAATATCACCAAGGCAATTGCAAAAATAATTGCACTCACTATACTGTTAATTGTTTTTGTCAATAGTAGAATTGCAAGTAATATACAAATTAGCAAAAACATAAGTCCGGCAGCTTTGCCATTCATATCTCGATCCTCTTTTGAGAATTCCATTAGAAATCAGTTGTGCATGTTTCTAAATCATAACATTCTGAAATTGAGTTTATCAAATTAATCTAATAAATTCAATGACAAAGCAAATTTGGATAAGCTGACCATGCCTTACATATCAATATGAAATTAAATAAAAGCCAATTATCCTATATGGAAAAAGGACTAATCGCCCTGCGAGAAAAACGATATTTTGATGCCCATGAAGAATGGGAAGTTCCGTGGAAGAAAATGGAGGGCGACGAAAAGCAATTCTGGCAGGCGATGATCCAATTATCTGTGGGAGCTTATCACTACACAAATAATAACCTGACCGGTTGCCGGAATTTGTGGAATAAGGCGCTTGCCAAATGCAGCCGGATACTCAGGAATAGCAGAGTAGACAATTTGCGGATCGTAACAGAACTGAGAGATATTTTGAAAGGATGTATGAAAGCGGTCGCTCAGAATGCCTCTCCCCTTCCCATCGTTGAGCACGCCGCGCTGTTTATCATCTCTGAACGATGGTTCAATTAATGTCTATCCGAGCATTCGTGAGTTGTGTGGCTAAATGATGTCCTATCATATTTCTTTTCAAAATAAAAAAAGGGAAGATCAAAATCTGACCTTCCCTTAAGATGGTATGTTTTTTAAAACCTGCTTACATTACCCTTTCAACCCTATCGACAATTTGAGCTTTGGGCAATGCGCCGATCAGTTGGTCGGATACTTCACCGTTATTAAAAATGAGCAGCGTGGGAATACTGCGGATGCCGTACTTAACAGCAACCTGTGGATTGTTATCCACATCCAGTTTACCAACTTTTAGTTTCCCTTCGTACTCATCGGCAATCTCTTCAACCACCGGAGCTATTACCCGGCAGGGTCCACACCATACCGCCCAAAAGTCAATTAATACAGGCACATCCGATTTCAGAACTTCCTGTTCAAAGTTCGTGTCTGTTATCTCAATAGGTTTAGCCATAAAATCCATTCTCCTTTTTACTTAATTTTAAAAAATTTCTTAGCCAATTAATTATCACCATAGTTTAGCACTTCAATCTTCACCTCAATCACACCGCTGAGAATAGCGTCCAACTCTTGGGCCGCACCATAAGAAAGATCCATGACCCGATTCTTGACAAACGGTCCGCGGTCATTAATCCGTACGATCACTTCTTTTTGGTTCATTAAATTCGTAACCCGGCATAAGGTTCCGAAGGGTAATTCGACATGGGCTGCAGTGAGAGCATTCATATCAAAAATCTCGCCGGAGGCTGTTTTCTTTCCGTGAAAATCTGCGCCGTAATAGGACGCCTCTCCGTAGATCACATTTTCCATTCTGACACTTTGATCGTATTGGCGCCGGGGCGAGGGTTTTTCCATCTCACGACGGACACTCCCCGTCGTTGAACAGGCTGTCAAACCAAATAAACCCGCCAAAACAATAATTCCAATTTTTTTTATCTCATACATTGTGCGTATCAATAGTGACTGAAACAGAATATACAAAGTGCACATTTTACATTGCAAAAACTAAATAAAAAAGCCTGCCGGTATATGGACCGACAGGCTCAAGGTGCTCATGCGCATTAATCCTGGCTACATCATCCGGTCAGAAATGGTGCCTGATTATTTCCTGTACTTCCTCATCCGCCAGCGAATTTTATCTGTTTGTATCATATGAGAAGCCTCGTCCGCCTCAGAAATGATTTCTTCAGGAGTTTCTTCCCCTGGTAGAGTCTGGACGGAATCCTGTCCGGTAACCGTTCCTCCGCCTTCCTCATCACCAGTTGGCGGTTTTTCTATCTCTTTCGGTGCGGTGGTTTTTTTCTTAGCAATTGATACGTATTTTGGAACTTTAGGATATTCCTGGATAATCTTCTCGTAAGTATTCAAAGCCAATTGCTTCTCATTCATTTCCTTCTCATAAATCCAGGCCTTGGCATACATCGCTTTGGCTCCCCATTCGGCGCTGGTATCAACCTCGGAGACGCGGTCATATGTTATTAAAGCAGAATCGATCTTTTTCTCAAAATACAGGGATTCCGCCCGCAAAAACAGCTGTATCGCCTCCGCATACAATTGATCATCTTTCTTTTCCTCAACCAGAAGACCCCTTTGCTTTAAGATCACCCTAGCGAAGTCGGATTCCGGGTAGTCTGTTAAAATGACTTTTTCTAGTGAATCAACCAATTGGGGATTCTTATAATCACGTTGGCTATAAATAAACCGCAAGGAATATAGCGCCTTTGGGGTCAGCACCGAATCTTCATATTGAGTCAAGAAGTTTTTGAAATGATGGGCGGCAGAATCGTAATTTTCCACTTTCAGGAGGTAATATTCGGCCAAATGGTACCGGGTGCTCATCAAATCTCTCTTTATTTCTGGCAATTTTCTACGTTCAAATACCTTTTCCTTATTCGCTTCTTCCAGATCCTCCTCCGGAGGTTGTTTGGGAGGCAGCTCACCTTCGGTTACTCCCGGTACCGATGATGTATCCCCGGGGAAAAGGGTTTCATTGATTGGAGGAAAACCAGACTGGTCTACAGTCGTGTCCTGATCAACGGTAGCATTTGCGCTAAAAAGCCTGTCGATGGAATCCTGCCTGGCAGCCCACAGAGAATCAAACACGGCTTGAGACGCAGGCGCCCCTTCTTCATCGTGCTCCAGGGAATCCGTTACCGCGATGCCTAAAGCCTGCTTCACGGAATCCTCACGTTGTGCGGCGTAGAGCGAATCGCGAAAATATGAATCGTTCTCCAGTTTGAAGACCAGCCGTTTATCGTTTTTGATCGCATCCCGGATGTCCTTTAATTCGCGCAGGAACACCTCCTTATTTTGAGCTACTTTCAGACTATCGAAACGACTAAATAGTTTGACAACCTTGCCGTAATACACCACTGCAGAATCCACGTTTTTATAGACATTCTCATAAATACCTGCAAGATTAAAGGCAGCCTGCGCAGTACCGGAACTGACTTTTTTCTCAGAAATGTTTTCTCTATAAATCTCAATAGCGTCCAGGTAGCGCTCTTGTTTTTGATAATTCTCTCCAATGGCTGTTTTGATTTCCGGAACAAAATTATTAAAGCGGGAGGCCGTCAACATTTTGCGCAGGATCTTATGGGCATCATCATACTTACCGATTTCAGAATATGACCGGGCCAGATGCAGCTTGGTTCTGTATTCGATATCCACCGATGGGTCGTATTTTTCAACCTTCCTAAAATACTTGATGGCATTCTCGTAATTTTTTTGAATGTAGTATGCTTCCCCCAGATTGAATTGCAGCAGCGCCTGGTATTGATCGTCCGGCTCTTCATTGAGCGCCTGCTGATAATACTCAATCGCTTTGTCATAATTTGCGTTTTCAAATTCGAACGACCCCAATTCGAAATAAGCCTCGGCATGAATTTTCGAATCTTTGCCGATATTAATGGCATTGCGCAGCTCCTGATCTCCCTGCTCATATTCGTCCAGTCTCATTAGCACTTTGCCATACCACAATGTGGCTTCGGGCACCAGCTTACTTTTGGGATATTTCTTGATGAACTGATCCAGATGCAATTTGGATTGGGTATATTTCTCCAGGTGATACTCGCTTTTGCAAATGTACAAAAGCGCATCATCGGCGTATTTGCTTTTGTCGCTGAAGAGCTCAATCAGCTTCCAGCATTTTTCTATCGTTTCCTCAAAGTAACTCTTGGCGCGGGGGGGAATCTGGGTCCGGTCGGGACTTTTCAATAATTCCTTTGTGCCTTCTTCATAACTTCTTTTGGCGTTAAACAATATGTTATAATAGGCGCAACCAAAAAGCAATAAAAGGACAGTGAGGATTATGATTACGACCGATGGTGAATGCTTCATTCTAAAAATAATTGTTGACTAATGGATTAAACGAAAGCCCTGCACATAAGTTCTTTTTCAACGGATCAGCGTTTTCTGATTCGGTCCAATTCAATTACCAGGCGGGGCAGATATACATCTGCTCCGACCCGAATGCTTTCTTCGGCAACGTCGGACAGCGGAGTTCTTTCCGGGTTTATCTCCACCAGATAGGCCCCATTGCCTTTGGCCAGGTACGGCAGCGATGCGGCAGGCTCCACGGTAGATGAAGTACCTACGCTGAAGAATATCTCCGCTGCAGCCGACAATTCCTGCGCCTGACGGATTATGTCTGCAGGGAGCAACTCCCCAAACCAAACCACATCGGGACGGATTAACCCGCCACATTTGGGGCATTGCGGAATTTTGTCCTGATCGATATGATCATTTTTATAGGGCTGGGAGCATTCAATGCATTTATTGCGCATCACATTGCCGTGAAGCTCCAGCACCCTCTTTGAGCCGGCGATCTGATGCAAATTATCCACATTTTGAGTGACGATGGCAAAGTCAGGGAAATAGCTTTCCACATCCACCAGCGCATAATGTCCTAAATTCGGGTTAACATTGCGGATCAAATCACGGCGCCAGTTGTACCACTCCCACACCAATTTGGGATTTTTGAGAAAAGCATCTACATTGGCTAATTCCTGCGGATTGAATTTATTCCACAAGCCATCTTTTCCGCGGAAAGTAGGCACGCCGCTGGCGGCGCTCATCCCAGCTCCGCTTAAAACCACCACGTTTGTTGCAGTTTTGATTCTGCTTACAAGCCGTTCCGAAAAACTGATCTGATCCATAATCCGTTAAACATAATAATCGAAAAACTTTTGCGCAAGTGCAAAGGTTTTCCCCTTATGTATTAAACCACAGAGGAGGCGGAGATCACTGGGAACGGTTGGCTGCCATAGATAGCCCATTCATTAATATTTAATCATCCAGCGGGCTTTTGACATTAAGCGCCTCGCGCTTGGCCAGGTGGGTATAGATCATGGTGGTTTGAAGATTTTGATGCCCCAGCAATTCCTGGATAGTACGGATATCATAACCTTTTTCCAACAAGTGGGTGGCAAAGCTATGACGCAGGCTGTGTACAGTGGCATTTTTAGCAACGCTCGCCTTCCGCACCGCCTCTTTGAACGCTTTCTGGAGCGTACTGGGGTCGAGGTGGTGGCGGCGCACTTTATGGCGGCGCGGATCCACCGACAAGGATTTGGAGGGAAATAGCCAGAACCATCCCCATTCCTTGCCGGCATTGGGATATTTTCGTTCCAAAGCGCCGGGCAAATCGACCCCGGGAAGGTTTTGGCGGCGATCGGTCTCATAAAGGGAATGAATAGATTGGGTATGTTCATCAAGCTGATTTTTCAATGATTGGGGAAACACCGTACGGCGATCGCTGTCTCCTTTGCCGCTGCGTACAATTATCATATTTCGCTCCTGTTCAATATCTTTCACCCGTAGGCGCAGGCATTCCTGCAGCCGCAATCCGCAGCCGTAAATAAGGCACGCCATTAAAAGAGAAGTTCCGGAAAGGTGTGCAAAAATAGCGTCGATTTCCTGCCGGGATAAAACCACCGGCAAGCGCTTTTTTCGATAGGAGCGTACGGCGGCAATTGCCTCCGATGGCTCTTTCTTTAGAGCGAAGCGGAAGAAAAAGACCAGGGCGTTCAGGGCTTGATTCTGGGTGGCGGCCGCTACTTGTTTCTCTAACACCAAATGGCTTAAAAACTGTTGAATATCCTGCTCACTAAGGTGGCCAGGAGATTCGTCGCTTATAAAATTTCGAAAACTTGCTACCCAGGAAAGATACGACTTCTCGGTTTGATAAGAACGGTGTTTTAACCGCAGCGCCTGGCGCATCTGCTCCAGAACTGAAGCCCATTCCTGCTGAGCGGCTTTGGCGGACGCGGGCTTTTCGGCCTTTTGCAGGCGAGAGATAAAATACGTATAAAGGCGCAAAGCATCCTCCGCCTGACGGATTTGCCAGTCCGGGTGGGCATGGGATAATTCTTTTAAAAAAGTGCCTATCTGCTTTGCAGTTATGGGAATGGATGGAGATAGACTAATGTTCTCATAAGCTGTCTTGACCCATTTGATGTAGAAGGGAATGTATTTTTCTTTCAGATGGACTTGATTACGCAGGTAATTTTCGAATGGCAGTAACGGTTGTTCTTTTTTCGTTCCCATGATTCCAGATAATAATGTTATTTCCTAAAGAATAAAGAACTAAAGCCATTTATCCAAAGAAAAGATTTGATATTTTCAAAATTCTTGATACATTTTATTTGAATCAAATGAATTCCGCAGAATAAAGTAAATGATAATGTTATGCTTTTCAAATCAATTTGGTGGCATGGAATGAATAAAGCAGAAAAATTTTGGGATGGGTCAGCAAATAAGTTTGACAAGCGCGCCGAACGATTTGAAGAAAATATGGTCAAGACTATCAAAAACGCCAGGAAACATCTCAAGGATAGCGACAGAGTGCTAGATTACGGTTGTGCGACCGGAACAATAACCTATGAAATTGCTGACAACGTTAAGGAAATTCTCGGCATTGATCTATCATCCAAAATGATTGATATAGCCAAAAGTAAAGCAGATCAATCAAAAAATGAGAAAATTGATTTCACTCAGGCAACGATATTTGATCAGAGATTGTCAGAAAAATATTTTGATGCAATCCTGGCTTCAGATATTATCCATCTAGTTGAGGATGTGCAGAAGGTTGTCCAAAGGTTAAATGAGTTATTAAAACCTGGAGGATTACTTATTTCTTCAACACCTTGTTTGGGAGAGAAGAAGACATTTAAAGGTCATTTTTTATTCTTCCTGATTTTCACCTTATCAAAGGTAGGAATCGTTCCATCGATAAGCTTCTTTAAGATCCCGGACCTTGAACATTTAATAACCAGCGAGAATTTTAAAATCATCGAGACAGAGAGTTTGAGTCATAGCCCGGAAGAATATTTCATCGTGGCAAAAAAGATCGCTTAACCAATTGCTTTTATTCATGAAAAGCATAACATATTACTGCAGCCGAATTTTGGGCA
>Ga0209536_100001833_pt1 | contig 34795 bp, 19 predicted proteins | sample DeeMarSeWOR28_12_FD_187461 | JGI IMG/M metagenome (GOLD analysis project Ga0209536, IMG submission 187461) | Marine sediment microbial communities from White Oak River estuary, North Carolina - WOR-2-8_12 (SPAdes) (version 2) | ecosystem: Environmental > Aquatic > Marine > Intertidal zone >...
GAACTTGGAGTATCGTAGTGTGGCCAAGGGCGCCGAGCATGTGCACGGCACACTGTCAACGTCAGACCTGGGTGATGTCGCGTCGGGAAGCCCGCCGCCACGCGCGACGCCAGGCTCACGCGGTGGGCCGGCCCGAGCAGCCGGGCCGAGCTACGATATCGATGTGGAGTCGTACGCGGACCATGAGAGGGTCGAGTATTACAAGGAGTTCTTCCTGGGGCCCTCGCGGGAACGATTCTCCATCTGGCTGGGGCGACTGAATCGATATGAGGGCATGATCAGGAACCGGTTCCGTGCCTATGGCGTTCCCGAGGATCTGGTCTATCTCGCCATGATCGAGAGTGGCTACTCGAATACGGCCGTGTCCCGGGCCAGCGCAGTGGGGATGTGGCAGTTCATGGCGGGGACGGCTCCTCGCTATGGGCTCGTCGTTGACGAATGGGTGGATGAGCGTCGCGATCCCTTCAAGGCAACCGATGCAGCGGCGCAGTACCTAGCGGAAGCCAAAGAGCAATTCGGCTCTTGGTACCTGGCGGCGGCGGCGTACAACGGCGGCCCGAACCGAGTGCTGCGGGGCATCCGGCGGCTGGGAGATACGCTGACGAGCGACGAGACATTCTTCGAACTGTCGGACCGCCGCTGGCTGCGGCGCGAGACCCGCGACTATGTTCCCAAGCTCATTGCCGCAACTCTGATCGCCAAGGCGCCGTTGACCTCCGGGTTCGACAGCATCCCGTACCTGCAACCCCTGGTGTTCGACGAGATTACTGTGCCCGGTGCCACAGGCCTGGACGTTCTGGCGAACTTGGCGGACACGACGGTCAGGGCGCTGGTGGAACTCAATCCGCACTACTACCGCGGTGTCACACCTCCCAACCGCAGCTCGATCGTTCGGTTGCCGCGTGGCACCGGCAGCCTGGTCGCGCGTCGCTACGCCGAGTTGCCGCCGGAGGAGAGGGTGAACTTCCTCCAGCACAAGATTGCCAGGGGCGAAACACTTGGCGAGATCGCGCAACGTTACGGAGTGAGTGTGAGGCTCTTGATGGCGGGCAATCCCGGTGTGGAGCCGCGGCGCCTGCGGATCGGGCAGCGGCTCGTGATCCCTGTCAGCTCAGCCGCACGAGCTGCTCCCAGTTCAGCACCAAGCGTGCTGCGGTCCGGTACCCGCTACCACCTCGTCAGCTGGGGAGAGAGCCTGTGGGTGATCGCTCGCCGGTATGGTGTGACGGTCGATAACCTGGTGCGGTGGAATGGGATGGGCCGGGACGATGTGTTGCAGGCAGGTCGGAGGATAGTGGTAGCTCCGTAGTGAGGGTCGCAAAAGGGGCATGGGGCACGAACAGAAGGGGGTAGATGCCCGTCGGACGCTACCCCGCACCGTTCGTATCACTCAGGTTCCCGCCGACTCCGCGTCAGTTCCCTCCTGTATATCCTTCCATCAATGACGACGGATAGCCGTTGTCAGGATTCTGTCCTTCCGCCAACAGCGTCTTGATCCTGGAGGGCCCCCGGTTGTAGGCCAGCAGTGCCAGACGCATGTCACCATAGGTTTCCATCAGGTCGCGCAGGAACCGGAACCCGATCCTTAGGTTGGTTTCCGGCTCGTAGAGTTGTTCGGCTGTGATGGAGGGATCGTAGTAACGAGCTGTGGCAACCTGAACCTGGGCCAAACCGAGAGCTTTGGCTGTGCTTGTGGCCCGTGGATTGAATCCACTCTCCAAGTTCACCAAGCGGAATCCCAGTTCCGGATCGATTCCCTCACCAAGTGCGATGTCGTAGACCAGAGCAGTGAAATCGGCAGGAATCCGATAGCGTGTTGAGTAGAGCAATAGCGATTCGGCGCGCTCGAGCTTGAGTCGGACCGACTCCAATTCCGCCGTTGTCGAGTCGAGGGTCGTTCGCAGCCTCGCGTATTCGGAAAGGACGGCCGTGCCCGTGTAGGTTTCAGATTCGGCTGCTGCGGTCGCCCGGGGTGGCCATCCTCCTACCACGGTCGCAGCCAGAATGAGCGCTACAAGCAGGGCCACTCCCCGCAGCATCAGTTTCTGTGTTGCCGAGAATCGGTTCCAGCCCTGCCGCAGAGCGGCGGTTGCCTCGGCGATCGGGCGTTTCGTCAGGTTCACCATCCTCTATTCGCTACCTCGCTTCATGGGAAAGTTGGCTGTCTGGCCTGCGTCGCCAGTCACCGTGTGTTCCACCGGTCTTCTCCAGCAGTCGGACGTTTCCTATCTCCATCGTGTGACCGGCTGCCTTGACCATGTCGTAGACGGTGAGCAAAGCTGCCGTCACTGCAGTCAAAGCCTCCATCTCCACCCCCGTCTTGCCCTCCGCCTTTACCTCCGCTTCAACCCGCACACCGGCCAAATCCCGGTCCGCAACGGCTACCACGCGGACGTGATCCAGTGGCACTGGGTGGCACAGTGGAATCAGCTCACTGGTACGCTTTGCTGCGGTTACCCCGGCTAGCTCCGCTGTCGTCAGTACGTGACCCTTGGGTCCGGAATTTTCCTCGACCAATGCCAGGGCCGCCGGGGACATTCTGATCACTCCGGCGGCTCTAGCCGTACGGACCGACACCGGTTTGGTACCGACATCCACCATCCTGGCCCGGCCACTCTCGTCCACGTGCGAGAGGCTCATAATAGCTGCTCCAAATCACTGGCCAAGACAGCCATGGCTAGCTGAGGGTTCGCGTTGGACTGGGCTTCTGCTCGGGTCTCCTCGACGCGGCGCAGTGCTGCAAGGTGGCTCCGCAGGTCGTTGCCCGCTGAGGTTCCTGCTGCCAACCTGTCACGCAGCCTCACCGCGAGAGCCTCCAGGATTGCGGTGAAGTCGCCCCTAGCCGCCCAAGGTGCCTGCGCCAGGGTACGGAGTGACCACTCACTTGCTCCACCTTCGATGGCCTTGAGCAGATCCTTCGCAGCCCTATCGGCTTCGTTGTCACTATCCTGTGCCCATAGGGCGCGTCCGATGCTCCCTTCTGCCAAGAGCGTGCGCCGTTTCAAGGCCTCGCCCTCAATGGGGGGGGCAAGTTCACGTTGTAGGAACTCCTTGACCGCGGTGTCCCCCACTCGACCAACCCGTAGGGGCACGAGCCGCGATCGTATGGTTGGCAAGAGCCCTTGCGGCTCTGATGTGGTCAGGATCACTACGGTGTCATCTGGCGGCTCCTCGAGCACCTTGAGCAACGCGTTCGCTGCTTCTTGACTGGCCTCCTGAACCACCAGGCGCTCGGCATCACCCAGTACGACTACCTTGCACGGTCCCTGGAACGGGGTCAACGAGACCACGCGCTGCAGCAACCTGATTGATGCCAACGCGTGGCTGACCATGCCTTCAGCACGCCGATAGAAAGGCTGGTTGCGCCGCTCCGCCATGACCTCCGCCAACAACTCCTTCACCTGCTCGACCTGCTTGTCTGAATCCCCGGCCTTGGGTCGTGGAACCGGGACGAACCAGTGCAGGTCGGGGTGACCGAGGCGGAGCACCTGAGCACAGGACGAGCACTTGCCGCACGGCTCACCTGGGCCCGTCTGGCACAGCAGTCCCTGGGCAACCCAGAGCGCCAGCCTCTGCTTGCCGACGCCCGGCCCGCCAGTGAACAGGGCTGCTTGTGGGAACCGGCTGGAGGCGAGGGCGCCTGCCAGCCGGTGCAACAAGGCCGTGTGGCCGTAAATTGGCCGTAGATTCATCGGTCTCTAATCTAGTAACCCTGGGTTTCTTGGGGTAGTGTAGTGGGCATAAGTGATTGTGCTGCACATTCTTACGTAGGTTCTGCGGGATCATTCCGGGTGTCTGGACCGGAAGTGCTAATTATGTGAGCACTCCCTCATTTGCAGCAGCCCGGGGAAGCCTAGGCTCCCACGGAGAGCACAGCCAGAGTCTCCAGTGGATCTATGTCAGCGCCATGATGGTGGCTTTACGGTGGCGGCATAATGAAGTGTTTTCTGCAGTTTCCCAGTCACCTATTGTACCGGCCTGTCGGGCAGACATATTTGCACCGTTGCGCTGCAAATGGGGGTTGATTGTGAGATCCAAGCCGCTAGGTCAGACAACTGTTATCCTATTCAACAGTGCTCTGGCAGGTCTTGTGTGTCTCTCTGCATGTGGAGGTGCCGACGTGGCAGATTTGGCGTTGACGGGAGGTTTGGTCTGGGAAGGGATGGCGCCTGTGCCCGGTGCTACCGTGCCCACAGCAATCGCCATTGCTGATGGCAGAGTCATGGCTGTTGGCACGGATGCCGAAATTGGGGCGTTGATCGGCCCCGACACGCGACGCATCGAGCTGGCGGGTCGGAGGGTGGTACCCGGATTCATGGACGCCCACACCCACTTCATCGATGGAGGCTTCACCCTCGCGGGCGTGCAACTCAGGGATGCGGCTACGCCCGCCGAGTTCGCGAGCCGAATCGGCGTGTATGCCGAGCAACACCCGGGGGAATGGGTGACAGGTGGCACGTGGGATCATGAGCTGTGGGGGGGAGAACTCCCCCGGCGCGACTGGATAGACTCGCTGACTTCGGAGACACCTGTGTTCGTCGCTAGGCTGGACGGCCACATGAGCCTGGCGAACAGCAAGGCGCTTGCGCTTGCGGGGGTCACGGCCGCCACGGCAGATCCGCCTGGAGGGACCGTGGTGCGCTATGGGGATGGCCGGCCCACTGGGATCCTCAAGGACGCAGCCCAGGATCTCGTTGCTCGAGTGATTCCGGACCGCTCAGAAGCGGAGCTGGATCGGGCTCTGGACGCTGCGGCGGAACATGCGCTGGCTCGAGGCGTCACGTTCGTGGCAGACATGGGTACCTGGGAGGGATTGGAGACCTATCGTCGCGCTAGGCAGCGCGGGAGACTTCCACTACGTGTCTATGCAGTTGTGCCGCTAGCGACGCGGCAGCGCCTCAAGGAGTTCGTCGACCAACACGGGAGGGGTGACGACCGGCTGTTCTGGGGAGGTCTCAAAGGTTTTGTGGATGGATCACTCGGGTCCACGACAGCTTGGTTCTACCAGCCGTACGAAGACGAGCCGAGCACGACGGGATTGATGGTGACCGATACTGCCGACTTGCGAGAGGGAATCATCGCGGGCGACCGCTACGGCTTCCAGCTAATCGTGCACGCGATCGGCGATCGCGCCAACGATTGGCTGCTGGATGCATATGCCGCGACCAGAGCGGCAAACGGAGAGCGCGACAGACGGCCGCGAGTTGAGCATGCGCAGCATCTCAGCAGAGCGGCGATCGCCCGCTTCGCCGAACTGGGTGTGGTACCGTCTATGCAGCCCTACCACGCTATCGACGACGGACGCTGGGCCGAGAAGCGGATCGGTCCGGAGCGAATCAAGACGACATATGCGTTCCGCGATCTGCTGGCCGCGGATGCTCAGCTTGCCTTCGGAAGTGATTGGACCGTTGCCCCGATCGATCCGTTGCTTGGCATTTATGCTGCCGTCACCAGGCGGACTACGGATGGAGCGACTCCCGACGGATGGATTCCCGAGCAGAAGATAGCGGTCGCCGAGGCAGTGGCGGCCTACACCTCTGGTACTGCGTACTCGGTGTATCTGGACGATGTGTTGGGTACGCTCGTGCCCGGTAAGCATGCCGACCTGGTTGTGTTGTCTGAAGACATATTCGCGATCAGCCCACCCGAGATCGAGGCCGTGAGGGTAGACCTGACAATTGTGGCAGGGGAGGTGATGTATGAGCGCCAAGCGAAGGGTGGGGAGCCAGAGTCCTAGGGGAGCTCGCCGCAGAGAGACGTTGAGCCGGGGAGCACCAAGCTATGCATTCCACTTCGCGTGTCTCTTTGGTCCCGCAAGCGCTGACCGCTGATAGCTGATCACCGCCTTTTCCCCAACCGTCGCTATCGGTACAATTCGCTGCCGCCTTCCGACATATGTGAAATGACAAGATCCGAGAATACAGTGGAGTCCGGGCCTCGCCCGCCTGGAGACTTGAATCCACGACGGGATCCCCCGCTGGATTTTCCCGAGGTGGATTATGGAGAGCTTTCAGTCGCCGACTACCAAGCGCTGGGGTTCCAGGCTGGCCTCGAAGTGCATCAACAGCTGCAGACTCGTTCCAAGCTGTTTTGCCGCTGCCCAGCCGGACGCAGGGCAAAGACATACGATGCGGAGGTACTCCGGCATATGCGCCCGACCTTGAGCGAACTCGGAGAATACGACGGCACCGCGCTCATGGAATTCAAGACACGGAAAGAGATCGTTTACCAGCTAGAACGGGGTTCAGTGTGTACCTATGAGATGGACGACACACCTCCATTTGAGCTGGACCAGGAAGCCGTACGGGCCGCCTTGGAGATAGCACAGCTCCTCGATTTGAATCTGGTTTCTGAGTTGCATGTGATGCGGAAGCAGTATTTGGACGGGTCGATTCCCACCGGATTTCAGCGCACTGCAATGGTCGGACTGAACGGGACGATTCCGTTCAAGGTCCCCGAGCTCGGTGTAAACCGGGAGCTGCACATCCGGCAACTCTCCTTGGAAGAAGACTCGTGCCGCGAAGTGTCTGACATCGGTCACCGGATCACCTTTCACACCGATCGGCTGGGAACCCCACTCACAGAGACTGTCACCGAGCCAGAGTTGTACACCCCCTTGGAGTCACAGGCAGCGGGCCGGTGGTTAGCGCAAATTGCGCAGGCCTCGCGCAAGGTTCGACGAGGACCTGGCGCGGCGCGACAGGATGTAAACGTCTCGGTGGCGGGCGGTCGCCGCGTGGAGATAAAGGGTGTGGACAACCATCGGGGGCTCCCCCAGCTAGTGCACATCGAAGCATTTCGGCAACTGAACTTGCTCCGCCTCCGCGCTGAGCTGCAGCGCCGCGGCGTGGTCAGGGAGCTGCTCGATGTATCGGCCGTCGGCTGGCCGTGGGAGGAATCCGCTAACGTGGTCGATGCTGGGCCGGCGCTTTTGGACTGTGACTTCGCTCCCATCCGGCAGGCTCTGGAACGAGGAGAGAAGATCTGTGCCGTGAGACTGCCGGGCTTCGGTGGATTGCTCACCCGGCGAACCCAACCAGGCACATCGTTCGCACGTGAGTTCGCGGACCGGATTCGAGTGATAGCGTGCCCGGAGCACCGGCCGTTCTTGATCCATTCAGATCTCACCGACTACGGACTGGATCCACGCCAGTGGCGCACCCTTGGCAAACAGCTGAAGAGTGAGCCCGGTGACGCACTAATCGTGGTCTGGGCTCCGGAGCGGGATGCGGCCACCGCAGTGAGGGAGCTATTCATTCGTGCCCAGGACGCATTGGTGGGCGTCCCAGCGGAAACGCGTCAAGCATTTCGTGATGGTACGAACGGCTTCGAACGTATTCTGCCAGGCCCTGACCGGATGTATCCCGATACAGACACGCCGCCACTACCCATTTCGGACACGTTGGTGGCCGAGATAAAGGCGCTGCTGCCTGAGACTCCTTGGCACCGGGAAGTGCGCTACCGTGAACTCGGTCTCGACGAGCGTACTGCGCGGCAGCAAGCACATTCCTGGTGGGCTGACCTGTTCGACGAGTTGGAGCCACCAGCAGGGGACGTGGCTCGCAGAATAGCAACCGCTCTCGAGAAGCGGCTCCCGTATCATCGCAGAAAAGGGCGGCTCAAGGGCATCCGGCCGGCCACGCGTCTGGCCCCGTTGGTTCACGCACTCCAGTCGGGCGAGCTGAGGCTCGAGGCAACGGAACGTGTGCTGGATATGCTGTTCGAGCGAAGCGACCTATCTGAATATGAAGTGCTCGAACACTACTATGCCCGGCTGCGCGATCCAGCCGAATTGCAGCAACTGCTTGCCCAGGTCGTCGCTGATGCCGCGGAGCTGGTGGGAGAGCCGTTTGAAGCAGTCGCCAGGTGGGCAACAGGGAGGGTGATACCTCGCTTCCTCGGTCGGCTGGACCCCAGCGCCTTGCTGGAACAGTTGCTCGCAGCCTTGCGTGAGAAGGTGGTGGAGGTGGGGACATGAGTGGCAGCGACGACCGCTACAAGGGCTATCGTGGTCCCTGCGTCGAGCTCATGAAGCAGCACGAAGTCACGGTGTGGAGCGAAGTCAAGGCGCGGACCACTCGAGGGGACTTCGAAGGCCTGCTGTTGCCCCGGTCAGAGACGAGCGACGCCGAGCATCTGGTGCTCAAGCTCATCAGCGGCTACAACGTGGGCCTGCGCCATGACACGATTCTATCAATGGAGAAGTCAGGATACCGAGAGGCTCACTACAAGATCCCCCAGAAAGAGTTTCCCACCGATCCGGCCAATCCGAAGGTCAAGCTTCTAGGTACTGGTGGGACCATCGCCTCGAGGCTCGACTACCGAACCGGGGCGGTTATTCCCGCATTCAGCCCTGGAGAGCTGTACGGCTCGGTGCCGGAGCTCGCCGACATCTGCAATCTCGAGACCGAGAAACTGTTCGGTGTGTTCTCCGAGAACATGGGACCCGAACAGTATCTGATCCTGGCGCAGAAGGTGGGTGAAGCGATCACACAAGGATACGACGGAGTCGTGATCGGCCACGGGACCGACACGATGCACCACACAGCCGCTGCGTTGAGTTTCATGGTTCAGCGACCTCCAGTGCCAATCATCATGGTGGGAAGTCAGCGCTCCTCTGATCGCCCTTCCTCTGACGCAGCGCAGAACCTGATCAACGCAACCTGGGCCGCCGCTCACGGCCCTATCGCCGAAGTGCTCGTGTGCATGTTCGGGCCGACCTCTGATCGATACAACTTGCTGCACCGAGGAACTCGGGTGCGTAAGATGCACAGCTCGTACAGGAGCACTTTCAGGACGCTAGGCGATATACCGTTGGCGATGGTAGAGAAGGGCAAGATCACGCCGCTCAAGGACGATTACCTGCCGCGTCGTGACGACCGTGACGTGACCGTCGCAGCCGTCTTCGAGGAGAAGGTCACGCTCGCCTACTATTATCCCGGGATGCATGCCGACGTAGTCGACTCGCTCATCGACTGCGGTTACAGGGGGATAATCATCGCGGGCACCGGATTGGGTCACGTCAATCGCAAGATCTACCCGGCACTGGAGCGGGCCCGTGAAGCTGGCGTGCAGGTGTACATGACGTTGCAGACGTTGTGGGGGTTCGTGCAGATGCACGTCTACGAGACCGGCCGCGAGATACTGGGGCTGGGAGTAGTCCCGCTGGAGAACATGCTCCCTGAAGTAGCCTACATCAAACTGGGGTGGGCGTTGGGTATGCACCCCGACGACCCCGACGCGGTCCGTCGGCTGATGACGACGACCATTGCTGGTGAAACAACAGAGCGGGAGCCGCACGATGGATACCTGGTGCTGCAAGGCGGCGTCCCGGAGGTTCAGGAATTTCTCGCGAAGGTGTGGAAATGAGAGACGAAGGCAGACCGCCGTCAGGTGCGCTACCGAGGCAGAGCCTGGAACACGAGCTGGGCAAGCCTCGCTCGGAATGGTCGGTCGACGATCTGGTCGGCATTTACAGCAGCCGCAATGTACAGATCGTGAGTCTGATGCACGTTGGCGGCGACGGATGGCTCAAGACACTGGACTTCGTTCCCCAGAGCGTGGGTCACCTGCGCCACATTGTGCAGGGAGGCGAACGAGCAGATGGATCGTCGCTGTTTCCCCAATCCGGCATCATGCCAAACTCATCCGACATCGTGCTCAAACCACGAGTCGGGAGCGCATTCCTCGATCCCTTCGCCTCGCTGCCGACGCTCGTTCTAATGTGCGGACACCGGGGTCCTGACGGAACTCCGCTGCCGCAGTCGCCCGACACCATTCTCAGGCGCGCCTGCGAGATGCTCAAGCAGAAGACGGGTTGTGACCTCTGGGCGCTGGGTGAGGTGGAGTATTTTCTGGGCAAGCGGCGCGACGAGTCGGATATCTATGGCGCGGACGACCGGGGATACCATGCCAGTTCACCATTTGTGTTCGGCGAAGCTCTCAGGCGCCGTGCGCTGGCAATCCTGGCCGACATCGGTGTCAGGGTCAAGTACGGACATAGTGAGGTGGGCTACATCGAAGCCCGCGAGGCAAACGGTGTGATCTGGGAACAGCACGAGATCGAGCTGTCGCTCAGTCCACTTCCGGACGCGGCCGAGGCCACGCTTCTCACTCAGTGGATACTGCGCAACCTGGCGCACGAGAGGGGCATGCGGTGCAGCACCGATCCCATGATGATGGAAGGACATGCAGGCAATGGCTTGCACTTTCACTTGGCTCCAATGAAGGGAGCGGATCCAGTCGAGATCAGGGACGAGTCCGGCAACCTCACGGAACCGGCGCGGTGGCTCATTGGGGGAATCGTCCAACTCGGAGCGGCGCTCATGGCCTTCGGCAACCGCGCGGAGGGTTCTTTCGCGCGGCTCGCGCAAGCGAAGGAAGCACCCAACAAGTTCATATGGGGCGAGTTCGATCGCTCTGCGTTGATACGGCTGCCGGCAGTGCCGATGGATGAAGGCGGCAAACCGGTGGCTCCCCGCACCATAGAGTTCCGTCTTCCCGATGGATCTGCGTTGCCGCACCTATTGCTTGCCGGTGCGGCATTGGTCATGATCCGAGGCCGCGAGACCGAGCATCTGGACGACCTGCTGGAGCGAACCTACTCGGGCACTACCACTGAACAGGGTGGGGGCGCGGAGCACGTGCCGCGCAACTTCACGGAGGTGGCCGACGCCCTGATCCGGCACAGGAAGGCGCTCGAGCTTGGCAATGTGTTTCCCGCTGTCCTGATTGACAAAGTGGTGGCTGGCTTGCGGAGCTGAATGTCGTAGCGAGATACTGCTTGTGCTCTCCCGAGGATGCGCAACCCATCCGGTCATCCCGGCTGCCCATCCCGCCAGCGCGTAGCTGGGATCAATGATCGTGTTGAATGCGATGTCTCACCACCACATCCAGCTACTTACCCACTCATCTCCGGCGCCATATCCTCCAGCGGTCCAGAATGCTGTCGCCCCTGACCACATGAAACTCGTCGAATTGGGCAACGGCAAGGCACGAATGGTTGGGAAGTATGCGGACCCGTGCGCCGACCGACATGGGGTTGTTGACAGTGCCGTGCTCCTGGCTCACGGAAGTGACTCGAAAGTCACGCTGCAATATGCCACTCGAGTAGTCGTCGAATATTTCACCCATGGTCCGCGGCTGCGCGTCTCCGGGTCCGGGGTCCTTCGATAGAGCGAGAGCGCCAGCGTCAATGACGCAGTGTCCCATGCCTGGTTGGGATGATACGACGCTGGATAGAACGGTGACTGCGCAATCAGCCACCGAACATGATCCAATTACTGTCTGGTTGTGATCATAGAGGGCGTAGTTGCCTGGTCTAACCTCGGTAACACCGTGCAAGTGCTCGACACAACTCAGCGCCGGTGTGGATCCGACACTGATGCTCGATACGTCGATTGCTCCGTCTCTGTTGAGTCGTTCCGAAAACTCCACCATTGTCCGTCGCTCTTCCTCGGCGACCTGCTTCAGCGCATTTCTTCCTCGTGCCTGGTAGGAATGGCCCGAGTGTGTCAGGATTCCATCGAAGGTGAGCGTGGGAGACTCGGATAGCTCGTGCGCCAGCTTGAGGGCGACCTCGCCCGTCGGATCTACTCCGGCTCGATGATAGCCGCAATCGATCTTGATCCAGACGTGAAACGGATAGCCAGTGCTTTGGAGCCGACGCAGGGTGTCAAGTGAGTCCACCACGAGCCGCAGAGTGACACGCTCAGCCAGGTCCATTGCTTCATCGACTCGGCTCAGGACAACCGGGAACGCCCAAGTGATGTCATCAAATCCATGGTCAGCGAAAACTCGTGCTTCTTCCAGCGTAGATACTGTGATCCCGCTTGCGCCGAGTGACTGCTGCATCCGTCCGATCTCGATGCACTTGTGGCTCTTGATATGGGGACGTAGAGCCACGCCCAGCTCTCGGGTGCGGGCCGCCATCGCCCGCAGATTGGACTCGAGCTTGTCAAGATCGAGGAGCAAAGCGGGTGTGGCTAGCTCAGCGATCTCCGTCATCTATCGCACGAGGTGGAACTCTGTCTGACGGCCTTTGATCCAGCGCATGGTCCCTTCGGCGGTTACTTCCGCGTCTTCTTCCAGCGCCATGCGCACGTTCTGGTCGTCCCATTCGGCAACGGGGGCCGTCGCCTGCAGCTCGATGGAGAACCAGGTGTTAGGGCGGACCAGCACATCGCCTCGTCCGGGGACACCTTCCTGTCTGTCCCAAAGGCCGATCAGCGGACCCGAACCATGCCCATGGTCACCAACCGGGTGGCTGTAGACTGACCCGTCTATGCCGGCGTCACGCATTCCCGCCAGCGCCGAGTGCAGCACCTCGTTGCCGCTACGGCCCGCACGCATCTCCTGCATCACGATGTCCTGCAACCGGTTGCCCACCGCCAATGCGTCCTTCAGGCCCTGGGGTGCGTCCGTCTCACCCAGCCGCAGAACATATCCCATGTGTTGAGTGTCGGTGTTGAGTCCCAGGGCAGTGATACCGATGTCGCAATGGAGGACGTCGCCCCGCTGGATTACCTGCGGCTGTTCATCCGGTCCTCCGCCGCGTCGCTGCAGATCAACTGAGGGCTGGAACCACGTACCAAAACCCAGATCGTTGATCCGCTGCCGCATCCACCAGACCACATCCTCGGTCGTCGTCTCGCCAGGAGCTATGACGTCACTGGAGAACGCCGTGGCGATGATCTCCCAGACGATTTCCTGCATGCGTCGGTATGTGGGCAGCATCCCGGGTACGCGGACGTAGAGGTAATCGACTGCCAGCCCTTCAGCGTGAACGACACGGCTCACGAGATCTGGTCCGAGGGCATCCTGCATCTGAGCCCACTCGCCCGCCGTCAAGCCGTCTGCAAAGGCGTGGGTCTCCGATATGTTTACGGCAATGACGTTGGGGTCTCTCTCGCGAACCATATCAGCGAAGAGATCCCACTGCTCGCGTCCCCAGAGTTCCTGCTGTCGGCCGTCCGGGGTCGTCTTCGTACCTCTAACAGCCTCGTAGAGACCACCCTGACTGGAGCCACCCAAGGCGATTCGCTCAACTCCTTGCTCTGGCCCACGGTCATAGAACATGTAGATGGTGCGTCTCCGCGCGGCAAAGCTCTCGGGCGCGACCAAGCCGCGAAACACCGGGTCTTCGTTGTATTCCCGCATGGCCAGGACCCACATGTCTACCCCGTACTCGCGCATCAGGTGGGGGAGCACCGACTCGAGTCTGTCCTTGAGCCACTCCTGCTGTAGTTTCGCCTGTTCACGCAATGTCCCCAGGGGATGCTGGGGTCGGGGCGCCTGGGCAAGTGCCGGCGAAGTCGCCATCATGATGGCTAGCGCAAACTGGCAAATCGTCCTTTTCATTGGTTCATCCTTTTCAAGACGCAATGAATTGCAGATCTTCACCCACATTCCTGGCGCATAAGGTACTCTCAAGAGTGCCGATCCACTACGGCTGCCGCGCCAACTTCGTGGATCGACCATTGGGTTGAAAGCGTCTTCCTAACGAGAGGATTTGACTGCAACAATGAGCCCTGACGAAACACCGCTTGAACTGAGCGGAGTGGAACTGCGGCAGCTGGTGGATGCTGCCATGGAGCGCATTATCCCGCATGTTGACTCGCTCCCAAGCCAACCAGCGGCGGACGTAGCAGGCGGAGCCGAGCTCGCCCGCTCACTGGTCGAGCCACTGCCGGAGCACGGGGTGCCGGTCAGTGAAGTGCTCGAACTGGTCTTCGAGCGGGCCTTACCAAAGAGCTTCAACACGGCCGGACCTGGCTATCTCGCGTATATCCCGGGGGGAGGAATCCTCCACACAGCCGTGGCCGAACTCATCGCGGCCGCCGTGAATAGATACGTGGGTGTCTGGATAGCGGCTCCCGGCCTTGCTCAGCTCGAAGCAAACGTGATCCGCTGGTTCTGTGGAATCACGGGGTTCGGCAGCGGCTCGTCAGGGTTTCTCACCAGTGGCGGGTCACTGGCGAACTTCTCGGCTGTGGTGGCGGCCCGGCGGAACCTGCTGGGGGATGACTTCCTGAGCGGTACCATATATGCCTCTGACCAGGTCCATCACTCCATCCTCAAAGCTGCGATGCTCGCAGGCTTCCCCGCGGGGAATGTGCGCGAGGTGTCCTCGGACCGAGTGTTCCGGATGCGCTGTGACGAACTCGCAGCGGCGATAGCGGCAGATAAGAAATCAGGGCACTCGCCCTTGATGGTCGTTGCGAGTGCCGGAACCACCAATACCGGAGCGGTGGACGACCTGCAGGAAGTGGCGGCAATCGCGCGGCGCCACGGCATGTGGTTTCACGTAGACGCAGCCTACGGCGGCTTCTTCATGTTGACCGAACGGGGCAGGCGAGCAATGCGTGGGATCGAACAGGCCGATTCGGTAGTGCTCGATCCACACAAGGGCCTGTTCGTGCCGTACGGTACGGGATCATTGCTGGTGCGCGATGGGGCAGCACTCAAACGGGCACACGCTGTGGGGGCTGACTACATGCCCCCAATGCAACAGGATGAGGATCTCATCGACTTCTGCCAGGTTTCACCCGAGCTCTCTCGCCCGTTTCGGGGGCTCGGGGTTTGGCTTCCGATCAAACTATTGGGGATCAATCCGTTTCGCCGTAGCCTCGACGAGAAACTAGACTTGGCTCAGTGGGCGTGTGAGCAGCTGAAACAGGTCGATGGCATGGAGATCGTCGCCGAGCCCCAGCTCTCCGTCGTCGCCTTCCGATTGACCCGCCCGGGGATGGATACGGAGGCATTGAACCGCCTCAACCGCGATTTTCTCGACCGCGTCAACAGTCGCAAGCACGTTTATCTGACAGGCACCTTGCTGTCGGGCCAGTTTACCGTGCGCATTTGCGTGCTCTCCTTCAGAACCCACCGGGACAGATTGGAGCAGGCAATGGAAGACATCAGGGCAGCTGCGGCGGCCGTACTGGGTGGGTAAGAGACGGCGAAGCTGGGATCACGCCAAGCTGCCATGCAGCGCGATCCTATTAACGCCACAATGACAGCTCCACCGTCGATAATTCGCAGATTCCTGCCATATCGGCCGGTTCTTTCTGGCACTCCAAATGCTATAGGTCAGAGCAGAAGCGGGTGAAGAACCCGAAGAGCCAACTAACTCGTTGTTAGTAAAGACCTTAGCAAAAAGGAGTATCAAGATGGTGTATCCAACTCTTTGGCGGGCGGGCCGCCCGGCGGCTTGGGAAGATTTGTTCAATGCTCGGCGTGATGTGGATCGGATTTTCGACCGGTTCTTCAACGGCGCTCCGTCAGCCGTGACCACCTGGTCACCCAGCGTGGACGTCCGTGAGTCAAAGGACGACATCGCGGTGTCGGTCGAGCTACCCGGGCTGCGGCGCGAGGACGTGAACCTCACGGTCGAGAACAATGTGCTCACGATCAGCGGTGAGAAGAAGCAGGAGTTTGAGGAAGGCAAGGAAGACGGCAACTACCACCTCATAGAGCGCTGTTATGGCAAGTTCGAGCGTTCATTCACTCTGCCGCGGAGCGTGGATCCGGAAAACATCACGGCAAAGTTTGACGATGGCGTGCTGCAAGTCGTGCTAACCAAAATCCCCGCTGCCAAACCGAAGCAGATCGCGATCAAGTAGCTTGCGATCGGTGACCAGCTGAGTGCAGAGCCCGGCTCCACAGCCGGGTTTTGCATTTGGTGGGCGGAACAGCGTCATGGGCCGGCAGTGGCGATTCAGAGATCTATCTCCAGAACACCACCCGGCTCCAGTCGGTGCGGCATGCTCCTGGCCTCAATGAGCTGGAACCTGTCCGCGCAGTCCTCCAGTGCCACACGCAGCTTGCCACGAGCGACGGTGATGTCGAACCAGTTTCCCCTGTACTGCACTCTGAGGCTGATTCTGCGGATCTGTTTGGGCAAGTTTGGATTTATCGCGAGAGTCTCCCCACCCGTGTCCACTCCGGCGAACCGGTTCAGGACGATGTCTACGGTGCCGGCCATCGCACCAAGGTGTATGCCCTCCTTGGTGGTGCCACCCTGTACATCTGCGAAGTCGCTCCGCAAGGCCTGACGGAACAACTCCCAGCTCTGCTTCCGGTCTATGCGATCGAGCAGAGCTGCGTAGACCACACGACTTAGGGTAGAACCGTGCGAGCAGCGAGCCAGGTAGTAGCGGATGTTCTCCGAGATGGTTTCTTTGTCGAACGCATATCCCAGTTTGCGGAAGATCCGCTCGACCTCATCTTGCCGCAGCAGGTAGAAGAGCATGGTCACGTCGGGCTGCTTGGCAACCTTGTACCTGTCCGGTGTGTCGTCTTCTGCTTTGAGGAGCCGGTCGAGCCGTTGGATGTCCCCGTATTTGCTGCGGTACTGCTCCCAAGGGAACTCTTCGAGTTCCTCGAATCCCTCGAACTGACTGATGATGCCGTTACCGTGGAACCGGACGGTCATTCTGTGCGTGATTTCATTCCACCGGCTCAGCTCTGCATCGTCAATCTCGAGCAGGTCGAGGAGTTCCTCCCGCCGCTCGGGACGCATCTGCTTGAGTACCTCCTGGGCTCGTTCAATGCACCAGACAGCCATGATGTTGGTGTACGCGTTGTTACGGAGGCCACCTTCTGAAGCGCCCGGATAGCCCTCGTGGTACTCATCGGGGCCCATGACTCCGTGTATCTCATATCGCCCGCTTTCCTCGTTCAGGTGGGCGATGGAGCTCCAGAACTTGGCAATATCGAGGATTATCTCCGCCGCAAACTGTTCCAGGAATGGTCGTCTCCTGGTCGTCATGTAATGCTCCCAGATGTTGTAGACGATGGCGGCGTTGATGTGTCTCTGATTCCTGCTATTGTCGGGGTCCCACCGTCCTGATTTCGGATTGAGATGGATGTACTGCGTCTCTTCTCGACCGTTGCTGCTACTCTGCCACGGGAACATGGCACCGCGATAACCACATTCCCGTGCGTAGGCACGGGCAGCGCTCAAGCGGAAGTACCGGTAGCGCGTCAGCGACCGGTCGATGTCGGGAAAGCTCTCAAGATAGAACGGCAGGATGAAGATCTCGTCCCAGAAGATGTGCCCGCGATACGCCTCGCCATGTAGGCCTCGAGCTGGCACGCTGACGTCTAGGCCGCGAGTGTTTTCAGAGACGGTTTGCAGCAGGTGGAATATGTGAAATCGAAGTAAAGTGCCATCGTCTGGATCACCGGGTGCTACTGTCGGGTCAATTTCGACCTCCACATCGGCGCGGCGCCACAGAGAGCGCCACACTATACGTTGAGTCCGCAGCAACTCAGCGAAATCCGGGGAGCTCGTAATCGCCAACCGGACGTCGCGGGCACTCTCGGTGATACCGCGATCTCGTGACGTGTGCAGAGCAACCACCTTCTCTGCCGTTATGGTTTGACCTTCCCCGACTTCTGTGGTGAACACCTGGCCTACCTCTGCATCTTCTACGACGGTGTTCACGTGAACATGAACCTGCGGGTCGGGATGTGAGACTCGCGTTCGAGCGGCCTCAGCAACTTCGAGGTGTGACTGGCTGGTCTTGACGAGCAGGTAGACGCCCTCAGGTGCAACGGTGCCCTTGTTGAGGATGTCCAGATGCTTGGGATTGAGTTGCCGGTAGCGTTCAACGCCGGTGTTTTTGACTGCGCCGTCCAACATCGATCGGACGTGGATGGTCCCGGACCAGTCTGTGGGAGTAATGCTATACTGCAAGGCAGCCATGTTGGGGTGGCGCATGTGGACCATGCGCCTGCTGGTGACGCAAGTCGTTCTTCCCTTGGCATCGCGCACCGTGTACGCCCGCGTCAGGAGCCCCACATCCAGATGTAGCTCGCGCCTGTATGAAAGGACTTCGAGCTTGGCGAAATCGACCCAATCACCGTCGTCGGGGCGCCACGTTAGGCACAGCCAGTTGGGGAAGTTGACGAGATCTTCGTTCACGATTGTGCGGCCCGCTACCTCGCTTGCCAGCCGGTTGTAGCCGCCAGCGATGTAGGTACCCGGGTAGTGGATTCCATCAGCTGACACTTCTTCAGCTGCACCGCGTGTCACAAAGAACCCGTTCCCCAATGCACAAAGAGCCTCACGCAAGCCTTCTCGGCTGGGGTCGTAGCCGTCGAACGCAATGACCCACCTGTCGTTGTCACGTGTCATCATGCCGTGTCCTTGCGGGCGACCGTGACGCCTGCCAAGAACTCAGGAGTCTGAGAAACTTCCCGACTTCAACAGGGTTCCGGAGCGATAGATGTGCCTTCGTCTCACGCGGAGTCTCACTGACGAGGATGCCCAAGCCACGATCCTGCAGAGCAGCGAAGGCATCCTCGTCGGTTACGTCATCACCAATGTACAATGGAACCACATCAGGTGTGTCCAACTCCAGCGTTCTTAACAGCCACAAGACGGCCTTACCTTTGTTCCAGTCCAGGTTCGGCCTCACTTCGAAGACCTTCTTGCCGTGTGCCTTCTTCAGGCCGGGATGACTCGCTACGACCTCGTCAACCACACTCTCAATGCTGGAGATTTCGCTCTCCTTCACGAGTCGGTAGTGAACAGCGAGGGAAAACCGCTTGTCTTCAATCAGTGCACCTTCGATGGGCGCTATCTTGTCGTTGAATACCTGGGCAGCTTCTTCGAGAATTGGCCGGTACTCAGAACCGATCTCATGGCGTATCGCCGCAGCCTCTGGACCGGCTATGTCAAAGCCGTGGCTGCCCGCGTAGTAGAGGTTGTCGAGCGCCACCAGGGCGTGCACGTCTTCGCGGCCCCTACCGCTTACGATCACGGTGGGGCATACGTCGGCCACATCACGGAGGACCGCCTGCATCTCTTGAGGTAACTTTGCTAGGTCCGGAGTCGCCACTATCGGTGTGAGGGTGCCGTCGTAGTCAAGAAACACGGCCACTCGCTTACCGGACCATTGGCTGCTGATCTCTTCCCACCGGTCCAGCGCGGACGGTTTAGCAGAGTCTTTCATGGTGAACCACTCGTTGATTTGGTCTATCGACGTTTCAGCGAGGTCCGACACAACGATATCAGCGCCGGCGTCACGCAGTTCCTCGGGATGCCCGGCTCGATCCACTCCGATAACCAGGCCAAAATCCCCCTCACGACCAGCTGCAACTCCTGCTACTGCATCTTCGACAACGAAACAGTGCTTCGGCGGAACCCCCAATTCCTCGGCAACCCTCAGGTAGGAGTCAGGGTGAGGTTTGCCTCGAAGGCCCAGTCGTTCTGCGACCACTCCACAGACACGGCTCTCGAACAAGTCTCCCAACCCGGTACGGCGGAGGATCGGCACTGTGTTCTTGCTCGAGGACATGAGTCCTACTTTGATGTGTCTCCTGCGCAGCTCACGGATAAACGCGACCGTGGTGTCGAAGATATCCACACCATCCGTCTCCAGGAGTGCGTTGTACAGCTCGTTCTTGCCGTTTCCTAAGCCGCAATAGGTTTCCTTTCCCGGCTCGTCCGTAGGTGTGCCAAACGGAAGTTCGATCCCGCGGGACCGGAGAAAGCTCTCGACGCCCTTGTATCTGGGTTTGCCGTCCACGTAGATGCGGTAGTCGTCATTGATGTCGAAGGGCACGAATGCGATGGAGTTGCTGTCGGCGTACGATCGGAGATATTCGTCGAACATCTGCTTCCAAGCGTGCGCATGCACTCGCGCGGTATGCGTCACGACGCCGTCCAGGTCAAAAATGCCGGCCCGGAACTTCAGTGTCGTATCGGTTTGCATGTTTGGTCGGGTGTTGGGGACAGTGGTCGCTGTTCAGACAGCGGTGCGAGGTTGACGTCGGCTGTCACCTGCGAGAAGATACTATGTGGTAGCAATTCGCCTCCGGGGGCGCGTGCTACAATCATGACTCAGCCCATCTTCATGGATCTGGGACATCCAAGGGATGTGATCAATCGATGGTCGTGTCAAGGTCCATCCCAAGGCTGGGTGAAAGCAGAGGCCATGGCTGACCCAAAGCTCATCGTGGTTTCCGTGCGTCTGCCCGTGCGGATCTCGCATCGCAGGGGGGAGTGGCAGGTGGAGCCGAGTCCGGGAGGACTCGCGACGGGTCTGCGGTCTGTAGCCCAACGCCGCCCGTTCACGTGGGTGGGATGGCCGGGAACGTTCGTTTCCGCCTCTTCGCAGGAGACGATGGTCAAGCTGTTGGAGTCACACGGAGTTCCGGTGTTCTTGGCCGAATCCGAGTATCAAGGATTCTATGAGCAATTCTCCAATCGGCTCCTCTGGCCCTTGTTCCACAACATCTCCGGGCGGCTGAGTTTTGACCGCAACGCATGGAACGATTACCGGGCGGCTAATAGGCGGTTTGCCGACGCAGTCTGTGAAGTAGCGCAGCCCGGAGACACTGTGTGGATTCACGACTACCAGTTGACGCTGGTGCCAAGGATGCTGCGTGACAGTGGTCTAGACTGTGCGATCGGCTTCTTCCTTCACATTCCTTTTCCTTCCCACGAGACCTATCGCACGCTGCCAGTGCGTGAAGAGGTGCTGCAAGGAATTCTCGGAGCCGATCTAGTCGGATTCCACACGTACGAATTTGCGCAGCACTTCCGCAATGCTTGTCTGCGTGTCTTGGGTCTCGATTCCGAGCGGGATGCCATTACCCAGCCCAGCCACTTGGCCCATTTGGGTGTTCATCCCATTGGAGTCGATCCAACTGAGATTCTGGGGTTCACCACGCTTCCTGGAGTGAAGCAAGAGCTAGCCGATCTGGAGCGGGAGTTTTCTGGGAAGAAGGTCATCTTGGGCGTGGACCGCCTCGATTACACGAAGGGTATTCCGGAGAAGTTGCTGGCATTTGAGGAGTTCTTGCGCCGCAATCCGGATTGGCGCGACAGGACTGTTCTCATTCAGGTAGCGTCTCCAACCCGCACCGAGGTCAAGGAATATCGAGAGCTCAAGCGAGAAGTGGATGAGTTGGTCGGTCGGATAAACGGCAGCTATGGCAGCTTCAGTCACACGCCGATCGTCTACATAAACCAATCGGTGCCGCGCGAGCGACTCACGGCGCTGTATCAGGTGGCCGACGTGGCGTTTATCACGCCGCTTCGCGACGGAATGAACCTGGTAGCTCTGGAGTACGTTGCGGCGCGTGGGCCACATCCCGGAGTGTTGATACTCAGTGAGTTCGCTGGAGCGGCAGCGTGCTTGGGCGGAGCACGGTTGGTGAACCCGCACAACACCAGTCGAATGGCGGACGTGCTCACTGAAGTGTTGGTCAATCCGGCAACCCCCGGAGAGACATTCCAGCAGATGCAGGAGTTCGTCCGCAGCAACACGGCGTCCGCCTGGGCTAACCGGTTCCTCGTGCGGTTGGTGGCTGTCCACGAGAGCCAGCGTTTCGGGGCGCGCCGGCTCAGGTTTGAGGCAGAGCAACCGTATGCAGCTCCATCCCAGACACGAGCCCTGTTGCTCCTCGACTACGCGGGGACACTGCACCCTCATGTTCCCATCCTGAGTGAAGCTGCTCCGGATGCACGGCTCAAACGAGTGCTTGAGGATCTCGGTGGAATGGCACGACTCTACATAATGAGTGGGCAGCCTGCGGACGTGATGGACGATTGGTTCGGTGAGCTGCCGGTCGGTTTGGTTTGCGAGGACGGCCTCGCGGTGAAGGACCCTGGTGAGGATTGGCCACAAATGCCCGCGGTAGATGGGGCCGTGTTCGAGGATCTGGTGGAACCAGTGATGGTGGATTTCTACGAGCATACACCCGGCAGCAGGATCGAACACAAGAAGGCAGCTATTTCCTGGCGCTACCGGGCTGCCGACCCAAAGCTCGGCCCGCGCCGCGCAAAGGAACTGTACGCTCAACTGGAAGACTTACTTCACGGCATGCCGTACGCAGTGAAAGCCGGGAAGCGAGCGATTGAAGTCAGGCCCGTGCATTTGACGAAGACGAGTGTCGCCGGCGCGCTCCTGGCGCAGTACCCGGAAGCGGAGTTCGTCTTCTGCGCAGGGAACGATGGCCCGGATGAAGAGATGTTCGAGGTTGTGTTGCGGTCAAAGCGTCAGCACCTGTACACGTGCTATGTAGGTGGAAAAGACACGGTGGGGCAGTACTTCGTGGAGTCACCCGATGAGTTGGTGGCGCAACTCGAGACCTTGGCCTGGGTGTGGTCTGGTTGTCAGGTTCCCAGTTCCTGATTCGCTGCAGTTTCACATTGCCGAACTGAGCTTTCGGAATGGAGTGTTGGGAGATGACAGCCCGACTCACCCGGACCGAATGGCACGCGCGGCAACACCGTCCAGGATCAACTTCGTTGCGGCACCGCGAAATAGTTCTTCTAGCGATACGGACATCCGCCGCGACCAGTTAGGGAACCGATTCATTGCTATCCCCGGCAGGTTTACCGGGTCGACTTCGCCAGCGAGATCGTCCAGGGAGACGCCGAGGAGAGGTGCCGGCGTTTGAGCCAGAAAGGCATATACCGCAGCACTCAGCTTGGTTGGATCGAGTGGCTGACCAGTGCCGGTTATGAACCCCCCCTGGTGCAGGCGTCGTATCAGCGCTCGCCGTTCACTGTCGCGCTGCTCGACTGCTTCACGTGAGAGATAATCATCCGCGTATGCTCCCACCTGCTGCCGCAGCTTCAGATCTCGACCGCTCCAGTAGCCCGCCAGCGGCGCCTGATCGTGCGTATTGGCCGTGACCAGCGCGCGGTCGGAGTACCTGTTGAGAGGTCGAAACCTTCCTCGGCGATCGCGCTCGAAATACAGTACACGTGATGACAGTATCCCCCAGCGGGACAATTGCACCTGGAGACCAGGCGGTACGGTGCCAAGGTCCTCTCCCACCACCACGGCACGGTGGCGTGTGCTCTCCAGCGCCAGGATACCCAGCAGCTCGTGAGCTGGGAAACGGATGTACGCGCCCCGAGATCCTGACAGCTCCTTTGGTATCCAGAACTGTCGGAACAAACCCATTACATGGTCGATGCGCAGCGCGCCGGCACCCCGGAGACAGCTGCGAATTACCTGAATCCAGTAGTGGTACCGGTTCTCTCGCAACCGCATCGGAGCAATCGGTGGCAGACCCCAGTCCTGCCCGCTGGGAGCGAAGTCGTCGGGTGGCGCGCCGATGTGTACGCCGGAGACGAAGTGATCCTTGAATGCCCAAGTGTCACACCCGTTTGGATGCACCCCGAGAGCCAAGTCCGCGTAGATGCCGATGGGCATTTTGGGCGTGACGTTTTCGGCCACTAACCCAACTTGGCGATCCAGTTCGAACTGCAAGTAGCGGTGGTAGTCGATCTCCCACGCATGCTCTCGCTGGAACTGCTTCACTGCGGTGGAGTGTGGATCGCGCAGAGGTGAAGGCCAGTTCGGCCACCCGCCAAGCATCCGCTCGTGGCTCACCAGGTGGTCGTCCAGTGCCCGGAACGTCGCGTACAGGGTCAAGGCCGATCCTGCACTCTGGATGTATCCCTGGAACTCGCCCGCCCGCCTAGTACCGTGGAGTAGGTGTTGCTCCATGAATTGCCGGTGCAGCAGTTGTAAGACTTGGCGCTTCAGCTCCGCAGCCCTCTGGTAGTCGACCTGTGACCTCGATCTCAGCTGTCTCAGCTCTGCCGTGAAACTGTCCGAAGCCACTAGTTCTTGGGCCGCACGACATTGCTTGAACTCGGGGACCGCAGTCACATCCAAGTAGATCTCGTTACGGAATAGGCGGCTGATTGGACTATAGGGGCTGATGTCCTGGCCGCGATTCCACAGCGAGTGCAGCGGGTTGACTCCGACAAAGGCGGCACCCAGCTCGGTGGCCCAGCTCGCCAATTTGTTCAGGTCCGTCAGGTCCCCCACACCGTAGTTGGAATCGCTCCTCAATGTGTAGAGGTTCGTCCAGAGCCCGAATCCCCGCTCGGATCCGAGCACGGTAGCAACGCTGGTGCACGACCTGGGACACACGATTCGCATCTGTTCGGCACAGCGCGAGCCGCCAGGACCTGCTACAGTGATCTCCAGTGAGTGATATCCCAGTCCGAGTCGTCGTGGGATCTCGACTTGGGCGAAACCCTCCCGGAGCAGCTGCAGTCGTCCCTCAGTCACCAGAGCGTCTTCGCCTTCGGCAGTCAGCGAAATTCGATAGTCTCTGGCTGCGGATTTGACAGCATCAGGAAGCTGCACCCGAAGAGTCTGGATTCTGGGGTCGGGGAATCTGAGGACCTCGACGGGTTCGATCAGACGCAGGCGATCTTGAGCGTCGAGTTGCTGCAACGACTGCTTGGCGGCGCGTTCGCTCGCGGCGGCGAAGCCAAGGGCTTCCAGTAAAGCAACACGACTCGTATTGCTCGTGGCTATCTGGCGGCCGCGTTGATCTCTGTAATGGCTCAGGATGCCGGCGCGGTCAGCCAGATCTTGGATTGCCGACCGGGATGACACGCGCCTAGCCGGTTGGGCCGAGCACCAGAACAGCGAGCGGGGGAAGACGAAGGAGCAGTGACTGCGGTTGACCGTGCCATGGGATGGGCTCGGTCTCGAGTTGCGCAAGAGTCTCGAAGTCGCTTCCACCGTACTCCCGGCGGTCAGAGGAGAACCGCTCGACATACTGTCCACTCAGCGGTGTCCCGACTCGGTATTTTTCACGCGGTACCGGCGTCAAATTCAGTACGATCAGAGCGTGGTCGGTACCTTCGCGCCGGACGTAAGAGAAGACACTGTTCTCGCGATCGTTGCAGTCTATCCACGCGAAGCCCTCAGGATCGACGTCCCCACGCCAGAGGCAGGGGGACTCACGGTAAAACGTCCCGAGGTCGGCGAGGAATCGAACGAGTGCGGCGCGGTTGGGATCCTCGACGAGGTGCCATCCGAGGCTCTCGTCGTGATTCCACTCCCGGTCTGCCGCGATCTCGGTGCCCATGAATAGGAGTTGCTTACCGGGGCGAGTGTACTGGTAGGTCAGCAATGCCCGTAGGTTGGCAAGCTGCTGCCATTCGTCACCGGGCATCTTGTGGAGCAAGGATCCTTTACCGTGCACGACCTCGTCATGTGACAGCGGCATGATGAACCGCTCACTGTACTCGTAGAGCATTGCGAACGTGAGTTGGTCGTGGTGGTACTTGCGGTGCACCGAATCTTTCCGGAAGTACTCGAGGGTATCGTGCATCCACCCCATGTTCCACTTGAACGTGAATCCTAGACCGCCGTCGGCGATCGGCCGGGAAACTCCGCCCCAGGCGGTCGACTCTTCGGCCACGGTGACACAGCCAGGATACTCTGTTGCGATGGTACTGTTGAAGTCCTTGAGGAACTCCACCGCCTCCAGGTTCTCCCGCCCACCGTGCTGGTTTGGAATCCACTGACCCTCTTCACGACTGTAGTCGAGGTAGAGCATCGAAGCTACCGCATCGACACGCAAGCCGTCGGCGTGAAACTCGTCGAGCCAATAGAGGGCGTTGGCTACCAGAAAGTTCTTCACCTCGCGGCGGCCGTAGTTGAAAATCAGAGTGCCCCAGTCGGGATGTTCTCCCCGTCTCCAATCCTCATGCTCGTAAAGCGCTGTGCCGTCGAACCGACGTAGCGCGAAGTCGTCCTTCGGAAAGTGAGCGGGCACCCAATCCAGTATTACACCGATTTCGTTCTGGTGGCAGTAGTCGACGAGATAGCGGAAATCATCCGGAGTACCGTAGCGTGACGTCGGTGCGTAATACCCGGTGACTTGGTAGCCCCAAGAACCTGCAAACGGGTGTTCGGCGATGGGAAGCAACTCGATATGGGTGAAGCCCAGGCGCTTGACGTGATCGACGAGTCTGGGCGCCATTTCCCGGTAGCTGAGGGGGCGGTTGAATTCTTCGGGTACCCGTGCCCAAGAGCCCAAATGCACTTCATATATCGCCATGGGCTCGCGTAGCAGATCTTGCCGGGGCCGTCTCTCCAGCCACTGTCCGTCGCCCCAACGGTAACTCGATTGCACGACCCTCGACGCTGTGTTGGGCGCCGGTTCGGCAGCGAAGGCAAACGGATCGGCTTTGACACGGAGGGACCCTTCCTGTGTCTTGATCTCGAACTTGTACAGCGCTCCGGCATGCACATCGGGGATGAAGAGCTCGAACACGCCTGAAGCGCCAAGCGATCGCATTGGGAAGACCCTTCCATCCCAGCGGCAGAAATCGCCAACTACGCTTACCCGTCGCGCATTTGGTGCCCAAACCGCAAACGAAGTGCCGTCCACGCCATCAATCTGCCGAGGATGTGCGCCGAAAACCTCCCACAGGCGCCGGTGGCTTCCTTCGTTGAACAGGTGGAGGTCCAACTCACCCACTGTCGCAAGGAATCTGTACGGGTCGTCTGATTCCCACGTATCCCCGTTGGCGAAGACAAATCGCCGCCGATAGTGCAGTGGCAGTTCGACCCCGGGTACGAAACAGGCAAAGAGACCTCCCTCACCCAGTGGTTCGAGCGGGATTGGCTCCTGGCTTGGGAACAGACACTGAGCGGCCTGTGCCTCGGGATGGAAGGTCCTGATGACCACACCATCCTGGCGGCCCAGGGTTGCACCGTGTGCTCCGAGAATCCGGTGCGGTTCATAGTGATCGCCCGCGAGTAGTAGGCTCCGATCGGATGGAGACACATCGAACACAGCCTGACGTTTGGTCACCTGGTATGCTCCGTTCTAAAGGCATTCCCGTATCTCAGCAGTACGACGGAGTGACTCACTAGTCGGATGCCCCGGGTTTTCCCCACCCGTCCCAGTTTGGTCCGTGCAGTGTTCATCAAGTACTCCCAGTGTCCCGGCTCAGCAATATCGGGGAGGGCAAAGAAGCGTGCGCGGGCGCTACCATTTAGCAACAGCAGCAGAGTACTACCTTCGATTGGCCGTCCGCGGTCATCGACTTCATCGGTGGCTGCTCCGTGGAGTAGCATACCCAACACCCGATTCTCGGGGTCGTGCCAATCGGCTTCCGTCATTTCCTCTGCATCCGGACGCAACCAGTCCACGTCTCTCGTGCCGTCGTCAGCGACGGGCCTACCACTGAAGAACCCACGGCGACGGAACACTGGATTTGCCTGGCGCAACGCCAACACGGTGCGTGTAAACCCAAGTAGCTGTCGCGCCCGCTCGTCCAAGTTCCAGTCGATCCAGGAGATCTCGTTGTCTTGGCAATAGGCGTTGTTGTTGCCGCGTTGCGTTCTGCCGAGTTCGTCGCCGTGCGACAGCATGGGCACGCCCTGGGAAAATGCTAGGGTTGCAAGGAAGTTGCGCTTCAACCTTTCGCGCAACCGCAATAGGTGCTCAGCGCCGGTCTCTCCCTCGACACCCCAATTGGCACTCCAATTCGCGTCTGTTCCGTCTTTGTTGTCCTCGCCATTGATCTCATTGTGTTTCCGCTCGTAACTGACGAGATCCTGCAGTGTGAAGCCATCATGACAGGTGACGTAGTTGATGCTTGCGTGCGGGCTACGACCACGGCGATTGTACAAATCGCTGCTTCCCGAGAGGCGATAACCCAGATGAGCTAGCTGTCCTGCATCGCCCCGCCAGAACCTGCGGACTGTGTCCCGGTACTGGCCGTTCCATTCAGCCCAGCCGCCCGGGAAGTTGCCGACTTGGTACCCACCTTTTCCCACATCCCATGGCTCTGCGATGAGCTTGACCTGTGACAGAATCGGATCCTGCTGAATGAAGTCGAAGAAGCGTTGCAGCCGATCGAGGTCGAACAGGTCTCTGGCGAGCGCGGGGGCAAGATCGAACCGGAATCCATCGACATGCATCTCTTGAACCCAGTAGCGCAGGCTGTCCATCATCAGTTGCATGGTCCTAAAATGCTGCATATTGAGCGTATTGCCCGTGGCAGTGAAGTCCAGGTAAGAGCGCCTGTCATCCGGCTCGAGAACATAGTAGGACACATTGTCGATGCCACGGAGCGACAGTGTGGGGCCGAGCCGCTTGCCCTCAGCAGTGTGATTGTACACGACGTCCAGAATCACCTCGAACCCGGCGCGGTGCAGTACCTTGACCATGGTCTTGAACTCTGCCACTTGTTGGCCCAGGAAGCCTGTAGCGTAACGCTGGTCTGGGGCAAAGAAGCCGATGCTGTTGTAGCCCCAGTAGTTCTTCAATCCCTTGTCACTGAGTGAGCGCTCCGTGACATGGTGGTGCAGCGGGAGAAGTTCGACCGCTGTGACTCCGAGGCTGATGAGGTGCTCGATTATGGGGTCCGATGCCATTCCTAGATAGGTACCGCGCAGCTGTTCCGGCACTCCGGGATGTCCCGCGGTCATGCCCTTGACGTGACACTCGTATATCAGGGTGCGGTTCCAGGGTGTCCGGGGCGGTCGATCGTCGCCCCAGGTGAACGCGGAATCGATGACCACGCATTTCGGGATGTAAGGAGCGCTGTCTCGTTGATCGAAGGAAAGGTCTTCCCTGGGATCACCTCTGACGTAGCCGTAGACCGCATCATTACCTGTTACGTCCCCGGCGATGGCCTTTGCGTAGGGATCGATGAGCAGCTTGGCTGGGTTGAAGCGGTGGCCCTCCTCGGGTAGGTGAGGACCGTCGACCCGGTAACCGTACAGTTGACCCGGCCGCACATCGGGCAGGTAGACATGCCACACCATGTTGGTGCGCTCTCGCAAAGATGTTCGCTCGGTCTCGAGTGAGCTGTCGTGGGGGCTAAAGAGGCACAGTTCCACCGCGGTCGCGTGTTCTGAGAAAATGGCAAAGTTGACTCCCTCGCCATCCCACGTCGCACCTAGGGGATAGGGCTCACCTGGCCAAGCCCTCATCTGTCATGCTCCAGGTAGTGCGACTTCATTGGTGTTCCGTCGTCAGACCGAGCAACCAAGCGATGCCGCGCAATGGAATCCTGACCCACTCTGGACGGTTGTTGAGTTCATAGAGCAACTCGTAGAGCGCTTTGTCCAACAGGTGCGTGTCGAGCAGTATCCTCCGTTCGTCGGCAGTCTTCGGGAGGATGGTAGCACCGTCCACAGTTGTGACATAAGACTTGAAGAAAGTCAGTGCAACCCAGCGATACCAAGAGTGCGCCCAGGCCTCAACTGCTGGAACGTCCTCCGGCCTCACCCTGCCACCAACTATTGCCGAGACCGACGCGTAGTGGAACGAGCGCATCATTCCTGCGACGTCTCTCAGAGGTGAGCGTTTCAAACGCCGCTCTCCTAGCGGTCGGGCTGGTTCACCCTCAAAATCGAGGATCACGAAGTCCCTTCCAGTGTCGAGTACCTGCCCGAGGTGGTAGTCTCCGTGGACGCGGATTCGGGCGGCTCTGATCTTCCGATCCAAGACTGCGCGGAGGCGCTGTTCGATCGCTTTGCGCGCAGCCAGCACTTGCCTCGCTTCGCGCTGTGCGTCCTTTGGCAAGTGGCGGATGCGTTTCTCGAGATGGCGCAGTACCTCGTCTGCCCGACTACGCGTCGACTGATACAGTGAACGCTGGTACATAGTGTTGAACTGTTCGGGCGCAAACTCTGGATCGTCCGTGCGCGAGGCCAAGCCGAGGTGAAGCTCCGCTGTGCGTTTGCCGAGTGTGCGGGCAGACTCCAGGTAGAGGCCAATTTGTTGTTCGGCTTCTTCGGGGATGCTGGTATCCAGGAGGTCGACGATGTGTGCGTCGGGTAGCGGGATTGGCTTCTGTCCGTCTGCCTGAGCCAGCACTCGCTCGAAATACCGCTCCAGTGTGTCCAGCGTATACTGCCAGGCGTCCCCTTCGTTGGGCACGAATCCGTGCACTACACCTAGCGTCATTGGTTCTCGCCGAGGGCGGCTATACTCCAGGGCTCCGGCGACCGGCGGCATGTGTTTGAATGACGTGCGCTCTGTAAGAAAGCGACCAACTTCGAGATCGGGATTGATGCCTTCGTCCACCCGGCGGAACAGCTTGAAGATGAACTTGTCACCGAAGACGATGGAGGTGTTGCTCTGGTCGGCCTTGAGTAGTGCCGGCTCCGCCGATGCACTCACTTCCTTGATCCGGTTGCGGAAGCCGCGGGTGGTGAATCCCTGCACGTTTCCTGAGGCTCCCTTCAGGAGTCGCCGCCGTGCGATCATATCGGTGAGAAAAGTGCAGAAAGCTGGTTCCAACAGGGCGTCATACAATACTCCATCGACCTGCGTGTCCTCCTGCGCCACACTCAGTCGAGCGAGAATGTCGTATTGGTGTGCAGCGAGGAGCTCGGAGGCTCTATCCCCGGCGGCGAATGCAACAGGCAAGTTGTAGAAGTCCGGATCTCCTTCTGAGTAGGAGACCTCCACCAACGTGAGACGCGCACCACTTCCATCGAGTGGTACCGCGACGGTGTCGGCAATGCGTGCGGAGAGAATCTGTCGCGACTTACCACCGAACCAGCGTCTAGCGCGCAGATATCCAGGTAGTAGGCGTTCGAGGTCCTTGACCTTCTTGCCGCGGAATACGGAGTGCCAACTGACTGAGACCGAGATGGTGTCAGCGTGGGATGTAGTGATCGAGAGCGACTCCGGCCTATCAGGTGGCGATTCCAGTCCGAACCAATAGAAGGCGTGGGGTGCCAGCGTGACGAAGTAAGGCTCGGAGCGAATCTTCGGGAACGGCGTCCGTCCGAAAAGCTCTATCGGCACCATTCCCGCCAGCCGCCGGAGGTCGAGCTCAACGCATTGCGCGAAGCGGGATAGATTCGCCACGACGAGCATGCGCTCATCGCCAGATACGCGCAAGAACGCCAGGACTTTGCGGTTGTCCGGATGCAGGAACTCTATGGTGCCCCGGCCAAATACAGTGGATTCCTTGCGGAGCGCGATGATCCGTTTCATCCACCAAAGCAGTGAGTTAGGGTTGCTCTGTTGAGCCTCGACATTGATAGCTTCGTAGTGATACTCGGGATCGATGATCACAGGCAGATAGAGTTGCTGTGGATTGCTGCGGGAGAAACCGGCATTCCTGTCGGCACTCCACTGCATCGGTGTGCGCACTCCGTTCCTGTCACCCACGTAGATGTTGTCTCCCATCCCGATCTCGTCACCGTAGTAGAGCACAGGGGTGCCTGGGAGTGAGAGCAACAGGCTGTTCATCAGCTCGATCCGGCGCCTACTACGACCCATCAATGGGGCTAGTCGCCGCCGTATCCCCAGATTGACACGGGCCCTGGGATCCTGCGCGTAGACCCGGTACATGTAGTCGCGGTCTTCATCGGTGACCATCTCAAGAGTCAATTCATCGTGATTGCGCAGGAAGACGGCCCACTGACAGTTATCCGGAACGCCCGGCGTCTGATCCAGTATGTCGACAATCGGGAAGCGGTCCTCCATCTGAATACCCATGAATAGCCGAGGCATCAGGGGGAAATGAAAGGCCATGTGGCACTCATCGCCGGCACCGAAATACGCAACCGCATCTTCCGGCCACTGGTTGGCTTCGGCGAGCAGCATACGGTCGTCGTACTTCTCGTCCACTCGTTTCCGCAGCTGCCTCAAGAATTCGTGGGTCTCGGGTAGATTCTCGCAATTAGTGCCCTCTCTCTCGTACAGGTAGGGCACCGCATCTAGCCTCAGCCCGTCGACGCCGAGCCCAAACCAGAAATCTGTCAGCTGGAAGATTGCTTTGCGGACATCTGGGTTGTCGAAGTTGAGGTCCGGTTGGTGAGAGTAGAATCGGTGCCAGTAGTACGCTTGCGCCACCGGATCCCAACTCCAGTTCGAGTGCTCAAAGTCTTTGAAGATGATGCGGGTTTCCTGGTACTTGTCGGGAGTATCACTCCAGACATAGAAGTCACGGTGCTCACTGCCGCGCGGTGCCAGCCGGGCCCTTTGAAACCATGCGTGCTGGTCCGACGTGTGGTTGATCACTAACTCCGTGATTACGCGGATGCCGCGCCGGTGAGCCTCTCTGAGGAACGCCTTGAAATCCCGTAGCGTCCCGTAGTCCGCATGTACGTCCCTGTAGTCAGCAATGTCGTAGCCATCGTCCCTCAGTGGAGAGGGATAGAAAGGCTGCAACCAAACGGCCGTGATTCCGAGGTCTTCGAGGTAATCCAATTTCTGAGTGAGACCGCGGAAATCACCGATGCCGTCTGCGTTGCTGTCGTGCAAAGCGCGCACGTGGACTTGGTAGACTATTGCGTCTTTGTACCAGAGGGGATTCCCGCTCACACTATGCCTCCGCCACGATCAGCGTACCACGCGGAGCACGTGCCCAACGCGCGCAGCAGGATCGAGATCCACATAATTGTGCACTCCCCTCCAAGTATATCGTTGCCCGGTCAACAGATCCTCCACCTCGTAGGTGCTGTCACGGACGAGACCCAACGTCTCAACAGGCACGTCTGCCATCCCCGCTTGGCGGTTGTGGGGATCCAAATTCACTAGTATCAGGAGATCGTCGCGCCACATGTTCCGAGAGTAGAAGAGAAGTTGTTCGTTATCCGTTGGATGGAAAGCGAGATTTCCTTGGGTCTGTAGTGCTGGATTGTTCCGGCGAATTCGGTTCAGAATCCGTATGTCGTCGTTGATGTTGCCTGACGCCTCCCAATCCCGCACCTTGATCTCGTACTTCTCCGAATTGAGGTACTCTTCGCTGCCCGGTTCGCGAGGCACGTTCTCGCACAGCTCGAATCCGCTGTAGATGCCGTACAGAGGCGAGAGCGTGGCTGCCAACAGGAGGCGTACCCGAAACGCCGGCCGGCCTCCCTTCTGCAAGTACTCGTGCAGGATATCAGGCGTGTTCGTGAACAGATTGCCGCGGAAGTACTCGACGAGGTCGGTGTTGTGCAATTCCGTAAAGAGCTCGCGCAACTCCGCGGCCGTGTTCTTCCAGGTGAAATAGGTGTAGGACTGGGTGAACCCGAGTTTGGCGAGCCCCTGCATCTTCTTGGGGCGCGTGAAGGCTTCGGACAGGAAGACGACCTCGGGATGTGCCTCCTTGATGCTTGCGATCAGCCATTCCCAAAAGACGAAAGGCTTGGTATGCGGATTGTCCACGCGGAAAGTATTGACACCGCGCTCGATCCAGTAATCGAGTATCTCCCTACACGCTCTCCATAGATTGTCGCGGTCCTCGCACCAGAGATCCAACGGCACGATGTCTTCATATTTCTTAGGGGGATTCTCCGCATGCTTGATACTACCATCGGGTCGAATCACGAACCAATCAGGATGTTCGCGGATCCAGGGATGGTCCGGCGAGCACTGCAGCGCATAATCCAGGGCGACCTCCATTCCCAGGTCAGCTGCCTTCTTGACGAACTGCTCGAAGTCCTCCACGGTGCCGAGTTCCGGGGCGATCGCCAGGTGGCCACCATCACTGTTGCCGATGGCCCAGGGACTTCCAGGATCGCCCGGCTGGGCCGTCAGGGAGTTGTTGGGCCCCTTGCGGTGGCTGATGCCGATGGGGTGGATGGGAGGCAGGTAGACGACATCAAACCCCAACTCGGCAAGGCGCGGTAGGCTCTTTTCCGCATCCTTGAACCGGCCGGGTTTGCCGGGCTGTGTTCCCTGTGATCGGGGAAACATCTCGTACCAAGCCGCAAACCGAGCTTCCGGGCGATCGACCATCAAATGGTATTCGTGTCGGTGACGAGTGATCTCCGATTCATTCACCAAGCCGGCCATGTTGGTCGCCAGTTCAGGGGCGAACGCTACCTTCAAGCGATCCTCGAGCTCGAGTTTTGGGTTGGAGAGCTGCTGGGCTGCACTCTGCAGTTCTGGGTGTTCACTGCTTGCCAGGGTATTCGTGATGACCTGCGCGCCCTCGAGCAACTCCACCGATACGTCGAGCCCGGCGGCTACCTTCTTACGCAGCTCTTCCAGCCAAGTACCGAAGCTGTCGGGCCAGGCTTCCACTGTGAAACGCCAGTGACCGATCACGTCGAGGGGAAACTCCGCGTTCCAACGATCCGTGTTGAAATCGTACGACATCGCAACGCTGCGCCACGTGCGATCGTTCGGTCCACGATATCGCATGCGGGCTGCTATCAGGTTGTGGCCGTCCATGTAGATGTCCGCCCCCACCCTGCAGCTATCTCCGACAATCCGCTTGACGGGGTGGCGACCACCGTCGAGCTGCGGGTATACGTTCTCGATTATCAGCCTTGGGTATTCGAACCGACTTCTCGATCGAGCCGCTGTTAGATCCTTATTGGTCACTTCGTCAGCTCACGCAGTTGGTGGATGGTCCTCAAACGGGTCACCTCTCATGATGGGTACGTAGAACCCCTGGGTATACCGCTGGACCATGTATCGGGCAGTGAATTGTTCGCCAGCAGTCTTCAGAGCGTGCTTCACACGCTGAACCCAATCGATCGGGACGCCACGCTTATCACGTTCGAAGAACAGCGGGATGATCTCATCCTCCAACCGAGCATAGACGTGCTCGGCATCCCACTCGTCCGTATCGCTTCCGGCTGGGGCTTCCGGAATCGACCAGCCGTTTTCTCCAGTGAAACCTTCAGCCCACCAGCCATCGGCCGTCCCCAACTGGGGAACTCCGTTCAACGCCGCCTTCATCCCACTGGTGCCACACGCCTCCAGGGGAACCCTTGGCAGATTGAGCCACAGATCCACTCCCTCCACCAGACGGTGGGCCATGTGCATGTCGTAATCCTCGAGGAACGCAATTCTGCCTTCGAACTGAGAATCCCGAGTGAACGAGTAGACATCCTGCATCATCCGCTTGCCATGATCATCAGCGGGGTGTGCCTTGCCGGCGAAGATGAACTGCACAGGCCGCCACGGGTTCACCAGGAGCTTCCGCAACCGCTCGGGCCGCCGGAATATCAGACTGGCGCGCTTGTAGCCGGCGAACCTCCTTGCGAAGCCGATGGTGAGAGCGCCTGGGCTGAGTAGCGTGCCGGCGCCCACCAGG
>Ga0209536_100001834_pt1 | contig 34769 bp, 21 predicted proteins | sample DeeMarSeWOR28_12_FD_187461 | JGI IMG/M metagenome (GOLD analysis project Ga0209536, IMG submission 187461) | Marine sediment microbial communities from White Oak River estuary, North Carolina - WOR-2-8_12 (SPAdes) (version 2) | ecosystem: Environmental > Aquatic > Marine > Intertidal zone >...
CATAGAAATTATTATTTACAAATAATTCATAACGAAAAAGATATCTATGCTATACTTCGATATATAGTTAATAACCCAAAAAATTGGAAAAAATAGAAATCCCAATACCCTATTATAATGGTAAGGTCGTCCATCTACATCTTATACTGATACTAAACAACAATACGACTATATAGCATAAGGGCACAGCCCGCCGTGCCCTTTCAAACAAGCTTTAGCAAATACAAATTGTTGTGTTTAGGCGAAATAATCAGAACATTACGATAGGTATAGGGACCTGCCCAACCATTTTGTATCGATGATTGATTGCATGATCCAATGATGGTAAATTGAATCAATTTTTATCTACCCGTTTATCCATCCAATTTTATTAGAAAGAATTTCATATGAGAATTTTAAGATTCTTTTTTCCCGTTTTGATTATGTTTTTGACAACCTGTCAAAATTTATATCCCCAATCATGGATCCGAATCAACCAGTTGGGTTATTTACCAAAGGGCGCGAAAGTAGCTGTATTAGGGTCAAAAATCGAGTTTAAGTGTTCTGATTTTTCAATTTTCGATTTCAATACGGACAGTCTGGTATTGAAATCAAAAAGTATAACATCCCATGGACCGTTTGGGCCATTTAAAACAACCTATCGTCTGGATTTTTCATCTTTGCAGACAGTGGGGCATTATTATATTGAAACAGAATCCGTAAAATCGTTACCCTTTAAAGTAGATTTTGATGTATATGACGGTTCCGCTGATTTTCTATTACAGTATATGCGTCAGCAGCGGTGCGGATTTAATCCGTTTTTAAAGGATTCATGTCATACACACGATGGTTATACAATCTATGGGCCAATGCCGGATAGTACGCATATTGATGTGACCGGGGGGTGGCATGATGCATCCGATTATTTACAATATGTCACGACTTCAGCTAATGCTACATTTCATTTGTTATTTGCATATCGGGAAAATCCGGATAGTTTTGCTGATCACTACCTGGCTAATGGTCTCGCGGGATCAAATGGAATAGCCGATGTGCTTGACGAAGCACGCTGGGGTCTCGAATGGTTACTCAAAATGCATCCGAGAAACGACTGGATGTTTAACCAGATTGCAGACGACCGGGATCATTTAGGATTTCGCCTGCCCACAGAAGACACGGTAAGTTACGGCAAAGGTAAAGAGAGGCCAGTCTATTTTTGTACGGGGAAACCACAGGGCTTGTTAAAGTATCAAAACCGCTCTACCGGGACAGCGTCTACAGCAGCAAAATATGCTTCAGCATTTGCTCTCGGAGCACAGGTATTCAAAAATATCGACGGAAGTTTTGCAGATTTATTGAAAGAAAAAGCACAGTCAGCCTACAAATTTGCTCAGAATCAACCCGGGGTATGTCAAACAGCCCCTTGCCGAGCTCCTTACTTTTATGAAGAAGATAATTGGACTGATGATATGGAACTGGCGAGTGTTGAGCTGTATCACCTTCTCGGGGATCGCAGTTTATTTGAGAAAGCGATAATCTATAGCGAAAAAGAACCTTTCACCCCGTGGATGGGGGCGGATACTGCCAGACATTATCAGTGGTATCCTTTTATTAACCTTGGACATTATGAATTGTCGAGAATTTCTGGAAATAAACTCTCTGAAAAAGTTGCCGGGTATTACCATACAGGCATCAAACGCATCATCAATCGTTCTGAAAACAATGCGTTTAAAATCGGGGTTCCATTTATATGGTGTTCAAATAATCTCGTCAGTGCACTCTGTACACAAATTCACCTCTATCATAAAATGGGAAATCAAAACAAGTTCAAAGAACTGGAAGCGGCGATGGTTGACTGGCTTTTGGGATGTAATCCCTGGGGCGTCAGTATGATAATCGGGTTTCCTGAAAATGGGATTTATGCAAAGGATCCGCACTCTGCATTTACCTATCACTATAATTATCCAATCAACGGGGGATTGCTGGATGGACCGGTATATGGTAGTATATATCGTAATCTGAAATATGTCCATTTAAAGAAACCGGATGAATATGCTGACTTTCAGTCTGATCTTGTTGTTTATCACGATGATGTCGGTGATTATGCTACCAATGAACCTACCATGGATGGCACGGCCTCTCTTATTTACTTTTTATCTGCAATGGAAAAAGAGGGACTACGTCAAAGCATCAACGCTTCACATTAAGATTATTAATTTTACACATCGTTGATCCCTTCAGGGGCATGGCGTGCCATACTCACCAAAAAAATAAAATCCTTCAAGTTTATTTTAATTGAAGTCGAGTATTGATATAGAAGGGTAATTATTAAAAACATGACCGGAAGATCAACTGTTATGATTATTCAGCACTCTGATCTTTGGGAGGTTTTAAGATGTCTAAGATTTTTGAATATGAATTAAGCACGAAACCAGAGGATTTGTTAAAACAAGCGCAGCAGATGGCGGAGAAAAATGGCGCTTCATTTACGATTAAGCATAATTACGGGAAATTTAACTGGAATGGAATCAAAGGATCCATGCGTATCAACGAAGGTAAATTAATTATTACAATCCTTGATAAACCATTCATTGTCCCCTGGGGTGTGGTTGAACAAACGATCAGTAATTTTCTGGCGAAAAGCAAGCATTAGCCGCTAACGCATGTACGACAGTTATCATTAAACCCTAGAGCACGAAGGTCACGAAGAAAATTGTATAATAATTAGTTGATTTGAGTAAATATATTCCCAAAAAAATATCTCAAATCACACATCTCACATCTCGAATCACGTATCCCGCATCACACATCCCATATCAGGTTTTAAACACCATTTTATATTAAATTTGCATTGGAACATATGAAAAACCGTGTAAAATACATAGTATTGGCAATCCTTGCTTTACCAATACTCTTAATGCTGACTCTTATATCATGGGTAATCAGCCAATATCTGACCAATCCCCTTGATTTTGTTGATCAACCAATTGAAAACTTAAGCATCGTCAGCGATTCAGTTTTTCAGGCTGAATTTCTTCCTGAGGATAGGGTATATCACAGTATTATATTGCAAAATACTCAACAAGGGGAAGTTCGAATACTGTTGAGTACGCCTTCAGAAATTCCAGAAGAAGGTTTACCGGTTGTCATTATTCTGGGTGGATTGGAAGTTGGAAAATACACACTAAAATATATTCCTGATCCAGGAAATAATATTATTATAACATATCAGTATCCTTATCATCCTGAATATTGGTATAAAGGATCTGCGTTTGAACAGATTCCCATTATTCGATCATCTGTTCTCACAGTGCCCTCGCAGGTTCTTTCATTGATAAATTGGATCTCTTATCAAGAATGGGCAGATAATAACAAAATGACGGTGACGGGTTACAGTTTTGGGGCACTTTTTATACCGGCAATTTACAGGTTAGCAGCTCAAAATAGCATTCCTATTAAATATGGTGTTATTGCTTACGGTGGTTCTGATTTATATCAGTTATTAGTAACAAATATGACCAACTTTGACCAACCTCTGCGGTCACTATTTTCCTGGTTGGCAGCTATCTCTCTACGTGGAATCGAACCGGCTGCACATGCTCCCTTCATGCGTGCTGAATTCCTGGTAGTCAATGGTACCCTGGATCACCAGATACCAGAAGATAGCTGGCGGGAACTTCATTCGTTGATTCCCGAACCAAAAACCATTATTATTTTAGAGGAGGGGCATATGCATCCCCGCAAGGTTGAGCTGACAAGACGGTTGGTTAAATTATCTCATAAGTGGTTGATTGAAAAAGGTGTGGCAAACGAATAATATCACTCACGTTCTAAATAACGAAGTGTAAAATAATCATCCTTTATATTGGGGTTAAATTCGAGCTGAGTGTTTTCGAGTAGTGATCGTCTTCCATTTTGATGATTGATCATTTCCATTTTAACAGCACGATAGCGATGGTTTACAGGATCGAGCTCCTTTATACTAAAAACATATAATTCTTTATAGAGTTCGTTGTCGATATCAAAATACAGAGATTTACGAATCATATAATCTTCTTTGCCGACAAAGGTAATTCGACGACTGAAACCATTTTCATCCGCAATATCTTCATCGACCGGAAGCCATTCAATCTGATAACAGTCAATATCATTAACATTTTCGTCATTTAACATTGAAAATGTAAAATCATTAACCGATGGGGGAATCATATCCGCATATGTAAATTCGGATCCCATAAAATTTTTTGCTTTCTCTGAACTAACAATCCTGCGGGTTTTTCTTAAAGCAGGCATAAAAAGCCATATATCATCTTCCTTGTTTTCATAGTCATATGTCAGGAGACCTGTACCTTTAATATCAGCCGGTTCCATAAATCGGATCAGTCGCTTCTCTGTCTTATCTGTTGAATAGTGTTTGGTGACCTGAGCAATCTTACGCACCCTTTCACGTCCTTTTTCATCAATGATTGTCAAAATTGATACACCCTGGACACCTTTAACTTTTATGGCATCCTGCGCCTTTTCAACAATTTTCATGGCTGACAACTCTGTTTGAGCATTAACAAACGACGTCATGAAAATCAGATAGAAAAAAAAATAGTATTTCATAGAATAATCCAAAGTTAAATTTATTATTTTATTTCTGCCGGATTTAAAAATGCTGGTTTGGTGACAATACAAATTGCCGGGACAACGACCAGGGCTCCGGTTAAGCAGGCAAAGATTGATATCACAACCAGAAATCCAAAAAACTGAACCGGGAGAAAACTGGAAAAAAACAGGGCTGAAAATCCAACAATCACCGAGAGAGCGTTGAATATAATTCCCCTTCCGGTTGTCGTCAGCGTAATCCTCACGGCCTGTTTAAGATCGTTACCTAGATTTCTTTCTACCCGGTAGCGCCACAAAAAATGTATGGTATAATCGACCCCCACACCTATCATGATAGAGCTCAACATCGCTGTTGCAATATTTAACTCAATACCGAAAACCCCCATTAATCCAAAGGTTATGATGATCGATAATGTTAAAGGGATTGCGGCAATAAAGCCTGCGGTCAGGGATCGAAAAAGCAAAGAAACCAAAACTCCGACGACAATTGTTGCCAGTATCAGCGAAAGTATTTGACCATTTACGACAGCATCGGCCAGGTCAGCGAGGACAACACCAAAACCACCAACTAAAAAAACATCCTGATCATTTGCAACCATATCTTTTATCCTATCCACTACCCTGCGAATGACTGCTGTACTGGTTTTATTTACTCTGGCCGTCAGAATTGCATGTTCATACGAAAAGTCGACCATTTTATTGAGATCATCGGGATCACCACTGAGACTGTATAACTCTAGATATTGCGCCATACCTTCCCGTGAATCCGGAAGCCCACTCTTATCCGAAAATTGCTGATTATCGAGCGCTTTACTCATCTGCTTGAGGACCCTGGTGATAGATATCGTCGTTCCAATTTCATCCAGTTCCAGAATTTTTTCTTCCATCCGATCAATTTTTCTAGCCAGTTCGGGAGATTTAATGTCACCTTTATATACGACGGAAATTGTTTGTGAACCGCCCAGATGTTCATCAATCAACTGACTCACTCGCACCGTTGGATTATCATGTTCATAATAACCATTAGGATTGGTATCGACCACCACCCCAAAAATACCGACAATCGATATAACTGCAAGTACTGCTGCAGATAAAAGTACTCCTTTTGGATGATCTGATACGAGATGACTAAAAAAACCAAGTAATCTCTCAAAAAAGGGGATCCGATCTTGTTCATTATCTGAAAAATCCAACACAGGTTTTGATCGGGGTAAAAAGGATATGACTGCCGGTAGTAAGAACAAACTCGCTGCCAATGCAAATAAGATTCCGAATGCAGCTAATATGCCCAGCTCTTTGGCCGGGATAAGAATATGCCCTAATAAACAGAGCATCCCGGCCATTGTTGTTAGTCCCGTAATCAGGACAGGCATACTCAGACTTTGAAATATGCGTTGTGCGAGTTGACCCGGATTGAAATTATTTGAAGGGATATTATCTTCCTGGTATTTTGCAATCATGTGAATTCCATAATCATTGGCAACCGCAATAAGTAATATTGGTAAGATGACTGTGACCATATGGATTTTCCAGCCGATCATGGCAATAAAACCAATCGACACCAGAATTGATACAATCACAACCATAAACGGCAAAATCACACCACGTAATTGTCTGAAACAGGCAAATAGAAATACCAGCATAACCGATATACCTATCGGTAGTAATAATCGCATATCATGTCGTATGTATTCTCCCATTTCTACCCGCGTTACAGGCAAACCGCCAATCCATGTTTTTTCATTACCAGGTATTTCCTCAATCACTTGTCTGATTGCATTCAATACTTCCTCATCACGTGTCTGCGGAGTCAACATGGCAATTACCGCTGCCAGCGAGAAATCTTTTGCGACCACACTTCCATAGACGATATCATTTTCCTGTATATTTTTTCTTAATTGCTCACGAGTCATATCATTCTTGGGAATTTTGGGAACCGCTGGTTCGATAATTAAGGCCCCCTCTTCGCCCCGGATAGATTTTAAGTCAAAAAGAGAGTTCACCTTTTCTACGCCCCGTATTCGTTTTATTCTTTTTGATAAGCGACGTAATCTTACTAATGTTTCTGAGTTAAGGACATCTTCGGACTGAAGAATGACCATGATCATCTCAGTGCCACCAAATAGCGAATCAATTTTATCTGTGCTCAGACGTGAGGGCATCTCTTTGGGTAATTGAGACTTGAGATCCGTATCAATCTCAACGGAAGGAATCTGGGATGTAAAAATTCCTGTCACAATGATGAACAAAGCGATAATTATCCAGCGGTATTTAACAATTTTTTCAGCCAATAAAATAATACTAAACCCTTAATATAATTTTTAACACGAAGGACTTAATCCGTAGTGCGTTGTGCTTAGAGTGTAGGGCGTTTATCACTTAGATCGCATCACGCCCTACGCTCGACGCTCGACGCTCAACGAAATATTGTGTCCTTCGTGTTCAGTTAAAAATTAGACTTTATATCGTTGTGTCGTCGCAAGTGATCAATAATACATAGTTGAAAAATTTAATTAGAAAGAAACCCGTAATTCGACAAAACCAGAACTTAACGCTCTGTCAATCGTTCCAAGAAGCGTATTGACCGGTCCACTATAGTTTTCAGCACCAATCCGTGCCATCAATCCATCACTCAGATCGTATGATAGCAAAAAACGAATATAACTCTCCTCAGTCGTAAAATCATGAAAGGTGATTAAATCCATTTCCAATGTTTCATGCAACAGAAGCAGAGAAGGACGCAAAAAAACGGCATGGCTTTGCTCATTTAATTGATAGGCCACCATTCTATTATAGATATAGAGCTGGTCGGTCGGGAAACCTGTCTCTTTAAATTCTGTAAAGTCAACCACATATCTTCCCACATACTGAAGGATAAAACTAAAATCTCCAATTGATTTATCCATTCCTAATATATATTGAACATCAGGATTGGGGATATGGACATTTTCATCGAGGGCATAATCATCTGTCGGATTACGATAGGCCACTTCACCGCGAAATCCGTATGATCCTAAACTAGAGGCGAAATCAAAGCCAATGACCTCCATTTTATATGGTTTATTGGCAACCATGACACTGAGCCCGTTCTCAGTTGAAATAGACTGAATAGAAATTCCCGGCATGGGCATAAATCCCTTAAAATATGACAAAGAACCTTCAAAGGCACTGAGTGTCATATCAAGCTTTAAGGCAAATGAACCATTGGATAGTGAGGCGTCGGGATTATCCTGTTCCCCGATCTCGACATAGTCTTCCAGGGGAAAAAGGAAAGTTGGGAGTACGGATGAGCGGTATACCGGAACGTAGATTCCTTCTAAACGAAAGGGATTAAAATTATAATGTATCCGAAAAAGGAAATTGCTTAACCGACGGTCATCTTCATCTGTTGAAAAAATCAAAACATTTCTGGGGGTAATATTATTTATCGGATTAACACCATCCGCCCTTCCCCACACGACGATTTGTTGACCAACCCTTATATCAAAATTACCCTGGTAAATGTTTACATATCCTTCTCTTAACCAGATATCATTATATTCCTCATTAAATTGTCTCCCCTGAACCAACCTCGCTTCGGCGTAGCCATCGCCCCACCGGCCTTTACGAACGCGCAATTTAAGGCCGAGCTCACCGTATCCGGATTTTTGTTCCAGTTTGTCTTCGTCGATATTTTTACCAACAAAAAAAGCACCTCGTACAAATCCATTTAATTCGGCAGATAAGTCAGATTTATTTTCTTCGTCCACTGAATCAAAAAAGTCCTGGGAATAAAGAGGCATTAAAAGCAAGATTAACAGAAAGAGGATAATTTTTAGCATGTCTGTACTCTTCTTATTTCAAAGTGATTCAAAACTCATTTAACAGGTAATTCTCAGCTTCTTTTTTTATAAATGAATCTATCGCGAGATCATGTACGATCTCTTTGGTATTCATAATTTCCTGCAGCAATGCCCTGGATCTTTCCAGTTGATCTTCCGAATGTAAAGCCATCGCAAGGTACATTTTGTTATAAAGATTATGAGGGGCTATTTTGTATGCTTTTTCAAGATTTAATACCCCCTCCTCATTGGAGGGCCAGTTGAGTAGAAGAGGAATATGGGGAACAGATAAATGGAGCATACCGAGAAGCCTGTATCCTCCGGCATCAAGGTACTTTTCGTCAAGGGCGATTGTTTTTTCTGCATACTCCTTTACTTTTCCGGCAACACCCTTCATTGCCGCTGACAGAATTCCCGAAACTTCTGCCCATCTCGCCCAATTAATTCCAAGCCACGCATAAACTTCTACTGTCTCAGGAATTTCTAAAATATAAGCTTCACCAATATCAATTCCTTCATCATAAATATCCTGTTTTACACCCTCATCTTCCGTACCAAACTGACCTTTAAAGTAGAATGCTTGCAGTACTTTCCACAAGGCCTCACTTTTCTGAAGAGAATCTTCTGAGGTGATCAATACATCTTTATAAATTCTAATGGCTTGATTGACATATACCGTATCTGCCAATAACCGCTGCGTATCGAAATTTTCATTTCGAAGAGCGAACAGGCTATCTGCCTCAGCTATACGGTTATTTGATATTACCGTTGATGGTATAACAAATAAAACAAATAATATGATTTTTGTATTAATTACTCTGTTCTTTCGCTTGTACACAATTGTCAATTAATTCTATGACAGTAGTTCTTTGTTCATTATCATTTTAAACATCGATGAACTCTATCAGGGAAATTGGATCGTAAAATCAGGGCCATTAACGGTTGTGTTTTCAAGTACCTCAAATGGTTCTATACTCAATCCACCCACATCAAGCGAATATAGAATATCATCGATGGTCAGCGTCTGTTCCTCATTCAGGAAAATCACCCCAATTGCTGCAAAGGTTCCCGGAAATGCCTTAATATTGTAATTTATAGATGTTGATCCTACCTCTATTGTCGGGCTAAATGCAAGGTCGAGCATGGTTGGTAATTCGGTTGGAAAAATTTGAAATTTTGTCGTGGCCACTACCCTTGCTTCCGTAAATCCTTCCGGCCATGTACCATTAAACTGGACATTACCTTGAATATAAGTTTCACTGACGATACGTGCCTTTGAACGATTGACGACAATATTGATGTTTTCAATAATTGAGTCTTCATTGGGGATGATTATATCTGAAGGTGCCAGGGAATCTTCTCCGGCGAAATAGGCACCACAAATACTCAAAATATCAAAATCGGTTCCTTCCGCCCGCCAGGCAACACCCATCATTTTATAGGTATTGGGTTCAAGATAAAATGTATATTTATGTGAAGAAACTTCGGGGGAGATTTCTTCGCCAATGATCAGCTCATCTATAGTCGGCGGATAGGTTGTAGCGGTAATCAGTCTTACTTCTTCTGCGGTGGCCGGCCAGGTTCCGGTAAAATTAATGGTTCCTTTTATAGCACTGGTAACCGATCCCAATTTTACATCAAAATTGGGACCGCTGATGTTTTGATTTGCCGAAAACACCTGCTCTTTTAGTTCCAGACCACCGTTATTTTGTGCGAAATAAACGGCATCTTTTGTCAATTTTCCGTTAATGTCCAAAAATGCAACACCGATGGTACGATTTGTATCTGCAGGTGTATCAATCTGATAATTTGCCGATGCTGTTCCCCGATCAAGGGCCGTACCCATATTCAAATCAAGCAAATCAAATTGTTCAGAGATCATATCCGGTTTAGAAGAAATAATCATTGCAGATGAATACTCATCCGGCCAGGCACCCTGTAAATTCACGGTACCGGTAATTTGTGAGCCGTTGAGGATTTTTCCCCGTGAGCGATCCACGGAGATATTAATACCGGTCACAGTAGCATTATCAGAACTCAAAGAGACACCCTCAGGTGTGTTAAAATCTGCATCATCCGTATAAACACCGCAAATACTTGCCAGTCCCCAGTTTCCACCCTGGGCTTTCCAGATCACTCCGACAAACTTATAATATCCGTTTTCGAGTTCAAGGGAATAAGTGGCACTTCCGTTATCTTCAATACGGCTGCTTTGCACCAGATCAGTAAAATTTTTTATCGGGAAATCCTCAGAGGCAACAACCCGAATCTCATCCGGTGTTTCGGGCCATTGACCGGAGAAAGTAATTGTTCCCTCAATTTTAGATTTAATTTCAGGTTCCGTAGGATCATCACTACTACACCTGATGAGAAGCATCCCTGCTAGCAATAAACTTATTACAAATCTAAAACTCATGTTAAATTCCTCATATATATTTTATGTTCTACTTATCAATTTCCAATATACATTAATATATTAGACTTCATTTGTCATTCTCACGCAAGTGGGAATCCATATAAGCAAGTTTTCTAATTCCATAAGATGGATCCCCGCTTTCGCGGGGATGACATCTGTTATTCTTAGCGTCTTTGCGGTTAAAAACAAATTATTACGACACCAGAAATGTTTCATAAATTGGCGCGTAATCCTTCTTAATCTTTTCTTCTGTCAATCCAAATTTATTTAAATCATATTGATGTCCACTTTTATACGCCCGTTGCTTCTCAGCAGTTTCTTTTATTATGTCTCTAAAACTTTCGGACGGTGAATCTCCTGTAAACTCCAAAATTTCATCCATCAATGTATCGAAATTACTCATTATGCGGTCGTATAGAATAATTTTTACATTTTCTTTTGGAATTCTTCCGGAGACATAATCATCATGAAATGTGAGGCTCAACTCTAATAAACCATTATACAGCCGATCAATATACCGTTGTCTTTTCTCATCTGACAGATTCCAGAAGCCAAATCTGTTATCCAGGACGCCCGTAACCAAACTTAAACCCGATGGCACTGTAGACAAAGGATCCCGCATAAGATAAAGTATCTTCGCATCGGGGAATCTTTTTAAAAATTGTGGGATTCTGACAGAGAGAGAAAAAATCTTAGGAATCATCCTGTCTTTTTTTTCTCCTACCAGTGTTCTAATCCAGATTTTTTTCAAATAATTAAAATCTCTATCTGACGTATCCCGGATTTTTGGATCGAACATATCTTTATAATCATCTTTAGCCCAGGCAAGAAAAAATCCATAGACAAAAAAGCCATCAAAAAAACGAAACAATAATGCCGGATCATCAGTTTCGATTCCATTTAAACTGGTTTCATGAATCACCGATGAATGATGGCGGGCAGGGCTAAATTTCTCCATGAGAGGTATAAACGGTTTTAATACCGTTTGAAACGTTAGTGATGGATACAACATTTTCCAGATACGCATCCCTGTTCCCATTCCATTGGCAACCAGGAAACGTTGCATAAATGTTGTACCACTTCGGGGATTTCCCACAATAACGATTGGTCTTGATATACGCCTTTTCCGAATCCCCGGAAAAAAAATATGATCAAGTGTTAAGCCTATTGTATTCATAAGATTTAAAAATAAAAATCCAATTATTGTAAAAAGCGGGCTTACTTTTTTATTAAATGAAAATGAAAGCGCCTTCCACATCAATAACATTCGAGATAGCATATCAATATATCCGGTTGAGTTTGTGTCACCAGCGAATTATTGAAAATCCCACTGACAATCCGGCGCCAGTACCGCCTACCAGAAGTAAATCCCCGCGTTTTAACAATCCATTTTTATTTGCTGTTGCCAACACCAGCGGAATTGAAGCAGCGATCGTATTTCCCACTTTCCCAATAATATTAACGGTCTTCTCCGGCGGAAATCCGAAAGCCTCAGCCATTTGAACGGCAGGGCCGGAAGCCTGATGCATGATAAGCCGGTCAAAATCTTTTGGGGATACCTTATTTCTGGTATATAATTCTGTCAGATTACTTTTTATTCTGAGCAGTGCCTGCCGGTAGACTTGTTTTCCTTTCATTTGAAAAAGATTATCTTTTTCTGATGTTTTTGTTGGGTGATTTGGTGGGTGCCGTGTTCCGGCACCACGAAATTCTGTTAATTCCGCTCCATCCGGCCAGGTATTCATTTCCCAGTCTATATAGGCACTAGATTCACCATGCGGTGTTGGTTCTATGATTGCGGCAGCAGCAGCATCCCCAAACAGGGCAGCACTCTTTGGATCTTCAAAATCCCTAAAAGGTGTTCCTGCTTCCGCAGAAACAATTAAGATGCGCTTGTATACTTTTGATTCAATAAGTGCTGCTGCATTATTCAATGCCACCAGAAATGATAAACAAGTTGCATGAATGGACCAGGAGGGTATCCCTTCCATTCCCATCGTTCGTTGAATAAACGGTGAACTGTCCGGAATCAGTTGTAATGGTGTGGTTGATGCATTTATGATACAATCCGGCGGTGGTCCATCACCTAAAGCTTCTTTTGCTGCTTTGGTTGCCATTTCATCCATTGGTTCTTCCGCGATTCTTCGTTCGGCAACACCGGAACGTGTGATGATCCATCGCTCACTTTTTCCAATCAGCGGTGCCAGTTCTGCAGCAGTCTGCACCTTAGGCGGTAAATAAAAACCAGTAGATACAATTTTCACTCGTTGCATCATAATCCTTTATTTATAGTTAATTTCATATGATACTATTTTACAATCAGCATTTTTTTTGTAGAGATTAAACTTCCGCCGACTTGAAGCGTATAGACATATATCCCGCTTGCTAATCCTTTTCCCTCAAAATCAACTGTATATGTATTTGCTGCCTGACTTTCATCTACGAGAGTCGTAACAACCGCTCCCAGTGTATTATACAATTTTAAAAGCACATGTGCGGATTCTTTTATTTGATAAGTGATTTGGGTACTCTCTGATGACGGATTAAATGGATTTGGAAAATTTTGGAGAAGCACTGTTTCCTCCGGTGTTGGTTCCGGCTCATCATAATCAATTAATGAAAAGAAGCCCGCACTTACATCATTTATATCAGGATTTTCCTCACTGCTGATATGAATTTTATAATCGTCACCCACATCTAAAAAGAGAGGAATATTCCATTTATACCCACCCGTACTGGCTGTTGTATCTATTGTCATTACAAGACTATCGTTTTTTAAAAGATCGAGAATGACTTCTTCGCTCAGGTTATCTTCCCAGGTTATGAAATATTCAAGTCCGATTCGCCACTTCACGCCTGTTTCAGGAGATAACAACGTAACCTGAGGTGCAGTTGTTACAAATAAAGAGGTTTGAGACCACTCACTTTCTCCGACATTATTCGTTGCCGTCACCCGCCAAAAATATTCGGTATTTGGTTCAATTGTATCGAAATCATATACAGCGCTGTCAAGTGATTGTTCTTCGATGATTTTATTGTTAAAATCCGCGTCGGTAGCAAGTTCGAGACTAAACCGATTCGTATATCCCACCGGACTCCATTCGAGTGTTACATTTTTAGTTTGATCCACCCTCTCACCTTCTCTGGGTCGAATCGGCAGGGGAGGAAAAACTTCTTTACTGATATCAGGATATCCGATCAGGAATTCTCCAAATCGCGTCATTGTCGTAACGATTTTATTCGTTGCTTGATTAAATTGTGTTGGAAGAGGAATAAATAATCCACTTCCCTCAAATTCGCGGTGATAGATGATTACGGAATCCGGATTTTTTATTCCATAAAAATCCACATCAAACATGAGATCTGCCTGAAAACTTTGTCGATCTATCAAAAACTCATCTATAACAATCCTGGTTTGATCAATCACTGGTGCCTTGGGTATAAAAACAGGTGATAAAGGACCATATTCATACCGTTTGACAATTATCTCATTATATCCAAATCCATCATGTCGGATGATAGTCATACTTACACCAGTCTTCTGTTCCTCTTCATCGAAGACATAGCTGTTCCCGGCGAGGACTTCCGCAATCAGAACATCCGCTGCCGGATACCCGCCATCCCATTCAAATTTTAGTGCTCTGTAGCTTGTTGTTAACGGTTTATCAAATGTTAACTCGGCAACAATATTACCCTCCGGATCTACCTCGGTGATCATCGGTTGGCCCGGTGACATCGATGCCAGCCCCCAGCCAATGACCGTGTTTCCATTGGCAAGACGCTGAACACTACCCATATTCGGTGAATAAATATCCGGGCTTTTTCGATATTCCCATACCTTTGTTGCTGTTTTAGCCACTTCATCTATTTCATATTCCACAGCCCGTGAATATTGTCTTCTCTCGGTATCACCCCCATCAAACATGGTAATATTGCCATTGCTTAAACGTCGAATTTCATGCTGGAACATAAAATACAATGGTGCGTGTTCCTGGCTTTCATTGATAAAAGTAAACTGATTATTTTTACCCCCCATTCGCCAAATTATTTCACCTGTATTGCGGTTTATTTTTGTCGCTTCGCCCAGGGCCAGCGTTGAGATAATGATATTCAGATCCGATAAATCAAGTTCAATCGAATTAATGTGGATTGCGTCAAAAATTGATTGTGTTAGATCCGCATAAGAATCTAACAGATTATAGTTATCCCAGCTTCGCCATTGAAAAATCACATTCCCGTTTTGATCCAGTTCCTGTATGACTGAACCTGCAACCAGTGCGCCCGGATGTCCTCCCTCTACCAGCTCACTCATATCTACAGGCTGTAGATCGTAGGCGACCATGAACACATGGCCATTCGGCAGATATTGAAACTCATGAAAATCTGATGTATAACCATTTCCCATTTGAAACTTTTGTACAATACTAAAACTGCTATCCATCAGAAAAAAATCTGTATCTCCGCCACCACCGAATTCATAAAATTCAGACATTATACCGAAGGTGAGCATGCTGTTTGACGCCACTTTGAAATCAAAAGGGACGCCATCATCGATTTTATTATAATACTTTAACTCACCGGTATTGGAAACGATGACATTATATCCATCCCCGGAGACGATTCTTGTTGGAGAGAAAAAATAATCACCAATACTGGTCGAGTCATTCACCTCCATGGTAAATGTCGGAAAATCCTGTGGCAAAGAATCAGATATCGCCGGTTTTTCAAATGTCTGGTAGTCAAGTCCTTCGGGGATAAGAAAAAGATCGAGTTTTTCCTTGTAATCTGCCGGGTTTAATGGTTTTTCCAGTGGAGTAACCTTAAAAGAAAAATTGAAAGGGGGAACAGTATCTCCATTTAGAAGTGTCAGCCCATTATTAATAATGACCCGAACCTGTTCTCCCGGTGCATACTGGTTGTCCGGTTTGAAAATAACAGTTTTACCATCGCTTGAAAGAATGACCGATCCAGAGTGCCGCCCGCTTTTATCACCGATGATCGTAAACACCTCTGTGGACAAGGAGGACGGATCAAGTTTATCACCCTGACGGATAATAATCTGACTGGATCGTGAGTTTAACTCTGAGTGATCGATAGGTGAAATATATTGAACGGATTCCGGCTTTTTAGCAAAAACTGAGGAAAATACCAATAGATTCAGGATAATCAACACTGCTTTCTGTTTCATATAAAATCCTTTTAACAATTTTATTCTTACAAAAAGAAACCACAGAGAACCACGCCAGCAGGCGGATCCGTCTTTCCCAATATATCGGGATCTTCGACGCGGCGGACACTGAGAAAGACTAAAAAACTAATATTATTAATAATGATCTCAAAATTTTATCTCTATAATATTGAAAATTTTTATGACGAACAGAAATTAATAATGGGGAAATCCTACTAGGGGATATATTGAGAGAGTTAACCGAGTTTTTCTCTGCGAACTCTGTGGTTATATTATTTTCCCAAAAATCATCACTTTAAATTTCTGCCAAATTCCTTATTAATCTTGTAATTTAATTAATTATTAACTCATATTCATTTTAAATTAAAACGTAAAATCGTATCCTAACATCAGGGTATTTACATTCATCGTATATGTACCTGCCATGTTCAGGGCAATTGTCATCTCATCATATACCCAGTTTTCTATCGTATGCTCAGCAATAAATATTTTCTCATAGTTTAAGGAGAATAAACCACCCCAGAGATCGAAGGCTATTCCAATATCAAGGTTATATCGACGCCCGATTTCCGGAATTGAAGGCGAAATTGTTTCATCTATGGGTGCATGGTTTTCCGTAGAGAATCCAGCGCGAAATATCGCGAACTCCGCCTTATATTCGGCACCGATGCCTATTTTAACTGTATTATTCCACTTTTGAACCAATTCCGAAATCCAGACATCATTTACATCAGTAACGGTAAGAATATCCCAATCCGACCATTCCATATAACTAAAATCCGCGGCAAGAATCAGATTCTTAAAGCCGGAATAGCTGACCCCCATTCCAACCTTCATCGGCAGAGGGATCTTTGATTTTGCTTTTGTATCCTCTAATGCTAATACCTCTCCTGAATAAAACTGAGAAATAATCAAATAGTTCTGTTCATCCAAAAGTCCACCTTCCACAAGCCTGGAAAAGATACGCTCGTCATAATACTCCGTTAGCGTATTATATTCTTCGTTATCGCCGAAATAGGCTGTCTGATTATAGTCGCCAGAAACTTCCAAATCCTGATGCAGCTGAACAACGGCACCAATACTAATAGTTTCAGATGGTTTCCACATCAAACCAAAATTTCCACCAATAGTTGTACCGGATCCTGCCATCTCCACTTCATTCACAAGATGATCAAATGGTGATAAACGCATTTGATTTAGTGTCTCTGTCTGATTTTCATCTGAAATCGTTAATAGTGTATTAAAGAGAGATTCATCATAAAGATAGGGATTCTGAAGATAGGCAGGACGACGAATTTCAACTTTGCCGAATAAGATGCTTATTCCAATTCCCACAGAGAGCTGATCGTTTATTTTATAGGAAACTGTCGGATGCAAATCAATCACCTGCATATTATTTTCATACTCGAATTTTGGATAATCTGAATTATAAGAGCCCCTGTCATTCGTACTCCCTGATGTGTCCAAAAGATCCCATTTGGTGCCCAGGCCCATTGGCACCCATAATCCAATTCCAAAAGCCCATTTCCCGTCTGAATATGAAATTCCAAATGATGGGACAAGAAAATTTAGCGGTTCAGCATCCCGTGTTGTCGTGTAGGTAGCGCTAAAGGGTCTAAAAATCTCCCCACCGTTTAGATTATAATAATGGCTGTTCCCTGCTAGAAATGTTGGTCTGAGCATAACGTATTCCAGGCTTAAGCCGGCACTCCAACCATTTGTAAAAGCAAGTCCTGCCGGATTCCAATACATGGCACTCCAATCATCGGCAATTGAGCGGTAATTACCTCCCATTGCCGTCGCCCGTGAGCCAATATTGGTCAATTCAATCCCTGCAGCATGAATGTTAAATCCAATCGTGAACATCAGTATTAGTATCAATTTTATAACTATCTGCTTTTTCAAATATCCTCCACATCTGCTGTTGTTTAGTTTCTGTATTTTATATTTTTTTCGACCGGATAAAGGGATTTATAGGATATAAATAGCTTAAAACTTGAAAACGAATAAATTAAAATAGATCCTGTTTATCCTGTTATCCTGTCTATAAAACAAATCTTATCACAATAATTAATACTATTTTAACAGGACTAATTTTTTTATCTTGACAAATCCTGAAGCTGTGTTCAATCGGTAATAATACACGCCACTGGCGAACCCACTGGCATCCCATTGTACCTGATAATATCCGGCATTCTGCTTTTCCGAAACAAGCGTAGCCACTTTTTGCCCAAGCACATCATAAATACTTAGTTCCACGTCATTGATCATTGGTAATTGATAACTGATCATTGTCAATGGATTAAACGGATTTGGATAGTTCTGAGAAAGATGATAACGTTGAGGGAGTGAATTATCTTTTTTAGAAACGGAGGCCGCCAAATCTTCTTTTAGAGAAATGTTATCAAAAAAGACATCAGCATCTTCACTGCCACAATTAAAAACCAATTGTGCTTCCGGGTCTGTTGGAAATGTCATTTCAAATGGATAAGAGTAGGAATTCAGACTGGTTTGAATGAAAGTAAATCCAATCTGACTATAATTATCAAATGGTTCGCTGGCTTTACCGACTTTGACCTCAATTACTCTCGGGCTCAGGGCAAAAGCATCAAATTCCAGCAAATAATGTTTGTTTTCCTGAAGGGAAAGTTCTCCCTGCATCAAATGGATATCTGATTCTGATGTGCCACTGCTATCAATCATAATATGATACATTTCCTCTTCAACTCCCCCTGTAGCGCTGGCTCCTCCTTCAACAACCAGCTCCCAGAACAAGTCACCATCTTCAAAAGCACCATTTAATATCATATTTTCGCCAGGAGGGACAAAATTGATAAGGGTGCTTACCTCATTCGAAAACTCGCTTTCATTACCAGATGAGTCAAGCGCAGTTACGCAAAAATAATATATCTCATTGTATTTAAAATCAGAAAGATCAATCCAGGTGTCGGCAGTGCTATCAACGGGAGTTGAAGGATTTGGTTCAAGTCCTGCATAGATAACATATTCTTTTACCTTTGTGTCTCCAAACTTGTTAAAAATAAGTGTCACCCGGTCGTCTGATTTTTCAAGAATCAAATAGGGCGCCTCCGATATGCCAGACCAATCAAAGCGAAATGTGCGATAGCTGCCGACAAAACTCGAGAAATCCATTTCATAGACTTTTTCGTTCTCCGGATTTATCTCTGTTGCAATCGGATCAGGATTTCCTGACCAATTGATCAGAGTATTCCCGTTTGGTAATCGCTGGACATTTCCCATGGCATATGCATAGCGGTCCGGTGAATGGCGGTATTCCCATACTTTTGTGGCAGTCATATTAGTGGTGTCAATCAAAAATTCGACCGCTCTTGAATATGACGGAGATTTGTAATTACCATTATCAAATATGGTGTATTGATTTTCTTTACCGGGTACCGGCCGAACATCATGCTGGTAAGAGATGCTATCAAGATCATTAACCCATTGAAACTGATTATGTTTGCCACCCAGCCTCCAAATGATTTCACCGGTTATCCTGTCAATTTTGGTGACTTCGCTGAGATGTCGACTGGAGATCACAAGATTGCTGTCATAGTCTACAGCAATAGAATTCATGTGGACGTAATCTATAAGTAAATCTCTTAAGTTGACATGCTCGGCATCGAGGATATTGAAATGATCCCAGGAGCGCCACTCAAAGATCACATTGCCTTCGGGATCATGTTCAAGTACATGGTTACCAATGACCCTCGCATCGGGGCTTCCCCCTTCTACCAGTTGACTCATATCTACATACTGCACATCTACAGCGATAAGCAAAAAATTACCGTTAGCTAAAAGTTGCGCCTCATGCTGGTCTGTGCCATATCCATTCCCACAACGCAGGGTATCGATTATCCGGAAGGATGAGTCCATTTCCACATAACCGGCAATTTCTCCGCGTTCCAGGCGTGTCAGGGTTCCGGTCGGTTGTACTTTAAAATCCCGTGAAAAACCCGATAAACGCTGATAAAAGTACGGTGTACCATCGTTCTCGAGTATCATTATATAGGGACTTCCCCCTGCTGTCGCTAAAAATAATTTTCCGGGAGCTGTCTCTTCGAGAATACTGATTGATATCGGGGGAAAATCACTTGGCACGGCAACGCCATTAATAACGGATGTCGTTCTGTTCGGAGTCGTTCGAACAGTTTTAAGAGGGACATCCTCATGTGCAAGCTCACGTATGACTTCCTGATCCTGATATGCTATGGCTGAGGTATAGAACTGATAACTGAACTCATTTTTTTTTTCTTTCAGATCGAAAAGAATTTTCACGTTGACTGTTTCATCTGTTGCAAAGCGACGATCCGGCTTAAAAATATATGTTTCCTGATTGTTGGAAAAGAGCAACTTCCCTTCATGAGATCCGCTTTTATTTCCGTTTATCTCCACCCTTAATTGCGAAGGATCCATTTTAGCCTTCAATTTTTCCGGAAAGCGCATAAGAATTGATGATTGTACGGATACCAAATTTGCTCCGGGCCTCGGCGATAGGTAGCTAAAAGGATTTTCAGCCAACACAAGAGAGCAAATCAAAAATAAAAATATAATGACAAGTATATTATTAACTTTCAGGCAATTCACAGATAATCAAATCCTCATATTCAGATAGTTTATTTCTTCCTTGTCACGAACGAGAAACAAATTTCGTAAATTTAATAATACAAAGATTAAATTCTAAAAAAAGTGATATTTATCAAATTGAAATTATTTCACTTAACCGATTTTTAAATATCCTTGCTCCGCTGATACAGTCGTCTTTTGATTGATGATCGCAGATAATCAGGATCGGTTTTGAAATGACTGTTTTCAGGAGCTCGTTCAAATCTTCTCCGGGCAAAATACAGTCCAAACCAAATAGTAATCCCTCTATGCGTTTCTCCTTTTTTTCAGAATGATAAAGTTTCCAGTCAGTATAAAAAATACGCCTGCCAGTGCATACATGTTCCATCTGTAATCTTCAAAAATTGTTGAGAGTATCAGAGCAATGACCGGTATCACCAGGGTGACATAGGCAGATTTGTCAGCTCCAATATTACCCAACAGTGTCAGATAACTGCTAAAGGCAATAATAGATCCGAATATTGTTAAATAAAGCAGTGATCCTACATAAGAAAGAGATAAATCAAAGGTAAATTGCTTTCCCATAAACAGACAAATCAGCAACATAAACAATGGACCGTAAAACATGGCGAAGGCATTGGTTTGAATAACCGGCAATTTCTTTTTTTGAAGAGAGGCTGATGTTATATTACCCAATGAAGCAAGGACTGCTGCGATTATCGCCAGTAAAAACGAAAAGGAATTCTCACTTGACAAACTAAAATAAGACAACTCTTCTTTGAAAACTAAAAAAATCCCCAATATTCCGATTACAGCGCCATACAGAACATAAAGGCGTATTTTCGAGCCCAAAAATATGGCACCATTGATAATGTTGAGAAAGATAATCGAAGAAAATACCACTGCCACCAATCCGCTGGGCAAGTGGATTTCTGCCAGATACACTAGCCAGTAATTCACTCCAAATAGAAGAACACCGAGAAGCGCCATATAGGCATGTTCTCGGATAGTGAATTTCAGGTTAAGATCCTTTATCCGGCAATAAATTATCAATATAAATGATGCCAAAAAGAATCGGTACACAACTGAAACCAGTGGATCCACCACCCCCAGTTGAAACTTGATCGCCAACCAGGTTGATCCCCAGATCAAAGATGAAATAGAAAACAAAATTAAATTCTTCAGAGTTTCAATCCCTTCTTTATTTCATACTCAAATAGAACGTCAAAGAGGCTGGAAAAGTTTTAATTAAAAATTTACAAATATTTGGTCAAAGATTAAAAGGCTCAAATAGATATTGATATTAATCTTTCCGATCTAAATAATCAGGAGGTGAGAACCGAGAATCCAGTGCCGAGTAACGATTACAAAATTATTCTTGCGATAAGGTATTTTATACGTTAGTTTATTATATCATTACATCTCAAACTCCCTCTGAATTTTTCCGGAACCCGAATCCGATCAGGCGAACTTCTTTGCCAGTTTAATATTTAAAGAATAATAAGAAATGATTGGTAAAACGATTTCGCATTATCGCATTCTTGACAAAATCGGTGCCGGTGGAATGGGGATCGTCTATAAAGCGGAAGACACAAAGCTCAGACGTACCGTTGCTATCAAGTTTTTACCCCCTGCCCTCATTCAGGATCAAAAGGCCAAAACGAGATTTTATAAAGAAGCACAAACTGCCTCAGGATTAGATCATCCAAATATTTGCACAATTCATGAGATTGATGAGACCGAAGACGGACACCTCTACATCGTCATGACTTATTGCAAAGGTTCACCTTTACGTAAAAGGGTTGAACAATCCCCCCTTGAACTCGATGAGATAATAGAACTGGCTCTGCAAATTGGCAGTGCTTTATCCTCTGCCCATGAGGCAAAGATTATCCACCGTGACATAAAATCTGATAATATCATAATTACAGAACAAAATAAAGTCAAAATAATAGACTTTGGTTTGGCAAAACTGGCCGATCGGGCAAAAACGACCAGGGAGGGAGCAGTACTTGGAACAGTTGCCTATATGTCACCCGAACAGTCAAAAGGTGGCAAAATAGACCAGCGAACAGATATCTGGGCTTATGGTGTTGTTTTATATGAAATGATTAGCGGACGGCTACCGTTTGCAGGTGAATACGATCAGGCGATATTATATGCGATAGTCAATGACGAACCAAAGAAACTTTCTGAATTCCGATCCGATATTCCTCCTCAGCTTGAAGATATTGTCCAAAAAGCATTGGCAAAATCAACAGATGAGCGCTATCAGAACATTGATGATTGTCTGGTTGATCTGAGAAGATTAAAAAAAGAGCTGGATAAGAAGCATACCTTAAATCAGGTTTCAAAGAAATTGCGTGATGAAAAAAGAAAACTGGCGGCCATTATGTTTACCGACATGGTCGGCTACAGTGCCATTACGCAAAAAAATGAAAGCCTCGCTCTTGAACTTCTTGAAGAACACCGGCAGATCCTTCGTTCTTACTTTCCAAGGCATGGTGGTCATGAGGTAGAAACTGTTGGTGACGCATTTTTTGTAGAGTTTAACAGTGCTTTAGAAGCCGTAGAATGTGCGATAGAAATACAAGAATCGCTTTATGAGCGAAACAAATCTGTTCCCGAGATCAAACAAATTAAGATCCGAATTGGTGTTCATCTGGGTGATGTCGTTCACAGCGGCAAAAATGTACTCGGAGACGGCGTTAATATTGCCGCACGGATTGAACCCCTAGCCCACTCATGCGGCATCTGTGTTTCTCAGGATGTGGCCCGACAGATCGAAAACAAAATTGATTTGCCCATATCAAAAATCGATAAGGCTAAGCTAAAAAACATTCAGTTGCCTGTTGATGTCTATGCTGTAGTCCTTCCCTGGCTGGAAAAAGAACTGAGAACGACTAAAATTTCCAGATTAAGAAAGAAAAATCTTTGGATTCCCGCTGCGGTTTTGGTCATGGCTTGCATTTTAATTGCAATCTGGTTTATACCTAACGCGACAAACAATAAGAATGACAAAAGGTCGATCGCTGTACTTCCCTTTAGAAATTTGAGTGAAAAGTTGGAAAATGAATATTTCAGTGACGGCATCACAGAAGATATTATTGCACACCTCTCTAAATTGAAAGACCTTAAAGTGGTCTCCCGTACATCCATTATGCAATACAAAAATACAAACAAAAATGTAACAGAAATCGGTGATGAACTGAATGTGGCAAATATTCTGGAGGGCAGTGTACGCAGGGATAATCAGAGAATTAAAATTGTAGCGAAATTAATCGATGCCGAAGAAGATGAAAATCTCTGGACTGCCACTTATGATGAACAGCTGACTGAAATTTTTGACATCCAAACATCGGTAGCAGAAAAAATTGCCACGTCACTACAAACAACGATTTCAAGTGCTGACAGACAATTATTTGATAAAAAGGTGACCAAGAATATTTTAGCTTATGATCTCTATCTGAAGGGTCGCTATCATTGGAATAAAAGAATGCCGGATGATTTAAAAAAGGGCATTGATTATTTTGAAAAAGCACTTAAAATAGATCCCCAATTTGCACATGCCTATTCCGGATTAGCTGACTCATATATGATTCTTGGGAACTATAGTATTATGCCTTCCGCTCAAGCATTCAAAAAGGCCAAAAAGGCCGCAAATAGTGCTTTAAATATAAACAATATGCTGGCTGAGGCACATACATCTCTGGCACTTGCCCAGATGCATTTTGACTGGGATTGGCAGGAAGCAGAAAAAGAATTTAAAAAAGCTATTGAACTGGATCCAAAGTATGCAATGGCCCATAGTTTGTATGCTTCCTTTTTAACTATTCTTAAAAGATCGGATGAGGCGAAAATTCATCGGGCAAAAGCACGTGATTTAGATCCAATCTCACCGGCCATTTTATTAAATGAAGGGCTTGAGCTCTATTTTGAAAGAAGATATGATGAAACAATGGTCCACTGTCAAAATCTCATTGATATTGATCCCTTTTTAATTTTAGCATATATCCCTTTATCTGGGGCCTATATACAAAAATCTATGCATGAACAGGCAATAGAGAAACTATCAAAGGCAAGTCTTCTTTCCATGGGTAATCACGTTGTTGTTGCTGCATTAGCATATGTATACTCAAAGGCAGGTGATACTGAGAATGCTGAACTTATGTTAGAGGTTTTATTGGATAAAGCTGAAAACGAATTTGTCTCACCTTTCTGGATTTCTGTCGCTTATTGCGGAATTGGTGAATACGATACATCTATTGCCTGGCTTGAAAAGGCTGTTGAGCAAAGAGATGGCGTACTGGTGTATTTAAACGTCATACCTATTTTTGATGACATAAATTCTGATCACAGATTTATCAACATATTGTCAACGATGGGATTGCCAGCTGAATGAACCTTGATCTACTGTCGGACGAATAACAAGTTCCGAACTCGACCGGAATTTAATCTAAATCCTGTAATCGTATCTTTATAATCCCGCTCAAATGTTAGTTCACCGATTGCCCAGGATCCGGCATTAAACATATCTTTACTCTGAGGTTGTATAATAATATCGTCATGTCTTTGATGGTGGGCAACAAGAACTGAATCTTCAACAACCAGTTCATAGAATGTCTGTAACTCTTCACTATAATATTTTCCGGCATATGCCTGAAGCTCTTCCGGATTTAAAGAGAACGGCTCAACCCGCCGGGCGATGCTTTCTTCTTCGTCTTTAAAAATTATCATCCGATCGACATTGGAGCCGGAATCTTTAGCAAATTCAACCTCAACAGATCCATCCTGGGAGGAAAATCTAATTTCTGAAACCGCAAATAATCTCTGCCACCCTTCCCGGGGTACACGGGCCAGTAATCGATACCCGTCGCGAATGAGCGTAATTCTAACCCCCTCTTCCAGTTCATATAAACCAGTATATGACTCAACTATTTGCGGATCGATTTGAACTGTTTCTAGTTGAGAATCTTGATCCTCACTTTCTTCCGCGGTTGGAATCCAATCTTCCAGGTATAGATCAGCTACCCTGAGTGCCATAGAACTTGGGTTAAAAGATCCCAGGTTGCTCATCACTAGAACAGAAAATTTTTGATCCGGAAATCTGCCCAGATACGTACGATACCCTGCATCACCTCCGCTATGAGAGACCAGCTTCAAGGATTTATATTGACCTATACCCTGACCAAAGGCATAAGATATGGTATCACCGTTGTTGAGGACACCCTGTTCCTCCATTTGGTCAATTAAATCCTGATTACATATGACAGGATCGTCAAAATTCATTGCCCACTTTGATAAATCCTCTGCTGTTGTAAAAAGACTCGTTGCTCCCACATTTGCATAGCTGAGTACACTTTTTTTAAATGTACCGTCCTGATTATAACTGTATGAATATGCTCTGTTTTCAACAATTTTTTCATGATCATCATAAAACAGGGTATGGTTCATATTGAGCGGATCGAAAATATATTCTTTTGTCCATTGTGGAAATGATTTTCCACTCACACGGGCAACAATTTCAGCCATTAGAGTATATCCTGTATTACAGTAAAGATATTCATCACCGGATTTAAAATTTAATTCTTTTTGTTTTGCTATCAGCCGCAATATCTGTTCCCGGGTAATGACATCATCTAAACGCCATCCGGCCGCAGAAAGCAAATTCCATTGATCACGTAATCCACTTGTATGATGGATGAGATGGGAAATTGTTATTTTCTCGCCAAAATCAGGGATTTCCTGGATATATTTTCTAATATCATCATCAAGAGATATTTTACCTTGTTGGGCCATCACGGCTATGGCGTAGGCGGTAAATTGTTTTGAGACTGAAGCCATATGGAAAACAGTCTCAGATGTAATAGGGATATGATATTCCAGATTGGCTTCACCATAACCATTCTTATAAATTATCTTACCATCTCTTATAACTGCAATTGCGGCACCTGGGGATCCTGCTTTATCCCATGGTGCGAATAATTGATCTGTTTTTCCACCAAGTGTGGTTGCAGCGTTTTCTTCTTTTTCAACAATTAACTTATACTTTCCACTCTCTGCCAGGGGATCATATGGGTGGATCTCAATCTTGTATTCTCCGTCTGATTTTGTGATCAGAAAAACATTTTCATCTCCCCGGGTACCGGTGGGACTATCTATTTCTTCAAGGAGTTTCCCTTGTGGATTAAAAACCTTGACGATTAGATCAATTCCAAGTTGCTGGACTCTTATATATAGAAATCGATCCGCATCTAATTCAATGGTATAGGTATGAATCTCAGGGACAGCTATATTTTTCTCAATATCCGTCACATATTTGAGATTTATCTTTTTTCTATCAGCATCATCACGTATTTGAGCATATATGAGGTTTGTTAAAACAACGAAAATCGATACTATTATGCGTAATCTCATATCTTGTCCCCTTGAATATGTATAATTGTTAGATTATTTGAGTTAATACGTAGATAATTCTACGATAGTTACAGTATTACGCGCAATAAAATTATTTGGTGGAATCATATTTTGTGTTTTTTCTTGCGAATTCACTCCATCGTTATTAGTTTAGCTCAATCAAATTAATGACATACTATCAAGGGAGACCGATCATGGAAAGAAGACATTTTTTTCAATCCTTTTTCCATCTGATTGTGACCGCTCTCGCTTCTGCTTTTGGATATGTCAATCATGGTTGCCGGAATTCACGGGAAATAAATGACAGGAAACTATCGATGCAAGAGAATCATAAGTCACAAATAATGTCAGATTTTAAATCCGGATATTTTCAGCTTGCTCAATCTGGTGAACTTAAAAAAAGAGGGGAAAAACTCTGGGAAATGATGTCATCCTGCACACTCTGTCCACGCGAGTGTGGTGCAGAACGGTTAGAGGGCGAAAGAGGATTTTGTGAGGCAAATTCAACTCTTGAAATTGCTTCTTATCATCCCCATTTTGGTGAGGAAGCCCCGCTAGTTGGCAGAGGTGGCTCTGGTACAATCTTTTTATCCAATTGCAATTTGCGGTGTGTTTTTTGTATTAACTGGGAGATAAGCCAGGGGGGTGAAGGGGAGAAAAAGTCTATTGATGATATGGCAGCAATGATGCTCTACCTTCAGCAAATAGGATGTATTAATATAAATGTGGTAACCCCGACACACTACTCAGCTCACATCGTACTGGCTCTTGACAAAGCAGTTAAAAAAGGATTAAGGGTACCTTTTGTTTATAATACCTGTGGTTGGGAAAAGATAGAGGTATTAAAAATACTCGATGGTATTGTCGACATATACCTTCCTGACTACAAATATTCTGATTCTAAAATGGCCGAAAAGTATTCATCAGATGCGGATACCTACGCTGAACTGACCCGAGAGGCTCTGCTGGAAATGCACCGACAGGTGGGAGTGGCTAAACCGGCTTCTGATGGAAAGATGTACCGTGGACTAATGATCCGACACCTTGTGATGCCAAACAATGTCAGTGGCACAAAAGAAGTTGTGCGATGGATCGCTCAAAATTTGACCAAAGATACCTATATCAATATCATGTCTCAATACAGACCGATGTATAAAGCGTTTGATTATCAAGAGATTTCCAGGAGACTAACCAACGAGGAATATCGGAATGCTGTCATGTGGGCTAAAGAGGCCGGACTTACAAATCTTGATATACAAGGCACAATTTAAATCGTATGCGTAATTCCGGTTTTTTGCCTTCTCTCAATTATGCAACCTTAACATATTCAGTTAAAAGGTGTTTCAATTTTTGATAACTGGTGAAAGAGTTATAACGTTCATCCGTACCAAAAGGCAGAAACTGAACCGCTGCATCCAGTCTTGATGCCCAGACCACATTTCCTTTTACTGAAATTTCGGCGTTGCCCGGTAGTTTGATATCTATTTCTACCAGATCTCCTTTTTGTAAGGGATGCTCAACACCGAAACAGATTCCGCCGTGTGTGATATTTCGTAACGGCATTTGCGCTTGATTCCCATCCTGCAGGACATAATTCACCCGTGCTCCGGGAATTTCAAAGCGATCGGAATGTCTGCGTTCTAACATACAATCTCCTGACTTCAAGTATATCCCCACCTTGGGATTCATCTTAATTTAATAACCGCCGTCCCATAAAAAGCAGAAGTATAATACAGACGCCACTGTTGGTGTGTCATGTTTTAAATACATGAACCCTCGGGCTTAAGTTAATCTACGACAGACATTTTTTCCAATCGTGCCGAATATCACAGTTATTTAAGCAAAATCATTTTCTTTATATCTTCAAAATGCCCCGCTTTTATTTGATAATAGTAAATTCCACTTGGAAAATGTGAACCATCCCATTCCACCCGATACTGACCTGCATTCTGTTTCTCCGAAACTAATGTCTCAACCCTTTGCCCAAGTAAATTATAAATACTCAAATCAACTTTGCTGACAGCTGACAGCTGATAGCCGATAGCCGTTATCGGATTAAACGGATTTGGATAATTATTATATAATGCATATTTCTTTAAGGGATGAATATCAGCAATTTCTGTTCTCTGTGAGATATCTGATTCTACCTGCTTCAGTATCCAGTTATTTTTGTCGATCTCAAGAGAAAGTGGTTCTGAGGGTACCTCTAGCGTAAAAGTTTGCATGGACAGACTATCCCAGACAACAAAACTAAATTCCCCTTCAATGGTTGATATTGAGATATCAATCGGCATCCAGAAATAATGATTTTCCTGTACCTGCTTTATGTCTAGCTGAATTTGATACATTCCTCCATTTTGTATCCATTTCCAACGGACACTGTATCGTGGATAATATTCTTCATAGATCCATTGATGAAAGAATTTATCGAGGTTTATACCACTCACTTGTTCACAGATTCGCTGAAAATCCTCTGTATTTGCAGTACCGAATTTGTGCAATTGGGAAGCAGAATATGTTTTTAAAATATTGAAAAAGGATTCATCACCCACAATGTGCCGTAACATGTGTAGTATCCAGGAACTTTTGTTGTAGCTTAAACCCGGATTAAAAATATCTTCATTTTGTGGATCCTCCACATAGACCGTTCCTGCACCCAAATAAAGATTGGTTGTCATCTGGTAGTGACTTGCTGTACCATATCCATGCAAATGCTCATACCACAGGGCTTCACTGTAAGTGGCGAATCCCTCATTCAACCAAATATGGTGAAAATTATCGCAGGTGATAAAATCTCCCCACCATTGGTGCGCCAATTCGTGGACGATGACCCATTCATTCCAAAAACTGAAGCTGGAGCAAGTTTGATGTTCCATTGCCCCCTTACCCAAAAAATCTGCATGCGCATATTTCTCATCAACGAATGGATACTGTCCAAAAAGTTCAGAAAAGTAACGAATTATATCTTTTGTTTTTGCATTCATCTCAGAAAACAGATCGGCATTTTCAGGAAACATATAAAAGTGTATTTTCATTGTATCTGAGTTTTCATTATAGAGGTAATCATCGTATGAGACAATATAGGGATGTATTGCTAAGGATATCAGATAGGGGATAATCGGATATTTTTCATGCCACCAGTAAGTGGTTTTTTCACCACTTGTCACTTTTTCTCTCAATATACCATTAGAGGCTACGATAAGATCATTGGGAACCGTAACCTTGATATCCACTGAATCAGCTTTGTCCGATGTGACATCTTTACAGGGCCACCAGGCTCTTGCTCCAAAAGGTTGGCTCAAAGTCCAGATCATCGGTTTGTTGTCTTTTATTCCAAAATCAAAAGAATTATAAGGCGAGTTTTGAGGTTGACCAATGTATTTAATTGAGACTCTAATTTCTTCATCCGGCATATAGACTTTATCCAGACTTATATAGAGGATATCTCCCATGTGTGTATAATAGAGCATTTCCCCGGGATTATAAGTCATATGGATGTCAAGAATATTCATCCCTGACCAGAAATCAAGTTCAATATGATCCAGATCTATCCCCGTCACTTTTGCCACAATTTCAACTGTGCCACTTAATACAGATGTCTCGGGGTCTGGTATTAAATCAAGGAAATAATAGGATATGTCAAATTCTTCCTGGTTTGTAGTTTTTTGGTTTGTCTTATATATCATCTTTTGAAAATAGTCATTTTTACCGTAAATAAGTATGTCCCTGAATGAAGGATCTATGGTAGGAAGTTGTGAATAGGTATATTCACTTATTAACAATAATACAAAGATAATGAAGGTAAATTTCACATTATCCTCATTGTGCTGTTCATTCAATAATAACAAATCAGGAAAAATGATTTATAGGAATACAACTGCTGTGGAACTGGAGTGGCACCATGTTGAATCCCTATAAATAATTATGGCAAAATCTATTCAGATATAATATAACAATGAACTAAAAGGAGAATTTGACCGATATCATAATTCGGATCAAAAAAATCTATCCCGATTTAAATCAGAAGTGTTTAAGGAGCCGATAATGTTACGGTTCGGCTTCCGCGACCGATGCTATTAAATGTCCTCAGCTTTACCATGTCCTTCACTGGAATTGGTGATTTATAAAGAGATGACTTTGCATTTGGTTCACTTTTATCGGTTGTGTAACGGATATCAAGACCGGGATATGCCACATTTGCCTTGAGGATTCCATTTTCGATAATCGCGCCGGGACGAGGAATGCGATAGCCAATTCCATTAAAAATACGATCCAGGCGCACCATCTCGCGTTGTCCAACACAGTTTATAAATTTATTCCAGTCATCCATTATTCTCTCCCGCTGTTTTTCAACATTTTCAATCATAGCCCAATCTGGTTGTACGGACCATGCTCTTTCCGCTAATCCCAGCAGCTTGGGAAATGCCATATAATCCAAACGGATTGAATCTACCAGTAGTTCACCCCAGAGCTGCCCCTGAATACCCAGAACGTTCTTTTTGCCTGACTCGGATAATCTGACATGATTTTGATACTGTTCCAGATTGATTGGATTCCCCAAACGATCTGTGGTAGCACTCTTGAATATATCGAGTGGCGTGAATTCAAACGCCCGCCGTGTATCGACAAATCCGGGCCAATACAATCCAGGCTCTTTCGGATCTTTATTACAGGCACAGTCAAAATATAAGTTTGGTGCATTACATATCACGATTTTATAACCTGAATTTGCCAAACGATATCCCAGATCCTCTGCACCCCATCCCCATACAGTATTCCATACAAATGGTATAAAATTATAATCCAGATATTTTTTATTAGGTATTTTAGATGGTTTTTTTCCCGTTTGATTTTCGATCAGAGCGATTTCCTCCCAACCGGCTAATTGCAAACCACGATCCGCTAAAATATTATTGACCCGTCTCAGAAAATAATCCGGTAGAGAATGAATGTCCTTTACTAGCGCCTCATTGGATATTAGCTGATCACACACGGGTGATTTCGTCCAGGCCCCAGTTGGTACTTCATCACCACCAACATGGAATATAGTTAATGGAACCTCTGCTTGTTGGTATAAATCAACAATTTCGTCAATAACCAGTTCCAAAAATCGATATGTAGAGGGAAGACAAACATTGATCACATTATCATTAAAATTTTGAGCCGACCTGTACACGGAACTATCATCCGGATCGATCAGGCGATAGGCTGAAGCCTCTTTTTCTTTGCCTTCTGATCGTAAGCGATGGTATCGAGCCTCCATTGCTTTGATGGCAGCTCTGGCATGTCCTGGAATATCGATTTCCGGTATCACATCAATATGTCGTTTATGTGCATATTTTAGGATTTCGATAAAATCTTCCTGTGTATAATATTTGCTGGTACCAGCCACATTCGGTCCTGAACCAAAGGAAGGAATCAATCGATCGCCTTCATCTATCGTGTGTCCTCTTCTTGCCCCTGTATCAGTAAGCTCGGGCAGTGATTGTATTTCCAGGCGCCATCCCTCATCATCGGTCAAATGAAAATGAAATTTATTCAATTTGTAAAAGGACATTATGTCTAATAATTTGAGCACCGTTTGTTTCGATTGAAAATTTCGGGCAACATCCAGATGTAATCCCCGGTAAGAGAAACGAGGTGCATCTGTAATGAGCACCTCTTCATAAAGGATTGTATCAGATAGTATACCATATGTCTCAACTGGCATCATGGCCAACAAACTTTGGATGCCATAAAAGACACCGGCCCTGTCAGAGCCGGTAATAATCACACCTCTATCCCGATCAATTTCCAATCGGTATGCTTCATCGCCTGCTTTGCGGGTAATAGCAGCTACTTCGATTTCTGCCAAGTTCAAATTAATAGTATGCCTGGTAATGCTTTTTCCCTGAATTTTAGATACTTTTCTCCCCAACATTTTTTCAAGTTTTTCGATAAGAAAAATTGCTTCATTTTCCAATACTTTTGGATAGTGTACCTGCACTTCCGAATCAAGTGGCCAGTATGATTCTCCTTTTTTGTAGTCGAGCGGCCTGGGTAAAATTTTGTCTACCTCCTCAGAACCTAAATGTGTTATATTTTTATTTTCGATGTAGCGGGATTCTGGTGTTGTCACCGGCTTATTATCATTGTTTGTTCTTACGGTTTGCCTGGCCATAATTTCCGCACCGATTTCAACATTTTTGATACTCTGCGGATTATTATCTTCATTATAAACCAGATAGAATCCTGTGGGCATATCTGATTCTTTTATTGCTGGTGTTTGAGTGACAAATGTAATTTGTAACACATCACCCGGATTTAGGGGTTTAAAATTGATAGCAGGTTTTATCTCATAAAAATGTCCGTTAATTCTTCTTAATTTAAATTCCGGATTAATGCTTTCGGGTATAATTCTCGGTATACTATTAAAATAAAGTGCCCAGTTTCCAGCCGGCAGCCTGATTACACCGGTATTTTTCAGGTCCATTCTCTGAAGAAAACGCTCTTCTCCATCGACCTGATAAAGTGAGAACCAGGTAATCGTGAAATCTTCACCTTTCGGGTAGTCCATATTATTTCCCATGTTATTTTCACTCTTGACATTCCCGGTAATTGTGATGATGATTACAAATGACAAAATTAGTCTAATATCATTCATCGCTTTTCCTCTATTATAAATATAACGACATGAACTCACCAGTTTCATCAAAAGTACATATAGATTTTCTAAAATTGTAGAACCAAATTAAAATGTAATTGATTTTGATGTAAATCAGGTAAAAATTTTAGATTTATCTGATAATTTTGAGGATCACTTTTCGGCAGCATATTATCCCTGATAAAGGGAAATACCCATTTATCAATAGCATATCCTCCGACGGCAGCAATTGAGCCGGCAACACCATCACGCCAGGAAAAACCGTCACCACCGATCCATCCGTATTCTTCCCAGGGAAGAAAGCCATCTTTTACCTCCCACAACCAAATGACAGGAATTGTATGCAGCAGAGCGGATTCTTCCGTAGCTGTGTGATTTGAAATCGCCCAGTAAAGACCACCTGATGCGGCAAAATGCATCCACCATGAGTGTCGATTCTTGAAAAGATTTTCGAAACTAAACGGACCATCATCAGCCATCCTGAACCCTCCGGAACGCTGTCCTTTCACAATGACAATACTCATCAGAATTGTTGCCGTGGAAGCAATAATAAATTTTGCAGAATCATACCGTTTGACAAAACCAAGGAACAGATCCAACCCCTCGCCAACAGCATAGCCTTCCCAGTATCCGGTCCATTCTTTATTAAACTTGAACGGTTTGACTTCCAGACCATTATAGGTGTGATAGGAAACAATCTGATAACTGAGGGCAGCGATCCCGATAGAAGTCAGACGGTTTTGCCAGGTGTTCAGAGGAAAGCCGAATACTTCATCGGCCAGAGCTTTTCCGTATCCTGCCGCTAAAAGTCCCATTGAGGCGCGGGCACCCGGCGCACTTTCATCTTCAACATATTTTCTGACATAGTCACGCAGTTGAGCCGTTGAGGGTTGTGCGTTTATAAGAATAACAAAGAATATGGATATAAAAATTCTGAGCATTGCTTTCGGATCATAAATAGGTTTTGTGTTATTTTGATCAATGGCAATTTAAATACTACAGATATAAATATATAAATTATTCGATAAAATCTCATTGTAAACTGAAAGAAGTGCATAGAAAAAGACAACCCCTTCAAAAAATTAAAGGGGTTGTGGCTAGGAGGGT
>Ga0209536_100001835_pt1 | contig 34751 bp, 34 predicted proteins | sample DeeMarSeWOR28_12_FD_187461 | JGI IMG/M metagenome (GOLD analysis project Ga0209536, IMG submission 187461) | Marine sediment microbial communities from White Oak River estuary, North Carolina - WOR-2-8_12 (SPAdes) (version 2) | ecosystem: Environmental > Aquatic > Marine > Intertidal zone >...
GGCCAAAAACCGCCACCCCCTTTACTGCAGCGGCATGGAACCAAAAATCCATGCTGAAGTTGGTCATGTGGCCGCAAGAGGAGGTATAACGCGCAAAGACGCCGGAAAGATGGTAAAAACCCTTTTGGAGCGTTACGAAAAACAACTATCGGATCCTCCTATCGGCAAGCCCTTTACCGAATGCTACGACCCGGTGAGCGTCAAGCCGACGGGTGAATATCTCAGGCTTTGGGATGACTGTAAAATTGTTCTCGGCGAGCTGGGCCTTGACTTCAAGCTTATCGCTTAGCCGCAATTTATGCGTCAAGGACAGGCTCCGCGTTTGCGGCGACTTAATCCGCGCTGAGACCGACGTTCGAATCCAGACTAGGGCTTGTGTGCCGCTGGAGCTGTTTTGAAACCAATTCGCTGTAATACCTTATGCCTGTCTCTTAACAATGACAAAGCCCATGTGGCTATTTCCAGGGTGGGATAAATCATTATCCGCCGCTCGGCTTCAAACCTGTCTTTGACTGCTTCCGTATTGGGCCCATAAATCCAGCCGATAACCGGTTTTTCGGGGGGGAATTCTCGCACGACCTCATTGAGCGTATCGGCAACGTTCAGAAAAGAATACTCGGGAAGCGGGGCAATGGCGATGCAAATCACACCATCAACACCGGAATCATTTAACACCGCTTTTAAGGCTGCGGCGTAGGCCTTGCGCGCACCATGGAGCATGACCGCCGGCCAGATATCAAGCGGATTGCCGAGAGGCATCCAATCCGGGGAAAGTTTGGCTACCTGCTTGGTGGTCTCGTGAGAAAGAGGCGCAAGCTGCATCCGGTGCCGTTCCAATCCATCACTGACCATAATACCGGCTCCGCCGCTGAATGTGATCACGCCGACCCGATTCCCCTTCATCAGGGGAAGATTGAGCAGGGTCTCAATGGCATAGGGCATCAAGCCGCCCTCTTTCAGGAAAGTGACACCTTTTTGCTGCAACGCCGCTTTCAATAGCTGGAAATTCCCGGCGATGCTGCCAGTATGAGACATCGCGGCTCTGGCACCGGTTCTGCTGCTGCCGCTTTTGTGGACAACAATCGGTTTTTTTTTAACGACGCTGCCGGAAAGCGAAAGAAAATCATTGGCCTGATTCAAACCTTCGATATGGATGGCAATGATCTTGATATCGGGATCTTCGCCAAAATATTTCAATGCATCATAAAACCCGATATCGCAGGCATTGCCGAGATCGATTCCCTTGCCTATGCTTCCACAAAGTTGCCTGGGCCCGACCATATGAATACCGGATTGACAAATTAACCCAACCGGCACCCGTGTTTTGGCAACCGGCATGAAAGAGGTTGTAAAATTATTGAAGCTATTGATGATACCCAGCGTGTTGGGCCCCAGAATCCTGATTCCTTTTGTCCCGGCGATCTGAGCCATCTGCTGCTGCATCTCTCTGCCGCGCCGGTCGGCATCGGTGAATCCCTGATTGACGACAATTGCAGATTTTATGTTTGCCGCCACGCAATCTTCGAGAATGCCGAGGCTGGTCTCCCGCGGCGAGGTTATCACGGCCAGATCGATATTCTTATGGACCGCTTTGACATTTGGATATGACCTTCTCCCCAGGATTTCCGCGGCATTGGGGTTGACCGGGTATATCTCACCGTCAAAACCGAACTGGATCATGTTCTCCATCAGGTTAAAGGAGCCCGGCCCACTCTTGCGGCTGATTCCAATCAGGGCGACACTTTTGGGTGACATCAGTTTTTGCATAATGATACTCGTTTTTCAGTTTGCAGTTCAGTCGGGCATATGCGGAAACATGAAATGGCGCGCCCGTAAAACCGATATATCAATCCACGAAAAATGGCAATCAAAGAAAGCAAGATACCCTGAGACCGGGTAAATCGACCTGGTTTCAAACCACTTGACTCAGAAAGCATTCTTCTGATACCCAGTCAGCAAAAGGAGCAAAAGCGATGAAATCGGCTATGAAAGGCAAACGGGTCCCTATCGCTGCGCAGTGCAATGATCATACCGCTCATCTGGCGGGCATCCGACCGAAACGGTTTTTCACAGATGCCGCCGCCTTTGCACGCTCCCAGCTCCTTGTCACCGAGTATTACGGATTCGATGCTCCCAACAATCTCTGGGATGTTTATAACATCGAAGCCGAAGCTTTGGGACAAAAGATCATATATCATCCCGGCGGCATCCCCGACGCAGACCGCACCGACCCATTGATTAAGTCACCTGCCGATCTGGATAAAATCAAAGCACCCGATCCTTACAGATCCGGGCGGATGCCCTGGGTTCATCAGATCAACAGGATTTATATGGAAATGACCGGCAGGCCTGCCCGGGCCTATTTTTGTGCGCCCTTCAGTCTGGCGGTAAATATCAGGGGTTATGAAAACCTAATCGAAGATATGGCAGAAAGACCCAGATTCGCGCACCGCCTCTTTACTTTTCTCTGTGACGAGGTGATTGGTCCCTACATCGAGGCCATGCGGCTTGAAATCGGCAACCCCGGGCTGCTGGCCGATGGCAATGATGCCTGGGCTTCGCCCCCCCTGATCACGCTGGACATGATGGATGAGTACGTGGTGGCCTACACCGAACGCCTGCGTCATAGATTGGGAGCTAAAGTGGTCACCCGGGGTAACTGGGGAGATGCGCAGAGCCGTGACCCGGAGCGCTTTATGGCCCAGAAACTAAAATGCAGCCCGGGGTTTCTCAGTGCGTTGGATCCGGATTTATACAAAATCGGCCCCGAACGCGTTAAAGCCTTTGCCGGCGAACATGATGCCTTTGTTACAGCCGGTATTGATGCAACGCTTCTATACAGCGGGTCCCCGAAAGCGATTGCAGAAAGAATCCGGCACTATATCAATACAATGGCCGCAGACGGAAGACTTGCCATCTACTTGAATCAAATTCCATCGCAGACACCACCGGAGCACATCCATGCGGCCGTGGCAGCCTGCCGCACTTATGGCAGGCTGCCCCTATCGGACAATTTGGCTGAAATGGCTTTTGAGTTTCCCCAGCGGGAAAGCTTTTCCGAGTTTTTGCAGCAGAGGGGGGAGCACCTTATTTAAAGCAGAGAACCATCTGCAAAAGCCTTGATGGTTATGGAGGGAGTAACGCTATGGAATACAAGCATATTATTTATCAATCCGGCAAGGTTGCACAGGTGATACTCAACCGTCCTGGCAAACTGAATGCGCAAAGCTACCTCATGCGCGAAGAGATGGATGATGCCTTCGATCGTGCCGCAAATGATGATCGGGTCGGGGCCATTATTTTGACGGGAGCCGGGCAGCATTTTTGCGCCGGGCACGATATCGGGACGGACGAAGATATTCAGTATCGCATGGATCACGGTCACATCCATGAAGACCGTTACGGTGATTTCATGGATATGCGTGCCATTTGTCTCGACAACACCCTGCGCTGGCGAAATCTGCCAAAGCCAACCATCGCAATGGTCAGGGGGTACTGTATTTTCGCCGGCTGCATGTTTGCTTCGGCAATGGATATTATCTTCGCAGCCGAGAATGCTCAATTTTTGCCCGGCCAGGTCCAGTATCTTCACACGCCATGGGATCTTGGACCGCGCAAAGCCAAGGAGATCCTGTTTGAGCACCGTTTCATGACCGCCCGCGAAGCCTGCCGGCACGGTCTCGTCAACAGGGTGTATCCGCAAAACAGACTCGAAGCCGAAACAATGGCCTATGCCGCTCGCGTGGCGGACAATTTTTTAGAGAACCCGTTCTGGGTCCGCATGTTAAAGCACTCTATCAACCACATGCAGGATGCTATGGGCTTTACAAACGAGATGGAATCGGGATATAATAATTACTGTCTGATGCTAGGATTGACGAACCCGGATATTCCACCTCCGGATCAAGGGGGCTTTGCGCGCACACATATTGCCAAAAAAAACTTCGAAGCCTCTAAACCGTGGATCGAATCGGAGGACTGACGAAGGTTCACGGCGCTGGCCGTGGCGAAGCTCTGCCCTTTCGCAGTTATGAGGAGATACCATGTCTGGACTAACGAAGCTTGGATTATTTTTTCTTCTGGCGGGCGCTATTTTATTGGGGTACCAGGGCATAACGACATTGATGGGTTCCGACCAAATGGGAAGTGATGTGCAGTGGAATAATGTGACCCTTGCCGATTTTGTGGGTGGAGCAGAATACGGGTCTGATGGGGGCACATCATTTTCATCCGTGCAGGGGATTAAAACGTTTTTGGTGAACCTGCCATTGGTTTTATGGTTTTTTGGATTGGCAGTTTTATGTTTTCTTTTGCACGCCCTTGGCAAACCGTCCTGAACCGTGAGATTTGCTGCTATTGCTTTGCCCGCACAAAAACAAAATCGCCACCATCATGGCCGGAGTTTCTGATGGTATTATATTCGGGCACCTGTGCGGCATTTCCGGCCACACGCTGTTTGATATGCTCGAAAAATAGCTCCTCTGCTGTAAAAAACTCCTTTTCCATATCTCTGAGACCATCGATAAAGGCTGCCGCAAAAACTGAATGCCCGCCACCACCACTGTCGGATACAGGCTCGTTTCCGCCGCTGGCCAGCAGGGTGCGTGAGCTTTTCTCGAGCATCTTCTTCAGGTAGCGACCTCTTTTGGAATCGGAACTCAAATTCGTTATCGCTCTTCTGGTCAGGGTTCCCGAATAACAACTGTCGGCAACCACCATAACATGACGGGCGGGGATACGCTTCAAATTTGAAGTGATGGTATCGACAATGATCCAGTTGGTATCATCGTTGCTCTGAGCATCCAGCGGCAACCAGTAGGCCTTATCGGCGACGGTATCAAATTCACCATGCCCGGCATAGTAAATTAAAAAATGATCATTTTCTTCAAGATCCCTCCGAGAATTATTGATCGCCTTGAGTATCTGGTTTCGGGTGGCATCCAGCAGCAGGATGGTATTGAAGCCGTATTCTTTTTGCAGAACAGATTCTATCTCCCGGGCATCCTTTATCGCCGTTTGCAATCTAGGCAGATATTCGTAGTTATTGTTTCCAATGATCAGCGCAAAATAGGCTCCAGCAGAGGGCAACAAATCCTCGTCCTCTGCAACCGCTGGTACCGCCGCCTCTGCTGACACGTCCCGCTTGACCGTCAATGTCCGCGAAGTTTTGTTCTCATGGATGTCCATCGCGCTGATGGTCAGCGTATTGATACCGACCTTTAGATAGATCTCCGCTTCAAAATTGCCCTCAGCATCCAAAAATGCTTCCTTGCTGTTAACATAAACCACCGCAGTACCAGAATCATCGATAGCTTTTCCCTTTATTTTGATCTTGTTTTTCTTCCGGGCGACATTGATTCCCCTGATGTCATGAGAGGTTATCACGATGTCGGGAGGGATCGTATCCCGATGGCCACCTGAAGTCATAACGGCAACCGGCCCAGCGCTGCCTTGCGCCCTCGCAGAGCAGTGGGTATTGTAGTCGGCGTATATGTTGTTGAAATCGCTAATTTTACTGCACAGTTCGGCGGCGACCTCTTGCCAGGCCTGCCTGGCCGCAGACACAATGGCAGGGGGTATCTCGTTGACCTGGACACCCTTGTCACCAATTTCGCTCAGCGCCAGTCGCGCTAAACGTTGGTCAGAGGCGATGCTAAACAGCACACTTTCATGGCAAACCTGCTCGACAAACTGCTGCAGTGAAGGTGACATTTCATTCCAAACCCCGCGGTTGATGAGCAAATCAATCATCGTGACAGGTTGATGCCAAGCGGGGTAGTAATAATATTTTGCGATTTTGTCAAAGTTCATGGACTTGTCGATGTATGGGGTCGAGAATTCTGTTCCATCGATCACATGTTTTTCAAGTGCCGTAAATACGTCTTTGGGAGGTATTTTAACGACTGAGACCCCCAGCTTTTTCATTACCATCGCACCGAGACCGTAAAAACGCATTCGCAAGCCTTGCAGGTCGTCGGGATTATTAAGCGGACGTTTAAACCAGCCTCCGCCCTCCGGTCCCAGAACACCTACCGGTATGGGCTTCACTTTATAGCGTGCATACAGATCGTTATACAAAGCAGCGCCCTTGCCTTTTCGAATCCAATCATAAAAGTCGTTGGCGGCAGGGGCGAACGGCGGCCCCCTGAAAATGTGAAAGGCCATATTTTTTGGGCCCCACATGGCTGCCACCGCCCACCCCGCATCTACCCTCCCCTCTCCCACGGCATCCAGGATAGCTGATTGTTTGACAATCTTACCCGGCTCGTAAATTGTGACCCTTATCTGCCCATCCGAACGCTGATTCATTTCCTTGGCAAATCGTTTGGCCAGTGAGCCCAATAAAGGCATGTTGGTCGGAAAACTCATGGCCAACTTCAGCTTCACGGGCTCGGCGGCATGGCTAAAATGCAGGTCAAGACCAAAAAGCACCATCAGTGTTGCAACCGAGAAGAAAAAATATGGCTTCCTGAATCCGGCAGGCAGCAGCAACGCTCTCCCTCATTGACATCGGGTTCGATTATAAAAAAATGGCAAATACTGTATAAATTATGAGGAGGCCGAGCATTAAAAGGATAAATAGCTTGAGTCTTTTTTTAAGCTGGGCCAAATTCGCATCACCCGAATCATCGGAAGAGAAAAGAAAGAGCAATAGCTTCAATGGCCTTATCGGGTAGAAGAAAAAATCTTTCTGGGGAATTCCAAACAGCCGCTCAAAAGAAATCTGGCTCCATTGAGAAGAATGGAATTTTTTTAAGTATTCGCACAGGTCGATTAAAACGATTATGACAATAATTCCGCTGGCGATAAACAATAAAAAAATTAAGAGAGAAAGGAGAACATGTCCCATCAAGGTCATCTCCGCGATCTCTATTTGGCTATCGATAATGCATTGCCGGTGTGAGAACAAAACCCATGTTAGATCCGAATAAAAACATTGTAAAATAATGTACGCCTGTTGTCCACCCTTTATTTATTGCACCATCCTATTCCCAAATTTCTTGACTCCGTAAATTGCTTTTTGGTATTAATGAATACACTGAAAAGAGACATCTGTTCAGGCGTGGAATAAACAAATGGGTTTTACGGATTTTTTTTGAAAGGGGGCATAAATGGCATCTCCCATTAATCCGCGACCGTTTGATGAAAAAAGAAAAGACATCCGTTACAACTGTCAAAAACTTGCCGATGTATTTATCGGGGCCCATCGAATCCCGGGATGCATAAAAAATGAGAGCAAAGGCGGCCTTTTTGTCGAAACCCGCGGTTCTTTCATAATGGGTGATGAAGTTGTCGTCGTCTATGGCTCTCCCCAGGGAATGGATATGAAACGCAGCGGAAAAATCGTTAAAATAATCCCCGGAGGAATCGGCATAAAATTTAACTGGCCGGGATACAACCGATAACTGCCCGATATACATCGAGCGAATATGTGACACATATCGACCAAGAGGTAAACATGCCCTGAAAATAAGCCGCCCCATTTCTCAGAAAGAGAAATGGGGTCTTTATTTTCGGATTCTACACAAAAACGGGAGGGGGCTTTATGATGTTCGATTCGCAACTACTGAAGGCGCTTGAAGAAATACAAGAAAAATATAAAGCTGATGTCAGCCGGCTATTAAGCACGATGACCGGGTCTAAAACAGAGCACACCACCTTTTCGGGCCTTAGCGTAAACTCGCTTTACTCGCCACTGGATATTGCGGGAATCGATTTTCTTCAGGATATCTCCTTCCCCGGCCAGTTCCCCTACACCCGGGGTGTGTTTCCTGCGGGGTACCTTTCGCGGGGTTTGCACATCAGACAGGTCACCGGCTTTGGAACCGCTGAGGAAACCAATGCCCGCTGGAAGTTTCTCCTTTCGCGCGGCGCCAATGCCTTATCGGTAGTCCCGGACGACGGTTCCGGCCACCGAGCTGACAGCGACGATAAGCGGGTGCGCGGAATGGTCGGCAAGGGCGGTGTCGCAATGGACAGTCTGTATGACTACGAAACCCTCTTCGACGGCATTGACATGCTAAAATATCCCGCCCACCTCATCACCACCAATGCTTATGCGCTTGCATGCTATCTGACTATTGCTGAAAAGCGGGGCATCGATTTTGCTGAACTCAGGGGCAGCATGTCAAACTGGATGAGGCCCGACATCGAATGCCTGGATATTATCGAGTATTGCGCCAGGAACGTACCTTTGTTTAATGCAGGATACCTGGATATGCGAAATGTCAGAGAGGGCGGATGCACGGCTTCGCAGGAGATCGGTTTCGGAGTTGCCATCGCAATGGCCGGATGCGATGCCCTGATCAAGAGAGGGTTGGCTATTGACGAATTTTTGCACCGCATCACCTGGTTTGTCAATGCCGGTCCCGAATTCTTCGAGGAAGTCGCTAAATTTCGCGCAATGCGAAAAACCTGGGCCAGCGTCTTCCGGGATCGATATGCGGCCAGAGACCCTAAATCGCTGATGTGCAGAATGCACTGCCAGACATATGCGCCGACCCTCACCATGCAGCAACCATTTAACAACCTCGTCAGGAGCACAATTTATGCCATGGCGGCCGTTGCCGGAGGCGTCCAGTCGCTGCATGTCAATTCATTTGATGAAGCATTTGCAATTCCGACGGAATTTTCAGCATCGCTGTCGGTACGCACCCAGCAGATCATTGACCTTGAATCCGGAATCACGAAAGTAAACGACCCACTGGGCGGTTCCTACTATGTCGAGTGGCTGACCAAAAAACTTGAAACCGAGGCCCTTGAGTTAATTGAATCCGTAATTTCACGAGGCGGCGGTTTTAAGGCCTGGGACTGGATGTGCCGTGAGATTCGAAAAGCTGCCGTCAGAAACCAGGAGGAATTCGATAGCGGCAGCAGAAAGCTTGTCGGGGTGAACACGCTGGTCGAAGAAGATGACCTCCAGCAAAAGGCTTTTAAGGTAATTCAGGAACATGCAGATTTTGAGGCGCTTTCAGAGTATTCATCTGCGGTTGCCGATAAACAGATCCAGCGATTAAATAAAGTCCGTAAGGAGCGCAATCAGGGCAAGCTGGAATCTGCAAAAAAGGACCTCATTCATCATATGGAAAACGAAAAAAATATGCTGCCACCGCTGATCGAGGCCGTCCAATGCGGACTGACCCGCGGGGAGTTTGCTCAAATCAAGTCTGATGTCTACAATTTGCCGGGCGAAGGGCCTTATGTCTGCAGTCCGCCTTTCGTTCTCGCTTAGTGTTGCGTCCCGGGAAGAACTTGCAACAGATAATTGCCGGGCATATCGTCGGCATCCCCTCACTCCCGCTTTTGCGGGAGTGACAGACGCCAATCATAAAATGTATATTCTAATGGCATCATTACCAGTATTTTATATATTATTTGCGGGAGATAACACCAGCAGTGATTTCAGAACCCCATCGATGCAAAGGAAATAAAATGTGATGGAATCCCGGATAAGGCTTTTGTTGAGCAGAGATGACTGGTATCATCAAAGAGGATATTGGGTTTTAGCCAATGCATTCAGGGATGCAGGGATAGAAGTGATTTTGGGCGGGATCCAGACCCCTGAAGAAATCGTTCAAACCGCGATTCAGGAAGACGCGGATATTGTCGGTTATCGGATTATGGATGCCGCGCCGAGTATCCTTATCCCCATTCTTTTCGACAAAATGCATGAAAAGGGATGCGCCGATATTCCGGTCGTGGTTGGGGGCATTATCCCGGAAAAAGACGAGATCTTATTACGGGAGGCCGGCGTCAGGGAAGTTTTTCATCCTTTTGACCCCCTGGAAATGATTATGGACAGGATAAAGGAAATTGTCAGCGAGACCCGAGCCAACAGGTAGCTGGGGGGGCACACATTTTAATTTGCGCAACACCCCGGGCGGGCTGTCAACGATGATCACGGAGATGCACCCACCGCAGCACAGGCGTTGGTGAAAATACCCTTCCGTTAGCTGCAATTTCATTATAAAGGAGCCATAATGTCCACTGATTTATTCACGCTGGATGGGAAAGTTGCCATGATCACCGGCAGCACAAAGGGTCTCGGGGAAGTCGCTGCCACGGCTCTGGCAAAGGCCGGAGCGGATATAGCCGTTTGTGGACGCAACCAAGCCGATCTCGATCGCGTTTCATCGGCCATTAAAGAGTTGGGGAAAAAATCTGCCGGCTTCTTCTTGGATGTGACATCTGCCGTGAGCATACAAGAAGGTGTCGATGGCATTCTTGCGCATTTCGGCAAGGTCGACATTCTGGTCAACAATGCCGGCGTCAATCATCGGATCCCCGCCCTCGAATTTTCCGAGGAGGCCTGGGACCTTGTCATCGATACCAACCTCAAAGGTTATTTTCTGGCAGCCCGGGCTGTCGTACCCCAGATGGTGGAGCGCGGCTACGGCAAAGTCATAAATATGAGTTCAATCTTGGGAAAGGTGGCCCTCGAGGATCAGCTGGCATATGCGTCCTCGAAAGGTGGCGTGGATCAAATGACAAAAGTCATGGCGCTCGAATGGGCCAAAAAGGGTGTTCGCGTTAACGCCATCGCGCCCACCTACTTTGAAACCGACCTGGTCGCCCAGATTCGCAATGACCCGCAACGATTCAATTTCATTAAAAATCGCATTCCAATGGGACGCTGGGGATATCCCGATGAATTGCAGGGGGTTGTAATTTTTCTGGCCGCCCCCGCCTCTGATTTTATCACGGGTCAAACCATTTATATCGATGGCGGCTGGACCATCTGCTGAGGTTGCGGAATGGACTCCATCTATGAACAAAAGCCCTGGCTGCAACACTACCCGGAATGGGTACCCCAGAATCCCGAGGCTACAATGGATACGGCTATCGGCGACTTTCGGGCATCTGCAGCCCGCAGCCCGCAGTCAGCTGCAGTGTGCTATTTTGATCAGGCCATCAGCTATGGCGAGATTGACAGCCTATCCGACAGCCTGGCCGCGGCTTTCAGTGCGTTGGGTCTCAAAAGGGGCGATCGCATGATCGTTAATCTCCAAAATGTCCCTCAGTTTCTCATTGCAACCTATGCCGCCTGGAAGCTGGGTGCCATCGTCGTGCCCTTGAATCCAATGTATAAGGAAAAGGAACTGCTGTATTTCTGCAGGGATTCGGGCGCCAAACTTTTTTTCACGCTCAATGAGGTTGCCGCCGGCCTTGATCTTTCTTTTCTGGATGATTCCGGGATTCAACGGGTAATTACGACCTCCCCGCTGGATTTGATGCCGGCCCGAATTCAACCCCCCGCAATGCTGCAAGGACTCGACATCACCCCTGTACCGACTGCGCTGAAGATGACGGATCTGCTGGAAAAGTATCACAAGGCACCTGTCCCGAAAACTGACGTTGCACCGGAGGATATCGCCTATTTAACCTACACTTCAGGGACAACCGGCCCGCCTAAAGGTGCGATGAATACTCAGGGCAACATCGCTTTTAATGCCAGGGTTTACCAAACAATGCTGCGCATCGATAAAAATGACGTGGTGATGGGTGTCGCGCCTTTATTCCACGTCACCGGTGAAGTGGCCCACCTTGCTATTGCCGCACTGGCCGGTATTCCCGTCGTCCTTTGCTATCGCTTTGATGCGGGTGAAACGCTGCGACTTATCGAGCACTGGAAGGCGACGATGACCGTCGGCTCGATCACTGTTTTCATCGCTTTGATGAATCATCCTTCGATCCGGGAAAGGGATCTTTCCTCTTTTGTGAAAGCCTACAGCGGCGGGGCACCTGTTTCTGAGGCTGTCGTCAAACAATTTGAAAAGCTCACCGGTCAATACATCTACAATGTTTATGGCATGACAGAAACCAACTCGCCTTCGCACATCGTTCCCTGGGGTAAGCGGGCCCCCGTCGATCGGCAGAGCGGGGCGCTGTCGGTCGGGGTCCCGGTACCCGGCTGCGTTATGAAAATCGTGGACCTGGAAGATAGCAGCAGCGAGCTTTCTCCCGGAGAGGAAGGGGAAATAGTGGACTCGGGCCCCATCGTTATTCCCGGATACTGGCAAAAGCCGGAAGAAACGCAACACGCCATTCGCGACGGTTGGCTTTATACCGGAGATGTGGGTAAAATGGACGAGAACGGATGGTTTTATGTCATCGATCGCAAAAAGGATATGATTGTCGCTTCCGGATATAAGATATGGCCTCGAGATGTCGAGGATATAATCTACCAGCATCCTGCAGTAAAAGAAACCGCCGTAGTGGGAATACCCGATGATTATCGCGGTGAGACGGTCAAGGCGTTTGTCACCCTAAAGGAAGGCCTGGATAATCCCGTCACTGCCGATGAGATCATCTCATTTTGCAAAGGCCGCATGGCTGCATATAAATATCCCCGCCAGGTGGAATTTGTTACTGAAATCCCCAAAACACTGACCGGGAAATTTTTGCGCCGCAAATTGCGCCAATTATAGCCACCATTATTATCGGAACATGATTATGACAAGCGGTATATAGCGGTCGTTAAAAAAAACGTTCCGCTTTTCGGATATTTTTTTTTACAGCTGCTTATGGCGCCGCCCACGCGATTGCGCGCTATTTTGATTTTAGCTGAAAACTATGGTATCTATCAGGGGTATTAACACCACTGGGCCTCGCATTCCGAACCCTGGGAGCGTTATCGAATGAGATTAAAAGATCCCGATCTAATTGAATTGCACGAATGGTTTGAAGACGCCTTGAGCCGCACCGCAAAGGTCGAGCGTAAAGACAAAATGAGAATGAGAAGAAAGATTAGAGATGAGATTTATCTTCTATTAACCTGGGAACAGCCGACCCCTACCGGGATACTTAATCGATGGGAAGATAGATTGAGCGACGTATTCCTGGCCTTGCCTTATGGGCTCAAAGACGACCTTTTAAGACTTTTGAAAAAAAAGATGGAAAAACCGAAGTGGTAATTCAAATACCCGGCTGCTGTCCACGATTCGGCCATCTTGAAATCTTCCATCACATTTCGCCCCGGGGTGTTCCAATCTCACGCGCCAATTGGATAGAGCTTATAATCCCTTCAAACTCCGGTTTCATATCTTCATAGGCACCGACTTTTGCGGTAAAGATCACCCTAACCCTTCGGTCGGCAATATCCATATAATACTCCAAATGAGTGACCCTTGTTTCTCCCATTCTGCCGACGTACTCCAGTTTGATCATCGGAATATCATTGATGCTGAGGGCCTCCCTCGAAAGTACGTTTTCAATGGCTTTATGCGCAAGCGCTAAAAAAATGCGCACATACAAATCCAGGTCCACCGACGGCTTCGAGGCTGTGGCCGCGGCAGTAACATACGGCCCTCCCAGCTTGCCCACATAGAGAACTTCATGATTCTGCCGCTGATAAAATTGGTATGTTGATCTGAGGTCAGGCGATAAGTTGCGAGGGGATGTAAAAATTTGCCAGGGGGCTTTAAATGTCAGACTGAAGCCAATTTGACGGTTGACATATTTTTCTTTGCGGAAATGGCCCGGTTGCTTTTGATGCGCGGCTGTGCAGCCCACCAATAACAACATCATCACCGCGATCAATAAATAACGCATAGGGCCTTTCCGAGATTTTGAACCGAGATCGCTTCGCTCATGCCGCTTGCAGCGCGGTGATGATGGCAGGTTGCCGTGACAAGTGCAAATGTATTGGTAACACCTGATCTCAGCATGCTATAAAAATCCGAGACGCGCGATTACCTAGCCGGTGCCGGCCGGCAGAGCTGCCGTATTTCCAATAGATTCCTTGAGATGTGCGATATGGTTATTTTCTTCTGCAATTATTTTGCTCAGATGCGCTAGGGTGTCCTCATTTTCGATAAAGGGCTGAAGCATTTCATAAAAAAGCACGGTATCTTTCTCAAACTCAATGAAAATTTCGAACAATTCTTTGATGCTGCCTATTTTTGAAAAGTTCACCTCTTCATGGGAAAAATTTTTTTCACCCAGCAGGTCGTTAAAAAGTTCCCGGCTCATCTCCTCCACAAAAGGATTGGAACTGTTGGCTGAAGCCTCATTTTTTAGGTTGGAAAACCATTCGGCATGTTTGGCTTCTTCGTCGGCCATCCACTCCAGTAAAGAAATAAGATCCGGCTGTGACAACTTTTCAGTGGTATCACGATAGACCTTTTCACCATTATTCTCGATGCGAATGGCCATATCCAGTATTTCATTAACAGAAAACAAAAGATTCTCCTTTTTTTATTCTCAGGATTACGCGGGGTCGGATGTTTCTCAGTTTTCAAAATGCCCATCCGGGGGCGGGTTCCTGCGGGCGGCAGCCTGTGTCGCCGGGCAGCGGACATCAGCACAAAAGTTCTGGGCAAAAACGCTCCGCACCTGCTGAGGATATATCAGACTCATTTTTATCAGGCCGAAAATAAGAAAGCAAGGGGCAAAATTTTAGAAAACCGCAAGGCTGCTTTTTTTTTTGCCTCCGGACTGATTTCACCCATCCACACAAACACATGTCTTCAATAACGGTTTGCGCTCGATTCCTTGACTTGCATGGAGGCCGGATGGTATTGTTGAAGAAGCAATATGCTCAAAAAAAACGAAACATACTTATCCTGTCCAAAATCCAAAGGGCGCCCCAAAAAGCATATTTCTGTTTGCAAAGGATGCCGGTGGCGGCTGAGCTGCAGGCCCTACCGGTCATACCGGCAGCCTGAATTGCCATTCTCCCTTTCAATCCCGCAGACATGTAAATGAGTTTATGGCCTTGAGCATGCCCTCGATGTTATCTAAATCCCGCTTTTTAGCGGGCCGGCAATGTCATTTGCGTCTCTGGTATCAGTGCTATCAGCCCCACCTGGCCAGGGAAACATCCCCCGGGCAACAGGCACTTTTCGACACCGGCCGCGAAGTGGGCAGGTTGGCAACCGGCCTTTACCCTTCAGGAATACGCATCGAAGCCGATTATCGACATCACGAACAAGCCGTCCAATCCACGATAGCTGCAATGCAGGATGCGGGTGTAGGTGCAATATACGAAGCGGCCTTCGTTCACAGCGATGTTCGCGTGTGGGTGGATATTTTAGAAAGGTTTAGAGGCGCCAGCTGGAACCTTGTCGAGGTTAAATCCGCGACTTCGGTTAAGGATGTACATATTGATGATGTTGCCGTCCAGAATTTCGTTTTGGCGGGCTGCGGCATAGACATCAACCGCACAGGCATCCTGCACATTAACAATCAGTATGTTTTCGACGGAAAACACCTGGATCTGGGTTCTCTGTTTATATTTTCAGACCTGACCCCCCAGGTGGCGGCACGCCAGCCTGAAATCGCCACGAATGTGAAGGCATTAAGGGATATCATCACCGGCAAAGCGGCCCCTGAGATCACGCCTTCCCGGCATTGTCTGAAACCCTATCTGTGCGAGTTTTGGGACCACTGCAGACAAAAGATGCCCGATTATTGGGTGCTGAACCTGAGCGGCATCGAACAGGACAAATTGGATGAGCTTTTGAGCCTCGGGGTGCAGGACATTCGCGACATCCCCGATTCATTTCCTTTAAACCGGATTCAGGGCCGCATAAGAACCAGTGTCATCAATAAGGAAGAATATGTATCCGGCCAGCTTGAGATCGAGTTGAAAGATATTGCCTATCCGCTTCACTTTCTCGATTTCGAAACCGTCAGCCCTGCGATTCCGCTTTATGCCGGCACCAGACCTTTTCAAGCCCTGCCTTTCCAATGGTCGAACCATATGCTTTTGGAGAACGGCCAATTGACCCATAATGAATATCTTTGCACCGAAGACAAGGACCCGCGCCGGGAGTTTGCTTCCAGCCTGCTGGAATGTCTCGGGACTGAGGGAACCATTTTGATTTACACAACCTATGAAAAAACAGTTATCCGCCAGCTGGCGGAATATCTTCCCGATTACCGCACTCCGCTGGAGGCGATGTTGAGCCGCTTCAAAGATCTATGCGCTTTTATCCGCCAGTTTTACTATCATCCCGAGTTCTATGGTTCATTTTCACTAAAAAATGTCCTGCCCGCGCTATTGCCGGAAATGAGCTACCAAACGCTGAGCATTCGGGACGGCAACCAGGCGTCCCTCGAGTACCTGAAGATGATTAATTCCTGCACACCTTTGGCGGAAAAAAACAAAATCAGGAAAAATCTTCTGGCCTACTGCGGCCATGACACCCTGGCCATGGTTAGAATCAGAGAAGAGCTACTTCGGCGGTTCTGAGATCAACAACCGTATGGTTTCTTCCTGGCTGAAGATCGGGTATCCGGAGAGCCGGGCGACCTCCTCATCTTCAGGTCCCTTGTAGCCCCAGGATGCAAAAAGCAGTTCCAGATGTCTATTTTTTGAGTTGAAAGCATTGTTGAGCTCATGCAGATTTTTTATGGAATCATCAATAAAATGATAAAGTTGGCTTCTGAATCGCTTGAAAATAGATCGAATGTTTTCAACCTTGCCCACTGAATGATCCCCGCTGTAGATGTTATTCTCCTCAACATCGAGTCCGAAATAGCGACACAGCCGCCGGGTCGCATCCCGGTTTTTATGGGTAAGTATGACCACGGGTTGAGTTTGTTGGTCTTTGAGCACATTCCAAAGGGGTTGAAAAGGTTGATGCAGCCCATACCACCGGTCGGGATCTGTCTCGATAAATAAACTGCGGCTTTCATAGACCCGTCGGGTTCTCTCTGCCAGGGGGACGGCAGACCCGCTGATAATGCGCCGGTATTCGTCCGGAGCGAGTATCCGGTCTCCTTCACGCTGATAATTTGATATGCACCAGTTCATCAACGTCAGCCCATCGCCGATTTGCTGAACATGAAAACGGTTGCGCCTAAAAAGCCGCCCAAGCCCCCCGGGCAGGCCCGCTGCCGAGGTGACCAGATCCCCGACGGCCGCATTGTAAACGGTCAGTACGACCTCGTCGAGCGAACTCATCAGTACACCGTCAAAATCAAATATGATCATCTTGGGGCCGTGGTATCCTTTTGAAGCAAATACGCCGGTCTGAAACATCGACATCTGCCTTTATACCGTTATTTGCCCGAGAAAAAGGCAAAAACAAGATTAAGTCAACATCTTTTTGCCGGATATTCACTTGACAGCGAGAATCTATATCTCTATAAACCCCTGAAAAATGCTTGCCGCAATTATTGCAATTTAAAATGAAATATAACAGCTATCATCCGTCCAAATGGCGAACCTACCAGTCAAAACTCCGTGGGATCGAACGGCAAAAGCGATTGATGAAGAAACTGCCTTTTCTGGTGGTCATTTCAGGATGCGCCTTTGCAGTTTTGGCGCTTATCTTTGTCATCGGGACCTGGACGCCCGGGCATCTGCAGCAGGAAAACCCTACACCGACGCCTGAAAAAAAAAATGATGCCGTGCCCGCCAAAACGTCCCCGGAAAACCTTCTGAACCATTTAAGCACCGCGGCAAAAGATTCACTTATTTTTGAAGACCAGTTTGTTCTGGAAAAAGATGGCCACCGCTTCATCATAAATACCACCATCCATACAAAACTTCGGGATTACATCGAAAAGCTGCTGCAACGCTCCCGATCCCTGCAAGCCGCCGTGGTGGTTCTAAATCCCTATGACGGTCGCGTGCTGGCCATGGTCAGCTACGACAGCAATGGTAATCCGGAGAATCTTTGTCTAAAGGCGGATTATCCTGCAGCCAGCCTTTTTAAAATCGTTTCGGCCGCTGCCGCTTTCGAAAAAGTGGGGTTTGACCCGGATAAAACATTTTTTTATAACGGAAGCAGACACACATTATACAAAAATCAATTAAAAAAGACCCGCAACCGCTACAGTTCCTCGACCCAGTTTCGAAAAGCCTTCGCCAGGTCGAACAATCCTGTCTTCGGCAAGGTGGGCATATACGCCCTGGGTCGCGCTGTAATCGCCGAATACGCGGAAAAATTTTTTTTCAATCGCCCTATTCCTTTTGACCTGCCCGTAGCCGTAAGCACCATCGGCGTTCCCGATGATGATTTCGGGATCGCCGAAATCGCCTCCGGCTTCAACAAAAGAACCTTAATTTCACCGCTGCACGCCGCCTTGATCGCATCCGCGCTGGCCGACAATGGCAAGATAACACAGCCCAGGCTGGTTGAAAAAATTTGCACCGAGTCCGGCGAAATCTTATATCAGGCCGGACAAAGCACGCTGGGCGCTGCCATCAAAAGAAAAACAGCTTCAAATTTGAAAATCCTTATGAAAGATGCAATTGTTTACGGTACGGCTCGCAGGGCATTTGGAAAGCTGCGCCGGCAAAGGCGCTTCAAAGATTTCGATATGGGGGCCAAGACCGGTACCATCAATGACCGCACGGACACCTTCAAGTATGACTGGCTTACCGGTTATGCCCTCTCACCTGCCGGGACCAGGGGTATCTGCGTCGCTGTGGTGAGTGTCCACGGAGAAATTTTAGGTACGAGATCCACCGAGCTGGCCCGCGCTATTATCGATTATTATTTCAAATCAAAATAAGACCGCAACGGTGTGCTGAAATAATCAAGGTATTTATGTCCGGCGGCAACTTTAAATTTTCAGGTCCTTCAGCCGGTTCAGCAGCATGCAATAGGCCTTTTGTCCGCGCTCAAAGCTATCAATACGGAAAAATTCATCCGGTGCGTGTACGTTCTCATCCATGAGTCCGAATGCAAAATTCACGGTATATGCATTCAGGGCCTTTAGCAGTATGCCGCAAACCGGTATGCTGCCACCCATCCTGATAAAATAAGGATCTTTTCCGAAAAGTTCTTTGTGAACGGCCAGGGCAGCCCGATTCCCGGGGTGATCGTGGGGGATCAGGTAGGGGTCGGCATGCCCGGGGATCTTATTGACTTCAACATTGATACCGGACGGTGCGTGATCTTTGATGTGCGCACAAACCAGCTCATAAATCTTTTCAGGCTCCTGGTCCGGCACCAGGCGACAACTTATCTTGGCATGGGCCTTACTCGGAATCACGGTTTTGATGCCATTTTGCTGGAATCCACCCCAGATACCGTTCACATCCAGTGTAGGCCGGCTCCATGCACGTTCATAGGTTGAATATCCGGGTTCGCCGAACAGATCGGCTACTCCCAGGTTCTTTTTGTACTCAGCATCATCAAAGGGGACCGCAGCGATTTGCTCCCGCTCGATTGCGGTTAATGGACGCACGGCATCAAAAAAACCCTTGATCAAAATCCGGCCTTCCGGATTGCGCATGGAGGCGATGATCGTTACCAGGGCGTGGATGGGATTTAAAAAAGTACCCCCATAGACACCTGAATGGACATCATGCCTGGCCCCTTGCACATCAATTTGGAGGGCGCAAAGCCCCCTGAGCCCGATGTGCAAAGCAGGTTGATCTTCGCTCCACTGGCCCCCGTCGGCACTGAGGATCAGGTCACAGGCCAATAGATCTCTGTGGGCAGGTATAAATTCGGACAGCTGCGGACTGCCGATCTCTTCCTGTCCTTCAAACAAAAACTTCACGTTAACGGGCAGGGCCTTTTGGGTCTGCAGCAGTGCTTCGACAGCCAGGATTGCTGCCAGCATGTTGCCCTTGTCATCGGATGCTCCGCGGGCATAAACACGATTTTTTTTAACCACAGGCTCAAACGGGGGATTGGACCAGAGTTCAACCGGGTCGACCGGCTGGGTGTCAAAATGCCCATATATCATCACCGTCGGTTTGCCCGCGGCATGCAGCCAGTCACCATAGACGACCGGATGCCCGCCGGTCGGCATAATGCTCACATGCTCGATCCCGGCACACTTCAAACGGTCAGAAACCCATTGTGCCGCAGTCTTCACATCGTCTCCATGCTCGGGCAGGCTTGATATACTGGGTATACGAAGAAACTCGAGTAATTCTTCAAGGTATTGAGATTGGCGCTCATTCAAATAAGATATGCAGGATGCCATCGGAATGCTCTCCTTTCTTGAGGGTTCCGCCTTCAAGGTTTCCGGGTTAAGGTTGCTGAAGCTGACAAAAAGTTTGCCTGGTCCTATGACGATCGTTTATTTTCTTTGACAAATCCTATCCAAAAGTTTCTATCAGATCGCTTAAACCCAGCTTTTGCAGGGTGGCCGCCTCGGGCTTTCCGCTTGTCGGGTCCATGCCCATAGCCTGGTGATATTCATGAACCAGGCTGTCGACATCAATGGATATGCCGGCAAGCGGCCCTTGTTCCATTTTAGGCTCGCCCAGCAATCGCCGGGGCAGTTTGATATCGGGGGGTTGAAGCCCCTCCCGGATATTGAAACAATGACGCAGGGTCTGGATACGGGCGCCGGTCAGCAAAACCTCGTTGATATCGATGCCCCAACCGGTCACGGCATTGAAAAACTCAAGAAAAGGATAGTTGCCGAAAAATATCATCGGCATCAGGCAAATACCCGCACAGTTGCCGGCCTGCAGATAGCTGGCGAGCCTGGCGCTCAGAGGACCTTTGCCTTTGTATTCGTAGCGCTCATGGGCATCAATTTCCAATTCAGGGTAAGGCCCCGCAGCGCCGGGGCCGGCATCAATCCGAGCCATCGGGGCAGCCGTATGCCGACCCGGAGTGGGATCACACACATAGCCGGCCCCCCTGCCTGGCAAAAACAGCGGGTTATGCAGCCCCGGCTCCTGGCCGCCCACATGGATGGCAAACGCCTCAGCAGCGCCGCCGATTCTCTCGGCAGCGACCTTGACGCCGTCAGCCAGCAGATCGCCAAAGCCCTGCCGTAGAATAATCTTTTCCAGCATCGCGATCATTGCATTGGAATCACCCCATGTTAGGGCAATGCCGTCGGTATCGGCTTCGGTGATGATGCCGTTTTCAAAACACTCCATAGCAAAGGCCATTACCGTACCGGCTGAAATGGTGTCCAGGCCGCTGCGGTTGCACATGTCGTTTAATTTGATAATCGATTCAAAATCTGCATTCATACACATCGGCCCGAAGGCAGCAATGGTTTCATATTCGGGTTTATGTACCTCATCAACCGGGTGTTTGCCGCCGGGGACGGTATAGATTCCCCCGCAAGCGATCGGACAATTCGCACAGCCATATCTCCTGGTCTGATATTGGCTGATGGCGTCTCCAGCGGCAATTTTGGCCAAATCGGGAAACGCCTGTGCACCAGCCAGTTTCCAGTTCTTGATCGGCGTTGCGCCGGCTTCAACAAGGCCAGCTGTAAACCCACAGGTTCCATGTGTCATCAGGACCTGTGGCATGCCCGGCATATCCCTCATTGTTTTTAAAAATGCTTTGCGCACCCGATCAAGTTGTGCTCTGTCTGCAACACCTACCTTTCCTGTTGCGCGCACAGCCACGGCTTTGAGCTTTTTGGAGCCCATCACCGCACCCACTCCGGAGCGGGCGGCAACCCGGCCACGATCATTTACGATACCGCTTATCAGAGAGAGTCTTTCTGCGGCTGGGCCGGCAGATGCGACTCTCATTTTTTTATCTCCCGCTTCTTTCTGGATGGATAGCTCTGTTTCGACGGTGTCCAAACCCCAGAGATGGGAAGCGTCCCTTATCTGAATACGCTCATCCTGAATCATCAGATATTGCGGCGATGGAGATATCCCGGAAACAAAGATGGCATCCCAACCGGCTGATTTTAATTCACTGCCAAAATATCCTCCGGAATTTGCATCTCCCCAGCCGCCGGTAAGGGGTGACTTGCAAACTGCCATATAGCGTCCGCTGGCAGGCGTCCTGGTTCCGGTCAGGGCCCCGGCCGTAAAACCCAGAATATTCTCAGGGCCCAGCGGATCAACGCCTTTTTTCTGATGTTCAAACAGCATTCGCACACCTATTCCATAGCCACCGATAAAATCCCGGATCACAGATTTGTCTAAAACCAGAGTGTGAATCCGTTTTGAAGATAAATCAACGAATCCTACTTTCCCCGCATTGCCGCCGGTCATAGGGCACCTCCCTGAGTAAATGTTCATGATTTATTTAACCTGTTCTGGCCAATTTGACAAGAAGGGGTTTCAAGACCGGGTTTAACCGCATCCGGTGCAGATATCGCCGAAAAAAAGCGCACTTGCCGCTGTATTGACTTGCAAGAATCCATTGTGATAGAAATCCAGGAACGTATAAACGCCACTGGCGAATGCACCATCCGCAAAGGCTGTCAAAAAAATGATTTTGGGATCAATTCGGGGGACCCTAAATGAAATCAGCTGTAATAATAATTTTCGTGCTTCTGCCGGTTTTAACTTTCGCTGAGACTTTCCGAGAAACCAAAAAAATGGCGCTGCCTGCCGAAGGCATCACCACAATGGTGATTAACTGCGGGGCCGGGTCTCTTAACCTGAGGGGCACGGCCAGCGCACAGAATATCAGCGTGATCGCCCAGATCGAGATCGAAAATTATGAGAGTATCGATGTTAGAACATTTATCCAAGAAAAGGTAGGGCTAACTCTCACCCGGCAGGCTGGAACAGCCGCCTTCAACGGTATCATCAAACGCTCGCCTTCAGCGGCACCGGAAGCAAGAATCAACGTGATGATTCAGATCCCCGAAGGCCTCGATGTCAATCTTATTGACGGATCCGGGCCTATCCACGTTTTCGGACTAAGGGGCAATTTGAATATTGAAGATGATAGCGGTGGCATAAAAATCGAGAACATTACCGGAAACGTCGACATCGAAGACAGCTCCGGGGCCATCTGGATAGAGGAGATAACCGGAACCGTCGTTGTCATCGATGGATCCGGAAGCATCAACATCGAATCCATCGAGGGGGATGTGCTGGTAAAGGACGGCAGTGGAGGCATCTCGATTACAGATATCAATGGCAATGTTACAGTTTCCGATGGCTCCGGATCCATCGATGTGCGTGGTGTCACCAAAAATGTTTCCATCTTTATCCGTGTGGATGGCAGTGGAGAAGTCAATATTGAGGGCGTCAGGGGAAAAACATCAATCCGACCGTGATGCAGGGTTTCTGAAATGACCTATAATTTTGACCCGGATCGCTGGTATGCAAACGAGTTGGCAGCGCTAAAGGTTCGATACAATTCCGGTGAGATCAGTGCACGAATATTTGAAGAAGCAGTTGCCGAACTCGACCGTCGCTATGACGAAATGTTTGAACGGTTAAACGGTAGTTATCAGATTCCAAAATAGAGGGGCCGGGGTGTCTTTAATATGCGCGCAGCCCGCCCGGGGCATTCCCCAGTGGGCTGGAAACCATGATCGAGGGCATAAACCCGTTGCGCTGCAGGCGCTGGTAAAAACAGCCCGACGCTTAAAATAGATATCTGGCGGGATCGGTGAGTTACCATTTTTCAATAGGCAAAAAATGATGCCTCGTTGACAGCGGACGCGTTGCGAAATTTTCATCATTACTTCCGGAACACAGCACCGGGACAGGAGATGCACTATGAAGTATAAGGTGAGTGTCATGTATCCGCGGCAGGAGGATGCTCGATTCGATTTCGAGTATTATCGAACCACCCATATGGATCTTGTTGAAAAACATCTAAAACCCTTCGGTTTGACGAAAACGGAAGTTGAAAAGGGCATATCCGGCGGTGGTGATCAGCCGGCACCCTATGTTTGTGTCGGCCTGCTGTACTTTGAGACCGAAGATGGATACGAAAAGGGCATCGCCGCAGTCGGATCCATATTGCGCGGTGATATTCCAAATTTCACCAACATTTCTCCCGTCCGGCAGATCAGCGAAATTCTGGCATGAATGGGATCGACATTCGGCGTTATTGCGCTTATCATAACAAAGTTCTGATAAAAGGATGGCAGCATATGTGATTGTAACAAAAGGCGTCCCCCCCAGCGGAGTGTTTTTTTGACAACCAGTGTAGAAGCCTCCCGGCTCAGGGAGCAGGCGGAAAGTAGAGCGAAAAAGTGGTGGCTGCATAACGGTGACATTCTTTGTTTTCCCGGCAATACGGGCATTGACTTATTCTACCGGGGCACAAATCGCTGTCTTGGGGGATGAACGGACATCTTTTCGACTGCAATTGGATCTTGAACTTATAACGCTCAGAAAAAACCTTTATTCTCAAAAGATCGGCCCCCCTGCCTCCGGCATTGAAATCAAAGGGCCTTCTGCTGGAGTAATCCATCGTTTCCTGGGTCGCATAAAAGCCCTCAAATATTCGGCTCAGATTTTCCTCGGTGATACCAACACCATAATCGCGCACGACCAGCGCACTGCCACCATTTTTAGGGGTTACCGAGATTTCCAACCGACCTTCGTCCGGTGTATTTTCGATAGCATTTTTCACCAGACCGTCGATGATGGTCACCAGGGGCTCGGATGGGATAAGGATGGGAGGCGTAGACTCGAGATGTGATTGAATGTCGACCTGGCGATGGGCGGCTGCTGATTTCAAAAAGTCCAGCCTTTCTTTGACAAACGTGTCCAAGTGAATTTTCCGCGAAACAAGGTTTCTGGGACCAAATTCGTCATCAATGCGCTTGCGGATGCGCTCTAATACGGATCCCTCCCCAACCTGCTCAACAACAAGAGCTTCCAGTTCATCCCGACACTGTTCCACCAACCGCGACAGTATATCGTAGGCTTTGTAGGTTTTCTGCGCCATAATATCGTCAACCCGATACTGCATCTCCAATAATCGATCAAGATTCCTGCGGGCCCTTTCCAGGGTTGGCTTCCAGGTCTCTTCCGGAAAGGATTTCATTTTCTTTTCTATCGAAACCAGCGAAGAATTTAAAACGGCAATAGGCGTCCTTATTTCATGGGATAACAGATTGATGATCTTGTCTTTGGTACGGTTGAGACTTGACACCTCCATGTAGGCCTTTTTTACTTCCTCGGCGAACCGGGCATTTTCGATTGAAAGAACGACGGTTCCGGCCAGCATGCTTAACAACTCAGCATCGGCGTCATCAAAATTTCCTTCATTTTTATTGATGGCACAGAGCACCCCGATAACCCTATCCTGGCTTCTCAGAGGGACCAGGAGCAAATTTCTGGTTTCATAACCCATGCGTTTGTCTCTTTCGGCATGAATTTCGGAGTCCTTTGAAATATCATTGAGTATCATGGGCCGGCCGGTTTTAATGACCTGCCCGGCTACGAGTTCGTCCAGAGAAAAACGAAATTCTTTGACGCGCTCCTCTGTTGCCGCGTCCTCAAAGGCCAGTCCCATAAAAAAGAGTTCCTGATGCTGTTCGTCCAGCAAAATCGCCACACCACCTTCAGTGTCGACAAGCTCTTTGATCACAGTGCTCACGTAATTAAACAGATCATAGAGTTCAAAGTATTCGGGCAGGGCCATGCTGATACGGAGCATGGCCTCGTTATTTCTGGCGATTCGCTTTTCGCGGGTTACGTCGCGGATGATCACCAATTCACCGGCCGGCGCGCCTTTTGAGTCTGAAATAACCGAGGCTCTAATAACCACATCCAGAATGCGGCCATCCTTGGTCAGACGTTTGGTCTCGTAACGGGGAATAACTTTTTCATCGACCAGCCGCTGAACGTTTTTGCTGACATCCTTCTTCAACCCCTCGGGCACATAGGGAATTCGTCGACCTTTCAATTCCCCGAAAGTCCATCCAAAGGTTTCGGAAAAAGCGGAATTGAGGTAGGTGACCAAACCGTCCATATTGAATACGACGATCGAATAGGGTGCGAAATCGAGCAGGGTTCGAAACCGCTGTTCTGATTTTATGAGATCTTCCTCTGCACGTTTGCGCTCGGTGGTGTCCTGAAGCGTTTCCACGGCGCCAAAAATATTGCCTTGCGGGTCCATCAAGGGGGCCGCGGTAAAAAAGATCCACCTGCCGGAATCACCCAGGTCCGGGAAAAAATCCTCTGCTTCGAATGCACCTTCCTTCACATGTGACCTGTTGCACTTTTGTTTGTAAAGCCGTTTTATTTTCCCTTCAGGAGCTTTGTCGACAATAAAATCTGCCATACTGGGTCGCTTTGTCTTGTAGAAAGTCCTCCATTGATTCTGTGTTCCCAAAATCTCATCCGCGGGAATGCCGCTCAAATTTTCCATGGCTCTGTTGTAGTGGGTAACCATATGGTTGCTGTCAATCGCAAAAATCGGTATGGGGATGCTTTCGATAATCTGGCCCAGCCGCTCAATGTTGCTCTGCAGGAGTACTTCTCTTTTTTTTTGTGCTTCGATTTCTTTGCGCAGGGATTCGATCATTTTATTCAGTTGCTCATTGGCCGCCTTTTCATTCATGAGAAAATCCTCTCCACTTTTAACGCCTGAATGGGTGCCCGAAGGGTTTGGGCATTTTAAGATTCAACGCGTCTTAAAGTCAATTAAATATCTGCGGTCATCAATTTTCAATGGTGTTCACAGTAAAAAAGATGATATGTTATACATGTATTTAAACAGTACAATAACAGATAGATGCATTTTTTTCAAAAACCGCGGGAAAGGACAGCTTAGAATGGATCCTATCGGAATGGTCCACGGCCGTTTTCAGCCGTTTCACCTTGAACACCTGGATTATGTTTTGAGCGGGCATAAAAGATGTCAGCGACTGATTATAGGTATAACAAATCCGGAGCCCTCAGAGTATATCTTCAACCCGGCCAGCAGTCATCGCCACCTCCAAAGATCCAATCCCTTTACCTATTTTGCGCGCATGGAGATGATAAGGCGGTCGCTGCTTGATTTAAGCCTGGATATGGATTTAATTACTTTCGTTCCATTCCACATAAACGATCAGCAAAAATGGGCGCACTATCTTCCACGCGCTGAGGTTGTCGTTCAATATGTTCGTGTCTTCTCGCAATGGGAAGAAGAAAAATTGGCGAAATTTCGGGCATTTGGATTCAAGGTCAGAACAATCGACAGCGGCATGCAAAAGGGGATTACAGCAACCCAGGTCAGGGCAGCTCTTTCTGAAAAAGAGAACTGGCAGATTCTGGTTCCTGAGGCGACGGCCCGAATAATAGAAAAAATCGAGCAAGGTCTACTGTGATGACGCGCAAACAAAATTGGAAAATCAAACCTTCGGACCGTTTTATTCTTAAATGGATAAAATTAAACCTTTCGGCACACATAACACCAGGTTTGGTGCGGTGGACATCGATAGCCCCGTGGCACATCACGCTTTTTTCAGCTCTGCTGGGATGTACCGCCGGTCTGGTATTCGCATGCGGTGCCGGGTGGCTGGCCGGAATCGGCGCAGCCGCTTCTCAAATATTAGACGGTGTCGATGGTCAATTGGCCCGCTTGACCGGCAGGCAAACAAAAGGGGGCGCCTTTTGGGATTCGGTCTTGGATCGTTATGCGGACGGTGCCATGGTGATCGGAATGACCGTCTACCTGATGGGTTTACCCTTTCCGATTCGCCCGGGGATCCTCATCATACTTGCAACATTTGCGATAATCGGCAGCAATCTGATAAGTTATTCGAGCGCCCGGGCAGGAGAGTTGGGTATCGATCTGGGAAAGAAGACCCTGGCCGGCAAAGGCACCCGGTCGGGTGTCATGATCATCTGTGCGCTTGGAAGCATTATTTGGACGGGTTTGCCGATTATCGCCCTTGCATATCTGGCGCTGCACACCAACCTGGCTGTTATCGGCCTGCTGATTAGAACACTTCGCAATAAGGAAGCCCTGGAGCACTGAAAATCAATGTATAGAATGTCTAAACGGGAATGGTCATGAAAACAAAAATGTCGATCATATTTATTGCAAGTGCCATATTTATCACCCCGGCCCATGGAGGTGACAAAGAACAATTGGCGCTCGGGTTTGCACTGGTGAATAAAACAAATATGTCCAGGATGTATGTCGAGCTGGCCGAAGCCTTTTTTGAGCCGTATTTTGAGCAATATGAAACCAATAACTCCGCTGATCCCACAGGCAGCAATCCGCTGAACGATATTTTCACCGAAGAAGTCAAAAAAGGTGAAGATGAGCTAAAATGGATGCTGGCAGGAATTTGTGCCCAGCATTTTTCCGAAAAAGAGCTCAGAGAGATTGTTGATTTTCTCGATTCACCAGCAGGGGAGGCGTGGCTGAGCAAAAAGCTGATTATAGAAACCGAGGGTGAGCAAATCGGACTGGAATGGGGTAAGCTGCTGACCCAAAGAGTATTGCAGCGCTTCAATGCGCAGCACAGGCGCGCAGATTAGAATCCATCACAAAAATACCAAATATTTGATTTTGGAAAAGATTTATGGGAAAATGAATATGTACAAATAATTCAATATCTTTTTGGCAGTATCAAGTTTTTGCAAAATTTTTTCAATGCGTAAAAAATACCGCTTTACCCGGACAAGACTGCAAGCCGGTGGAGCGGGGTGGCGATATTGAGAAAAAGGAGCCCCGATATCAGTGAGTAAGAATTTAATATTCATTATCAGCGCTGCTGCCATTATTTTAGTGTTGGTGGCAGCTATTGCCGGGCGTTATGCCGCCTATTCGGTTTCCCGGCAGTTCGGTGAAGTCCAGGAGTTCTGGCAGGACTATGAATCGAGACCTGAATATTTTTACGAGGAACTGGCCCAGGCCTGCGACCGGCTCCTTGCAGATTATGGCGGGTCTGCCGACTATCCTTTTGAAATACAAGTGCAAGACAATCCGAATGTGCCCGAAATTATTCAGCTGGAAAAACCAAACAGAATTATCGTATGGTCCCGGAATCACATCAGCCTCACAATGGTTAGGCTTTCGGATGAAGCGGGCTTTCACATTACCTGGAAACAGGATCCGGCCGAGGAGTCTGAATGGCATCTTTTCATAGGCGGAAGCGAGCAGGAAGGATATACGGTTTATACGAAAAAAATATGACAAAAATAGCTGGCCCAGGTAGCTGATGAATTGTCCCAAATGCGGTTTTTCGCAGGTCGATCAAAATTCCGAATGTATTCGATGCGGTATTATTTTCGAAAAATACCGCATGGCAGAGAAATCTATAGCAAGCGCCGAATCCTTGTCGATGCCGGCGGCTGCGGAAACAACCGGCAGGTCGGTGTGGCTCAGGGAGTTGCTGTTTTTCATCAAAGATGAAATCAACCCCTTTGTCTTTGCCGGCCGGGTAATATTTTTCCTGGTCCTTTTTATTTGGGGGCTTAAGTTTATTTTTACACCCCTGGCATCCAACTATGCCGGTGAATCTTTCTGGCACCTGGTCAACCTTCCTTTCCATGAAGCAGGTCATGTCCTTCTTCGACCATTTGGCAGGTTCATCACATCGCTGGGCGGAACCCTCGGTCAGCTGGCAATGCCGCTGATTTGTATGACGGTCTTTGTGGTCAAAACCAGAGATACCTTTGCAGCGGCCTTTGCGTTGTGGTGGCTGGGCGAAAACTTTATGGATATTGCGCCTTACATTGATGATGCCAGATCATTGACCATGCCTCTGCTTGGCGGCAACACCGGAAGAACATCGCCTTACGGATTTCATGATTGGGAGTTTATCCTGAAGGAGTCGGGGTTAACCCGATACGAGCACGTGCTGGCAATTGCGTCACATAACATCGGGATCATTATGATGATCTTATCATTTGCCTGGGGCGGCTATATCCTTATGAAACAATATAAAAATTTAAATCTGCGGCCGTGTTGAGAGGAGCCGGAGCAGTTGCTGATTTCATGCACAACGGGTCACGATCCATGAGATCTGCGGTTAAAGATAACCATCCCCGAAAAAATCAACACCATGCCGATGACATGAAATACCTGTAACGATTCATCCAGAAAGAGAATTGCCAGGATTGAAGCAAAAACCGGAATCAAGTTGATAAATAAGCCCGCACGATTGGCTCCGATAAGCTCTACGCCGCGGTTCCAGCAAAAATATGCCGCAATAGACGGAAACACGGCGACATACAGCAGGCTCAGCGTCACATCGCGGGACAGCTCAAAGGGTTCGGTCCAGGTTAGTTCTAACAAATATAACGGCAGTAATGCCAGGCTTCCAATCGCAAATGTAAAGGTGAGAAAGCTAAGTGGATGTATCGGGGGTCTTTTGCGCAAAAGCGCAGAGTACAGGGCATAGAGGGCAACTGCAGCGAGCATTATGATATCTCCCTTTACAAAAGACTGATCAAGCAGGGTTGCCAATTTTCCGCGCAATACGACAAAGCAGGCACCGACGATGCAAATGGATACACCCCAGGTTTGAAGCTTTAAAATTTTCTCATGGTAAAGCAATAAGGTTATCAGAATAATGATAGCCGGCATAACCGTCTGAATCAGGGCTCCGTTTATTGCGGTGGTCGTCTGAACGGCGGTATAGAGCAATGTATTGAATGCGCTGATACCGAGTATGGACAATAGAATCATAATTTTCCAGGAGTGCATCGCCTGGGGCCAATCCCGTTTGACATGAGCCCGGGTAAACGGCAGCAGGATAATGGCGGCAATTGTCCATCTCCAGAACGCAAAACTGATCGGCGGTATGATATCGGCAACTCCGCGAGCCAGGACGATGTTGCCCGCCCAGCACAGTGGCGCTAACGCCAAAATCAGATAAGGCGCTGCAGCGCTGAGCCAACGCCTGTGCCTGCCATCAATTTTTGATTCGGTCGACTTAAGCATGATGCACCCGCGCCCGGTTCATTTTATAGTGGTTGCAAAAAAAAACGGTCCGATAGCCGGACGTTTTTTTCGACAACCACTTCTGCCGCCAACCTTGTTATCGCAACATATTTATTAAAAGCGGCATAAAACCGTTGATTTGCAATTTTCAGCATCCTTGAAGATCTGTTGTCTAGCAGACCAGGGTTTCAAAATCAACATGTAAAACCAGTGATAGCAATTTTGTCTGCCACAGACAGTCCGCATTTATCATAGGCTGCCAAAGCCTTTGAATTTTGAATGTTGACAGATGCAGCGGCCTTCTGGCAGATTATTTTATCACCAGCTGGTATTTTGGATATCGCCATAGAATGAAAGGACAGAACGAAAAAACCGTCAGCCCGGTGCCTGCGGCAACCGTAATCCTGTTGCGGGAGCATGCAGGAGAAGTTCAGGTGTATCTTCTCAGAAGAAGCAAGAAAAGCGGGTTTATGGCCGGAAACTACGTGTTCCCGGGCGGTACCGTGGATGAGCAAGACCGGAAACCCCAAATATGGCTAAACCGCGTTGATCTCGATTCCGCTGAAATCTCTTTAAGGCTGGGGGGGAACCTGAGCACAGCAGAAGCCTTGGCCTACAGTGTTGCCGGAATTCGTGAGACCCTTGAAGAGGCCGGTGTTTTTCTGGCTTTCAGAAATAATCAGCAGGAAGAGGATCTTGAGCGGGTCTGCCTGACGAGATTGGCTGCTGACCTGCCCGCTGATTGGTTTACAAAAATTGCGGTATCGGAGCAATGGACACTGAAGCTTTCAGGGCTTTTCAGATGGTCTCACTGGGTTACACCCGAGTTGATGAAACGGCGATTTGACACCCGTTTCTTTATCGCCGCCATGCCACCGGAGCAAATCTGCAGGCCGGATTCCCGGGAAACCACGCATGGAATTTGGGTGAGCCCGGGTAAAGCCCTGGCCGGCAATTTGAGCGGCGAAATCCCTTTAAGCCCGCCGGGGGTTGTTACCCTTCAGGAAATCCTGCCCTACAAGAGCATGGCGCAATTGCAGGAGGAGGCTGCAAACCGCCGGTGGGGTGCAGCGCTCATTCCCCGTTTGGTCCTTCAGGACAAGGAAGCCGTGATTGTCGAGCCCTGGGATCCGATGTATGGTCAGGAAAAAATTGCTTTAAATACAAATGATCTGGCCCGGGTTGTATTGCCGGCGGGGCAACCCTTTTCAAGAATGTGGCTCGACAATGGATTGTGGAAACCGATCCGGATACAGACAGTGTAGCTCAATTCTATGAGCGCAAAACCGGATACCTTTTAAAATACAGCTGGCAAGCAGATTTTCGGATTTCAGCCGGACACGTTTGATGCCGGATGCGCCCGCTATTTTCATTCAGATAGCGGCCCTTGGGTCTGTCGCAACTTCGATTGGCCTGTCCGGAAAGAATTTTTCCCTGGACTCCGGCTGGCCAAGGAAGCAAACGAGGAATTTTTATGAATTACGACCTGGAGTTCGCTGAGCGAATAAAATGCAGCGAGGAGGATAAACGACAATGCCTGAAGCTTGTCTCCAATCTGCTTTCTTTGGCGAATAAAGCAAGAAACTACGGTATGCTCTCATTGGTTGTCGATGCTGATGAAACCGCTTCGTTTTTGATGAAGAAAGGAATTCAGATGGCCACCGATGGCGCCAAACCCCAGGTAGTAAGATCCGTTCTGGAATTTTATATTCTTTCCGGAAATTACAGTGGCAAAGATTTACTTGAGCGTTGCATTATCCTGGAGGGTCTGCTGGCCATTCAAGAAGGCCTGCACCCCAAGTTGCTCAAGGAGCTTCTTTTATCGTTTTTCGGCGAAAAAGATCATCAGATCTTAAAAAATGCGCTTGAGAAACAAAGCAAACAAAGCATAGCGGCATATTTAAAGAAAATTGAGGGTGAAGTCGCTTCTTCGCCGACCGGCAAAAAGTTGAGCAATTTTATCTTAAAACTCGATGACGGCGCCGTAAGGGAACTGCTCAAGGAACTCAATACATCCGATCTGGCCAAGGCCGTCAAGGAAATGAGCGGCCAGGCCTTGATAAAGGTATTAAATAATATGTGGCAGAAGGGAGCGGTCATGCTCGTGGAGGCCCTGGAGCAGATGGAATACGTACCCAAGGAAGAGATCAAAACAGCCCAGGAGCAATTTATAAAAACCGTATCCGAATTGAACAAACGGGGAAAGATCTAAAGGATTTTTAATACAGAGGGAGCATCGCGCAAATTAAAAACACCCCGGTCCTCGGTCTACTGATTGCCCGCCGGTTATGAGAATATGACAGATAGTAAAGCCGTGCTCGACTTAAACAGCCTGGCCCGCCAGGTTCTGCAAAATTGCGAAATTTCCGATTCTCGCCATGCGGGGCTCTACTCCATTTGCGGTTTAGCCCTGCGCCTGCGGGATCTTTACAAATGGGAAAATGATCTAAACCCGTGGGTTGAAAAAGACTCCGCTGAGATACTGGAATGGATCGGGGTCAAGGAACAGCGCTGGGAAGAGCTCATCGATAACGATTACGACGAGATATCCATATTTGAGCAACGCTACGACCCGTTTGATGCAGCCGGAATAAACGCGGTGCTGGAACCCCACGGGGTCTTTTATGGCGCCGGCTATGCGCAACGCCTCAAACCCGCCTTTTTTCTTGCCCCTATTGAAAACAAAGCAATGGTTGACGGCTTCCCGGTATATACGCTGGGCTGCGAGCTGGCGCGCGATCTGTTGACCATCCCCGCCCTTTCCCAGGATTGCAGCATTATTCTGCGAATGGGATCTGCCAGGCTGTTTCTTTGGGATCAGCTCATTTATATCAACAAATCAGCGCGGCCGGCCCTCAACGTTGCTCTGGAAAAGTGCGGACTGGAGGACAAGACACCTGAAGCATTGCGCGGAGCGCTGGATACACTGCTGGAAACTCAAAGGGAAACATATATATATCACGAGCTCGGTGAAATCAGAGATGATGTTTTCAATCGAGCTGTCTGGCGTGAGATTATTGCCGATCACCCGCATACGCCGATTGAACTTCTTGCAAGAGCCGTTAAAGACCTGCTGGCCGATACAAACGCCTATGGTACGCTTCAAAATATCATCAAAAGACGCGAGACAGCCGCGCTGGCATTTTATGTGGCATTTTTCGACGGTCTGGCAAAAACGCTTTTTCCAGAAATCAATATGTCCTTTCATGAATTTGTCGATTCTGGAGACTGGGCGGTTATCGAAGCGGCCGTGTCCAGCGGGCACCAAACAGCCTTACATTATGCCGAAGAACTGATCGGCATCCATGAGACAGGCAAAAAACATGGTGACGGTATCTGGGTCAAAAACGAGATCCAAAATCGAATTCTCAAGAAAATTCTGCCTCAGGCCAAATAGGTCATGTGCTAAGATAAAGTATTAATGCTGAATGCTGTCGGGTGATTGCCGATTCGGGCCTGCAGGACAATCAGGGGCAAAATTCTGCACGTATCTCAAAAATGTTTTTGGGGAAAATTGCCCACCCAATCTGGAAATTGACATCTCATTCGTTGGTATTATCGTTTGTTTTAGGGTCGCATGAAACAGATAAACCTAAATGCACATATGGTGACGGAAATGATAAATCCTTATCAAATAAAAGCGAACAGTAGATTCATTTATAAAATCGTCCTATTATCATTGGGCCTGGGCCTGTTTCTCACAAGCACCGGCTGCAGTGGCAACTACGGTCGCCTGCAACGCAATTCCGATGTTTTTCAAGCTTTTGAATCCAATCAGGTCAGCCCGGAATATAGATACTATTACAACGGGGTCAGCTTTACATATGCAATCGTGGGAATTGACCCCAAATACAAAATCCAATCCAAATTTTGGAAAGTCGTCGAGCCGAACACCGACGAATTCAAATTGATGATAACCCGTATCTGGGAAGATTACGGTTTTAGAAGATACGGCGCCAATATATTGGACCCAAATGGACAGCAGATCGGGATATTTTACTCTAGCATCTATGTGGTTACAGTCAAGTTTGTCGGAGATGATGAGATCCTGATCCTTTTGGATTCACCTTACCTCTGGGGACCGGATCTCGCAACGGGTGGTAATGGTATTCGCGTTCGATAATAATTTTTCTATATGCGGTTATTCAGAAAGCTCAAGCAACCCGGTGCCTTGTAACGCAATCCAGCGTAAGGCGGGAAATCAAATCCGAAATCCAAATATCGAAATGCGAAACAAGCACGAAATCCGAATGACCAAAATGG
>Ga0209536_100001836_pt1 | contig 34747 bp, 47 predicted proteins | sample DeeMarSeWOR28_12_FD_187461 | JGI IMG/M metagenome (GOLD analysis project Ga0209536, IMG submission 187461) | Marine sediment microbial communities from White Oak River estuary, North Carolina - WOR-2-8_12 (SPAdes) (version 2) | ecosystem: Environmental > Aquatic > Marine > Intertidal zone >...
CGCCGTTATCGTCCTCGGTGATGACTACCACACCATCGGCATCAATAGCATCGAGGTCCGTCGTGAACGTCGCTTCCCACACTGCCGATCCATCGCCCGCGATTGCCGCAGCGAGATTGGCCATGGTGTCGGCAACCGTCGCACCGATGGTGTACTGAACATCGCCGCCCGTACCCGCACCGTACGTTCGGGTCGTCGTGCCGTCGGTAATCGTGATGGTGTCGCCCGAGGACGGATTGTTCGCCATCGTCAGGGCAACGGACGCCAAGATACCTTCGGCGTCATCGAGCTGGTCTTCGTGGAGCAGCAGCTCCTTTACGGTACCGCCGGTAATCACTGCCGTATTCAACTGCGAAAGGTTGACGGCATGGTGTGACAGCGTACCGTCGGCCACGTTCGTGATTTGCTGACTCGACATGTTGAGCGCACTGTCTGTGATGGTCAGCCCGCTCAAAGAAGCCCCAGCTTGCCCATAGGACAAAGCTTCTCCCGAAGCATCGGCGGCCTCCAACCCCGTAATAGGATTGGAACCCATCGCAATTGCTCCGGTCATTGCGAGTCCACCTAGCTGAATATCATCGGTTGGGTCTTGTTCTCGATGATACCCGTTTGCGTCACCGTACAGAAATTTTCTCGTGGCCATGCTGTGCTCCTTTTTTGGCTACTTGTTTCCCCCTAACCGTCCGGGGTGTTTGCGTTTATATTAGTAATCTTAGCCTCTTTTCCTTCGGTAGCATTTTTAATTTCCTGCAATGCTTCCTCTGGAATACGTTTGAGTACGCCGGTATCCTCGTCGTACCCCCACTGGTTCATGTGTATTCCGTAATCCTCCTCTACCTCACGACGAACGTCGGATATTTTCCTGATTGATTTTCGTTGTGTGTCTTCCCATTGACGAACAACATTATTGAGTTCGGCCTTGAGTGCTTGCATACGCGACTCATATGCAGATTTCCGAACTTGTATTTGAAGCGCCGCTTCTAATGCACACTTCTCCAAATACATCATGCGAAAAACACGTGGGTCAGGTATCACCCCCGTCCCAGCAATACGCAAACGTTCCAATCGCACTTCGTCATCAATCGTATCCGGAATATCCGGTACCTTTTCTTCTGCCTTTTTCACTGCTTTTTCTTCTGCCATTTCTTCTGCCATTTCTTCTGCCTTCTTAGGTACTTTGTCTTCTACTAAAGATAGCTGCTTTGCCGTGTCATCGTCAATTTTCATAACTACTACATCTGCTTTTTTCGTTCTCGCTGCTTTGGCTAATTTCTTTTTCTGTACCATGTCTTTCTCCTATTAATTGCCGGTGTAGCGCGTCATCATCCTCGACCCCGGTAAAAGCAAGAGATCGTCGCTGACCGCATTACCGATTTGTTGCGCCCAAAAATACTCGCCGGGAGCTAGTGTCGGAACTTCCTCGGCCAAATCGCCACCGAGTCCGACTAAAATCGGTTCGCCTGGTGTCATGTCCGTAAACAAATCGCAGACTCCAAACAACTGAACAACTCCGACTGTTGGCGTCGACTTCGAAATGAGTATCCCCAGAGCAGGCATTTTATCCCGAGTACTTGGATCCGCAGTTTCCACCCTCCATTTCCCATTAACTCTAACGTCACGAATGCAGACAGGATTTCCGACGGTGTCGGTGCTCAAACACGCCACCTCTTGAAATTGTGGAAGATAATCAAGCGAGCCAAAATCAGCGTTAAGAGCCACAGCTCATTTCCTCCAGTGCTAACCAACACCGCCAATAACAGTCAGTTGAAATCCATCGTCTTTCAACTTGATCATCTCGTCGAATTCTGGATCTGCATTGTCGACATATTCTCCTGTTTTGAATCTGTATTTATCGATGGTAGTCGCCGGAGTCACACCGGCAGTCGCCAAGAAAGAAAACCGGGAATTTGCCTCAGTAAAAGTCGTCCCAACCGTACCAGAACCGACATTCCCTGAAGCATCGCCTACAACGTCGAAAGTTGTCGGCGAAGTCATATAGATCATGTAGGTATCCTGGATAGTATTTGAGTTCATTGAGAAACTGCCGAAAGAAAGGTCAGTACTGCTGCCCAACGGAAAATGATACGGATTCGGGATGCGCTGCATCTGAACCACATCAGGATAATCCACTCCCTGTAAGCCTTCGACTACAGCATGCACAGCCGATAACGGAACCTGCTGACCGAGTACTTGATTCTCTGCTTCAAATAATTCGAGTACCGCATCCTCTATTACCCTCAAAGCAACTTCACGACGGACGTTCGAGAACAGGTACACGTTCATCACCAGCTCGATTTCAATCATTCGAACCGGGTCAATGTAGAGAATTGTCGGTGTGGTTTTTCGTTCTTCGAGATAAGCACCAACGGCACCGATCAACCCCGTACCGATGGCAGTATACGGATCCCACGTTCCTGTCGGTACCGGATTCGATCCACCCGTAGCGATGACCACATGCTCCTCAAAAGATCCCGTCGGACGATAGGCATACGCGTGAAGGACGCCAGGGACTTCGAGAGCCAACGCTTTATAGTCATCGTGAGTGACAGCCCGATTCAGGGCTTTGAGACTCAGAGGGGCATTCACTTTCGCCTGAGCTACGGTTTCTCGGTCGGCCCCGCCGGTTGGTTTCGCCGGATTGGTCACCGATGTCACAAACGAATATGAACCAATCAACTTCGTCAGCTTGTTGATCGCTACCTGATTTCCTTCGTGACCACCGCCCACTCGATAAACGGCTGAAATATTGTTGGTGCCACTGGCCGGAACAGCACCGTTCACACCATCACCGAAAATCACGGTCACGACATCATTCTCGTCTATCTCTGTTCGAAAATGCTCATCAGTTGGCCCAGACTCCAAGAAGTTGTCAACTTCAGCCCACACGGTATCGATCATCCCGGCAGTAATAGTCACCTCTAAACTCGATGTGCCATCCGGATTGAGCGCCAAAGGCGTACTGCTGAGTTCATACTGTTGATCGGCAGAGCCGTCGCTAGAGCCCAAAACCTCAGAAACAGAATTTCCTTCGTATGCAGTGACACCAGTTGTTGTGCCCGCACCGGTAGAAACAAAATCAGCAGCCAGCTCGAAAGTGGCCGATTCACTGCCATCCGAAGTATCGACTTGAACTTTGGTTCTTTCCGGAACCGTCCCAGCCCCCGACGTAACGAACGTCAATTCCACACCGGCACTTGTTGGTGGATCGAGTTCGTAGCCAATGAGCTTGCAATGCTCGATCATAGACCGACGCTGTACAACCGATGGAAACAACGCTTCATTCGCACATCGATCTTGATAGTACGAAAGATTGTCGGCCATGAACGCAAAGGCCTCAACCAGTGCCACACCGAGATCAAGTTCCGATCGATCAGACCAATCCGGAGTGTACGTGTCGGCCAGACCGCCACTGTCTATAACGTCCGATACGTAGCCTTCAAAATCTCGGGTCTCCAAATCGACCGTAACGAGATTACCCGCGAGCGTAGTGACGACCGGCATACCGTTCCTCCTATGTCAAATCCAGACTCAGTGTAACAGGATCTCCTGTGTTTCGGAAAATAAACGAAATCTCAGCCACGACTTTCATTCCTTCCGCTAAATCTTCGTGCTGCTGAATATCTATGGTCAATCCAACTGCTCGTGGCTCATAGGTTGCAATGGCGTCGGCAATCAGCGTTTTTATTGGAGAGAGTGTCGTACCATACGCAGATCGCAAAACACGATCATACCCAATAGTACCGACATTTTTCCGAATCAAACGGCTCTTTACTTTAGAATATACCAGTGCCTTCAAATTAGAAATTACCTTGTCTCCGTCATCATCTCTCGCCACACCACCAGCAGCAGAAAACCGAAACGGAAAACTAATCCCACTGGGATAAACCGTCATGGCAATTCCTCCTCCAATCTAGCCTTTGCATCCTCATACCAAGCAGTCTGGCCCATGACCTGGAACAAAGTTTCCATCGGTCCAGTTGTCCCACCAGTGACTAGGAATATCCCACCCACCGTGTAGTTCGCATCTGGAAGGTCCATCGGCCCACCCGTAGACGTTATCAGTTCATTTGAGAGCCAGTCCGCATCACCCTGACCGAAAATAGGTAGAATGAAAGCACCTTCGAAATTGAGAATGACAGCAATAAGATTGACGATGTCCTCAATGCTTTTGATGAAATTTACCAGATAATCAATTTTTTCGGTTAACTGCTCGATGTACTTATCGTAAATTCCCGGTCCATCAGAAGGACCAAGAATAGCATTGGCGTACGAAATCAATTTTTCGCAGATCACATTGAGATACGGAATGATGTCGGAGATTTTCACCGACTTCCAGTTCGGTTCTTTACCTACACCGGGAATAACATCAAACTCAGTCCCAAATTCTTTCCAATTTCCATACTGACCAAGAGATCCAAGAACATTCTTCAGCAGCTCCATCAAATTGTAAAAATCGTTGAGCAGATCACGGAGATTCTCGGACGTGGCCATGATCACTGTGGCACCGACAAATGCATACGGATCCACAAGAATCGGCCTACGCCCATCCATACGATCATACAGAGAAGTAGAAACATGCGACAGCCATTGGCGAGGTGTCAGTGTATACGAAACCGATGGTGACACATGGAACAGCGCGTACACACCAGTCTGCGTCAACTGCTGAACAATACTGGTTACCAACTGACGAGCCGCTTCAATGACAGCGGCATTCAAGTCATTGATTCCCTGAATGAAAAGTTTGAGAATTTCAATTGCTGTTTTTAGTCCTTCAAGTCCTGTAGCAAGGATGTCATTGACTGTTTCGAATTGGTCAAGGACGTCAGTGATATAGCTTGGGAGAAGGTCGAGGGGGTCAAACTGGTACCATTCAGCCATTTGTCTAGCTCCTCATTTTTAATGCCATGTCTGTCTCGCATCACTACTGCCAGAGACTTTGTTTTGAGTGCTGCTCCCAATGCTGTTTCTGCCAAGCCAAGCATAAGAAACTCACCAAGAGTTTCAAATTTTAGCTTCAGGTTATTTCCTTCCGCCGCAGAATTCGCCCGCGAGGTCAAGTCAACCTTCCACTGCTTAAGGTACTCGGGGTCAAAGGAGGCTTTTTCGACCTTGTCTTTATGCGTTTCGAGTAAACTCCACCGCTTCGTCTGTTCAGTGCTCATGCCGATTCCACCACCGTCGACGTAATCAATCCTGGAGTATCTAGCTGGGGTAAGATTGACGTATTAACAACCGTCGTCAGATCGACAGAAGATAATGCCTTCACACCAGCAACTTCGTGAGTATGTGCCATAAGGGCGGCTAACAATGTTCTCAGCAAAGTGACAAATGACCGACCCTTCACCAGCGGCTCTGTGACACCGTAGCCCAAGAGTACATTAGCTGGTCCCACACCCGGTATCGACGCCGTTTCCTGCAATTCAATCTGACCGCCGACTACTGTACCGGCGAGTGTTGACAGTTTCCACGTCGAAGACCCGATACCCAGGGTTGTCGGATTGAGTTCGAATGTTGCTTGCTTGGCCTGCCCCGTCGAATCAGCGGCCCCGATGATCACCGCGCCATTGTAGCCATAAAACTTGATCGACGGTACCGGGCTCGGAGCCAATGGAGGAACCTCACCATAAGTCGTATTCGATGCCGTGAAGTCGATCGTTTCCATGATCGACGCCTGAAGGCTAGAGCCTACCATGAAAGCCAACTGACCAGACGTTGATAGTGAGGCATTTCCGGCAGAGACCAGGTCCATAAGCGAACCGGCTTTGAGGGTGCAATCACCAGCCCAGACAGCCCGGAAAGACTCGCCCGACTCAGCCACCGAATTGTAGGTTCGAGTGACATTGCCAGAATACGTTTCTGTCGTCAGACCACCGAACGAAACGGTACGCTCACCCTCGACGATACGCTCCTCATCCAGGGATTTGATGCTATGCATACCGTTGATAAATCGTCGCTGACTCCCGATACACACTTCCTGCATGCCACCATCAGACGAAATCTCATATCGAGATCCAGAGTAATGCGAGAGCTGGACACGCTCAGCCCCCGGAGTGCCATCAAACTCCAAGAACGATCCGTCAGGCCCTTGAATAATACGAACATTTTTACCGTCGCCCTCAAATTGTGTCGGCGGAATGTTGTCCAATTCTCGCACAGAATAATCGGTATAATCGGCCTGCCCACGACCATGTCGGGGAGCCATGCTCTCGCCATTACGAAAAGCCCATGCTCCGGGAGACCATACTGGATAAGCCACATCACCGGCTTCAAATTCCACCCAAACAAAATCATTCACTTGAGGAAGCAGAAAATCACCGGCATTCAAATGCCCACCAGCACTGGGAGAAGGTAGCGCCCAACCAAGTTCTTCCTCACTTCCCATAACAATCGGACATTTAACTTTGACCCGCCCGAGTTGCTTGGGATCCTCCACATCAACCACATATCCGCGATACTTTCCAAAATACCGGCCAGCAAATCGATCTTCAAACTCACTAATCATCGTTGCCGTCCACTTTCTTTGAAAGCACACTCCAATAACCAGACAGCTTGTCGAACACGCCGAATTGCTGACGCTCACCTTTCTGGGGCTGACCCGACCCGCTGTCCTGATTTCCGGGAACTTTGTCTGCTTTGTCTTTATCCTGCTTTTCGTTCATGGCTTTGATGTCAGCAGCCGACGGACGGAACTCGCGCTTGACCGCCTTAATCGTCGTCTGAAACGCTGGCGAACTGCCGTACTCATGAGTAACCTCGGTCATGCGATATTTCCCAGAATACCGGTCACCAACACCAGCAATAATAATGGAATTACCCGGCTTGTACATCATGGATGCGATGGCCGGAACCATCGTAGCTTCGATCATTTCGCTCGAACCCAAGATTTTTCCCGCACTTTTTCGCTTGGCTTCGGCTGCAGAGTCCGGCGTGCCATCCGTATTCGTGTCCGTTATTTCTTCGTCGTTTGCTCCATCACTTTCTTTCTTCCCACCACCCTTTTCTTCAACCTTCCAAATACCTTTGAGCTTGGCAAATGTAGCCCGGTATTTCGTACCCTCTTTCGACGACGTTTTTGCAGAAGTATCATCCCCAGTCTGGTCAGCGCCACCTTCCTCAGCCCCACCAGATTTCTTGGTGTCCTGATTGTCACAAAGCTCCTGCTTTTTGTCCTTCATCCCCAGCATATCTTTTGCTGTACCAAGAGCTTCACTCGCACCATCACGAATCGTTTCAACAAGATCAGCACCAACAAAATCAGCAGCAGTTTCAGCCAAACTGTCGCCGACCATATCGACAACATCTTTTTGCTGGACAGAGCATTTCTTCTTACCGTGCTTGATGAAACTAACTTCAGCCGAAAAATTCAGGAGCGTAGCTCCGTTTATTCGATAAGACAACACCGGAACATTTTCTTGCCGACCAGCTTCATCAGCGTCAATCGGACGACGAAAATATAGCGTCGTACCCTCAAGTCCCCAAGCAAAACCATAACGATCTGCGAGAGTCTGAAGGAGTTTAGCGTCTGACATATTGGCTTGTATTAAAGGGTAGTCGTCACTGAAATCTAGTTCACGAATACTTTCGATGTCGTATCCAAGCTCATGCTCTTTAGCGATCTTTTTAATAATATCTACGGGAGATCCCGTATGCTTGCGCTTCTTCGATTTCTTATTCATTTTGTGCGAGAGATCCTGAAAATCAACCCGCAAAGTAGGACGACCGTCGGAAGCAGCAGTGAACGAGTAGCTCTTGACTACGAAAGGGCCGCAGGGGACCGCTTCATTATTCCAGCCAAACAAAAAAGCTAAGCGATCCCCCTGCTGAAACACCTTGTTGTCAGAAAACATGAAGTCATAGTCCGCTATCGTAAAACTTCCATCCGACGCTTTCTTTTCTCGATAGGTAATGTTCAGATCCGTAATGCGACGAACCGACTCATCGGCCAACTCACGGTTGTTGACCCACACGAACAGCATCGGGGTCTTGACGTAGGCCATTAATTGAACTCCGCATACGACCTTGGGGGAACAATTATTTCCTCGCCAGACTCCAAATCAAGGGGCCAAAAAATCTGCGGATTTACGTCCGCAAGAACATACCACTTATTTGCATCGTTGTAGAAACGGTAAGCCAGAGATTCAAAAGTTTCTCCCGCCTGCACTAAATACCGCTTCGATCCTGCAGGGGGTTCAACAGTTGTCTTTCGCAGAGGATATACAGCATAAACACTGCCATCCATGTCCTCCACTTGCAGAAGTTTTTCCAGTCGGTACCGCGACCCATAAAAAATGGACATTAGGCACTCCCCGATGGTGGCTTATCTCTTTCTGCCGAACTGCGCCGCTCACTGAGCTTCGTGTAGTACGAAACAGTATGCGACATCCCCCGATGCACTACTTGAAAAGCCAACTCAGCTCGTATTCGAGTTGGTATGAGTTCTCGATTTCTCCGAATAACATCGAACGAAACCGAAGTGGCCACGACATACCAGGACTCCTCGCCGATAGCTAACAGCAGTAACGGAGGAGAAACAAATTGCCCGAGGCCTTCGACAAACGGATCGAGATCCTGCACGGCCATGGCCTCAAGCGAAGCTTTTTCTGCCAACAACCCAGTCGATGTATATTTTTCTGTGGCATCGAAAAACAATTGAAAATTGATATTGTGCGAAGTCACAGACTTAAACACAGCCGTAGGAAAAGCGGACCCAGGAGCATCTACCATCGAATACTCGGGCGAAATATCTTCCTTAATATTCGTCGGATTGTACTGAAAGACGAGATACGCTTCGGGATCGATCTCGCCGTCACGAATACGTCCGATCCAACCCTTCTGAACTGGACGGTCTGAAACACTCATTTGAATGCAATCCCTTGTTGATAATCCCAGAACTGCTGCATGCGATCACCTGTTTGCTTGGCAATGGCCATCGCATCTTCTTTCGTGGCATTACCCTGAATAATGACCTCGATCTTCCCAACCTTCGGTCCAGCTTCAGCCACCGGAGCCATCACCGACTGCTGAGCACCACCTGGACCACCCGATGTTTCCCATCCCTCTCGTTGCCGAGTAATCGGAAAATTCCGACTGTTGGCAGCTAATTCGGCAATACGTGCTCGTTGCGCTTCACGACGGCTCACATACTCACTGCCCAATACCCGATCTTCAACCGCTTTCTCCGAAACACCCATATCAACGGTTACGCCCTCGGTCGCCTTTTTCCAAGCATCGTTTACCTCCTCCTCGGACTTCAATCCAAAGAGCGACATGCCTTTGACAACCAAAAAATCAATCTGGGCAAAAAACCACTTCTTAAATCCTTCCCAGCCGTTGGTAAATCCCTGACGAATCCATTGAACCATGCCCTCGCCAATTTTCTTGAATGCGTCGAAACCATGCGTCTCAAACAGCACAACGAAATAATTGAACCAGTACGTAATGGTTTCCATCATGTTGGCGAAGGCGTTTCCAACCTTGGGGCCAACCCTCAGAGCTATTGCCAAAAGCACGAGGAAAATTATCCCCACGGCTGCGATTTTGAGCTGTGCAACAGTGGCGGCTGAACCCAGTGCCCAAATCATCTGAGTCAATTTCGCAACCGCCGAAGCTCCAGTAAGAAACTGATTAACTAATAATCCACCAACCAATAATGCCAAAACACCAAAAATAGCACCTACCGCTCGATACACACTCAGTGCGTTTGTGATGTCAGAGGTTCCAAATGCTTGTGGCAAAAGACCAAGCGCATCGAGCAACTTGCCCGTCACCCAAATCACACCATAAAAAATTCGAAATGCCAGCTTGAACACACCGCCAATGACTGTGAAGAAGCCCTCGAAAACTGCTACCAACCGTTCCTTTACCTGAATAATGAATCCGACAATACCCAACAGTTGGCGCTTTTCGAGCATGCGGTACAAATCGATACTGCCTTCACCGCCGTTGAACCACTCAACAACACCCTGAGCAATAAGCCACAGATCCTTAAGCCGCTGCACAAAAGCATCGATAACAGGACCAAAATACTTACGTATGTGTGACCAATTCTTTATCACCAGATATAAGAGCAAAAAGATGGCCACCACAGCACCGGCGGCGATCAAGACACGCAGTATGTTCGTCCGTAATGCAGCAAAGGCTTTGGTTAAAAATGCAATAGAACCACCGGCGGCATTCACCGCTGGAACAACCATCCCCTGGTACATCAAAAACGCTGCGAGACCAATCAAAACCGTCCCGAGCACTGTAGCAAGACCGCCGAGAAGAGTAATTGTCCAAGAAAGAGCCTTAGCCACCGCTGGATTCTTCTTCAAGTAAGACAGAAAACCATCCAAGAAAAACTTCAGGACAGCAATCACATCGTAGAATACCGGGAGCATCGCCTTTCCCATGATAATGAGAATGGTTTGTTCCGTTCCTTTTTTGAGTTCTTTCAGTCCTTCAGTTGTTCTTAGATACGCTTCCTCTGCTTGCTTGAGAACACCGTTTGAGTTATCGACGTCACCGGATAATCGGTTGACCATCTCACGGAACGACTCTCCCTGCTTCGTGAGTTGTTCAAGCATACTGAGAACAGTCGTTCCCTTAGAACCAAAAGCACCACTCATGACAGTGGCTTGCGCCCGGTCACTCTCTTTACCAAGTGACTGCATTTTTTCGAGCGTTTCGACAAGCACATCCTTGAGAGGACGAGTCTTTCCCGCAGCATCGAACATCGACACGCCAAACTTTTGGAACTGAATCATTCGTTTGGGCAAGTCTTTGGGATCCATCTGAAAGAACTGCTCTTCAGTTATCCCCTTTTTCTCCATGTACGCGCCGAGTTTGCGTTGATTGCTAATCATTTTTTCGGCAAACAACGCGATGGCCTGCGCAGACTCGGCGGCCTGCATGGACCCCATACGCATCGCACCACCGATAGCCAACATCTCGGAAGTCGTTGCCTTGAGTTTTTTCGGTGCATCACGAAGAGCATTGATAAAAGCAGGCATATGCTGCCAATTCAATGCCGTCACCCTCGTTGCCTGCGCAATATCATCGAGGGTTTTAGCAAACGGCTGGCCAAGGTGACGAAACTTACTTATCGCACCAATAGTAGTACGAATAGCCTCGTCCATACCGAGCATACCGCGAGAACCGGTGACCATCTGGATCACCATCGGGAGTAATTCCATAGATTCTGCTGTGTCCATGCCAGCAGAACGAAGGTCCGCAAAAGCATGAGCCGCACTTACCGGGGTTTCCTTCGTTTTCAACCCAAGATCGATCATAAAATCTTCAAGTTTTTGCAGCTCTTTTCCAGTAGCTCCGGTAGCAAATTGGATTCGTCCCATAGCCACTTCAAAATCAGAAGCTCCCTGAATAGCTGGCTGGACAAAGGACGTCGAAATCTTTTTGCCAATACTCAATAACCCAAAACCAACACCGGCCAATGCCGCCGATGCTTGAGTCATAGTCTTGGACACAGATTGAGCTTTTTCTTCAACCTCACCCAAACGAAGAGCAGTTCGACGAGCCGTCTTGTCGATATTATTCAACTGCATCTTCATAATGTTGGCACCGGTAACGACCCCCTTAGTACCAATACGGAAGTTGATCTGAGAAACCAACTGACTTCCACCGGTCCCCATAAATCCAAGTGCCATCGTTACCTCATCTACTTACTGGCTCGTCGATTATCCTCACTGACATAGTCGCAATAGATTCTGCGACGACTATTTGGAAGGCGAAGAATCTCGTTTTCCGTCCACCCGTAGGCTGTAGCTAAATGATGAACCTGTTCATACAGATTTTTCAAAACTAGCTCGCAGTTCTTCGCCCCCCATCGAAAAAAGAGGTCAAATCCACATCTGCTGAAAAATCACGCCCACATCTACATCGTACCTCTTTCCATTGACGCACGCCAGGAAACGCAGACTGTAAATGTTGCATGAGATACCGACGATCAGTAGACCGCATGCGCTTCATCATCTCTTGATCAAAACTCGTTAGATCACCCAACTGCTTCAGACACGATGCAAACAAAGAGTCAAAAATCTGGGCTGGATTTTTGAGTTCTGCCATCAATTCTTGCTCTTTCCCGGTCGGAAATCGAACTACTCCCTTCTTGTGAACTTTCCCATCCCGAACAAAACCGCGAGGAAGCTCGAACTCAACTTCCAACGGTTTATCTTCCGGCCATTCGACAACCGGCAATTCACTAAGAAAGATGTCTTCTTCCCACGGCTCGTTGCATCGAGGGCACTGGCCTGCCAGCATGGCTTTATCATCACCGCTAAGAATGTAAATTCTCGTGAGCAGGAATTCGCGGTCAACAATCGTAAGCTTGCGAGCAAACGAACGGTCAAACAGCTTTTCCGGATTTTCTTTGCGGTTAAGATAGCCTTCGATTTTTTGGACACATCGACAGAGCAACAATGTCATGGCTTTAGCACCATTGTTGCCCGCTTTCTTGCTCGCGATGTTGTGGTCATCAATACCCGTCATCTCGTCGAGAACAACTTTACGATACCGAACACCGTCGACTTCCAGACCAACCGGAAGTCGAACGGTATCGGACATATCATTGATGGGGATTGATTCTACGACATCATATTTCTCTGACATGGCATTTCTCCTAGTATGTCTACTGCTATGGAATATCCGCCTATACCAACTGACGGATCCTACGTGGTTTCGAGCTTGATCCCCTCATTTGCGAGGACCAACGTCTGAATGAGCACTGCATTGGCGTTGGCATCCAAGTCCTCAGTCGAAAACTCCTTCGGCCATGCTCTTTTCACAGTCCACTTCTTGACCCGAGCACCGCTTTTGTCCTTGAGGTGGATGACGACCGTCTTGCGGAAAGTCTCGTTGTCGCCCTGCTTACCTTCAGAATTGTCGACATCATAAATTTGATTCCGCCAATTGAGGAAATCATCATCGACTGAAATTCCTCGACCCAACGTGATGTCACCGAAAGTAGTCTGACCTGGAAGATGATGAGGAGTCTCGTTCTCACCACCCTCTCGGTAAGTGATGTCCTCGGTTGTTTCCGTCAGCCCGCTCACGGTGGCGAAGCCAGCTCGCGAGAAGCCCTCGATCTCAACCTCGAATTTAAAATTTCGATACGGATCTGGCATCTTTCTCTCCTTCAGTTTCTACGAGGTTGACTTAAACCTCGGTGATGTCGACGCCGCTTGTGTACTGGCTGAAATCAAAGATAATGAATTCGCCCGGCTTCTGTGCGGCCATACCGATTTTGCCCTTCACCTTTCCGTCGTCGTAATCCGCCTGGTCCATGACACCATCCGTGATGCCGACCTTAACGAAAAACGCACTCGCTGCATCCGTCGTAGGGAACGCACCGTCCGTAAGTCTGTCCGACAGATAGGTCACGATCCGATCTTTGAGCTTGCCCCAGAGGCGGAAGTCGTTGTTCCGGAATACGCCCCAACGAGTGCTGTCGACGATACTCTTCTCGGTGTGTTGGAAGAAACGCCTGGTGTTGATGTACCTGAATTTCTGGGCCGTCGAAGCATCGAGTGTCCGACCACCCCAGATGACCACCGGAGACGTGTTGGTGAATTTACGAAGCACGTTGATGTGAGCGTCGTTCATCAGGCCATGCTCGTAATCGGTGTACTCGGTACCGACATCGAGCGCTGTTCTGAGACGACCATAATCACCCTCACCACTCGGAGTTTCCCACGGACCAGAATCCGTCAGAGTGTCGACACGAGACCAGACACCCATGATGCCGCCGAGCCCGGAAATCGTCCGCTTGGGATTCGACCCCGCTCCCAGCGGATCGTAAACCTTCATGCCACCCGCGTAGAGCATGCCGTAACTGCTGTCGATACCCAAAGTATTGTTGCGATACGCGACCGCAGACGCCCCTGAGAGGCCCGCTGTGACGTACCCAATGTAGTCGAACCAAATTCGACTTGCAGCGTACTGACAGCCCGCGTGGAACACTACAGCATTGTTGTTTCCGATCGTGCAGAGGGGCATGAACTCGTTAATGGTGTCGAAGGCATAAAATCCGGTCTGGCCCGTCTGATCTCCAACCCAGTCGGCATCGGACATACCAGCAGTTTCATCTGTGCCGCCAGTCAAAGCTGTGGCCGCAGCATCCGAGGCCGGAAGATCTGCACCAAGACCGGCTACTGCATCCATGTCGGTCGCGTACACGTAGGCAGAGCCAAAGTTCTCGTCGTTCATCTTGGTTTCGACGTAATTGTCGACAGTGTCGAGCATCGACATCTGAGTCCAGGTCTCGACCAAGACATCGCTCTCGTAAACTTCGACATCGAATTCCTGCGTCTGAAGCTGAGCAGCGGCCACTACGTAGCCGTTGGTAAAAGACCCACTGATGTCGGCAAAGAACGTCACCGACCCACCAGACACCACCGTACGCACGGCGGTGACTTCCTTGTACTCGGTGTTCGTTCCGTCCCAAACTTTAATGACCGACCCCACATTGATTCCCGCCAACGTCACAACCTGAACACTGGTGTCCGAAGCCGTGATGTCGGCAGCCAGGTCACTACCAGCACCAGCCGACGCATGACGTGGGTTCTGCGTGATCTTGGTCTTGAGGTCATTGCCAGCGGTGCCCGGAGATTTATATCCCCGGTACCCGGCCTCGAACTTCAGGGTACTGTAAGTCGCCCCGGCATCCGTGCCGACGATAACCTCAACCGAAAGGCCGAGCTTCGTCAAAGCGACCCCGCTCTGGAAATCCAACTCAGAAGTCGATCCAGTTGTCGGCGAAGCGATGGTAAACACACCGCCGGAAACCGTAACTTCGGCGGTCGTATCGTTCTCGACAACTGTTTCCACCTCGGCGGCAGTGACCGCCGAAATGTCGGCGACATCGCCGGTACCCGCTACCGGAGCACCCCACGTCAACGCAGAAGTCCCAGCAGTGATCGCCACAGAGCTTCCCGTTCCCTCTTGGTCGGAAACGACCTTGACTTGACCACCGTCATCGACGGCAAATCCACCGGCCAACTGTGCATTGATCTGATTGATCACGTGCTGAGCCGTAGTCGTGGCTCCCGAGAACGTAATGGTCTGCGCCGTCCCACCATTGAGAGTGATCTGAAAATTCAGACCATCCTGATCCGCCACCGGATAAGTAGTGGTATCCACGACATATCCCGCCGCCGCGTCGAAAGTCACGGTTGCCGGACCAACGTTGTCAACATCGAGACTGAAGGAATCGCCCGGCGAGAGATTATACGTCTCGGCTCCACCTTCCTTCGAAGCACCTGTGGCGGCTACGCCATCAGTGATAGCCGTACGATTGGCGACTCCTCCGGTATACGAGGTCTTGTCCGTGACATCGCTATAGTTCACCTGTCGACAGGTGATAAGCTCGAAACCTCCCTCGTCAAAAAAGGCCTTGGCCTCGTACGCAGCATCACCTCTTGACGCCGCTTCGTACGACCCGAAAACTTTCGTCCAGGCGTCGAATGAACGATGCCTCAACGGAATTCCGGGAGGTCCCTTTTTGGTTACAGCAATCATTCCTCCGATCCCGAGAGCCGCTGCTTGAATCGGACCCTCTGCCGAAGTCGACTCCTGTGCATACACGTCTGGAAATGTGTAGACTGGCATGTGTCATACTCCTTGCGTCAAAAGCGCTTTGAGTCTCCTCCGACAAAGAACTTTGCCTTTCTTCGGGTATGACTGTCTCATCGGGAGGAGTACGTTACTTATTCTCACGGTATTACCTCGATGTCGGTATCGGTGATGCGGAACTCGACATCCTTCACATTTTTAGAATCGTCTATCTGGATAACCCCGCCCGCACCCAAATAGAAGTGTCTCGACTGTACCTCAAAGTCCAACTCGGTAGCAACTTTGGTGTCAGTCGTTGTATCAACTGCAGTGCGCGCCAGATACGCTAAAATAGAGACTGTCAGCGTCTTGTGATAAATGATTTCATCGATTGAACGCTCTTCTGCGGCAGTAATTCCGCCATCCCAAAACATCCACAAATCGATAGCCGTCCCGTCAATATTTTGGACAGTCAAATATCCACGTGGATCCGTCAAATACAACAGCGCTTCAGCAACCAAATCACGTGATTCAGAGGCGCGAGCTTTGTGCCAAGTGTCAATCGAATACATAACCCGATGCGGTAGTGGCTTTTTCCGCATCGTTCGAACAGGAGGTACCACGAGGTCGTTGTATGAAATCTCCTCGCTATCATCCACATCATCAGATTCGACAATGGCAAAATAATCTGGAACTGTTGACAATAATTTCAGCGCAATCGACGGGTAGACTCGCTCTGGATATTCCTCCGGATCAGGATCCTCCATGAAAACAGTGACCGGAGTCACTACGGAGGGACTGCCCGTATCAATCGAAATCCCAGAGTACTTTGTGATCAATGCAGCATCAATAGCTTTGATTGTCGTAGCCAAAGACGTCATTGGAGTGCTCCCGCAAGAGAGAAATTACGGAATGCAGCGTAGTTCCACATCTCATTTTTGACTGGCCGCCAAATCGGTCTAGCAGGAATTTTCGGTGCGCCTGTTTCCAAAATCTCAGCAACATCCTGCAACATTTTCTTGTTGGTTGGATGTCGACCATATGGATGCACCGATAAAAACACTTCATAATTAGGACCAGTTTCCACATCTACAGCAATGTGCTTGAGATAAAAACCAGTCTCGATGTACTTGTAGAAATGTCCTTTGCGACGTCGAGTTCGTGCAGCCAACGGTGCCCAAGGAATATCTTGGGCAAGAATATGCTTGCGCAAGCGCTCGCGAATCTCATAACCAAACTCCTTCGCAAATGTTACAAACTGCGGAAGAAATTTTCCGTCAGACATGTCATCAACCCAATCGTTGAGTTGGTCCCAGTAAATATCGAACTCTACGTTCTTATCCGACATGGCTAATCACGCTGCCCTTCTATGGTTGTGGCCAAAACCACTACCAGTGAAAAGTATTGTCCCACTTGGCCAGACGGATGAACTTTCTCTATCCTGTACCTCCTAGACCACCAAGTGATTTCGGCATCCACATCTAGCCACTCGCCTTCCGAAGCACTTGGAAATTTCCTGTCCATCTCCAATTTGGAAAACAGGAATGCCACGTCATATCGTTCATCGTTACCGATGACCGAAATTTGTTCTTGTGTTGGATTAAGAATCGCTCGGCCCGTCAAAGACACACCGGTACCAAACGTTTTTGTTCGTTGTTTGTAAATGTCAGTAGAACCAGTGACGTACGGGTAATAAACGATGGCTGTTGTCTTGTGAGCAGCAATCACCTCATCAACCATGTTCAGGATTTGCGTCTCAGTATACATCTACGTGACCGTCACCGTCAGAAGGTTGCTGTTGGTTTTCAGCAGATTGCCGTTGACCGTTTTTACTCGATAGTAGTACGTGCCAGCCGCCAGTCCCTCATCAGTAAAAGTGACGTCGTGATTGTCCGCAAAGTATGCGATCCGCTCCTCATTTGTCATGGATGAATCAGTGTCCCGCCAAACTTCGTACGCACCGAAAGTTTCGTCGTACCAAGTAGACCAGGTCAAAGCCACGTCAGAACCTGTTACAACAGCAGAAACAGTCACCGCAGACGGACCTTCGTCCAAGTCGTACTTACGCCATCCACCGGTCGATAATGAAATCCGTTTGAGGTAGCCAGTCTGGATCTCGGCAGCATTCGAACTTCCACCGACATGTGCGATCTCGGAGTCATACTCGTCCTGCAGACGATTCGCGAGCTTGATCCACGTATCGGCGGCCTCATCCGCCGACGCTGCATCGCCCTCTACTTCGAGATCAGGAACTTTGATCGAGTGGAAAGTTGCATCACCGGCATCGGTTTCGTCACCGTCAGTATCCACATGTCCGGCTGCCCGGATATAGCACATCTCGATAGCAGCAAGTTTGACGAGAAGAAAGACTCGATGTGCAGGAACATCTTCTGCTGAAGTATATGTGGCGTCGAAATCATGACTGAGCTTGCTGAGCCCAAACTCAATGGCGTCGATATAAAAATCGTCTGCGTACTTTACGTACTCGCCATAGTCCGCAACTCGTCGGCGAACCTTGCTAATGACTTCTGTTTGTGTCGCCACGCGTCACTCATTCCACCAAGCCACAAGACCGCAAATAAGCAATCTGAGGCTCAGTGGCCGTTACTGATTTCCCCTTGATCAAGTGAAACCATTGACCACAAAATTTCGAGGCCGTCTTCAGAGCCACCGTAGTCCTCAAAGACTGAGCCACATCAGAAGGATGCGCTTTCTTCAATTTCGCCACCTTTTCAGGTGGTGGTGGTTCAACGTCCTCGGGTTTTACCTTCTGAACACGTTTGGGTACGATCTTCGTCTCAACAGCCTTTTCTTCCGGGGCTGCGACCTTTTCGTCAGCCTCATTTTTCTCGACCGGAATCCGTTTTCTTGTTTTCGGCATTGAGTACTCCTCTTAAAAGTGGGATTGGTCCCCCGATAACACGGCAACCGCTAATGCACCGGGAGACCGTTCCCAACGCAATGCACGTACCTACACGGTCTCCAGGCGGACAATGAAATCGTCTTCGAGGATTCCCGCGCCCATGATCGAGTACCATGCCAGACCGTGCTTTCGGCCATAGTCCATGACCCCACCGTCTCGCATCTCGACCGGAAGGGCGAGAGCCTTGCCAACGGCACTGTCGGCGAACATGAGTGACTCGTACACATTGGCAGCTACCGCGCCTCCCGTGGCCGCGCCGACGAGGGCAGCGAGATAACCGGGATCGACACTCGCTGCCGCACCGTTCCGGCTGTGCGTGGTGCCGACGAAGATCACGTCTTCCCAGCGCCCCAGCTCGCCATTGAACAGCGCTCGTGTGTTCGCGTAATTTTGAGCAGCAACCCAATCGGGGTCACGCTTGAGATACGCGGCCTGGTGCGGATGCACGAAGCACACGTAGAAGTCACCCATGAACTTGGGCGCATTGTTGGTTTGCAGGATTTCGACAGCCTGTCGAATGATCTCGACGTCGAAATAATCGGTCGCACCGTCCATGGCAGCACGACTGGCTTTGTTGCCACCGTACACCACGTTCGTGGCGGCCCCGAGGGCATCCCGAAGCATCAGGTCATTGACTACCGCGTAGTCACGACCGAGCAAGACAGCGGCCTCGGCCAAAACATCGTCATACGACGTCTGGACCAGCTTCTCGGATACGCCAACGGCATTCCCCCATTCAGTGACGGAAATCGCCCGCTGCGTCGCCGTCATGTTTCCCTCGACCATGGCCACCGACTCGGTGAGTTCCCCACCACGATTCAGGTTGTTGTACCTGTTCATCGTGATTGTTTGGCCGGGTTGCACGGTGAGTTCGGTCTTTTTGACTGCGAACTCCTCGAACTTCATGACCCCGAGAGCTTCGTGCTCGATGTCCATCGAGTAGACATCGAGAATCGCCTGCGGCAGGGCAACGAAGTCACCCGCCGTATGCACGCCAGAATATGCTGCCATTGGTTTTCCTCCTCAAAAGGTGATTTGGGCGGTTTTTAAGTTGTCCACCCTGCTTTTGTTTTCGCGTCCTCTAACAATTCCTGACGACGCCGTTCGTATTCATCACCTTTGAGCCGTGCCACTGCCTGCCGATTTTGGGGTGTTATTACCGGAGTAGGACCTCTACCCTGAGAACCGTCTGTCGACATAGGTTGGGGAAGGTCGTTGGCTAACTCCTTGCGTATCTGCTCACGCAAAGATTCTTCGATCGCTTTTTCCCGTTTCTTCGCAGCTTCTATTGAAGCATCGATTTCAGACTCAGAAGATCCCGAAACAAGCTCAACTAGCGAAACTTGGGCCTCGCGTAGTTTCTCTGCTTTGTATGCTTTGAGTTCCTGTTCACGGATCTTCATTGTCGCTGACTCAACGGAAGCTTCGAAGGCTTTCTGAAGTTTCTCGTTCTGTTCCCGCAGTTGGCTCAGCTCTTCGTTGACTGATTTGAATTCGGACGAACGTCCTTCACGAAGAGCATCTCGATCTGCCTCGATCTCTTTTCGCATAGCCTCTAGTTCAGCCAATTTTGTTTGGTACTCCTCGTTCGCTTTCTTCAAGGACTCCAATTTTGAGAAGACTTTTTTCTTCTCGTCGGCTCTGGCTTTTTCGATCAAGTCAGTGATCTGCTCTTCAGCAAAAACTTTTTGTGTCTTTGGTGGATCTGCCGATTGTGACTGCGGGTCTTTATTCTGTGTCTGCGTCGAAGTGTCCGAATCACTACTCGGTTGACTCTTCGCCTGCGAATCTTGAATATTTTTCGTGTCGTCTCCCATATTATCCTCCAATATCTTTTCGCGATGTCTTTGTTATATCTTTGTGCTGTTACGCGAGACGTGGATCTCGCACCGGTTTCGTCAGTCCGGATTTGTCATTGGGATTTCCCGTGTTGCCTCCGTTGGCAACTTTCCCTGTTTTTCGTTGCCCCTTGGAATACGGGAATGTTTTTGACGATCCCCGATCCATGTCGGTTTGGCCCTGATTGCCGCCGCCGACTCGTCCTGCGCTGTTAGCCATTTTTGACCTCCTTGTAAAAGTACTCTCTTTGAGTATCTGAGGACAGCCCTCTTACGTCAAGTTTAAGCTGACCTCTTTGAATCTTTATTTAATGATTAGCACTCTCTTGGTTGGAATTCAACAATCCTAGTGCTTCTTCTATGGAAAATATGGTGGCTTCTATTGAAGATCTTTTGCGCAAGAAGAACAAAAAATCGCTCGAAGTTTTTCTGTTGTGGCCCGTGGACTTTAAGTGCTGGAGCTTTAGATAGCACAATCTAAGCTCAATATATGCCGATTGAAGACATTCGGATAAGGAACCTATTTCGCGAGGTTCATTAAAATTGAAGGACGGAAATTCCAGTTCACTTCGTGTTTTTTTCATCTGATTAATGGCTCCGCGTAGCACTTACACCATGGATGTGGATACGAAGGCCAATCTGAAAGCTGGTGCAAACCTTCCAAAAGAATTCCGGCACCACCATCCGGTGTTTGCGCTAAATACCGGGCAATGTCTGGATCTTCGTTGGCGGCCAACACTTCGCAGATTTCGTTTCCTCCGTACCACGGATGAGCAGGACTCAGTCTCCAGTAAGCCAAGCCAATTCCAGAAGCTTTCATTATTTCCGTCTCTACAGCGTTTGTAATCCGAGCCTGCTCCGCCACAAAAAGACCCATCGTCTTTTTCGTTGCGCTGCCACCAGCTATCGGTGTTCGCCCAAAACGATAATGAGTCAGTGTCGCTCGCACGCCTGACGTAATTTTTTCTTTTGCTGGTTCCCGATAAGTACCGTTGATTATCTTTGTAAGCGTACCCTGATGTTCAACCTGAATACGTTGCAGTCGTTTCAAATACGTCACGCCAGATCCTACCGGAAAATCACTGTCGATAGCCAAAAGTGCATTTTCAACAATGGCTTTCAACTCCGCCTGCACCGGAGTTGTCACTCCTCGGGAACGGAGAAATGCCACTTGAGCTTTTGCTGCCCGTTGCACGGCTGCCCGCAAGCGCCGACGAAAATCGGTGTCCATATGAGCCAAAATAGGTCCCAACTCCCGCTGCACTTTGTTGGTCAGCACTTTTCTAGACGACGCCAGCAGTCCAGTTTTGTCCTGGAGATACCTTTCTTCTTGGGAAATTATCGGTTTGAGTGCAAAGAAAAACTCGGAAAGATATTTGCGGAGATACCTCGCATTCGAAAACCAGAGTGCCAAAAACGCCATACGCGCAGCACTCAGTTCTTCATCTCCTTGGTCTTGTATTGAGGGGTCTGCCGTTTCCCAAGCAGCGGGGTTTCGTTGGTTGATCGCCGCCATGGTTATTCGTCACGCAAATCGTCTTCCATCAGATCGTTGTCGATCTTCTCTCCGCGCGTCTCGTTCGCGCCACCTCGATTGAGCTGAAATTTACCGTTGTCCTCTACCGTGCGTGCCGAGGGCTGGAACATGGACTCCATCTCTTCCTGTGCCTCCTTGTCAGCAGCCTTCAGCATGTCTTTTATTTCAGCCTGGGAGTACCCCATCTTTTCTAACTCATGTCGGCGAGCCGTCAACCTCAAGGCCAAACGCTCCTTCGACATTTCCAGCTCCCGTCGCTCATCCTGTGGCAACGGATCAGGAAACACAATTTCATTCCGATATTTGTTGCCCTGTAGCCCCTTGAGCTGTTTACGAAAAGTCGAATTTCCGATCTCAGTAATTTGCATAATAATGCGATTTATCAGCCGCAACCCAAGACCGTACGTCAAGACTTTGAGATCACGTTTGTCGAGCAACGGCAGATACTGAAGCTGGAGCGCTACCCCGGAAGGGGGCACTGAGCCCTCGAATTTTCCCAGGGATTGTTCAGTAGTTCCTGACAACTCAAGAATCGCCGACCGAATCGAAGAATAGTGTTTCTGGGCGGCAACAAGATCACCATCCAACTGCAAATTCTCAGCCTTGGCATTTTCTGGCAGAGCCCAAATACGATTGGCCCCTTTTTCCAAATCCTTGAGTTTGGCCCCGTACAATACGGTCGTAGGAGACCCGTGATAATTGATGATGTCCGAAATATCAGTGGCTTTTTCGTTCAGCTCTTTGTTCAAGTCGATGATGTCAGCCAGGTCTGAAATTCCGTAATACTCACCAGACAACGGATAATTCGGGATATGCACCACAGGAATATCACCCAGCGGATTTTCCCTCTCCTCGACCAAAACCTTGTTCTCGAAATACCGCACCATCGACGGCGCAATTTTCTGCTTGGTTCGGCGATCGTACCTAGCAGAGATCCATTCTTCGGCCATCATGACCATTTCAACAGGAGCCATGAGCTTGGGATTTCTCCGGGCATACGGGCCGACCATGGCCGACAGGTCCGACTCTCGGTATGTCGGATTCACGATGAGAATTCGCTTGAGCTTTTTCTTGTCCACTCCGTGTGGGCCACCAAATTCTGGAAAGCATAGATGCGAAGGAATGAGGTCGACTTTGGCGTACGGCTCTTCGAGCGGATCGGTTGTGTCCCAAGCCACGCGGGCAAAAACATCACCTGTCACCGCTCCACCCTGAGCGGCCTCTATCATCCAGAGACTCTTATTGTTCTTCCTCCACGTTTCTTCGAGCATAACACGAACAAAATCTCGATCTTCTTTGTCATCATGTTCTGTCGTAGGATCGTCAGGAATGACCACCTTGAAACCTTTTTTGAACGTGAAACCGTTGTGAAGATCGATAACTCTTCGGCAGTAATTAAACGTAAGAACCGGGTCACTATCGCTCCGAGAATACGACCAATGCCGTCCCAAATAGTATAGCCAATACCTCCGATATGCCATTAGTCGTCGGCTGTGCGTCCTGTTGATGTCGTCCTCGAAGAACAACTCGAAGGTACTCGAAATGGCATGAGAAGCAGTCGGAGTTGGGTTCGTATAAGTGCCCACGATAACCTCCTAATGAGTGAACTCTCTGTGCTCATCCTCTAGTTTTACAACGAATCGCCTGTATTTCCTAACAACGGGATCAGTCCCACACACCGCGCTTTCCCGGTCGTTTTGGCCGCCGAGGTTCGAACACTCCCCGGTACCAAGCGCGGGCATTTTTCATTGCATCTGACGCCGCCCATCGGGCAGCCCGACCGATGAATGGATTCGGTCCTTCTTCCACTTCCACCGTCCCCCTAGAATTAACCAACCAGGCCAACATCATAAGTGAATCACCATAGTCGTCGCGAGCATCCGAAGAATGTTTCGGCTTGTGGACCAACATCTGTTGGCCACGCCATTCCTTTTCTAGATCTTCCATCTGATTAATAAAACGCTGCCACTTCTGCATCCGCGTGACACGATGGCCAGCGGGAAAAGTCAGTCGACGAGTCATCAATTCCTGATGCAGAATCTTGTAACCGAGATCCTTGGTGGAAGAATTGAAAATAAACGGAATCACCGACACGCCATAGCCTTCGAGGTCTGCTGCCAGTCGCGAGTAGATCGGATCGCCCTTACCAGTGGCATCGATGATGGCCTGCGACAACTTGTAATTTTTGAGAAACGCCATTATCTGTGGGTGCTGAGCTTCGTGGTCATCACCATACAACTCCAACCAGTTGAGTATGTGTATGTAAAAACGCTCTGAATCTGCATAATCGACGGGCATCTCCCAGAAAATTTTACCGACCGTAATTACCGTCGAGTTCGTTCTCCCCACGTCAATAGCAGCCACGATCCCATCATTATGCGCGTCGTACGTCACAACATTCGGCGCACGCGAAAAGGTGATCGTCTTTTTCCGACGACCCCTACCCTGCACAGTTGTAAGGTGACTAGCATTGTCGCGAATACCGCAGTCATGAAGAACATCTGGATTGATAAACATCCCACGATCGAGCAGCCAATGCAGACGATATTTCATCCGAAATTCATCTGAATCCTCACCAAGTCGGGCTTTCTCTTTGACGATGTATTTACGGTATCGAGGGTTGTACTTCTGGCCGACAGTGTAATCGAATTCAAAATGACACCGCTTTTTGGATCGCAAATTTCCGGCAGCAAGATCTGCTCGCTTGTTCCGTCGACACGCCATGTAGAACTCAGAACGCTTTCGATTCGGGGTCCCAATCTTCACCAGAGAACCGCCGACGGCAGCACCCATGGGATGGATGGATTCTAAGATCTTGTCTGTCGGAATATCCTGGCACTCCTCAAGCAAAAGCAGGTGATATGTCTTACCTTCTATCTTAGACTGAGGCGAAGCAGTACCAGCATCGACAAACGATCCGTTTGGCAGCACCATGTTCTCGCGTTCGTTGTTGAGGTTGATGTCGATGTCCGGATCCATCAACGCTGCACGAGCAGAGTGCGAATAGAGCCGGGACTTCATCCGGGACCACAGGATACCCGTCTGTTCGTAGTTCGGCGCATAAATGCCCACCCAAAGACCCTCACTGAACTTTGCAATTCGAGAATCCCACCGGATGTTCTGGGCAAACACGGGAAAAAGAACCATGCACCCGACCACGACACAGGCAATAGATTCCGTGTTGTGGGTAACCGTGTAGTCTCCCAGGAGAAAACGCTTATTTCCGTCCAGCACAAATCCGTAATACTTTCCCACACCTTTCGGGCAAATCTTAAAACCGTAATGTAATGGATTTTCCTGAAGCTGCTTCTTTTTCCGTTTTTTGCGCGCCACCCGCAACGGAAGTTCTGACATTTGCCCATACAAACCAAGACGAATGTACTCGACATCATCAACATACTTCGATTTTCGTGAAACACGAAAGCCGAGCGACTGAGCTAAACGACGAATATCCTCAATCAAACACGTCTTTTTCATCGTCAGCTCGCAGCAATTATTTCCATGAACGTGACCGTCGGTATCGATTATGCCAGCCAATAATCGCCGACGCACAACAGCAGAATTGGCCATGTACAAATGAGGAATGTGTTTTCTATTTTTCCCCAGAAGATCAAAATCCCGCAAAAAGTTGCGAACTGGATTTCGATTGGCACCGCCGAAAGCTGTTCCTGAAACAATGGCGTACGAAGAACATTGACCTCGCTCGGAATACTCCGAGAGAACCATTCCCAAAGAAGCCGCCAGCTCTCGTAAATATTCCACAATTTCTTGGTCACTATCTGCAATAGTGACTGCTGTGTCATAGCTTCTCCCGTCGCCCAACCAGCAGCCAAACCAGTAAGGGTCCATCGGAACATCCCGATGGACGTATTCCACTGGAACCTTGTATCCCAGATAACTGCTTTCGATATTCTTGAGCTTCAGAAATTTGCGTAAAGGCAAATCCACTCGGGTGCCATCGTATCGTTTTTCGACCGAAAGGATGTGTTCCGCATTCACCGTATATTCATCGTGCGTATCTGGACAATTCGGAACAATGGCGTACATCGGACTTTCGCCAAAAGCCAACTGAAGAACCTGTCGTGGAGTTGAATCATCACCCATCAGAAGGTCACCAACACGAACGTCTTCGACCAACTTCCGCGTACCGTCAAACATCAAGACCTCAGTACCTGGTGCCAGGCACTTACCCGACTGCCTAGCAAACAATGCGGTGATTTCGTCCGAGTCTTCAGACAGCAGAGAATACGCCACACGCCAGGCAAATTCTATTTGGTATGGATGCAGCTCCACTCCCGTCATTTCCTGTACGTAGGCAATGACGAGGTCACAGAGTTTCGCTATTTCCTCATCTGTCAGGTCCTTATTTGGTACATCCTTAAATGAGCCCTTAACTGAATCCTCGTAGTTCTTGAGCGTATCTTTCTTCTGTTTCTCAGCTATTTTCATGATACCCACATTTCACAGAGCAACGACCACTGGCCTCTCAACTTTGGTATCACGATAGCGTAAAAGGCATTGCTTTTCCAGTTAGGTGCTTTGAAGAAAAAATTCCCCCAAGCATCAGGGGGGAGACACTTGGGGGAGGAGAAGGGGAGACCATCATCGCAATGGTGACCGACCGAACCCCTGTAGAATACCTGTTGGATATTGCCGAGTCAAATTAGACCCAGACCTAAAAAAGACGCGCAAGAAACGAAACTATCTTTATCGCAGCGAAGACCATAAGCAGCACTACCCCTACAGACACACCGACCAGCACGAGCAGGTACAACGCCTCCAAACTACGCCCTATTGGGGAGCACCTCCTCGACCAAATCGACCGACAAGCGAACACCCTTCTTCTTTTCGTTGATCGCGTCGGCAATGATTCTGTCGAGGTGCGGTATCTGAGCCCGAATCAGGTCTTCGGGGTTTTCGACTACGCCGTCCGGCATCATGTCGGGTGTGACGTCATAGACATACGTAAAATTGATCCGAAACTTCATCCCTTTTCTCCTTTTGTTGAGTGTCAACCCACAATAGAAGTATAACACATGGGATGGTTTTGTCAATCAGAATCTGACCGTGCAGCCTTTGAAAACACCACCACAACACACCGTGGCGTGGGTTCGCACTTTGTCCCGGACACCAGTGACTTCAAAGGCAACATCATCATCTTTACTACACCCAAACAATGACGGTGCCAACCAGTGCGTGTTTTTAATGGTGACCTCGGTAAACCCTAAAGCATGCATGGCATCGAATGCACTATCCTCCGATACAAAAAGTCCGCAACCGGTCAACAGCACGAGCACAACAATCAAAAATTTCATTCTTCTTTTCCTTTTCCCAAATACTTCTTGTACAACCCACCAAAAATTGCAGGCGATTCCCAGTACAAAAACTTGAGAACATCACGAGCACATCTCCGAATAATCGGATGAGCCGCACTGGAGCATCGAAGTTCGAGAATATGCAGCCATTCGCGGATGTTCGCCTTGATCGCAATCTGTGTCTGTAACCCAATCGGAAGAACCGACCGAGCTTCTTCGGGAGGAATGCCCATCACCCGCAACTGCTTGTAAAACTGCTCCGCATGCTCCATCGCTAACGTCCACAACGAAGAAGCACCTTGGTCAGCGGCGATCGAGGGCTGTTCTATCACAGTGATCTCGCCGCCGAATCGCTTACCAGTATGATCACAATACCGAGTACTCGTTTGAGCAAACGAAGCCAGACGGTGCCTGACAATCTCGTGCGACATCCCACGATCACACGAAAAAATGACTGCCGCATCACAGAATTCGAGCATTGCGTGATGCCCTCGATTCACCAGGTGCGTCACGAGCTTGACGTCACTACCCTTCTTTATTCGATCCTGACTCCGATAACAGATGCGAGCATAATGCTCGATGACCGTATCGATAGTTGAGAAACCCGTGGGGAGAATCAATCGTACTTCTTCTACTTGTGCATGGGCTATTTTCATGGGGTGCCTCCTTCTAGGAGACTACTGAAAGGCGAGCAGAAGCTCAAATATGAGGCTAGTCGTGGCTCCACCATTTCTTGACTTTGGCTACGACCCACGTAGCCGCACCAAAAAATACCATGAGTGCTGCGACAGCGTTCGGTTCCTTCGAACCGATGACACCGATGATTCCAAAAACAAACAGCAGCCCACCCAGCGCCGAGGCAAGTTTTATGCCCTTGCTTGTTTTTTGTACGGTTACGATTTGCTCTTTCATGATCCCCTCCGTGAAAGTTGCGACGCCCAACCCCAATCGAGCGCCAATTGTTCGTTCGGCCTTCACAGAGAAAGGTAACACACAGCATGGTTTTGTCAATGTTTAATCGGAAGTTGTTTCTTTTTTGGCCTGCTTCGGACACCATCCAGGACGACGACTGGCCACTGTTTCTTTCAGGCCGATTGGATCAAATCTCCCACCTTCAGCGGTACACCAACCATATCCGTCTTTCGCTCGCTCAACCAAGCTTTCGCATCCAACACATCCACCACTCTCAATTTCTTTTTTCGGTTCTTCGGTGGCTAGCGGAAACAATTTCATCGCCGATCCACCCTGACCACCCTGAAGAGCAGAAAAGAGCAACATGTCCTTGACGCCGAAGTCACCCTTCTGAAGCATCAGCAGCGGAAGCATTTGCTGCACGTTGTTTCCACCCATGCCCATCATGGTCATCGCCGCCATAGACTCGATGTCCATGCCCTCGCCCTCAGAGGCCATCATAGCCATCAGGAGCGGATTCATTTCGCCCCCACCGAAGATGTTCTGGACACACATTACCGCCGCCTGACCGAACGCCAGGTTCTTCGGAGGGCTAATCCATGCACACGTGCCCGTCGGAAACATCACGCGGATGCGTTTGCTGTCGCCCGACACTGCGGCGACAAAGCCACATCGAGTTTTCGACATACTCACGATGTCGCCAACAGACACCTTGTCGAGCGGCGTTCGTATAGCATATGCCGGTACCGGCGATGAAAAGAAATCGATCGGATTGATCGTCGCAGTTCCAGTCTCGTCGTTGAAGGTGAAAATTCCTTCGGGAGATTTGATCCCCAACTTCTGGAGCTGGAAATCAAACACCACTTGATCCACCTGGCGAAAGAAGGAGTCCAGAAACGTAGTGGACATATCCTTCTTGGTTATTGTTACCCTCGGTCTTTTCGGTTCGTTCATCAGTCTTCTCCTTCGCTGCTCCCGCAACAAAAAATTGTAGTTGGGAACCCCCATCTTGCCCGCACGCTCCAAGTAGAAGAGGGCATTTTCCAAATGCTGATCAGACAAACTACTGTACTCAACCCTCTGACCAGTACCTGTCTTCCACTTCTTATCCTGGAGACTTTCACTTATTATTTCTAAAGATAGTACTCGCGAGTCTATCTTCGAAATATCTTCTTCATAATCCTCACAGTTCACAGCATCCGACTCCACAACCGGATGCTTTACCCACAACACTTTAGATCGCAGACTACAGCAAAGATCGTCCTTATCTTTCCCAATACTGTGTTTGCAATGAGCACACGAAATAGTAGTCCACATGGCTAACCATTCGCTTTCAAGTTCTGCTTGGCGATTTCTGATCGTCGCTGTCGCTCTTCTTCTGAAAGCTCGATACGACTTTCCTCCCACGTAACCTTGCCCACACGCCGAGGGTTATACTGCTTCCACTCAAGGTCAGGCACACTCGTTTTTTCCTTGTACGGTTGGTATTGGTACAAAGGACACTGCGAAACATGACAATCCCGCTTTCCATCGACCCAATAGCTCATGCAGTCAGCGCACTTCGCCTCCATACACTCTTTTCGAGTGGGTTTATCGCTCATTTTGTTGTTCCTTTCGTTCGGTCGTGAATTCGTAGTATAACGAACAGTGAGTTTCGTCAAGTAAGAAGAATATCTAGATTTATGAGAAGTTGATCCAGATCACCACTATCTACTTTTTTGGTGAGAATACGAAATGCCTGCATGGTCTCTATCGGTCGACAATCAGTAGCAAATGCCTGGCGAACTAGCGCCAAGTAGGTGTGGCAGTCTTCAAGCAACTCGCGCAACTGCCGATGTTGATCCCTCATGACTGGTTCTCCATCATGTGCAGCGCCAGACTCCCCTGGAGACTCATAATTACATTGTCCACTGAACAACCGGTTTCAATGGATGTTTGCGTGCCCTCAAGATGATAATTTCGAACCTGCATGCGGAGCATGAATTTCTCTTGGAGACCAAGGCACATTGTATCAATCTCTGCATACATATCGGCCACGTTCTTCATCAGTGTTTCCATCAGCTCGCCATATGCAGCCTGACCTTCGGGTGTTTTCATCTTCATTTTGCCAACCGTTCCTTTTCCAGCAGTTCACGAAGATGCTGATTTTCGGCTTCGAGAGACCATACCTGTTCGCGTCGCTGCTCCGAAATATCCATTGCCTGACTCCGCGAACTACGGACGGCTTCCAGCTCGTGCAAAAGCTCAAAATATCGGCGAACAAAACCATCGAACTGCTGGTTTACCCTATCCTTGTCCGAAGAATTTTCCTCGCAGTAAACGCAATAACAACGCAGACACTTGTGATACTTGTGCTGGACATCGAAACACGGTCCCACCCAATAATGAGTACATTGTAACTGCTTATCTATCTGCTCTCGTGTTCCGCCATAAACAATCATCTCAACCTCCAGCCATCAATCCCAAACAACCTGAACATGTGCGCATGACGTATTCAGGATGTCGAGTTTCAGTCATTTCCTCTGGCGGAAACATGTTCCCGCAGCGCGAACAATTCTGCAGAGGAATAGCGGCACTCATCGGCAAATGCCTGGCCCGATGAATAATCGACTTCCACCCATCTCGAACCACCTCGACAAAATCTTCATGTATGTAGACATCCCAGCCAGCAAACCTGGCGACCGTAATTCCCTGCCCGTCTTTCATGTCTCCTCCTATATCTACTCCGCCTTCGAAGCATCCATCGTTTTCATCTTCTTTGTATCCGTCTCGATCTTTTTAGCACACTCTGGACAATAATCCTTCCATCGGCCTTTGATTCGCACACTGACCCAGCCCAAACGCTTCGCAACATCTCGTGTCCGCTTGATTAGCACTCGATCACTGACAATACCAGGGATCCACTCGCAGCAGAGGTCGCAGAAAATATCGTTGCTGATTCGTATGGACATGGACCCTCCCCATTAGAGAAGTCCGTTCTGCTCTGCCCACCATTCCGCCAGCACAAGGTCACCCTCAGTATCGGCAGCGTAAACTTCAGAATCATCATGCACAACAGACTTCGGAACCCAAAGCTCGATTGTTCCATCGGATACCAGAATAGCTTTATCCGTCTCGCGAGTGCAAATAAAGTCGCCGACATTAGCCTTCATTTTTTCTTCCTCCCTTTCTTTTTCTTGGTCTTCGAATTCCTGCCAAAGTCAAGAGCTGCGGCTGAAGAATCCATGCCGTACTCACGGGCCATCGCTTGCAACGCTCCCCACTCATTGTGGTTAACACAATCCCAACATAACTCACGGATCCTATCTCGGATAATCTCGTCGGGCTCGTCAATTTCTTCGACAGTCACACGATACCTGCGGACCATCACGTGGTGATTCATGGCACTCGGAGTCGTTCGTGTTAACTGAGACACCTGCCAAGGACCGATCTCCAGAAAAGTCTCGAACTGATGCTTTATCTTATCGCTCATGCCACACCAAATCGTGCAATCGTTTTGTGAAAATGTAACTGACGCTGATTGTACCGGCGAACCCATTCTCTTTCTGCATACTCCAAATCGTCAGGAAAAACCGGATCTATCTGACCACACCTCGAACAAGAGCGAACCAAAATAGAAAAATTCTTTCTCCCCGTCGGCCCGCATCGCCTACGGCCAAGAAAATAATGACCACAAGGACATTTTCGCAACATCAATCTACCAACTGCTCGGCAATGAGTTTTTTCATGGCAATCAATGCGTTTTTCCACCCCAATTGAAACGCTTCTTCCTCGGACAACGTCCAAATTTTTTCGACAGTAACTGATTGACTGGTTGTAATCGGACAATACTCCAGTGAACTAACTTTGTATAAATAGATCTCATCCACAAAATACTCGCCAACACGTAAAGGAACTCCTTCCAATAAATCTTGATTCAAAGACGTCTGAGACGTCCACTTGGCATTAGCTGGAAGCTCAACAATTTCTCTTCTCATCTTCCTTCTCCTTCTTCTCGGCCCATAAATCGCAAGTACAACACCATGATACTCGTCTGCAACTAGACCACTCATTCCAATCCCGCAGCATAGCTGATCTGACCAGCGGATTCTTCTGTGCTTCCTTGTCATCGTCTATTTCATCCGGATTAGCAGGTACTTTCGAGCCGTACAGATTGCAAAAATACGAATCAAACACGTACCCTGGCCAGTAGTAACAACCGGAACAATTGGCGCATGTTTTTCCACTCCGATAACTATCTGGTAACTTGAAATCAGCCATAACCAACCTCAACCTATCGAAAAGCGTATTCGAGAAATGTCTTTCGGCATGTGCTCAAGTAGAACCTCATACCCGTTGTAGTAATGACCGCACCATTCCTCAATCCACTCTGGCTGATCATTCACCAAGTCCAGGGCTACTCCAGAACCATCTGGCTCACGATGATTGAAATACTCCTCGACTTCATGTGGAACAGATACCCCAGCTTCTTCACAAGCGTCCCACACAGCTTTCATCTTTTCCCATTTCTCGTCAGGGGAACGAATCGCCTCAATTCTTATGGTCAAACTCATCTACTCCTCCACCCCAACATCTTTCAATTCTTTTTCGATCTGACCAATCATGCCGTCGATTCCTTCAATCAAAAGATGAATCCACGCATTGCCTTCTAACCTAGCAGCCACAAACTCCTCATCTCCAACAGGATGTGTGCGCGCAAACTTAACAATGACAACAGGATCACTAGCATTTCGGTCAGTAATGGCAGCCTTATTTTTCAACAACTCTTTCTTCTTACTAAGAAGCGAAGCAGCTCTAATTACATCATACGCTCTCATCTATTCCTCCACTCTTACTTACCGTGGTCCACCCACGGTTCGCGCCGAATACGAGTAACCCCATCACGCACAAGCTCAGACACCGTTTTCATGATTCATACCTTTGTCGCTTCGAGGCACTGCGGACATCGCTTATATTTGCCATCCTTGAAGAATAGCTTTGCTTGTCCGAAGAAATAGCACATATCTTCGTCAGTATAGTCGACGCCTTTTCCCTCACAACAGGTGTCGCAATGGTCATCATCGAACACAATCATGACTTCAATCAATACCTTGACTGCCTTATTCATTTCCCAAGCCCCTTACATCGCCTTTTATCTTCGTTTAGTTCACCTTCTAATGTAAGAATGCAGTAGCGCCCAAGTAAACCTAACGCAGTATAAGCTTGTTTCTCTTTCATTACCTTTATTAGCAGCATAGATACGGCTGACAACTCTTCTTCATTCAACCTTTCTAATAGTTCTTTTGTTGTTTGAGTTATATTTTCAAACAACCCTTTTTTCTCTTTTTTTAATTCTTCATTTTGTTTTCGTATTGCTTCCCTTATATCTTCTTGTACGCTCATTTTTCTTTCCTATTGTTCTCTTAAAGTCCAACACTTGTTATCGGCGTCTCTCATGCTCTATACAGGAATACTTTTTGAATAATGCTTTACATACTTTACAGTATGAGCGTTGATGGTAATACATACCTTCACCCTCTAAAGGGTATAGGAATTTCATCTTGCCTTTCTTGCAAGAATCACAGATATAGAATGCTTTAAATACTTTAAATTCTCGTTTTACTTCAGTCATAGTTCTTTTCTTCCTTTGGATCAATTTCCTTAAGAACTAAACACCCTTTTTGAAGTGTTCCTATTGAACTTATTAACCACGGATAACAGACATAAGAGCGACAAACGCCTTTAGGATTCGCCGCATTCGCTGATAGGTATGGATGCTCGCAGTAATGCCAAAGTATGCCTAAAGGACCATCAGTTTGCACGGCATAGGAACAATCTTCTTCGCTGCAAAATCCAACGCCGTTTTCATCAAATCTTGGGTTTATCTTTTTCATCTGTTCCTCCGCAGAAATGCATGCTGCACAAATGTTATCCCTCAACGGATCGACTGCGTATTTCAACATTGGCGTCTCGGACAATGGAATTTCTTGCTCACACTTTCGACAAATATAAGGGTCATTTCTATCCCATTCATCGTTCATCTACTCCTCCTCAGCATCCAGAGGAAAGGCATCCCCAAAAAACTCATGTTTCTTCCCATTATCTAGGTCATACGTCCGGTGCTCATCAGTCTCCGAATAATATGGTCGCCACACATTTTCCGATACCGATGTGGCCTGCCAACAAACTGCTTGGTAGTCACCGGGGTCAGAACTCAGCTGCTCTAAATCCAAGATCATCGCAGGCAGATGACTCTCATCTGGATAATTGCAATGAAACTGCCTCAGGGCAGCCACCACCCGAGGAATATCCACGATGCGAACGACGCTGTAGTCAAAAGTAAGCCACAAGACCTTGACCTCGAAATCCGCCAACCGTTCATCGTCCACCAGCTTCCAAAGATCCTTGGATCTTCCCTCAGCTAGCCAATTATCGTAGGGAATTTCTGGATCCTTCACATACTTGTCGAACAATTCTTTCCAGACATATGCCGCCCACCTCCAGGAATTATGATACTCGTGGAGTACCCCCAGTTTCCCATCATTTGTAAACGCGTACATAGTGCTTCTACTCATCTACTCCTCCTTGGACGACCACCCACAACCAGGACATTCCCCTGTCTTCGAACCTTCAGACAAATCGATCAGCTTGTATCGCTGTTTGCACTTGAAGCACTCAACAGTATCTATTGGGCCTG
>Ga0209536_100001837_pt1 | contig 34738 bp, 28 predicted proteins | sample DeeMarSeWOR28_12_FD_187461 | JGI IMG/M metagenome (GOLD analysis project Ga0209536, IMG submission 187461) | Marine sediment microbial communities from White Oak River estuary, North Carolina - WOR-2-8_12 (SPAdes) (version 2) | ecosystem: Environmental > Aquatic > Marine > Intertidal zone >...
CAAGATTCACCGCAAGGACCACTCATCGAGACGTGGCCTGTTAAAGATGGTCGGCACGAGGTCGGCATTGCTCAAGTACGTCAGAAACCAGGACGTCAAGCGTTACCGGGGGATAATCTCCCGGCTCGGCTTACGCAAGTAACAAGAGCACCAGAACACTAGTCAATTTTCCTGCACAAGGGAGTCTTAGCCGAGACTCTTCTTGCTGCAGAACCTACCGAGGTAACATATGATAGATTTTTGCAGAGTTGAACGAGAAATTGGGGGCAGGACTTTGTCCATTGAGACGGGCAAGATTGCCAGACAGGCGGACGGCGCTGTGGTAGTCCGATACGGGGACACCATTGTTCTTGTTTCCGCAGTGACGGCGCCGCCGAGATTTGATGATATTGATTTTTTCCCGCTAAGTGTCGAGTATCGTGAGAAGCAGAGTGCGGCCGGCAAGTTTCCGGGCGGCTTCATCAAGCGAGAGGGAAGGCCAAGCACCAAGGAGACCCTGACAGCCAGGCAGATTGACAGACCGATCCGACCGCTCTTTCCCGAGGGCTACTTCCAGGAAGTGCAGATCATAGCGAATGTGTTGAGCGCAGACCAGGAAAACGATCCTGATGTCCTTGCGATGATAGGAGCAAGTGCCGCGCTTACGATAAGTAAGATCCCGTTTCTGGGGCCCATCGGAGCTTGCAGACTCGGCCGGGTAGACGGCCAGTTCGTCGTCAATCCCACACACAAGCAGCTTGCTGAAGGCGACCTGAGCCTGCTTCTGGGCGGCCGCACCGAAGCGATGAACATGATTGAGGTCGGTGCAAAGGAATTGGCCGAGGACGTGATTGCCGATGCAATTGCCACGGCGCAAAAGACCGTTCGCGAGGTCTGCCAAATGATCGAGGAACTCGGCGAGAAGGTTGGCGTCGAAAAGGAAATTCCACTGGTGGAAAGCGACGAGCAGCTCGAATCGAAGATCTGCTCGCAAGTTTTCGACACTCTGTACGAACTCAAGCAGATTGCGGACAAGCAGCAGCGCGGCACCGCCGTCAAAGAGCTGTTCGAGCAGGTTGTTGCCGAATACTGTCCTGAGAAGCCCGAGCCCGGTGATGCCGGGCCCAGCAAGGCCCTGGTCCAGCGAATCCTGCACAAAGCCGAAGGCCAGGTGGTAAAGAAAATGCTGCTTGAGGGCAAGAGGTCAGGGGGCAGAGGTTATAGCGACATACGCGAAATATCGTGCGAAGTGGGTATTCTGCCCAGGACGCACGGCTCGGCGCTGTTTACGAGAGGCGAGACCCAGTCGATCGTAAGCGTGACGCTCGGTACCGTCAGAGACGCGCAGATCATAGATGGTTTGCTGGATGAGTATGCTCAAAACTTCACGTTGCACTATAATTTTCCGCCGTTTTCCGTTGGTGAAGTAAGACCGGTTCGCGGAGTGGGGCGAAGAGAGATCGGCCACGGAGCGCTGGCGGAAAAGGCCCTGGCGGCCATGAGGCCCCCGGACGGCGAGTTTGCCTACACCGTCAGGATCGTCTCTGATATTACCGAGTCGAACGGTTCCAGTTCCATGGCTTCGGTTTGCGGCGGCACACTTGCGCTTCTGGACGCAGGTGTTCCGATGATCAAACCGGTCGCCGGAATATCGATTGGCATGATCAGCGACGGAAACGGTCGATACGAACTGCTGACCGACATTGCCGGCGAGGAAGATCATTTCGGCGAGATGGATTTCAAGGTCGCCGGGACTGTTGACGGCATCACTGCGATACAGCTTGACATCAAGGCCGAGGGCCTGGCCCACGATATCATGGTTGAGGCTCTGGCGAGGGCAAAGACCGCGCGGCTTGATATTCTCAAGACGATGGCCGAAACCATCAGTGAACCGAGGTCTGAGCTGAGCGTCTACGCACCGAAACTGATCAGCATCGAAATCGATCCTGAGCTTATCGGCAAGGTCATCGGGCCGGGCGGCAAGATGATAAAGGGCATCCAGGAACAGACCGACACGTCCATCGAAATCGAAGAGGATGGGACCATCTATATAAGTTGCTTCGGCGGCGACGGTCACCTCAAGGCCAAGGAGATCATCGAATCGCTTACTACGCCTCCCGAAGTCGGCCGGGTATACGAGGGGGCAAAGGTGGTTTCCGTGAAGGATTTCGGCGTGTTCGTTGAAATCGTCCCTGGCGTTGAAGGTCTGTGCCATATCAGCGAGTTGAGCGAAGGTTACGTCAAGAACGTCGAGGACGTCTGCAAGATGGGCGATCTGATAACGGTCAAGCTGATATCGATTGATGACCAGGGAAGACTGAAACTCTCGCGCAAAGCCGCTCTTGCTGAAGTGAAGAAGAAGGAAAAAGCAAAGGAAAAATAAGTGCTGCGGTTTGTTGGCGGTTTCGTTGTTGGCTTACTGACGGGTGCGGTGCTGTTTCTGCATAAAAAGATCACTGGGACTCGAAAGAGTGAGGCTTCTCACCTTGCACAGCTAGAAGAGTTGAGCAAGTTGACCGGTGGACTCGCCCACGAGATCAAGAATCCCCTTTCCACGATCAAGATCAATTTGAAACTCGTTGGCGAAGAGCTGGCCGATTTCGACCGCGCCGAGTCCAGTAGCACCGCCGCGACCAGAAACGGATCGACACTCGCAAGGGCTCTGAGGAAGATAGCTGTCATCGAGAAGGAAACTGCAAGAGTCGAACAGATTCTGGAGGGTTTTCTACATTATGTGGGCAGGACCGAACTGCAGCTGGCGAGTGTTGATGTCAATGATATTGTCGGCGACATGGTTGATTTCTACTTGCCACAGGCCCAAAGCCATGCGGTCACCATCCGACAGGGCCTGCACAACGGCCCGCTCACTTGCAGAGTCGATGCGGATATGTTAAAACAGGTAATATTGAACCTGTTTATAAACGCCCAGCAGGCTATGAGCGCCGGCGGAGAGTTGATGATAAGAACGGATCGACGTCAAAAGGATGTTGTTATTGAGATTAGCGATACCGGCAGCGGTATTGAAGCGGACAAGCTCGAGCACATCTTCGACGCTTATTACTCGTCTCGTCCGCGGGGAAGCGGGCTGGGATTACCGACGGCGAAAAAGATTATCGAAGCACACAACGGTTCTATAGCAGTGAATAGCGAGCCTGGGAAAGGGACGTCTTTTGTCATGAGACTGCCCGCACACGTGCAGTGAGGTGTTGGTTTGGCGCAGAAGGCCGGTGTAATCCTGGTTGTAGATGATGAGCGTGATCACGCCGACGGCATCGTCGAATCCCTCGAAAAACAGTGCGAGAAGGCAATTGCCGTTTACAACGGCACCGATGCGCTGGAGATTCTGCGCAGCCAGCAGATCGATGTGGTCGTTACCGACTTGAAACTGGGCGGTGACACGAACGGCCTGGCCGTGCTCACGGAGGCCAGAAGATACGACTCGGCAGCGGAAGTCATCCTGATAACCGCCCACGGCAGCATCAACACGTGCAAAGAAGCTATGAAGCTGGGCGCTTACGATTATCTCGTCAAGCCGATCGACATTGGCCAGCTTCGCACGCTTGTGACCCGGGCCGCCGAAAAGGCGGTAGCTGCTCGTGCCCGGCTGGCCGACAAGCCAAAGACTGCAAGAGAAGACTTCGAGTTCGAAGGCGTGCTGGGCCACAGCCCGGCGATGGAGGGAGTGTTCGAGGTTCTCAAAAGGGTTGCGCCTACCAATATATCAGTTCTCATCGAGGGACAGTCCGGGACGGGTAAGGATCTGCTGGCCAGGGCAATACATGACAACTCACTTCGTTGGGACAAGCCGTTCAGGCCGGTGAACTGCGCGGGCTTGAGTGAGACTCTGCTGGAGAGCGAACTGTTCGGGCACGTCGCCGGCGCTTTTACCGGCGCATCGGGTGACAGAAAAGGGCTGTTCGAGGTCGCCGACAAGGGAACGCTGTTTTTGGACGAGATCGGCGATATGGCGTCCAACTCGCAGGCCAAACTGCTGCGGGTGATCGAGGACGGCGTTATCATTCCAGTCGGCTCCAACAAGCAGACTCTGGTGGATGTCCGCATAATCAGCGCGACAAATCAGAATCTGCCCGAGTTAATAGAGCAGAAGAAATTCAGACAAGATTTGTATTTCAGAATAAAAGGTGTGAATATTTCCCTGCCGGCTTTGCGCGACAGGCTCGAAGATATGCCCGAGCTTGTCGAGCATTTTCTCAAAGAGGCCGCGGCGGAGGTCGGCTCCAAAGTCACCGGGATAACCGACCGGGCACTTAAGGCTCTGGAGAACTATGACTGGCCCGGCAACATTCGTCAGCTTCGTAATGCTATCAGGACGATGGTTGTGATGTGTGACCGTGATCGACTCGACGTTCAGGACGTTCCGCCCGAGATAACGCAAAGACGACAACTGACTGCGGGCAGCGGGGCGGTTTCGGGTCTGGGAACTGTCTCACTGAATGAGTTGGAAAGGAAGGCCATCGCCGAGACGCTGGCCAAGACAAAAGGCAACCGGGAAAAAACAGCAAAGGTCCTGGGTATCGGCGAGAGAACCCTCTATAGGAAGATTAAGGAATACGATCTTTAGTGTTTCCCGTCGCATCTTCCTGTCGACAAACGGTCATCGGAGTTATCTGCTGCGTTGCACCGCAGATTTGTCCAATTCAAACACAACACAGACGGCCTCCAGGGCTTTTTCCGCCTCGCCTTCCTGCACGGCGCAGCTGATGCGAATCTCGCTGGTGGTGATAGAATCGATATTGACCTCGGCTTTGGCCAGGGCTTCGAACATTTTCTGGGCCACGCCATAATGGCTTCGCATGCCGACTCCGATCACGGAGACTTCGGCGATGTCGTCTCGAACGAAGATGTCTTGGCAATTCACCTTGTCTTTCATTTGTTCCACAGCTTCTTTGGCCTCCACCAAATCGGAAACACTGACCATGAAGGACAAGTTTGCCTTGTCGGCACTGATCTCGGTCTGGATAATGTCATGAACAACCACTTTGGCCCTTGCCAGGTGAGCAAAGATTTTTGCAGCATTGCCCGGGCTGTTGTCGACACCAATCATACCTAACTTGGCCATATCTCTTTGTATTGTCGCACCTGAAACCACTACATCTTCCATCTGCGGTACCTCATGTGTAATTACTGTCCCGGCTGTTTCTTCAGCACTGCTTCTGACGTGGATCTCGACGTCATATTTCTTGCCACACTCGATGGCCCGGGGGTGCATGACGCTGGCTCCAAAACTCGCCAGCTCTAGCATTTCGTCGTAACAAATCTGATCGAGCTTGACGGCATTCTTAAATATTCTCGGGTCGGCGCTGTAAATTCCGTTGACGTCGGTGTAGATCTCGCAACGTTCGGCTTCGAGGACTGCCGCCAGAGCGACTGCTGTTGTATCCGAGCCGCCCCGGCCGAGCGTGGTAATGTTTTCATTCTCATCGATGCCCTGGAAGCCTGCGACAATAACAATCTTGCCCTGCTCCAACTGCTTGTGAATCCTGTCGGCTCCGATGCTCTGTATCCGTGCTTTTGTGTGCATGCTGTCTGTCATCATACGGATCTGGCTGCCGGTCAGGCTTATGGCATCGTAGCCGAGGGCGTCGAGCGCCATTGCGAACAATGAGACCGATTGCTGCTCGCCGGTGCTGAGCAGTTGATCCATCTCGCGCCGGGGTGGGTTGGGATTGAGTTCCAGTGCGTCGGCCACGAGCTGGTCGGTTTGTTTGCCCCGGGCCGAGGCGACCACTACAACGCCGTAGCCCTCCTTCACAGTTGCAATTACTCGCTCAGCGGCCCGCCTGATCTTCTTGGCGTCCGCGACTGAAGTGCCGCCAAACTTCTGAACAATTATCTTCATAGTATCCCTGTTAGCACATTACTTGCCCGGATCCGCTGTGGGCCAGAGTTCTTCTCGCTCTTCTACATGATTGGGTTGCGGCTGTCAAGCTCTTCAGCTCTTTAGAAAATACTCCATGAGTTCAAATCCGTTGTCTATTCTAAAGCCGCTCTTGGCCGCATTGGTTTCGCCGAAGGTTGTGTGCAAGATTCCGCTGACGCTGTCGCCGGCGATGGCAAACGGCACCGGTTCGGACGAATGAGCACAGGTTCGGGTCAACGTCGGATGATCCGGCATCACAAGCATCCGCCAGCTTTGATGATTCTGCAGAGCCTCAAAAACGGGCCCTACGATGTGTTCGTCAATCAGCTCGATGGCCCTTTTTTTCATCTCGGCGTCGCCTCCATGCGATGCCTCGTCAGGCGCCTCGACATGGACGAACACGATATCGTATTCGTCGAGAGCGGCGATAGCTGCCGAAGCTTTGCCCTGATAATTTGTGTCAATAAAGCCCGTGGCGCCGGGCACGTCTATCAGATCAAAACCGATCAGCCTTGCCAGACCCTTGACGAGATCGACGGCGGTAATGGCGGCACCGCGCAATCCAAATTTCTTCTCGAAACGTTCCATTTGGGCCCTCTTGCCCTGTCCCCAGAGCCAGATGGAGCTGACCTGGTTCTCGCCCAGGTCCTTTCTGACCCTGTTGATGTCGTGGCCCGTAAATACCTGTTGCGAACGAGCCATCAGATCGATCAGAACGTCGGCGTTCTTGCCCCGCGGCAACAGCTTGTCCATTGCCGTTCCTATGTGATCGTGGGGCGGATAGGTCTGAACGTCGAAGTCAAGGTCCTTGGAGACCAACAGGTGTCTGTAGCTCACACCCGCATGGAAACGCATTTGCTCGCTGCCGAGCTGGTTGTCCAGCTCTTCTATCAAGCTGGTCGCCTCGGCGGTGGAGATGTGCCCGGCACTGTGGTCGGCCATCTTGCCATCGGCGATAGTTATCAGGTTGCATCTGAAGACCCAGTCGGTCAGGGACAACTTGATGTTGCGCGCGACCGCCTCGATTGGCGCCCGGCCCGTGTAGTATCGCTTCGGGTCGTAACCCAGCAGACTCATCTGGGCCACGTCGCTGCCGGGCTCCATCTTCGCGGGGATCGTCCGGACAAGACCCTGCTTTCCCAAAGTACTGATTCTATCCATATTGGGCGTCCGGGCCGCCTCGATTGGCGTCTTTTCGTCGAATTCTTCGAGCGGCTCGTCCGCGGCGCCATCGGGGATAATGATAGCATATTTGGCCGTCAATCCTTGTCCTCCGGGATATCTACTATTCTTATGCAGATCGGCTTGCCCCTTATGACATCGAGCTTTTCCATACCGTCGAGTGCAGCCGAGATGTTTTCCTCTCGGACAGGGTGGGTCGCGATAACGACCGGAACGGTGTTGTCGGGACCTGTGTCTTCGTGTTGTATCGCGCCGGATATGCTTACTTCGTGATCGGCGAGAACTTTGCTCCACCTGGCCACCACGCCGGGTCGGTCTTTACACATTATTCGGATATAAGATCTGCTCACCAGATTGTCCATCTTCTCTATCAGCGGGACCGTCTGGGCCCTCGGTCGCAGATTCACATGACTGAAAGTGTTTGCGGAGTTGCCAAGGGCGACGTCAATGATATCTGCGACTACGGCGCTGGCGGTAGGCATCATACCGGCTCCCCGGCCGTAGAACATGACCTGCCCAACGGCGCTGCCGAAGATACTGACAGCGTTGAACGGTCCTGTTACGCGGGCGAGCGAGCAGTCATTGGCAATGAAGGAAGGATGCACCCGAAGTGAAATCCTGCCTTGTTTGTTCCTTTGCCCGATAGCCAGCAATTTAAGACAGTAGCCCATTTCGCTGCCGTAGCGAATGTCATCGATCGAGATTCCCTCGATGCCCTCGACGAAGATGTCCTCAAGGGCTATTTCATGCGCAAAAGCCATAGAGGCCAGGATCGCAAGCTTGTGGGCACTGTCACCGCCGCTGATATCCAGTGTTGGGTCCGCCTCGGCATAGCCTTTCTTATGTGCCTCAGCCAGGGCGTCGGCAAAACTCAGGTTCCGGCGCGTCATACTGGAGAGAATGTAGTTGCAGGTCCCGTTGACAATACCGTACATGGAGTAGATGGTGTTAGCTGTCAGGGCCGATCTGACGGCCGAGACAATAGGTATTGCGCCGGCACAGCTTGCTTCGAACGCTATGCAGCGACCGTTTTCACGAGCGAGACGATACAGCTCATTGCCGTGCTCTGCGAGCAGGGCCTTGTTCGCGGTCACTACGTCTTTTCCAGATGCGAGCATCTTGAGCTGAACCTGTTTTGCCACATCCGTTCCACCGATCAGCTCGATCCCGATGCGGATCGAATCGTCGTCAAGCAGTCTGTTCAGGTCACCTGTAAGGACGCCCTGGGGCAGCTTTACCGGACGTTCCGACTTGGTATCTGTGTCCACGACGCAGGCCAGTTCAAGCCGAATGCCGGTCTTGGCTTCGATTGAATCACCATCTTCGATTATCAACCTTGCAACGCCCGTGCCCACAGTGCCGAAGCCGGCAAGCCCAACCCTTACAGTCCGTTTAGCCATATTACATGCTTTCCTGCCGCTGTCCCAAAAGTCCGTCAATCCTGCAGGAGCAGGCACGGAAGTTCCGATATTCTCCCCGATCCCGGCCGAGGGGACAATCCATCTAACCAAATCGATTAGAGTAAGAATTTAATAATACCAGTTCCACCAGGTCAAGCAAAAACCGGCAAATCACAGCAACTAAAATAGTATTGACTTAGTTACCCCGTCTGTGTTAGAATGGGTAAGTTTCTAAGGTTGAATACAGCAGCGCAACCGCAAGAAGCGGTACTGAGCAATCAGCAAGCAGGCTTTGCGGATCATGAAATGCGGAGTCTGTCCGATAACAGGGGGCAGTGGCCGCGAGTCGTTATATTGAACTGAGCTGACAGTGGTCGCGTCGAAGGAGAATTGGAACGCTCGCTGACGAAGGTTGTTATGTTGGAAAGTAGATCGGTAAGACAGGCTTGCGGCCATAGCGCCAATCGTGCGCGTCGAGAAAGCGGTTCGCAGCGGCCGCGCGTGCCGGTCGAGTTAGCTGATCGTACTCTCGCGTGTCGGCATGAGTTGAAGTATCATATCACTGAGACACAGGCCGCCGCGATAGCTGAGTTCGTCAAGCCGTTCGTTCAGTTGGACCGTTACTGTAAGCTGCAGCCAAGCCGTGACTATCCGATTGTGAGCTTGTATTTAGATTCGGCTAACCTGCAGCTCTGCCGGGAAAGTCTCACGGGGCACAAGAATCGTTTCAAGCTTCGCATCCGCAGTTACACGGATGAGCCTGAGTATCCACGCTTCTTCGAGATCAAGCGCCGGATGAACACGATCATTATGAAAAGCCGTGCACGGGTGATGGATTCGGACGTGGAAACATTGCTCGCGGGACTTCCGCTGCCGCCGCAAAACTATACCGCGGATATGGATGCGATCAACCAGTTCCAATTGTATGTTAGCAGTATTCGAGCCAAACCTGCGGTACTCGTTCGTTACATGCGCCAGGCGTACGAGGGCGATGATCAGAACAGAGTGAGAGTGACTTTTGACCGCGGGCTTGCCTACAATGTTACGAAGGTCGCCCGGGTGCGGCTGGGAGGCAGGGGCTGGCAGCGGAATCCCTTTACGATCGGTGGAGTTATTCTGGAGATCAAGTTTACCGATTGCTACCCCGCGTGGCTAAACCGGCTGGTTAAGCAGTTCGACCTGCGATCGCGATCTATATCGAAATATGCTTCCTCACTCCAGGACTCCAGTTCGTTGAGGTTTTGCGCGCCTGAATTGGCGATGTACTGACTATGGACAGGATTTGGCAAATGTTGGAAGGCAGTTCTCCTGTGGCACTGTCTTTTACCCCCGAGACGGTTCTGCTGTCCCTGTTGCTTGCCTTCGTTCTCGGGCAGGTTCTGGCCTGGGTCTATTATTTCACCCACAGCGGCCTGTCTTATTCCAGGTCTTTCGTGCAATCGCTGATCCTCATAACGGTTGTCATCGCAATGGTCATGGCCGTAATACAGACCAGTTTCATAACTGCGGTGGGGTTGATGGGTGCTCTGGCAATCATACGTTTTCGCAATATAATCAAAGATACCAGGGACATAGCCTTTATCTTCTGCTCGCTGGTAGTGGGTATGGCGTGCGGTTCTCAGCGGTATGCCGTCGCCATCTTGGGGACGATAATCTTGAGTTTGATAATCATATATCTGCACGTTGCCAGTTTCGGAACGCACCAGCCACATAATGGTTTCTTGCGGTTTACCTTTACGGGCCATATCGAGCCGGGCAGTGGGATTCTTACTATTTTGGAACGTTTCTGCGGCCGGTTCACCCTTATATCAGCACAGGATAGCGGTTTCGGGACCTCAGAAGTCGAATATGCCTACCAGGTGATGATACGAAACACTGCAAATAATCAGGAGATGCTCTCGGCACTGCAGGATGTCGAGGGGCTTGAGAATATAAGCCTGACGATGCAGGAAAGATTGCTGGAGGTTTAGGCCGGGCATGAAAAGGATAGATATTCGAAATTATCCATTTCGGCTGCGTCTGCACCTTCTGCCTATCCTCGTTTGGGTGGGGGCCCTGGCATGTGTGATCGGTCTTTTTTCCCGCCGCTCACAACGTTTTGAGGTTTTAGGAATGGTCCAAGGCCAGAGGCACCAGGTCGCAGCCGCCACTGTGGCAAGAATCACAAGCGTTTCGGTCCAGTTGTTCGACAAAGTCGAAAAAGGGCAGACTGTAGCGGTGCTCAATACCGTGCTCGAGGACGAGCAACCACCGAGCCAGTTGCAGGCACAACTGGACACCGTTCTGGCCGAGATTGAGCGTCTGACGGCCCAACTGGTTCCCACCCAAGACGGCCTATCTGCAGAGAAAGCTGACCGAGAAACCACGAGGATTAGTGATGCCCGGAGGTTTTCAGTAGACGTTGAAAACGCGAGGCTCGAGATACTCAGGCTCCAGGCTGTCATTGAAACCGACCGGATAACTCTGGAGGACTTGGCTCTGGACGTCAGAGTCGCCGAGCAGCTTGTCGGCGAACAGGTCCTTGCGCCGTTCGAACTGCAGAAAGCACAAGCTCAGTACAACGCCCTGGCCAAGAAGATCGAAGAGAATGAGAACCTGCTCGAGCAGGCCAATACGGCTCTGGAACAGAGCCTGCAGCGGCGGGATGAATATATCCAACACCAGCTGTATCACCCGTCGGTTGACAGTGCTCTGGAGGTAATCCGCAAAGCAATCAGCGTGCAGGAAAATCGGGTGGACGAACTGGTCACGCAACTGGAACATCTGGACCGCCGCAAGGCGCTGGAGTTGAAGGCTCCCATCGGCGGGGTCGTAAGCCAGATCTTGCACCGTCAGATGGAGGTTGTTCTGGCAGGCGAACCGATACTGATGATTGCCGATGGCGAGATTACTGATATCATCGCCTATGCAGGCAGTGGCCTGATGGGCAAGGTCCAGGAGGGAATGGCCGTCGAACTTATCAAGACCAGCGAGCCGGCAAAGATACAAATTGAGTCTTCCGAGGTGACATACGTCGGGCCGGTTGTCGAGCAGATGCCGTCGCAGTTGTGGCTGAATCCGAACGTTCCGCAGTGGGGACGACCCTTTCTGATCAAAGCTCCTGCCGTAATGCAGTTGATAGCGGGTGAGACAGTAGGAATACGTACGCAGTAGAAGCGCAATAGATGAATCCCGAATCTCCAAGCAGGCAAATAATCCATCAGGCTATATTCAGCTTGGCGCTCTTGTGCAGCCTGGCCGGCTGCGCCGAACACAACTACAAGAAAGAAGCCGACGAACAGGCCTATCGGATTATCGATCAGAAGTGGAGTCCCGAACTTGGTGAGAAAACCAACTACAAGATCAGCGACACCGAACCTGGGCCGAACGACATCCGGATCGAAAGAGTCGCCATCCCGGATGTTCTGACTCTGCCCCAGGCAGTCGCTCTGGCGACCGCCCACAACCGCGAGTATCAGACGCAAAGAGAAGAGCTCTATATGAAGGCCTTGGATTTGCGGCTGAGCCGGCACGAATTCGAGACACAATTTTTTGGTGGCTTCAGCGGAGGCTACAACGCAGATCGCAACGACGAGGTGGTTGGAACCGAAGCCGGTGTTGGTTTCAAGAGATTGCTGGCGGGCGGCGCAAGGATCAGCACGGAAGTGGCCGCCGCCTGGGTCGATGTGCTCAGCGGCAATCTACGAGGCGGGCTCGCTTCAATCCTCAGCGCGACCGTCACACAGCCTTTGCTTGCCGGCAGTGAACGCGAGATCGTGACCGAAGGCCTCACCCAGGCCGAGCGGGACACCCTATATCAGATTCGATCATTCAACCGTTTTCGCAAGATGTTCGTCGTTTCAGTCATTGCCCAGTACTACACGGTCCTGCAGCGGCTGGAAGATTCAAATAACGCCAGATCCAACTACACTACTCTCGCCTGGCTTCTCGAACGCGTCGAGAAACTGGCTACCGCCGGGCGTTTGCCGATGCTCGAGCTTGATGAGGTCCGGCAGGAGAAACTCCGGGCGGCTAACGTGTATTCTCAAGCGGAAAGAGAATATCGGCAGGCAGTCGACGAGTTCAAGTTGACTCTGAGCCTCTCGGCCAGCGCTGAGCTGCGATTGGACGAGGGCCAATTCGAGGCTCTCAGAGCGGCGCAGATGACCGAGCCTGAATTCTCCGAGGATCAGGTGCTCCAATCTGCTCAACTAGCCCGTCTGGATCTGGCTAACAGCGCCGATGCCATCCTCGATGCTCAGCGCAAGGTCCACGTGGCTGCCGATAGCCTCCGAGCGACAGCAAACCTGATCGGCACCGCGGGGACTACCTCAGCAAGAAGGGCCGACAGACGTACGTTGGACTGGCTCAGGGAAGATTACGGCGTTGGCCTCGAACTCGATTTGCCGCTGGACAGGGTGGGCGAACAGAACGTCTATCGCAAAGCTCTGATCACGTTGAACCGGCGGCAGCGAGAATATGAAGAGGCCGTGGACAAGGTAAAACTCGAGGTGCGGCAGGCGCATCGTGATCTCACCGAAGCTTCCGATCGCTACAAGGTGTTGTCGGAGGCGCTGGAGTTGGCTCAACGTCGATTCGACAATACCTTCTTGCTGGTCCAGTACAGCAAGGCGAGCAGCCGCCGGGTGCTTCAGGCCCAGAGTGATTTGTTCGATGCTCAGAACGACGCTGCACAGGCTCTGGTCGATTACAATCTGGCAATTCTGAATTTCTATCGCGATACCGGAATCCTTTACGTGCGCCCCGACGGTATGTGGGAGCTTTGAGTGTTTGCCCCTGACAAGTAGAATCGCGTAGATCCTCCGTTTAGATTTTCACGCCGACAGCCCGGAAATCACCCCCACCCAGCCAGCAGGAACGGATTTTAGTGGATTTTCCGGGTCATTTATTCTACGGTATGCCAAAAGAGTGCTTGCTACTTTGATCAGGAGTTTGAAAGAACAGATGTGTTCGATGACGGGACTTTACAAATTTGGCGAAATCGAGAAGAAGTGGCAGAGGTTTTGGGAGCATTCCAAGACGTTCAAGGCACAGGACTGCGACGATTCCAAGACGAAATACTACGTGCTGGATATGTTTCCGTATCCGAGCGGCCAGGGTCTGCACGTTGGTCATCCGGAAGGCTATACCGCGAGCGACATAGTTGCCCGATACAAACGAATGAAAGGTTTCAACGTCCTGCATCCCTTCGGCTGGGACGCATTCGGTCTGCCGGCCGAGCAATATGCCATCCAGACCGGCACGGCACCCGAGCAGACGACGCAGAAGAATATTGCCAATATGCGTCGGCAGACCAAGTCATTGGGTTTCAGCTATGACTGGGATCGGGAAGTCGCCACGACCGATCCGAAGTACTTCAAGTGGACGCAGTGGATCTTCCTCAGGCTCTTCAACAGCTACTTTAACCACACAGAGCAGAAGGCCAGGCCAATCGACCAATTGCCGATCCCTGAGGGTCTTGGCGGCGCCGAGAAACAGAAGTATATTGACGAGAACCGTCTGGCTTATGAAGCGGAGGTCCCGGTCAACTGGTGTCCCGAGCTCGGGACTGTCCTTGCTAACGAAGAAGTTGTAGGCGGCCTCAGCGAACGCGGCGGTCATCCGGTGATCAGAAAACCGATGCGCCAATGGATGCTGCGGATAACGAAGTACGCCGAAAGGTTGCTGGACGATCTGGCCGACGTGGATTGGCCTTACTCGATAAGAAAACTGCAAACGGACTGGGTGGGCAAGAGCGTCGGAGCCGACGTCGATTTCGCGGTCGACGGTTTCAACGAGACTATTCGAGTCTTCACAACCCGGCCGGACACTCTGTTCGGCGCGACCTATATGGTGATGGCGCCCGAGCATCCACTCGTCGATAGAGTCACCGCTGAGAACCGAAAAGAAGCTATTGAGAAATACCGCGAGCTAGCGGCGCGCAAGAGCGACCTGGATCGGACCGATCTTGCAAAAGACAAGACCGGCGAACCCACAGGCGCGTTTGCGATAAATCCCGTAAACGGCGAAAGGATTCCAATCTGGATTAGTGACTACGTGCTGATCAGCTACGGCACCGGCGCGATTATGGCGGTGCCTGCACACGATGAGCGCGACTTCGAGTTTGCAACGAAATTCAACCTACCCATTGTCCCGGTTGTCGAACCGCCGGACGCTGAGCAGGCTGAGTTGGTGAGGCAGGGCAGACTGTGCTTTATCGGCGATGGCAGGGCGATCAACAGCGGACAATTTGACGGTCTGAGCACTGCCCAGTTCAAAGAGCAGATTTCGAATTGGCTCGAAGAGAAAGGGCTGGGCAAGAAGTCCGTCAATTATAAGCTGCGCGACTGGCTTTTCAGCAGACAGCGCTATTGGGGTGAGCCGTTTCCGATTTTACATACCGAAAACGGGCAAGTCATCGCGCTGTCGCAAGAAGATCTACCGCTGGAGTTGCCGGCGGTCGAAGACTACAAGCCCACGGGGACGGGCGAGCCGCCGTTAGCCAATGCAACCGATTGGATCAATGTGACGCTCGGCGACGGTTCAAAGGCCAGGCGCGAGACGAACACGATGCCCCAATGGGCCGGGAGCTGCTGGTATTACCTGCGCTATCTTGATCCGGACAACGATCAGCAGGGCTGGGATCCGGAGAAAGAGAAGTACTGGATGGCAGATACCGGCGTCGACCTCTATATCGGCGGTGCCGAACATGCGGTTCTGCATCTTTTGTATTCGCGTTTCTGGCACAAGGTTCTTTATGATCTCGGATACGTAAGCACAAAAGAGCCCTTCAAAAAGCTCATCAATCAGGGAATGATCCTGGGTGAGGACGGCCAGAAGATGAGCAAGTCCCGCGGCAACGTGATCAATCCCGACAAGGTCATCGGCGATTACGGGGCCGATTCGATGCGGCTGTACGAGATGTTCATGGGGCCTCTGGAGGCGGTCAAGCCCTGGAACATGCAGGGAGTGGAAGGCGTGCACCGGTTTCTGCAAAAACTCTGGCGAGTGGTCGTCGACAAGGATACCGGCGAGATCGATGACGCCGTGAAGGAAACGGAGGCCGACGAAGCAACGCTTCGGTTGTTGAATCAGACGGTGAAGAAGGTCGGTGACGACATCGAGAGCTTCGGTTTCAACACCGCGATAAGCGCAATGATGATCTTAGTGAATCACCTGATGAAGCTTACCGTTGTGCCCAGAGCCGCCGTCGAGAAGCTTGTTCTGATTCTCGCGCCGTTTGCTCCACATATCGCCGAAGAGCTATGGGAAAAACTGGGCAATGCCGAAAGCCTCGCCTACGAGAGCTGGCCCGAATACGACGCCGAGCTTATCAAAGAAAAGGAAATCGAGCTGGCCGTGCAGGTCAACGGCAAGATCAGAGATAAGATTATCGTTGCGGCCGACGCAAGCCAAGAGCAGATAGAACAAGAGGCATTAAGCGGAGAGAAGGTTATTGCCGCCATTGCCGGCAAAGAGCCACGGAAGATTATTGTTATCAAATCACGACTGGTGAATATCGTTGTCTGAATCGGACGGTGCCAGTTTGATTCGAAGCTAAGCGAAATGTTTCATGCAGGCAAATCTGCTGTGGAAAGCAAACAGAATTGATGTGTCTCGAAATTGAAGCAAAGTTGAAGGTTGACTCGCTGAGCGACGTGGAGCGCAAGCTCACCGAACTCGGGGCGAAGTTCGTGGCCGAGCAGTTTCAGAGCGATTCTCATCTGGACACCTCGGACGCGACTTTGCTCAGAGCCGATCAATGCGTGCGGCTGCGCCGGCAGGTGGTTGGCGAGGCTGAGCTGCACATGTTGACTTATAAGGGTGGCAAAGAGGGCAGTGATTTCAAGAAAAGGCGGGAGATTGAGGCTGAGATTAAGGACGCCGATTCCATGCGCAGGCTGCTGGCGGAATTGGGTTATGAACAAGTGCTGGTAGTTGAGAAGACACGTCGTCTCTGGCAGTTCGACCGTTGCGAGGTCGCGCTGGATGAATTACCCTCGCTGGGGTGTTTTGTCGAGATTGAGGGGCCTGATGAAAAGGAAATCGCCGGCGTGCAGGAGCGGCTGGGATTGTCTGACCTGCCGCACATCACAAAAAGCTACGCCCATCTGATTGCTGAACAGCGCTGCCGGAGTGATGCTTGAATTGTTGTTGTCCAAGTCGGCTTAGAGACCACAGACTATGAGACGGGACGATGGGTATATTGCCTATATAGTAAACCCCAAAGCGGGCGCCAGCAGCAGCAAGCTCACCGGTCGCCGCTTCGAACGGCATCTTCGAAAGAACGGCTACGGAGTCAAGGTCCGCACGACCAGATCGCTGGAGCACGCCCGCGAGCTGGCCACCAACGCAGGAATCGATTACGACTGCGCGATGGTCGTCGTTGTCGGCGGTGACGGCACCGTTCGCGAGGTCGCCCACGGCCTGGAGGGCAGCGACAAGCCGCTGCTGATAGTGCCCCACGGGACAGAGAATCTGCTGGCCAACGAACTGGGATTTGATGAAACGCTCAAGACGCTGATAAGAACGTTCGAGGCCGAGTACGTTCGGCCTTTGGATCTGGGAAGGGCGAACGGCAGATGTTTTACCTCGATTGCAGGATTTGGTTTCGACGGCGAAGTGGTCAAAAGGGTCAGTGACAGCCGAGAGGGACACATACGTCACTCTGATTATTTCTGGCCGATATGGCGGACGTACTGGAACTACAAATTCGATCCCATGAGAGTTCAGGTTGACGGAGAGGAGATCTTTGACGGTCGCGGGCTTGTTTTTGTAGGGAATATTTCGCGATATGCCGTGGGTTTGCAGATATTGCACTATGCCGATTTCGGCGACGGCCTGCTCGATGTGTGCATTTACAAATGCGCCTCCCAACTCCACCTTGCCAAGCACTCGCTACTGACCATACTGAAGCATCACGCCGATCGCAAAGATGTGATCTATCGCCAGGGTAAGAATATTTCGGTAAGTTCTTCCACCGCCGGCATCCGGACCGAGATTGACGGCGATCCGGGTCCCGCCTTGCCTGTGGAAATCAGCGTGATACGACACGCTGTCAATTGTGTTGTGCCGGAAAACGCAAAGCCGGCCGGCATAAGAACGAGAATTGTCAGGGCGATAGGATAAGCACTGACTATTGACAATTGACTATTGACTATTGGTATGGACATGAGCAATGCTCGTTTCAGTATAGGCGAGGTGGAAGTCGGTTTGGATTCGCCGCTGTTTGTGATGGCCGGGCCTTGCGTGATTGAAAGCAAAGGGCACTGTTTGGATATTGCGGGCAGACTGGCCGAAATCGGTCAAAGGACCGGCACCGGGGTGGTTTTCAAGGCGAGTTTCGACAAGGCAAATCGTTCCAGTTTGCAGAGCTTTCGCGGGCCCGGTTTGGAAAGGGGCCTTGAGATTCTGGCTGCGGTTCGACGAGAAACCGCCCTGGCGGTGATGACGGATGTGCACGAGCCCTCCCAGGCCGATTTGGCTGCTCATGTTGTCGATTGTCTCCAGGTGCCCGCTTTTCTATGTAGGCAGACCGATCTACTTTGCGCGTGTGCTAAGACGGGCAAACCGGTCAATGTGAAGAAAGGCCAATTTCTCTCGCCCGATGAGATGCGAAATGTTGTCGATAAGATTCATGCCTGTGACAATGAGAAGATAATACTGACCGAGCGTGGCACATTCTTCGGATACAATCGATTGGTTAACGATATGACCGCAATTGACGCGATGAAGAGACTGGGGCATCCTGTAGTGTTCGATGCCACACACAGCACACAGCGGCCAGGGGGACTTGGTGACGCAAGCGCAGGCCAGCGCCAAATGGCGCCGATACTTGCCAAGGCCGCGGTCGCCGCCGGTGCCGACGGCCTCTTTATCGAGGTTCACACCGAACCGGAGCAGGCGAAATCAGATGCCGCGTGCATCATGCCGCTGGAGTGGCTCGAAGAGTTGGTGACAGTCTGCAAAGAGATATTTGAACTGGTGCGCGGGTAAGTAAGGTGACAGTTAGAAGGAAATATCTTTACGGGCCCGTGCCCTCACGCCGGCTCGGACTGAGCTACGGCGTTGATATTGTGCCATTCAAGGTGTGCACTCTGGACTGCGTCTATTGTCAGCTTGGGAGAACCGTCGAGAAAACAGTCAAGCGAATGGACTTTGCGCCCGTTGAAGAGATTCTCGCCGAATTGACAGAGGCACTGGCCGAAGGCCCTAAAGCCGACTTTATCACTATCGGCGGATCCGGAGAGCCCACGCTGCACTGCCGGCTTGGCGAACTTATCGACGGCATAAAAGGGATTACAGATATTCCCGCGGCATTGTTGACCAATGGGACTCTATTCGATAGGAAGGATGTGCGCGACGATTGTGCCAACCTTGACGTAGTGCTGCCCTCGCTGGATGCCGGGGACGAGCAGACATTCCGCAGGATTGACCGGCCTGAGCCGACCATCAGTCTTGAGAACGTGATTTCGGGGTTGTGCGCGCTGCGGGAGGAATTTGCCGGGCAAATATGGATCGAGGTCTTCCTCGTTCCCTCTATTAATGCAGCCAGTCGGCAAATTGCGCGTATCAAGGAAGCGATAGACCGGATCAGGCCGGACAAAGTCCAGTTGAACACGGCCGTGCGTCCTACCGCCGATCCGAACGTCGTCAAACTTAGCGCCGAGAAGCTGCAGGATATCGCACTGCGTCTGGGACCGCTCTGCGAGGTCATAGCCGATTTCTCTATCATCCCGGATGGGCAGGTCACGGGGGCAGATAAACTCGGGGTGCATTTCGACACAGCCGAGAAGGTACAAACGGTCCTATCAATGCTGAAACGCAGGCCGTGCTCACTAGATGACATAACCACAGCCCTGTCGGTGAGCCGCAGGCAAGCCCGGAAGTATGTTGCCCAGTTGCAGGGCGCCGGATTGGTTGAGGCCGAGCGAAAAGGCGGACGAGTCTTTTTCAAGAGCGTCTGCTGAACGCAACTGGCAATTTCACGTTTAGATCATCGTAGTTAATTTCTCCCAATTTCCTCTCAATTTACTCATATTCACATTCAATTTGTAAAGCTGGAAGAGTTATTGGCCGATAAAAGCCTTGTGGCATTTTTCAGAGCAATGATTTTATCAGGCACCTTGAAGAAAAGTTATCTTTGCGCTTTAGAAAAGTGCGTTTGGGCCGATAAGAAGAGATAGTTGCTGACAACGTTTGGGCGAACATTGCTTGGCGCATGGCTTGGGCTGACTCTTATGAAAAGGATGAAGCGACAACTAGTATTGAACAAGGGAGTTGAGAAATTCATTTTCCGTTACGAAAACGGCAGTGAGGATGAGCTTCTCGACGCTTTGATTGAGCGGGCAAAGGATAAAACCACGGATTTCGATTGGTTCGATGCAGCCGTGCTGAGCTTCAAACTCACCCAGTCCCTCATAGGCCAGGCGGATGAGCTGCTGGACGAAAACAAAGATGTCGAGGTCCACTCAAACTAGGCTTTTTGACATGTGCTGAAAAATGAATAAGTGCTGTGTATTCACTAGAAGGCGAAGGAATTCTGCGAAATGATCAAACAAACAGATAGGCACATTATGGAAGAAAGTACGATTGTCCAGAAGTTCTTAGATTATCTGAAATTCGAAAGACGGTTTTCAGAGCATACGGCGAAGTGTTACGGTGCGGACTTGGCGCAGTTCGGCGAATTTCTCAAAGGTGCCTCGGGAGAGGGTGTGCAACATGGCGAAGCGGCCTTGATGGGTCACCACGAAGGCGGCGCCGAACACGGGGCCGGCGTGGCAACGCAGGTGCGGGTCGAGGTGGATCAGTTGCTTCTCTCAGTGCAGACAGATTCTGTGAGGGCTTACCTGGCACACTTGAACGAAAAGGAATATTCCAAGGCCACGATCGCCCGCAAGCTAGCAACGCTGCGCAGTTTCTACAAGTTTCTGGTCAAGAGAAATCACATCAGCTCGAACCCTGTTGTGACGATCAGAACGCCGAAGCAGGAGAAGAAGTTACCCCGCTTCCTGGAGTGCGAAGAAGTAAAGAGGTTGCTCACCACGCCGCCGATGAATACCTGGTTGGGTGCGAGAGACAGGGCCATTCTTGAAACGCTTTACAGTACTGGAATAAGGGTCAGCGAGTTGGTGGCCCTGAACATGGATGATATCGATTTCCTCGGGGAAGTCGTTCACGTCAGGGGCAAAGGCAAGAAGGAACGAATTGCTCCCATCGGCTCGTCCGCTCTGCAGGTCATACAACACTATATGGAGTACAGGAACAAGCGGGCGCAGAACAACGGCAACTTTGACTCGCGAGTGCTGTTCGTGAACAAACACGGCCGGCGGCTTAGCACGCGCAGTGTCCGGCGCAAGATGGACAAGTACCTGAAAATGGCTGGACTTGATCCGGCAATCAGCCCCCATACGCTGCGGCATAGCTTTGCAACACACATGCTTAACAGTGGCGCCGATCTGCGGAGTGTCCAAGAGCTTCTCGGCCATCAGTCACTTTCAACCACACAGGTCTATACCCACCTGAGCACTACCAGGCTCAAAGAGGTGTATGACAATGCTCATCCGCGAAACAACGGGCACGAAGAGCACTAACCGCTCGGGCGAGATCTGAACAATATAGTGATTCGACGACCCCCAAGATGTTTTTGGGGGTTTTCTTTTTTTCGTGGCCCGGTGGTTACTTGGCGGCCGGCAAGAAATCCGGCAAAAAAGAGGCGGACCGGCACCTGTGCAAGTCCTGGCGGTGCTTTCAGGCGGTTATTGCGCTCTTCTAAGCGTGAATTCGGATGTGAGAAGCTTGCCGGTCGGACAGAAGTAGGTTACCTGTAATACGTGGCTCTTGCCCTCGGACTGATCGAGAGGCAGGGTGAATTGGTAAGCGCGAAGGAAATCCTGCCAGTATTCATTGTTAGTCAGTGGATCGGTCACATCAATATCGGGCCACATGGCGATCCTCTTGCCTTTCGGCTTGGCCGAACGCTGCACGTGCTCGTAAAGCTCGAAACGGAAGATGCCGGGTGCCTTGATCTGAGAGCCGAATGGATCGAGCAGACTGACGTAAAGGTTTATCCGGGGCCGATGTGTCTGGTCGGCGGGAAGGTACTCGGTCAGCGGTGGAATGTCGATGCTCTCAGGAGCGTATCGCGTGCAGGCAGCAGCCCCATCGAGACCATTATCAGTGTCCCTTGCCGACCCATCGGACGGCTGCGGGCTCTGGCAGCCGGCGTTGACAACAACACAAACAAGGGCTAATACGCAAAGTCTGTCACGCGATAGTTTCATGCTAGTCTTCAACTTTCAACTCAACTGGCGAAAGAGGCCGGCAGTGAACGATTGAATCGGCCACAATCGCAGAGCAATGTACAGCTGGCAAAGGCCGACGGCTACAGGTCCTCATCCAACAGATGGCCAAGGCGGCATTTCTTCGTCCTCAAGTAGTCAATGTTGTGCTCGCCCGGCTCGGCTATCAGCGGTATTTGCTCGACGATCGATATGCCATAGACCTCAAGGCGACTAATCTTCTTGGGGTTGTTAGTCAGTATGCGTATATTTTGCAGTCCGAGGTCACGGCAGATTTGGGCACCGATGCCATAATCTCGCTTGTCAACACTGAAACCCAACTTCAGGTTGGCATCGACGGTGTCGAGGCCCTGCTCTTGAAGCTTGTAAGCACGCAGTTTGTTCGACAAGCCTATGCCGCGACCCTCCTGCCGCAGATAGATTAGAGCGCCCCGGCCGGCTTTCTCAATCATCTTCATCGCGGTAACCAGTTGATAGCCGCACTCGCAGCGCTGCGAGTGGAAGAGATCGCCGGTCATGCATTCAGAATGTACCCGCACCAGTACAGGCTCATTGTGCTCGGTTGGCCTGCCGGATTCGTCGAGTAGGCCCACGTCACCTTTGCACAATGCCAGATGCGGTTCGGCCGACGTGATGCTTTCATAGCCAATGAGCTGGAATTCGCCGTAGTCGGTAGGCAGATGAACGGATTCGAGGCGATTTATCTGGCTCTCACGCTGCAGACGATGCTCAATGAGCTTCGCGATCGAAGCAATCTTCAACCCGTGCTTCTCGCAGAACGTCAGCAGTTCCGGCACTCTGGCCATCGAACCGTCATCGTTCATGATCTCGCATATAACGGCGGCAGGCTTGAGAGACGCCTGGATCATCAGATCGACGGCGCCTTCGGTCTGTCCGGCCCGAACGAGCACTCCGCCTTCACGGGCGCGCAGCGGAAATACGTGACCGGGGCGAGCAAGGTCATTGGGTTTAACGTCGTCGTCGGTTGCTGTCAGAATCGTGTGTGCCCTGTCGGCAGCACTGATACCGGTGCTGATCCCTTGGGCGGCGTCAATGCTGATCGTAAAGGCTGTGCCGAAGGTGGCCGTATTGTCGAGCGTCTGTGGATAGAGGCCGAGCGAATCACATTTGCCCGGCGTCAGCGGCAGGCAGATAAGGCCGCGGCCGAAGGTGGCCATAAAGTTGACGATCTCAGGCGTTATCTTCTCAGCAGCACAGACCAGGTCTCCCTCATTCTCACGGTCTTCGTCATCGACAAGCACGATCATCTTGCCCGAGCGAAGGTCTTCCAAAACTTCCGGTATGTCGCTGAATTGTACTGCCACGCGGTTATCCCCTGCAACGGCTGTAAAGCGTCGAGAATCAAAAGTAACTCAACTGCCACTACTCTCAAGGTGACGTTTTGTTCGCCAGGTTGTGCTCATATTGCTCAATATAGCGACTTCCGTTCCGTATGTAAATAAGAGTTGCCAAAACAGCGGTCCCCGCAGCCGACCACCAAAGAGTGCGAAGCAGCCAGATCCAACCAGTCAGCACGGCCGATGCCTCTGGGCCGATCAGAATTGCTGCCACCATTGACAACTGCAAGGTTGTGGCAAGCTTGCCGATGAACACCGGGGCGATGTGTATTTGTGATGTGATCAGGTAGACAATTGCAAAGCCAATCAGCAAGAACAGATCTTTGCCGATTATCAGGACAACCACGGTAGGAGGTATCAAGAAGCCGCGAACGTGCCCTCGTTGCGAAGCCAGGAGCAGGCAGGCAGAGATCATAAGCAATTTGTCCGCAACCGGATCGAGAAATGCACCGAGTTTCGTGATCTGATTGCTGGTTCGGGCCAGGTAGCCGTCCACGCCGTCACTTATCGCCATCAGCAGGAAGATGAGAATTGCCGCGTACCTCATGGCATTCTGCGCACCATAGCTGAGAGCTACATCGTTGGTTTTCAACATGAGGCTGACGAACGGCGCTATCAGCAGAATGCGAAAAATAGTAATCCGGTTGGCCCAGTTGATCGTCATATTTTCTGCCGCCACGAATAAATGCTCGATAAGTGTGCTGCTATATTAAGCTGCGGGAGGATATTTGACAAGTAATGATCGACAAAAGCGACTGCACCGCAGTAATGTGATCGCTTAATTTGCTTGTACCCACCTCGGACGGTGATATAATTCAGCTTTCATAGTGCTCCTGATTGAGAATTCGCGTTCTTGCGCGGGCAAATGGCTTTACAATAACAGGTTGTGGTCTTACTCGCGGGAACTTGCTACCCATCAAGGGTATGAATCGAGGGCAAGAAAATGGCTGTATTGAATGTCAATATCGACCACGTAGCGACAGTGAGGCAGGCTCGGCTGACAGATGAGCCGGATCCGGTCTGGGCGGCGGTCCAGTGCGAGCTGGCCGGCGCGAACGGAATTACGATTCATCTGCGGCAGGACAGGCGTCATATTGGCGACCGGGATGTTCGTTTGCTCAAAGAGACCGTCGCCTGCAAGCTGAATCTGGAGATGTGCATGGCTGAGCCGATAGTCAGGATCGCCGAAGAGATAAAGCCGGATCAGGTGACGCTGGTGCCTGAGAAGAGAGCCGAGCTGACAACCGAAGGCGGCCTGGATTGTGTCAGAGGTAAGAAGCGGCTTGCCGGGGTAGTCAAAAGGATGCACAAGAAGAGCATTTTAGTAAGCACCTTTATCGCACCTGATAGCGAGCAAATCATCGCCTCGGCTCAGACCGGCTGCGACGCGATCGAGCTGCACACCGGAATGTATGCAAACGCGAAAGGCGAGCGCCCCATCAAGAAACGATTGGCTGAGTTGGAGGCCGGTAAGGAGCTGGCGGCTGAAAACAAGCTCGTGGTTCACGCCGGTCACGGCTTGACATATCGCAACATCGGCGCCGCGGCGAGCATCAAAGGCTTGTGCGAGTTCAACATAGGCCACAGCATAATTGCCAGGGCGGTCTTCGTAGGAATAGGTCAGGCAACCGCCGAGATGATAAAGCTGATAGACAAATTCAGCGGGTGACTGGTGAGTTTGTGCCTGACAAACCGCCGGCAGTGAACTATAGGCTGTCCAGCAGACAAGGAGATTGACAATGTTTACAGGTGCCATGGTGGCGTTGATTACGCCTTTTCAGGATGGTGAAATTGATTTTGAGACTCTCGACGAGCTGATCGAATTCCAGCTGGAAAACAGCATCGACGCGATAGTACCCGTAGGCACAACGGGTGAATCGCCGACGTTGAGTCATGACGAGCAGAAGAAGGTCATTGACAGGGTGATCAAAGCCGTAGGCGGAGACGTGCCGGTGATTGCTGGAGCCGGCTCAAACAGTACGGCCGAAGCAATTGAGCTGACGGTTTTTGCAAAGAAGGTGGGAGCCGACGCGACCTTGCAGGTAACTCCGTACTATAACAAGCCCACGCAGGCGGGGTTCTACGAGCATTTCAAAGCGATCGCCGATTCTGCCGACTTGCCGGTAGTGCTGTACAACATCCCTGGCCGCTGCGGCGCCGGCATGACACCGGATACTATCGCCCGGCTGTCCGAAATCGAAAACATCGTTGCGGTCAAAGAGGCGACCGGCAGTCTCGATCAGGCCAGTGAAATAGCATCACGATGTGACATAACGATCATATCGGGCGACGATTCTCTCACTTTACCCTTGGCTTCGATCGGCGGCAAGGGCGTTATCAGTGTCGTGGCCAACATTGTCCCGGCCGACGTCAAGGCGATGACAGACCTGATACTCGAGGGCGACCTGACATCGGCCAGGCAATGGCACAGGAAGTTGTTCGCGCTGTGCAAGAGCATGCTGACGCTTGCGACCAATCCCATACCGATCAAGGCAGCGATGGCAATGCTGAACATGGCGCCGGAAGAATTGCGGCTGCCCATGACGCCTTTGGAGCGGGACAAGAGAGCGGCGCTAAAACAAACATTGGAAGAATACGGCCTGCTCAGTTGACGAATCAATCCGGCCAGACTAGGCAGAGGCCTGTTGGGCAGAAAACTAGGTGGTTTTCACGGGGCGAGGAAGAAATCCGTCGCACAGGCGGGCACTTCGTCACCGTGATACACGTCGGTATTCTGCAATGTGTAGACATCGTCGTTTGAGACACCGATAAATCGTGTCTTCAAGAATCTCACACTGCCGTCCCCAAACAAGACGTTTTGCCCTTTGCGCTTGTGATTGACGCTGTTTACCGTCACCAGTCTTCTGTCGAGTTGCAGGCTGAAAGGTTTGCCGAAGTCATCCGGCAAATCCTCAAACAGGGGGCTCAGATCCGCCATAAGGACTTTTCGGCAATGCAACTGACCATCACTACCCTGCCGGCAACGTATCTGGAAGCTGTAAGTGATATATCTTCGATCTCGGAAGTCCCTGTTGCCTCTCAGCTCCGTCGAGGTCAGTCTGGGCCTGCCGCGACTTTTGCTGCAGGACGGGCAAACGAAACTGTCGGGCTCGACGTAACCGTCCTTGACCAGAAGATACAGGTGCCTGGTATTAGAGTGGTTCTCGCTGCCCTGGTAACCGACTTTGTACCACGGTGCGCCGGCCTGCGTTTCCACGGCCGGCTGCTTACCATGGTCGGCAACGTATTTTTCAAGACCCTGGAAGAAGCCGCTCTGTTGCATCTGGCATCGCTGGCGTTGCGAGTCAAAACGAAGGTATCTGAACGTGGTAAAGAAAACACTGCCGGCGATCACAAACACAGCAGCAGTGGCCAGTCTTCTGACCATACCCAGCCAGTGCAAGTGCTGGGCTCTGATAGGGCGTTTTTGTTCGCCGGCAAGTAATTCCTGCAGCCTATCGGCGCTCGAGCTTGCAGCATTGTTCAGACGCAATACGGTCCGCTCGAGAAGATCATCCGGGCACACTTCAGGCTCTACGCTATCGAGAGGTGCCAGTGTTGCTTGGAGTTTGGAATGAATTTCTGCGGCTTCTTGGTTAGACGAAATCAAGGCTTGAGCTTCGACTATCTGTTCAGGAGATGCTAATCCCATACAGTGGTCGAATAACAACTCTTTCTGCTCGCTGCTAAGCGGAGTCATGTGTTTTCTTTACTCCCAACTGACACCTTCCATTCTTTTGCAAAACGTCCAACGGCCGTGTGAAGTCTGCTCTTGACCGTTCCTATGGGTATACTGAGAATCTCGGCCATTTGTTTGTAGGAAAATTTCTGGAAATATGCGAAAATCAAGATTTCTCGCAGATTATCCGGCATATCTGTTATAATCTGCCCTACACGGGCGGCAGTTTCCCGCCTTTGCAGTTCGTCGGACGGCAGCGTATCGTCTGAAGTCACAGTGTTGAGCATGTCGTCGAACGACAATTCCTGAGAATCACCCATAGTGCCGATCGGAACAGCCGATGTTCGCTGCCATTTGCGCAGAGCGTCTTTGGCCTTGTTCGCAGCGATAGTGAACAACCAGGGCCGTAAGGGCCGGCTCTTATCGAAGCTGTCCCGACTCGTAAAGAGCTGCAGGAAGGTCTCCTGGAAAACATCCTCAACGAGATCCTGCCGGTTCAGGAATTGCCTCAGAAACGCATGCAGGCTGTTCTTGTAGCGATTTACGATCTCACGAAACGCGGCCTCGTCGCCGGCACTGTACCGGGTCAAAAGATCGGCGTCTGTTAGATTCTCCAGATTGTAGTCCATAAACGACCGCTCAACGAATCCTGCAAAGACAACTATTACAGGCAATTACCCTGTAAAGCAAGCATTATATTCCAACCTATGTGTTTCGGCAAGCCACGCGCACGAATTGCCACTGTCTTGACGATGATATCGGCAGGGAACAGGTGTGAGAAGTCGCTGAAGAAGATCATTCCTGGCTATTCTCAATTATGGGACGCTTGGGGTTTCGCAATCACTGGCCAGTAAAAGACAAACCACATTGGACCTTGCCCGTGGGTGAGTTGCCAGACAATTGCAGAGTGATCCGCAGCTTGATTGGAGGATCAGAAGGCCTTACAATGCCGGGCAGGCAGGATGCCCCCGAGACGACCGCCGCTGGTAAGATCATTGGCCGCGGCTTCGAGAGCAAGAGTGGATGTGAGCAAAAGCACCAGATCAAGGAGATTGGTCATGATCGGTAGAAAGCTGCGTGCAGTTCGACATCTGGCCTGGACTCTGGCTTGTGTGCTCTGGTTCGCACCTGCAATGGCCGTCGCCCAGGAATGGACCCAGTTTGAAATGAACCGCAAGGATGCCCGGGGAGACTATTTGTGGACCACTAGCGAAAACTGGACCAAGGGCCTTCCCCACTCGGAGTTGTCCGTGGAGATCGGCGACGATCATTCCGGCCAGGCACTCCACTGTGTCATACCCAGCGGGCATGATGCGATCTGTCAGAATCTGGAACTGGCCGAACACGGGCGGACCCAGGGTACGACGTTTCGACTTGCCGCCAGTGCAAGTTTGACCGTTCTCAACCAGACGGTTTTGTCAAAGGATAGGGAAAGCTGGTTCTACCTGGACGGAAAGTTGCACTGTCCGGGGGAAAACAGGAGCCTCCGGGTCGGCGGTCCCTGGGGTCGGCCGGACATAAACGAGCCGGCTCGTTGTCATCTTCTCGTCGGGCCGACCGCCGTTGTGGAGGCATGGCACGTCGGGATCAACACGGACTTGAGGGCTGAATCGACACCGTCCACTCCATGGGGGCCGCGGTTTTGGGCCCGCTCGACGGGCTCTGAGATCGTCCTGACCGGTGGAAAACTAATCGCTCATCAGGGACTGCGCATGTCTACCTGCGACGCCCGGCGCCCGGGCAGGCTTGCCTTGCGAGGTAAGGCGACTTTCACAAGCAGACCGGACTCGAAGTACGGCATCGACATCTGGTGCGGCATCTGGGAAATCGAGGGTGGCCAGGCAGAGATCAACGTCGGGGACATCGAGTTCTGGGGCAACAAGTTTAAGGATGCGGTCAATGCCAAGGCAGAGACTCCGGTGGGGGCGGGATTGGCCGTGTTGAAACTGACCGGTGAGAATGTCAGCACGATACATGCCCGCAAGGTCGACTTTGTTGACGCGGCGGTGCTTGACGTCAAGGGCCTGCGCGTTGGCGCCGGGACATACAAAGTCATTGACGCGGCAGCGATCGGCGAGACCAACCTGCGGTTTGAGCAGGGAACGGACACTGGCAAATGGAGTCTCAGATTTGACTCACCGGCTGGGGATCTATTGTTAACATTCTCGCCTTGAATTCAAAGAGTCCAACCACAAGGGGAATCACAAGTGACAACAATCGGAGCCAAATCCATGGATCGACGAAGGTTTATGCGAACCTGTGCGGCCTCGGCGATATCTTCAGCTGCCTTTGGTCTGGGGAAGCTCTCGGCAGGGGGGGCAAAGAAACGAAAACCCAACCTGCTCTTTATCTGGACGGACGAACAGCGGGCCGACACGATGGCCGTCTACGGCAACAGCAAGATTCGCGTGCCCAACTTCAACAAACTCGCATCTCAAAGTATTGTGTTCGAGAGGGCATACGTCACTCAGCCGGTCTGCACGCCCAATCGCGCCGCGGTCATGACCGGACTCTGGCCCCATGAAAGTGGTCTTCTGACAAATAACATTCCGCTGCCCAGAGAGACCCGGTGTCTCAACGAATTGATCGATGATCCCGACTATCGCACCGCATACATGGGCAAATGGCATCTTGGGGATGAGATTTTCGCGCAGCACGGTTTCGAGGAATGGATCTCTATGGAAGACGGCTATTCGGCGTACTACGCCAAGGGGCGAGACCGGGCTGCGCGGAGCAGCTACCATCACTATCTTCTCGGCCTTGGTCACAAACCGGCCAGCCAGGGCGGTAGATTCAGCAGGGGTTACGCCGCGTCGCTTCCGCTGGAACAATGCAAGCCGAAGTTCCTCGAGCGCAGCGCCTGTGATTTCCTCCGACGGCATCGCAACGAACCGTTTATGCTCTATGTCAACTTCCTCGAGCCGCACATGCCGTTCACCGGGCCGCTCGACGAGATGTACGATCCTGACGAGATCGACCTGCCTCCGAATTTCAACGATCCGCTCGAAGAGAACGAGCCGGACAAGTGCAAGAAGAAACTGCGGGACTGCGCCCGAAAGTACGGGACGACCGAGAAGGACTTTCGCGAGCTTATAGCCCGCTACTGGGGGCTCAATTCTCAGGTCGATCTAAGCGTCGGCGCAATTCTCGATACGCTCCAGCGGCTTGGCCTGGCGGACGACACCATCGTTGTCTACACGAGCGACCACGGCGATATGATGGGTTCTCACCGTCTGGTGGAGAAGGGTCTGATGTACGAGGAGTCCGTGCGCGTTCCGTGGCTGTTGCGCGTGCCGGCGATGGGGTTCAGACAACGTCTGATTGCCCAGCCGGTCAGCCAGATCGATTTGGTCCCCACGCTGCTGGAGCTAATGGGTCGGCCCCAAGCCGCCGAGGGCCTTCCGGGTCAGAGCCTGGTTCCGCTCATCAAGGGCGGCAAGGTTGCAGCCGATCACGTGTTCATAGAGTGGAATACCGCGCCGAGAGTCCGGACCGTAGTTTCTCCGGACCGATGGAAGTTGTGTCTGAGCAATGAAGACAAGTGCCAGTTGTTCAACCTGAGCGACGACCCTTACGAAACGATGAATCTGTACGATTCCGGAGAACACGCCGCTGTGATTGCAAGGTTGACCGAGAAGATCGGGAGATGGCAGAAGAATACCAACGACATACCCTTGAGGGTAGTAAATTCCCGCGGGCAAAACCATACACTATTATTGTGAATCCACTTACCCACGCAAAAATGGGAAATTTCAATCAGGAGCACTATGAATTGGAGGTCATCTGACGAATTATGAATAAGATAACGAGTGTCACTAAAGTGGGAATCATTGTCGTTGTATGCGGCTCGACGCTTTGCCAATCCGCCGTACTGCTCGACGACGATTTCGATAGGCTGCGGCCCGGAATGTTTTCGGCTGGTGTCATCGGCGCTCATGCCGAATATCACTACGTACATGAAACCGCACCGCAGGGCAACTGGGTCGTCTCATGCTTTACCTCGGGAACGCCCGAACAGCGTGCCTGGTGGGTGACCGCCGCCGGCGGTGACGCGATGCTCTCACAGACGATCTATTACAGACGGCCGCACTCACATCCTTTCGTATGCACGGTTGCAGAGGGCAGCGAGTTCTGGAAGGACTACACGATTTCGGCACGCTTCGCTGCCGAATCGGGCAAGGGCCAGAGCGGAGTGGCCTTTCGCTATCACAACGACCGCTGTTACTATTTCTTCGGCGTCAAAGGCGGCAAGGCGATTCTAAAAGTCGTTAACCATGCTACAGCTTATCACAAACCCGACGAGAAGATCCTTGGCGAGCGGCAATTTGACTTCAAGCCGGGCGAATTCCTCACAGCAACGATTCGCATCGAGGGCAACCATGTCCGGGCCGAACTTGGCGACAATCTTGTTCTGGAAGCGACAGATCAAACCTTCTCCGAGGGCAAGGTGGCCCTTACTGCCGATGTTCCTACCAAGTACAGTTTCGTGAAGGTAACCTCCAGCGACGAAGAATTGAAAGGAGTGAGGAATCGGGTCAGGGCCAAGAAAAGGCAGGAAGCAAAACTCCAAGCGGCCAACCCCAAACCAGTTGCGTTTAAGAAATTCTCCATTTCCGATTATGGCGTCGGGCGCAATCTAAGGTTCGGCGATATGGACGCTGACGGCCGGGTAGACGTTCTCTTCGGGCAGGTGCTCCATCACGGTCCCAAGGACCGCAACAGCGAGCTGAGCTGCTTGACGGCGGTCAACCTGGATGGGAAAGTTCTCTGGCAAAAGGGCAAACCGGACGGCTGGAAGAACCATCTAACGAACGACGTGGGCTTTCAAATCCACGACATCGACGGCGACGGCGGCAACGAAGTGGTCTACTGCATGAACCAGGAAATCATCGCCGCCGACGGCGCGACGGGCGAGGTCAAGTACCGCCGGGCCACCCCGTTAAGACCGCCGGGCGATCACGGCGCACACAATATTTTCCCTCGCATCCTGGGCGACTCACTCTTCTTCTGCGACCTGCGCGGGCTCGGGAAGGACCGTGACATAATCTTCAAGGACCGTTACCGCCATATCTGGGCGATGGACGACAGGTTTGAGGTGATGTGGACCGGCCAGTGCAACACGGGGCACTACCCTTTCGCCTACGACATCGACAATGACGGAAAGGACGAGGTCGCTGTAGGCTATTCGATGTTCGATGACGACGGGACGAAGCTGTGGTCTCTGGACGACAAGATCAGAGACCACGCAGACGGCGTTGCAGTCGCAAGATTCAATAAGGGCGCCGAGCCAACGATCTTCTATGCGGCCAGCGATGCCGGCGCCTTCTACACGGATCTCGAAGGCAATGTGCTCAAGCGTCATTTCTTCGGCCATGTACAGAATCCGGCGATTGCAAATTTGCGCGACGATCTGCCGGGGCTGGAGATTGTCAGTATTAACTTCTGGGGCAACCAGGGCATCATCAATTACTTCGATTCGAACGGTGAGCCTTACTACGATTTTGAACCGGTCCAGCACGGCAGCATGTGTCTTCCTATCAACTGGACCGGAAAGGGCGAGGAATTCTTCGTGCTCTCACCCGATGTGACCGAGGGCGGTATGTACGACGGCCTCGGACGCCGCGTCGTGCAATTTCCGGCCGACGGTCACCCCTACCAGTGCAATGCGGTGCTGGATGTCACGGGCGACTGTCGCGATGAGGTGGTCGTGTGGGACCCCTACGAGTTGTGGGTCTATACGCAGGATGACAACCCCAAGCAGGGCCGGCTGTATGCGCCGCGGCGCAACGCGCTCTACAACTACTCGAACTACCAGGCAACGGTATCGCTGCCCGGATGGACGCAGTAGGGCAGCATGCTCAATATCAAATGATCTACATTCCGACCATGTATGCCCATAGGAGGACTAATCCTGTGGCGATCAGCGTGGTGACGATCGCAAGCAACTTGCGACGATCGTGAATGATCCCCAAGATGCCGCAGAGCAAGGCGGCAGGAAATGAGAACAAGAACAGCAACCCTCCAAGGGTGGCGAGAGGGTCACCTCAGCCGGGCTTGCATAGAATCATTGCAACGAGCGTCGCGCCGGCCACAATCAGTAGGGCGGCGGATATTTTTCCATAACGCATTGTTTTGTCTCTGTCATTGCTCTGTTGATATTCCGGAACAGAAGTATAAGCCTTCAGAGTCGGCCAAGTTCATTGTAACATATTGCCATAGTACGTAGAGAGCCATTGGCAAACAAAAATATACAGCAGAACTCCGATTACAATGGCCACTGAGGTGATCGCAAGAAATTTGCGGCGGTCGCTAACTATGCCAATTACGCCTAACACCGGAGCGGCAAGGAACACCGGATATATCAGAAGCCCTACAAGAGCCCGAAGTGGACTACCTCACCCGGGTTGGATTAAGAGCGTTATCCCGGCGCTCAGGACGGACGCGACAAGGCAAACCATCGCAGCTTTCCCAAAGCAATACATTCTGGCTCGTTCGGAAATGTTTCGAACAAAGCTTCTCATTTTCAAGGACCTGTCGGCAATTGCCTATGTCTTCAAATGGCGCGTGTAGCCCACGCGCCGGGTCACGCCTATGCGGTCGAAGTAATCTAGCAGGGGGATGGCAAATTTTCGCGTCGTGTTGAGAAGGTACTTGAATTTGACGCTTTCCAGCCCCCCTTCCTTGTTGATGTATGTCGTCAACATCTCACGGGCCTGTTCGACGCCCTCACTATGAAAGAGAAGATCATTGTCGATGCGGACGAGAAGCTCCTGCTCGATCAATATCTTGAGGATTTTTTGAACATCTTCAGACTTTGCTGCGGTGGCGTTTACAACCTCATCGAATTTGGGCGGATTGAAGGGCCGGGTCTTGAAAAGCGATTCGGCGGTCATGAGCAATTCTTGTTCGGCCTCGCTGAACATCTCGCGATGCTGGGGCAGGGCCAGGCGGTGCTTTCTCTCGACGAGTTTGCCGCGAGATGTCAGCAGCCTGAGAAGGCCGTCAAAAACATCCTTTCTCAGTTGCGATGCTTCCAAAAGCTGCTCGGTGCTCAACCCCGGGCTCTCGGGTTTGCTGCGATGAGATTCGGCGACAATATCCAGGACTCTGTTCTGGAGGACCTCGATCGTGTCGGGATGAGCGAAGAGTTTCGAGTCCAGACTGATCAACTTGCCTTCAGCGCTAAGTTCGGCAAGAATCTCCTTCAGCGGTCCGGGGAGAATCTTGGTGCGAATCGAGAGTTCGCCTTCATCGGCGGCATGCGCCGCGACGGTCTTTATGCAATACTCGACAAAATCCTTTTCGACCGCCACTGCTGCGGCCCTGTCACGAGCGTCACGGATGACGCGGTCCTGACTTCGCCTGAGCTTGCCAGCAAGTGCCTCGACGATCATCCCTCCGCCGATAGTCTCGACGGGTGAGAGGTTTCGCAGGATGAAACGGTCACCGGGCGCCGCCACGATCCGCTGAGGCCGATCCAGTCTTATCTGAACGAGATGTGTCTCGCCGGCGGCAGCACGATTGGCCTCGAGCAAATACGCAGTGGCGAGGACCTCGGAGGTGCCGGTGTGGAACTTTATCTTCGCGCCTGTCTTGAGCGGCGATTTGGCGCTGGTCAGGATTTTGAGTCTGCAGAGATACCACTGCGCGGGGCTGAAGTATTTGGCGACAGTCACCGTGCATCCGCGCTCGATGTTCTTGTAGTCCCATTGAGGGACGTTGATCGCCGCGCACTGACCGACGATAGCGGTGTCGCTGTTTCTTTTGTAGACCTGTACGGCCTTCACCCGGCCTTTGGCCCCGTGGGGAAAGAGGACCACCTCGTCACCGATCTTGACGGAACCGGCGACCGGAATGCCCGTGACGACCGTGCCGTAACCTTTGACAGAGAACGTGCGTTCGACGGGAAGACGAAACACGCCGTCGGTCTTTTTGGGCTCGATGACGTCCACAAGCTCCTTGAGGGCCTCATAGAAAGT
>Ga0209536_100001838_pt1 | contig 34734 bp, 33 predicted proteins | sample DeeMarSeWOR28_12_FD_187461 | JGI IMG/M metagenome (GOLD analysis project Ga0209536, IMG submission 187461) | Marine sediment microbial communities from White Oak River estuary, North Carolina - WOR-2-8_12 (SPAdes) (version 2) | ecosystem: Environmental > Aquatic > Marine > Intertidal zone >...
CTTCAATCCAGACGTCGTGGTCATCTGCGGTGGGGTGACCCTCGCCGGCGACCACCTGTTCCAGCCGCTCTGGAGCCAGGTCAGGCGCCGTGCCTTTCGCCCGGCAGTGGAGGCATGCAGGATCGTCCCAGGTAGCCTGCCTGGCACTGCCGGTGTCTACGGTGCAGTTGCGTCTTTCTTGGCCCAGACCAGAGGAACGACGTGAAGAGACTCGGAGTCATCGGCACCATGGTCTGGGATACTATCTACGGCAGAGGAACTGGCGACGACCCGGTGGAAGAATGGGGAGGCATTGGCTACGCTCTGGCAGCCCTGGAAGCGACACTCCCTCGGGATTGGCAAATCGTCCCGTTGATCAAGGTAGGTCGCGATTTAGCGGCACAGGCAAACGAGTTTCTTATGAACCTCACACATAGAGCCGGCGCCGCCCGGTTCGTTGAGGTACCCGAGCCCAACAACCGTGTGACGCTGCGTTATCAGGAACTCGTGCGGAGCGCCGAGAAGATGAGCGGGGGCGTGCCACCTTGGAACTGGGAGGAACTGGGACCAATGGTGCAGGACGTCGACGCTTTGTACGTCAATTTCATTTCGGGATTCGAGATGGATCTGGATACTGCGCTGCGTCTCAGGCGAGGATTCACAGGACCCATCTACGCCGATCTGCACAGCTTGTTTCTTGGAGTCATGGCTGACGGTCTCAGGGTCCCAGAGCTGCCCTCGGAGGTTGCGACGTGGTTCTCGTGTTTCGACGTCGTTCAGCTCAACGAGAGTGAGATGGGATTGCTTGGTGGCGATGCCCTGGAGGTGGCGGCACGGGTGCTGGCGTCGGGCGTACGATTGCTCATAGTCACTTTGGGACCGTTGGGAGCGGTCTACTTCTCTGTCCCCTCCTTTACCTTTGCGCGACTGGACGACACCGACAGACGAGTGATGGGTCCAATCCGCACAGCGAGGATCCCGGTTAGCGAGGCGGCGCACGCCCTCGACCCGACGGGCTGCGGGGACGTCTTTGGTGCAACCGTAGTTTCCTTCCTCACCCAGGGATTGGACGTGGTCGAGGCCATCCGGCGTGGCAATGAGAACGCCGCCCGAAACCTGACGCATCGCGGCGCAACCGATCTTCACCACCTACTAAGGGGAGAGATAGTGGGCAAATGACCAGAGTGGTCGAAGTTCCCACGCATTTCGACGATAGATCCTTCGATCAATTCGCACGTGCATTCGGGGAGCCCAACGGTGAGCGACTCCTGTTCGACGCACATGCGGTCCAATGGGCGTCACCGTATGGCCTCGTGGGGTTGCTGGTAGCTGGACAGTCCACTGTGGAGCGCGGTGACCAGAGGCCGCAGCTGACGATTCCCACAGATCGAGACGTGGTACACTACTGGGGCCGCACCGGATTCTTCGAGTTCGCGGGAGAGTGGTTCGAGATCCATGGCAGGCCGCCCCGGGTCGCCGTCAGCCGATCCTCTGACGTTCTGCTCGAGATCACCCATGTACAAGGTGCAGATGACGTACACGGGGTGGTGAGTATCATACAGGAGCGGGCAGCGGCTATCCTGTCGGGAGAGCTGGGCCTGGAAGCCAAGGCCACAATGGGCTTTGGTATGGCGCTTTCGGAGGCGTGTCAAAATATTGTAGAGCACGCCGGCACGTCCGGCTGGGTGGCCGTCCAGACGTACCACTGGCGTCGGCGCTTGGGGCGCCGGGTTGTCGTAATCGCTGTAGCGGATGCGGGGATGGGGTTCCGCCGCTCACTAGAGGCGACTCAGACGAGCAGGTACGGTGACAGGTGGGGTGATGCGGCAGCCCTGGAAGCAGCACTGATACACGGGGTCAGCCGATTCCGCGATCCAGGACGTGGACAAGGCCTCGGAGGTATCCGCCGGTACCTCAATCGCTGGGATGGGAAGATCAGTCTGCGCAGCGGGACAGCACGAATAGCTATGGTTCCCGCCTGGGATGACGATATCCCGTTGGCCGACGGGTTGCCGCAATTCCCAGGCAGTCAAATGCTACAGATCATACCTGCTCATCAGGCAGAAGCGACAACGTGCAAAGCATCGACTTGAAGACAATCCTAGAGCGTACTGTATCAACCGGATACGGCAACTTGGTAACGCGCCACACTGGCCGCGCTGTTAGGAACGGAATCGAAGCAATGCTGACCCAGCTCGATGGTCAGCAGGTGGCGGTAATGGATTTCAGCGAGGTTGGCTGCCTCGACATCTCTTGTGCCGACGAGATAGTCGGCAAACTGCTGCTGGGGCACGGACACGCCCGCTACTTCCTGCTGAGAGGACTGACCGAAGCCCACTGCGATGCGATCAGCTTGGTGCTCGAGCGGCACGGCCTAGCAGTGGTAACCGAGGACAGGGACGGGCAACTCGAGTTGCTCGGACCTCTTCAGGAAACCACTCGCCGGGCCTTTGGCTTCGTCGCCGAAACCGGCCGAACAGCGGCAGAAGCGGTGGCGGCTCGGCTGGACCTGTCGGCTGACGATACTCGGCAGGTGCTCGAGGAATTGCTCGCGCGGCGGCTGGTGCGACAAGAGGATGACGAGTACAGGGTGGTCCAGACGTGAGATTCTATCACTGCTGGCTTGTGCCGGTGCCTTGAACCCGTGATTCGATTCGACAGAGTCTTCAAATCCTTCAAAACGGGCTCGTTGGCCCTCAAGGACGTCTCATTCCACATCGCAAAGGGCGAGTTTGCATTCCTGACCGGCCACTCGGGAGCAGGTAAGTCCACGATATTGCAGCTGATCTATGCAGACGAACTCCCCACTTCCGGAGAGGTACGGGTTTCCGGATTCGGGACTCGGCAGCTCAAGCGGCGCGACGTGCCAAAGTTGCGCCGTCGTCTGGGAATCGTCTTCCAGAACTTCCGTCTCCTGGAAGACCGAACCGCCGAGGAGAACGTGGCTTTTGCGCTCGAAGTGACCGGGTCGCGACGTAGTATCATAGCGCCCAAAGTCATGCGAGTCCTCACGCAAGTCGGCCTGGCAGCAAAGGCCGCCGCTTATCCGCGCCAATTGTCGGGTGGTGAGCAGCAGCGGGTGGCAATTGCTCGAGCATTGGTGAACGATCCGCTGGTGCTCCTGGCGGATGAGCCTACCGGCAACCTCGACGAAAGAGCGACGCGCGGGGTGGTCCAACTGCTACGTGACATCAATGCCAACGGAACGGCGGTGATCATGGCCACGCACGACCTCGGTATCGTGCGTGGGATGTCACGCCGCACCCTCGAGTTACAGGCTGGCGAGCTAGTCTATGACTCGGCTATCGATGACCTGGAGTCGGGAGCCGTGTCACAATGAGGTTGGTGCTCAGAGAGACACAACTCTCGTTTCGACGCGCTCCGGTGCTGTCTGCACTCGCAGTGACGACCATTGCCTTTGCTTTGTTCGTGGTCGGTCTGGTGGGGCTAGTTGCACTGAACCTGCAACATGCTCTGAACCAAGTCGAAGAACGTGTCGAGGTCGTAGCTTACCTCGTCCGCGGCACTCCAGTCGAGGTCGCCACGGTGGCCATCGGTGACATCGAAGCTTTCCCCGGGGTGGAATCGGTCACCTACGTTTCGGAGCAAGATGCGCTCGAACGAGCACGCCAGGAGTTGGCAGAGTTCCAGGACGTGTTCGACGACCTGGCAACCAATCCACTGCCCGCGTCACTCGAAGTGCGACTCGAGCCCGGATTCCGCGATAGCGAGAACGTCGCTCGCATCGCGGATTGGCTACGCGGTTTCCGCTTTGCCGAAGACATCCGATTCGGCCGCGAGTGGGTAGAGAAACTGGACCGGCTCCGGTACATAGCTGGCATCGTCGGGCTGGTCGTGGGCGGCGCCTTTGCGGTTGCTTCCGTCATCATCATTGGAACCACTGTACGAATGACGGTATTGCAACGGAGTCAGGAGATCGCAATCATGCGATTGGTGGGAGCCACGGATGGTTTCATTCGCCGTCCGTTCCTACTGGATGGCCTCGTCAAGGGTGCGTTAGGGGGTCTCACTGCACTGGGCCTCAACTACGCCGCATACTCCGCCATCAACCAAATGCTGCGGTCGTCCTTTTACAGCGCCCGACAGGCTCTACTACTAGTCGGATTCGGCACTGCACTGGGGCTGTTAGCCAGCGCCTTGAGTGTGGGCCGTCACCTCCGCCGCGTCGACGCCGAATGAACCCAGTGAGGGCAGCGGTTCCTTTACTCATTGTCGGAATGCTAACAGGCACTGGGCAAGGATACGCCCAGGCCGATCTCAATCAACGGATCCGTGACAACCAGGCGCGGCTCGACTCGATTCGCCGTGAACGGGAGAGCCTAGAGGAAGAGCTCACGCGCCTCAGAGGGCGCGCCCGCGATATCACCAGTGAGATCAGCCTCCTCGAACGTCAGAAGACCCTCACCAGCAGGGTGGTAAACGAGCTGGATCGTCAAATGGCTGCCATGACCAACCAGCTCGACACGATAACAATGGATCTGATGCTGGCCCAGGACGCGCTGGCCGAGACGAATTCGGTGTTGCAGCGGCGGTTGTCGCAGATATACAAACGGGGCCCGCTATGGGCCTTCCAGGTGCTGCTTGCGGCGGAGTCATTCGGCGACCTGCTCAGTCGCTACAAGTACCTCCATTTGGTGAGCCGCCAGGATCGCGCCCTGGCCATCGAGATGGAAGCCCTGCGAGACCGGATCACTATACAGCGGCAGCAGCAACTGAGTGCACGCAACACCCTGGCACTCCAGAGAGCAGAGCGGGGAGATGAGCTGCAACGCTATGCGCGGCTCGAGCAGCGCCGGCAGAACACGCTACGCCAGACTAGGGCGTCGCAACAAATCGCAGCCTCACGCGTCGATTCGCTGCAACTAGCCGAAGAGGCACTGACCGAGCTCGTCACCCGGCTGGAGAACGAACGCCGCAGAGCGATAGCGCGGGGTGAGCGGACCGACGCCGCGGGCACAATAAGTCACAGCGACATCGGGTTGCTCCCCTGGCCCGTAGAAGGCAATGTCGTCTATGAGTACGGACCTGAAGTGCTTCCCAACGGCACGCGGATCCGCAGACACGGAATCGGAATCGCCGTGCCAGAGGACACACCCGTGCGTGTGGTGGCAGGAGGACAAGTCATCGATGCATCGGCCCTGAACACCTACGGCCCATCCGTAATCGTGGACCACGGCAGCGGCTACTACACCCTGTATCTCTACCTCTCCGCGATCTCGGTCCGGCCCCTGCAAGTCGTTCGCGCCGGCGACGTGGTCGGCCGCTCGGGGGGCCGGGCATCCGATGCGGGGCCGCACATAGAATTCCAGATCCGGGGCGAGGGAATGATAGCACTCGACCCACGCATCTGGCTGGCAGTAAGGCGGTAGCCCACTAACACCATCCATCCCATCTCGCTGCGCCCGGATAGCCGGCAGCCAGCCGGGCGCTGGTAGCCAGGAGGGGGTGGCCCCCCCGGCCCCCAATACGCCAACCAGGCTTGCTGGACCATCCCTTCGCGCCCCTTGCATTCCCCCACCAATCTGATTAATTCACTCGTATGAAGGAAGTCATACGTATGAATCAATCCAGGGGAACGGCGGCTGATTTGGTCGCCGCTGCCAGGGAACTCTTCGCCGAACACGGCTACACCGGCGCATCCATTCGCGCCATCACACAGCGCGCGGGCGCCAACCTTGGTGCCATCACCTACCATTTTGGTTCCAAGGATGCCTTGTACGAGGCGGCGATCGAGTCGGTCGCTGAGCCTATGCGGAGCCACCTGCGGGACGCAGCCGGTTCCGCCGGTACACCTCTGGAGCGTATCGACCGAATGGTGCGCGCGATGTTCCAGTACCTCCAAGCGAATCCTGCCATGTCCCGGTTGCTCACACAACAACTTGCTAGCGTGCGGCCATTGCCCGGACCAGCGCTCAACACACTGCGAGCAAATATCGGGTTGATGGCTTCTTTGATAGCCGAGGGACAGCAGGACGGCTCGATCCGGCCTGGCGACCCGACGCTCATGGCGCTGAGTATCGGGTCGCAACCAATCTTCCTGAACTTGGTTCGCCAGGCCCTGCGCGAAGGTGTCGAGATCGATCAGGATGATCCAGCAACCGGAAAAGAGGTGGTCGAAAGCGTCGCCCACTTCGTGCGGGCGGGACTCACGAACCAATCTGGTGCCAAATGATGACTACGACAGCCAAGCGACGAGCATTGCTGGCAACCGGAGCAGTTGTGTTGCTCACGACTGCTCCGATCCCGACACTAGCTGCCCAGGACTCTGCCTCTGGCTTCCGGCTTACGCTATCCAGAGCAGTTGCGCGGGCGCTCGAGTACCATCCTTCAGTACTGGCAGCCGACGCCGCGGCAGACGCTGCGACCTCGGCAGTCGGTGCAGCAAGGGCTTCCTGGTTCCCCCAGATAGCGCTCGAGATCTCCGCCACGCGCTTTGAGGAACCCATGCTCACAGCACCCATTCACGAGTTCAACCCCACGGCGTTTCCAGATTTCCACCGGACTCTATACGGCGGCAGCGCCTTGTTCGCGTACAAGCTCTTTGATGGCGGGAGCAGGAACGCCGAGGTGCGGGGCGCGCGGGCAGAGGCTGCCGCTGCCGCTGCCCAGTGGGAGCGGACGCAGATGGCGATCATAGCCCAGGTGACTCACACGTACCTTGGCGTTCTCTCGGCCGCAGGGCTAGTCGACGCGCACGACCGCAGGATTGCAGCTCTCACTGCCGAGCGCGACCGAGTTGGCCAATTCCTGGGCGAGGGAGCCGCTGCCCAGGTCGATCAGCTGCGGGTAGAGGCAGCATTGGCCAGTGCTGAGGCAGACAGAGTGGCTGCTGTTGCCGCCCTCGATGTTGTACAGCGTGGGCTTGCTCTGCTGATCGGCGCTCCGCCGGATGAGACCCAAGTGTCCCTACTGACCCCGGTCGTGCTCAGGGATGAACCGCAGATGGAGGATCGGACGACCTTGCTGACGCAGACCCAGGCAGTCAGCCCGGTTCTGCGACGTGCCAGAGAACAGTTGGTGGCTGCTGAGGCCGGCCGGAAAGCCGTCATGGGAACCTGGTTTCCCTCGATCGATCTCTTCGGTGGCCTCGTGGGCTATGGCTACCCGGACGGTTTCACGTCCGAGTGGCAGGTTGGAGCTCGCCTCAAGTATCCGGTGTTCACGGGCGGGGCTCGTGCGAGTGCCGCGGCACGATCCACAGCACTGACCAGAACGGCTAGGGAAGCGGTCCGGCTCTCAGAGATCGAGGCACAGGAAAACCTCGACATCGCGATCACCGCGGTTCATGAATCCCACGCCAGAGTGGCCGCCATGACACGGGCTGTGGATCACAACTACGAGGTTGCTCGCATCGAGCAGCTGGCGCTCCAAGAGGGGGCCGGCACTCAGACTGACTATCTGCGCGCCGAAGCGGAACTGTTCACCGCCAGAGCTGCCTTGGTAGAGGCACGGCACCGTGAGATCGCAGCGCGCGTCGAACTGGCAAGAGTCGTGGGTGAACTCGATCTGAACTGGCTAGAGCGCATTGTGGAGGCAGGAACATGACGAAGCGAAGACGTATCGTGGTTGTGGTAGCAGCGGCGCTGGCGCTGGCAATCCTACTCCGCCTGACCGTGTTCAGTCCGGAGAATCGGTCGGGGCACATTCTCGCCTCTGGTACGGTGGAAGCGACGGAGGCTGACCTCGGATTCCAGCTTCCTGGGCGCATTGAACAGATGGCGGTGCGAGAGGGCGACGCGATCGACAGCTTGATGGAGCTGGCGTGGCTGGATCGAGCGGAAATACTGGCCAGAAGGGACGCTGCCAGTGCCCAGGTAGCGGCAGCGCGCGCACTCCTAGCTGAGCTCCGCAGCGGCTTCCGTGCTCAGGAAGTCGCGCAAGGACGAGCAGGCCTGCGGGCAGCAGAGCAACGCCTCAACAACGTCCGGCGGGACTACGAGCGCACCAAGCGTCTGTATGACGGGGGAGCGGTGAGCCGTCAAACGCTGGACCACCAGGAGACTTCCCTCGAGTTAGCCACCGCTGAATATGAGGGCGCACAGGAACAGCTCAGCATTCTCGAGACGGGGCCGCGGCAAGAGCGAATCGCCGCACAGCGGGCGGTTGTGGCTCAAGCCGAGGCTAGCGTGGCTCAGGTCGATGCGATGTTGGACAACACCTCCATTCGGGCCCCATTTGCAGGTACGATCTCCGCACGACATCGCGAGCCGGGAGAGGCCGTTCCCGCCGGCGCGCCGGTAGTCACGTTGGTCAATCTCGACGATCGCTGGGTTCGCATATATGTCCGAGAAGACCAAGTGGGCAGTCTGCAGATTGGCCAGGCGGCCAGCATAACGGCTGACACATACACCGGTAGAGTGTACCAGGGCCGGGTGACCTTCATCGCGGACGAGGCCGAGTTCACTCCGCGCAACGTCCAGACGACCGCGGAACGAGTGAAGCTGGTATACCGAGTGAAGATACAGATCACAGGTGACCCATCCTACGATCTCAAGCCGGGTATCGCCGCGGACGTAGAGCTCGATACAGGACAGCCGTCGTCTTGACTCCCGAAGCAGCAGTTTCCCTCAAATCCTTGACCCGTCGTTTTGGAGAACTCAATGCGGTGGACCGCCTCTCGTTTGATGTGTCTCGCGGCGAGCTCTTCGGTATCGTCGGGCCTGACGGTGCCGGCAAGACCACAACGCTTAGAATGCTGTCCGGTGTACTCCGCCCCACCTCCGGCGACGCACTGATGGCCGGCGTGAGCGTGGCTCGCGATCCGGAAGGGGTTAAGCCGCACATCGCATACATGTCTCAGCGTTTCGGACTGTACACCGACCTCACGGTGCGGGAAAACATCGACTTCTATGCAGACCTGTACCAGGTACCGAAGCAAGACCGACCGGCACGAATAGATCGACTGTACGAGTTCTCAGCGCTGGGAGAGTTCGAGAACCGACTGGCAGGACAGCTATCCGGTGGAATGAAACAGAAACTCTCGCTGTGTTGCGCCCTCATACATCACCCTGAAATCATGCTGCTTGATGAGCCGACGTTCGGTGTCGATCCCATTTCACGGCGCGATCTCTGGTTGATAGTGCATGAAATGGTCGCCGAAGGGATGACCGTAATCGTGTCGACCGCATATCTGGATGAAGCGGAGCGCTGCGATCGAGTTGTGTTGTTCCACCGAGGACGGGTGGTGGCGCTCGACACTCCGGAGGCCTTGCGAGCGCACCTCGCCGGCAAGATCTACACGGTTCGGACCAGCGACCCTCGGCGGGCAAGCGAGCTACTGCGCCAGGAGTCCTGTGTGTCACACGCGACCCTCTTTGGTGAGACGATTCACCTCACGCTCGACGACTGGACGCGGGATTGGCCCCACGCGCACGCAACACTAGAGGCCCATGGAGTTGCGGTAATCGAGCACGGTCCCGCAGATGCCTCACTGGAAGACGTCTTCATCGAATTGGTACGCACCACGGCAGACCACAATGAGTAACGTCGTCCAAGTTCATGATCTGACCCGTAACTTCGGCACCTTCACCGCGGTCGATGGCGTCACATTCGACGTTTCTCAAAGCGAGATATTTGGATTCCTGGGACCCAACGGTGCCGGCAAGACCACAACGATCAAGATGCTCACTGGGTTGCTGCGCCCCTCATCCGGCAGTGCGTTGGTATCTGGCTTCGACGTGTCGACGCAGATCCGGCAGATCAAGCAGCGTATCGGCTACATGTCTCAGCTCTTCTCCCTCTACGCCGACCTCACTGTAGACGAAAACATCCAGCTGTTTGCCGGACTCTATGGTGTGACGGGAGCCCGGCTCAATGAACGTCGTGCTTGGGTATTGGCGATGGCCGGGCTCGCTGACCATCGCCACCGGATGACGGCAGAACTGCCACTCGGCTTCAAGCAACGGCTGGCATTGGGCTGTGCCGTGCTCCACGAGCCACCGATACTCTTCCTTGACGAACCTACCTCTGGCGTGGACCCAGTAGCCCGACGTTCATTCTGGGATCTCATCTACCAGTTCGCCGCAGCCGGCACCACGGTGTTTGTGAGCACCCACTACATGGAAGAAGCTGAATACTGCACCCGTCTCGCACTGATGAACCGAGGTCGATTGATTGCACTCGACCGACCCGCAGGATTCAAGCAGAAGATGATTGAACCGTTGCTGCAACTGAATACCGACAACGCACCCGCTGCAGTCACAGTGCTGCGTGAGACCCCAGGAGTCGTCGCTGCAGCCATGTTCGGTCGCGTCGTGCACGTGACAGTGGCCGACGAATCTGAAGCGTTGGGCATGATTCCCCGGGTTCTGGACACTGCAGGACTCACGTGTGCAGGTTTGGAGCGGATCACCCCGTCGTTGGAAGATGTGTTTGTCTCCCTGGTCATGCGTGAGGGAGGAGCGGCGGTAGGATGAACCTAGCGCGTCTTCTAGCGATCTCCCGCAAGGAAGTCATCCAGCTCAAGCGGGACCCCCGTAGTCTGCTGCTGGCTTTCGCACTGCCAATGGCCTTGCTGCTCTTTTTTGGCTACGCAATCGCATACGACGTGAAGAACATCAGCACGGCGGTCCTTGATCAAAGCAACACGCCGCAGAGTAGAGATCTGATCGAGTCGTTCGAGCGATCCGGTTACTTCACCATTGTACGCTACTTGTCACACTACTCGGATGTCGACCGCGTACTCGGCCGCGGTATTGCTCGTACTGCACTGGTGATCCCACCCTCCTTCGGCGGCGATGTCGCGGCAGGACGTCGGGCGCCTCTACAGCTATTGCTAGATGGCAGCGACGCAAACACGGCCACCATAGCCAAGAACTACGCGGAGGCCATTGTCGCACGCTACTCTGTCGACGCGTTGAGCTCGGGTAGGCCCATCACGGCACCGGTCACAGCCCAATCGCGAGTGTGGTACAACGAGACCCTCGAGAGCCGCAACATGGTGGTGCCAGGGCTCATTGCGGTGATAATGTCGATCATTTCCGCTATGCTGACCGCCCTCACCATCGCCCGTGAATGGGAACGGGGTACGATGGAACAGCTTGCAGCAACTCCGGTACACCGAATCGAAGTGACTTTGGGCAAGCTACTTCCCTACATCGGAATTGGCTTGGTGGACGTAGCTCTGGCAGGATTGGCTGGGGTCATCATTCTCGGCGTGCCATTCCGCGGGAGCATCGCTTTACTATTCGCCATGACGTTCCTGTTCCTGGTCGGCGCCCTGGGCCTCGGAATTTTCATCTCGGCAGCACTGAAAACTCAGGTTTTGGCCACCCAAGTCTCTATTCTCGTCACTTTCCTCCCTGCGCTCATACTGTCGGGCTTCATCTTCGAGATCGCCACAATGCCTATCGTGCTTCGCGCGATCACACATGTGATACCTGCACGTTACTTCGTCACCGTTACCAGAGGGATCTTCCTCAAGGGCGTCGGCACCGAAACCCTGTGGGCGGAGGCCCTCGCGATGATCATCTTCGCTTCAGTCGGGCTCTTCTTGGCCACCAGTATCTTCAAGAAGGAGATTGCATGACTCACCTACCGGGCCAGCGCATCCGCGAATTGCTCAAGAAGGAATTGCGCCAGATGCTGCGTGATCCCCGGATGAGAGTCGTTATCTTCGTGGCACCGGTCATTCAGCTCATAGCTTTTGGGTATGCTGTGAACACAGACATCAAGAACACGGCAACCTACGTAGTCGATCTGGACCGGAGCTATGCATCCCGGGAACTCATCCAAGCGTTCGCATCAACCGGATATTTCCGAATTACAGGGACATCCGACCGCTCCTCAGACATAGCAAGCGTCTTGGACCGCGGTAAGGCGATCGTCGGGATCGAGATTCCCACCGATTTCAGTCGGGAACTCGCGCAGGGGCGGGCCTCAGTCCAGGTGATAGTCGACGGCACAAACTCCAACACCGGAGTCGTGGCACAAGGGTATGCTGGACAGATAGTGTCCCGCTACGCGCTCCGACATGCAGCAACCATGGGAGGACTCCCATCAGGTGGTGCCGAGTTACGCACGCGCGCCTGGTACAACCCTCAGCTGGAAAGTCGCGTATACAACGTACCTGCGGTCGTCGGGGCTCTCGTCATGCTGATGTGCTTGTTACTGACCTCTCTCGCGGTGGTCCGAGAACGCGAGATGGGAACGCTGGATCAACTGATGGTCAGTCCGTTGAGGCCGCAGGAACTCATTCTCGGTAAGACGGTGCCCGTCATGCTAGTGGGATTGATACAAATCACGCTGATTTCAAGTGTGGCAATCCTCTGGTTCGGTATACCGATGCGCGGGACCATTTTCGCGCTGTCCCTTGCAGGTCTCGCCTATATCCTGGCCGGCCTGTCATTCGGCCTCATCATCTCGACGATCTCCAAGACGCAACAGGAAGCATTCATGTCGATGTTCCTGCTGTTCATGCCGCTGGTAATTCTATCTGGGTTCTTCTTTCCGGTGAGCAGCATGCCGCGGGTATTTCAGTGGCTAACCATCCTCAACCCGATGCGGCACTTCATCGAAATAGTGCGCGCCGTGTTCCTCAAGGGGGAGGGCGTCGTAGGCTTGTGGCCCCAGTACTTGGCTCTGGCAACGATCGCAGCAGTGGCTCTTACACTGGCTATCAGGCGTTTCATGAAAACTTCGGTGGCATAGGCCTGCTCAGGCATAGCAGAGGGACGAGAGACTCGTCGTTGGTCGGTCCTTCGCAGATGGACTATCTTGCGGCATGACTGAGCAGAGTCTCTACTCCGTCTCCGACATGGCCCGGGAGCTTGGTGTCCCGGAATCGACCGTTAGATACTACCGCGATCTGTACGGCCACCATATCCCGAGTGTGGGGACCGGTCGCCGGCGTCTCTACCCTCCGCAGGCTCTTGCCATATTTGGCCACATTACTCGATCGTATGCTGCCGGCCTCAAGAGGGAACAGATTGAGCAGGACCTTGCGGCACGGGACGAACACCCACCATCAACCAGCACCGCCATAGACGGTGCCTCGGGCGGCATTTCCCAAGATTACCGTGATCTGATGGCCGAACTGCTCGAAGGCGAGGCAGAGAGACGGGAGCTGCTGTGGCAAATGGTGCGCGAAGTATCCCGTTTTGGTCAGGCGCTCGAGCAACAGCACTTCGTATTGAATGAGCTTGTCGAGCAGGTTGTCCATCGCACCGATCGGCAGCTGGCACCGGCGAACCCAAGTGGCGCGACGGCTGAGACCGGAGAGGTGACTTCCGCGAACAGCACCCCGGCAGCAGTCGTGGGCCAGGAGTCCGATCAACTCCGAGCGGCCGAGGAACTCCGCCGTGCTCTGGCAGACGAACAGGAACTGGTCGAGCGGCTCAGGCGATCGAAGCTCGAGCTCGAGCGCCGGACTGCGAGCGCGGAGGCCGAACTGGAAGAACTGCGCTTGAAGCAACGCGGCATCTGGAAGAGGATCTTCGGGAACGACAGGGAGATCTAGGTAGACAGTGCTACCACGCAGCACCCGAGTCGAGCGAAAAACGATGGTCCGCCGGCAGATCCGAGACCGCGGATTGTCCAACCTCAGGGTATTGGCGGCGATGGCTTCCGTCGCGCGAGAGCGGTTCGTGCCCCACGACCTGCATCACTTGGCCTATGCCGACCAACCACTGCCTATCGGTCACGATCAGACGATCTCACAGCCTTACATTGTGGCCCTGATGACCGAGCAGGCACAACTAACCCGTCGATCCAAGGTGCTGGAAATAGGAACTGGTACCGGCTATCACACAGCCGTAATCGCAAAGATTGCACGCCACGTTTGGAGTGTCGAGCGCATAGCCGAACTGTCGCACCAGGCTGAGCTTCGGCTCAGGGATCTTGGCATCAGGAACGTAACCATGATCGTAGGTGATGGTGCTCGCGGCCATGCGGAGGCGGCTCCCTATGACGCCATCATAGTCGCGGCCGCAGCTCCTCACTCACCTCAGCCTCTATTGGACCAGCTAGCTGTCGGCGGTCATCTGGTAATCCCGCTGGGAGACCGAGCCCTCCAAGTGCTCTACAGCGTCGAGCGCATGGCCGACGGATATCGCGACCGCACCTCTGGATCGTGCCGCTTCGTCCCACTGGTATCACCAGAAGCCTTCTCGGAATGAGATGACGGAGCTGGACCTCCTGGGTGCGCACGTCTCCACAGCGGGCGGCGTGGGCAGCGCGCCCGGCCGCGGTGCGAAGATCGGCGCCACAGCGGTCCAGATATTCACCAAGACCCCGAACCAGTGGCGCGACCCTGAACTCAAGCCAGCTGAGGTTGTCAAGTTTGCAGCTGAACTCAGCCGAACCAAGATCCGTGCTGTTGTCGCACATGATTCCTACTTGATCAATCTCGCCTCACCGGACACAAGCATGCGAGCGGCCTCGATCGCCTCCTTCAAGGCAGAACTGCGGCGTTGCCAACAGCTTGGCGTCGAGTTCCTCGTTACACACCCCGGCAACTACAAGACTGACCGAGCAGCCGGATTGCGACGCAACGCTGCAGCCTACGAGGAGTGCCTCGAGACGATAGAAGGGCCGGTGGTGTTGATCGAGACAACGGCTGGGGCGGGAACAGCCCTAGGTGCAACGTTCGAGGAACTGGCGCTGTTGCTCCACCTCATCCCCGCGTCGCTGCATGAGCGGATTGCGTTCTGCGCGGACACATGCCATCTCTACTCCGCCGGGTACGACTTGGTCAACGATTGGGAGGGTGTATGGCATGAGTGGGACGAGAAGATAGGATTGCAGTACCTCCGCTGCATCCACCTTAACGACTCCAAGTTCCCGTTAGGCTCACGGCGGGATCGCCACGAGTGGATTGGCGAGGGAACACTCGGGCCAGAACCGTTTCGCATGGCGATGCAGGATACCCGCTTGCGGGATGTCATCAAGATCATCGAAACACCGAAAGGCGATGACGCGGCACGTAACGACCGGCGCATGTTGCGGCGGTTGAGGGCATATGCAAAAAGGACTTCCCCAAGGAGACAGCAATGATGCGGCTTCGTTCCGTATTGATTCTCATAGGTGTTGCTCTCACAGCAGGTTACCTAGTCTCAACCTCACGTCTTGCAGCGCAGGTCGCTCCGAAGCGCGTGATTCTGTTCATTGGTGATGGTGTGGGCACTAGCTATTGGACCGCAGCGGTATTCGCTGCGGACGACCTGGCGGTAAGACAGTTCTCCGTAATGGGCCTGCTCGACACGAGGAGTTCCGATAGCAGGATCACCGACAGCGCTGCGTCCGCCACTGCCTTTGCAGCCGGTGTCAAAACGTACAACGGCGCGATTGGTGTGGATCCGGACAGTAACACGGTAACCACCGTTCTCGAAGTCGCACAGCAGCGGGGGATGGCGACGGGGCTAGTGGCCACGTCCAGTATCACGCACGCCACACCTGCGGCGTTCGCCGCCCACGTACCGGACCGCGACATGGAGTACGCGATCGCGCAACAGATCGTAGAACATGAGGTGGATGTCATTCTGGGTGGCGGGCGCAGGTTCTTCGACGGCTCGACGCGACCAGACTCAATCGACCTGCTCAGCAAGATCCGGGAGCGACACACATATGTTGAGACAGCGGACGAGTTCCGTTCCCTCGACACTGACCGTGTTCGGCGACTAGTCGGCCTCTTCGCGCGCGAGCATCTGCCATCAGCGCCGCGGCGCGAGCCAAGTCTGCCAGAAATGACGGCCACGGCCATAGCAGTACTGGACCAAGCGCCCAGCGGCTTCTTCCTCATGGTGGAAGGTTCACAGCCAGACTGGCGCGGTCACGACAATGCCGTGCTAGAGGCTGTAACCGCCGAGGTGCTCGATTTTGACCGCGCCATCGCTGTGGGACTGGAATACCAGGACAGGAATCCTGAGACTCTGATCGTAGTGGTGGCCGACCATGAGACCGGGGGTCTCGCCATCCAGCTGGCGGGTGTCGATCACTTGTTGAGGGGTGCCGCAGCACGCATGGACACTACGAGGAATCGGCTCGTTGAAGCGGGGCCGGCTTTGAACAGCGCTGATCTAGCCCTACTGGACAGCACCCAGGTATTCATGGCTCGGCTCTCAAGTCGGCTGCGGCGCGAAGCACGCATTCGGACCGGTTCGAGCCAGCTAGTGGCCCGATACACCACCGGCGAACACACGGCTTCCATGACGCCACTCTTCGCAGCGGGCCCCGACGCTGAACGGTTCGGCGGCATCAAGGACAACACGCAGATCGGCCAGCTGCTGCTGGAGACAATGAGGCGATAGGCGGAACAGAAATCCCGCTCGACAGCTATATTTGCGTTACATGTTGTGTGCGATCTCCGGGTTTGGACCAATTCGCGGCACCCTGGCCGTGGCAGCTATCATCCTGCAGCTGGCTGTGCTAGGGACGTCAGGTGCTCACAACTGCACGCTGGAGCCAACTCAGCATGCTGCCTTCGAGAGCACACATACACCCGCATGCACCCAAGGGCACGCAGCAGACGGCTGTCTGCTTTGCACCATCTCCCCGGAGCTTGGGTCAGGTGAAGGAGCGACGTGGCACGGCACCCCCGGTACACGTCCTACTGGCGGAACCAGCAAGCAACGTCAAACCGCTCACGCCGCTGCACAGGGAGTCCAATCAGCCCGGGCCCCACCTTCGTCCTAGGTAGCTGAGTTGCCGGGTGGGACTCTCCCGGTATCATGTTCCACTCCCACTCACCTCAAACCCTGACGAAGACAAGCGGGAACCATGCGTATCAGGATCTGTGTACTCACGTTGCTAACGGTCGCTCTCGCTCCTGCGCCATCGCTGGCCCAGGAGACAACAAGAGCCGACTCACTAGAACAGACCGTCCGAGCCCTCAGAGCCCGACTCGACTCACTTGAACGGGTTGTCGAGCGACTGATTCGCCAAGGACGGGATACGACTCGCGCCACAGACGAGTTGGCGGCCCTTCGCGCAGCTGCGCAAGCCGCAGCACAGCAAGCACAGGCCGATGTGGACACCACCGAAACGCAAGTGAGTCGCACCCGCAATTTGAGTGGTCTAAACCCGGAGATCTCGGTGACCGGTGACGTGGTGGGCAGCTTCGCCGGCCCGGCCGACGAGCGGAATCGTCTCGGCGTCACGCCGCGGGAGTTCGAGTTCTCATTTCAGTCTGCGCTGGATCCGTACACTCGAACCAAGATCTTCGCCGCCTATGAGGAAGAATTCCCCATCGCAGGCTTCCCCGAGGACGAGGAGGCAGAGAACGGACACGCTCACGGCGGATTCCACGTTGAAGAAGCCTACGCGTATTGGGTCGGTCTACCAGGATCGATTGGTCTCAAGGCAGGGAAGTTCCGCCAGGAGATTGGTCTCTACAACCGCTGGCACACTCACGCCTTGTGGGAAGTGGACCGTCCCCTTCCGACAGTGATCTTCCTCGGGGAAGACGGGCTGATTCAGCCCGGCGTCGGGCTGACGCTACCCAGCTTTTCCGCCGGAGTTGCTACCCAGACAATCACCTTGGAGGCCACAGCAGCAAGCAACGAAGCAATGTTTCAGGACGGCGGAGACATGAGCTTCTTGGGTCGCTTCCAGAGTTTCTGGGATCTCAGCCCGAGCGCATATGTGCAGTTCGGTGCCACAGGGGTGTACGGTGAGAACGAAGATGCGGCGCTGCAGTCACGCCTCCTCGGTTTGGACTTTGCCTTCCGTTGGGCATCTCCCAACCGCGCGCTGTACCAAGCCTTTCATCTCAAAGGAGAGTGGTACTTTTCGGACAAGGACGAAGCGGGTACTACAGTGACAGGCAGTGGGGGCTATGCCCAGGCGAACTACCGACTGACTCGTAGGCTGACGTTGGGCGCACGGGGGGACTACCTACACAGCACAGAGGATCAGCCTGCCATCCACCAGATCGTGCCGAGCATCACCTGGTGGCAGAGCGAGTGGCTTTTCTTGCGCGCACAATACAACTATCTGAAGCACGCGGGAGACGGCGCGAATCACACGGTGCTTTTCCAACTCGTCTGGGCGATGGGACCACACAAACACGAGTCATACTGAGACTGAGAAACAGCAAATGCCAACAACAAACAACAGCTTGAAACCAAGACGATCTGCCATGTTCTTGAGGGGGCTCTCTCTCAGCGCCACTGCCATTTTGTTCCTCCTTCCCACAATAACGGAAGGACAGAGAAAGCCCAGAGTCGTGACCACACTACCCACCTACGCGGCCATTGCAGCGGAGGTTGCTGGTGACTTGGCGGATGTCGAGTCCATTGCGCGTGGCGATGAGGACCCGCACTTCGTCAACCCGCGACCAAGCTTCGCTGCCAGGGTCCAGCGAGCCGACCTCTTCGTGGTCACCGGTCTCGATCTCGAGCTATGGGTTCCTGCGATCCTGGACCGTGCCAACAATTCGAAAGTCGATGAAGGTGGACCAGGCCACTTGGTCGCGTACTCGGGAATCAAGCTCCTTGAGATCCCCGAGAACGTCTCCCGGGCCGGGGGCGACGTTCACGTGTTTGGCAACCCACACATTCATACAGATCCAATCAACGGGATCCTCATCGCGCGGAACATCGCGACCGGGCTCAAGCGTGTAGACGGTGACAATGCAGGCACATACGACGCCAACCTGGCAGCGTTTGAGAGGCGTGTGATGGTTAGGCTGTTCGGTGACACACTGATAGAACTCCTCGGTGCAGAGACGATCTTCAACCTCGCCCGCAGCTACGAGTTCTGGGACTTCGCACAGCAACAGACGTTCGAAGGCAAGCCTCTCACGGAGTATCTCGGCGGTTGGCTGGCAGAAGGTGCCAAGTTCAGGAACCAGCGCATGGTGTGTTACCACAAGAACTGGGCTTACTTCAGCACTCGTTTCAAGGTCGAATGTGCCATCTACGTAGAGCCCAAGCCAGGCATCCCGCCATCGCCTAGCCATGTTCGCGAGGTCATTGACTTCATCGAAGCCGAGAGGATAGAGGTTCTGTTTGCGGCCAACTACTTCAGCCGCAGTCAGGTGGAGCGGGTAGCATCCCGCACCGGCATCAAGCACGTAATGGTACCCGAGCATGTTGCCGGGGAGGAGGGCGTGGACGACTACATAACGCTCGTCGACACGTGGGTATCCCGACTGGCAGCTGCGTTCTGAACAACCGTCTCCCGGCCAACTGTGAGTCGCTAAATGCTACAACTCATGCTACCGGCCCTAGTGGCCTCGCTCATACTAGTCGGAATCCACGGCTACCTAGGCGTCCACATCATAGCCCGTGGAGTGATTTTCGTGGACCTCGCCCTGGCACAGGTGGCGGCCTTTGGCTGGGCAGCAGCTACTCTGGGCCTCGGCCAGCGCACCAGCGAGCTAACTGGACTCCCAGAAGCTGAGGCCAGTTACGCGGTGGGGCTGGGGGCCACTCTGATCGCAGCCGCTCTCTTCAGCGCCACCCGTATTAGGCACAAGTGGATTCCCCAGGAGGCGATGATCGGCATCGTGTACGTGGTCGCCTCCGCCGGCACGATCTTGCTCGCTGCACAGGCACCGCGGGGCGCGGAGCACGTGGAGCACCTGTTGACTGGGAGCCTCCTCTGGGTTACGTGGCCCCAGATCTTGAAGACGGCCGTCGTCTACGGGGTGATAGGCTCGGCGCACTGGTTCTTGCGGGATCGGTTCTTCACCATCTCTTTCAAACCGGAGGAGGCCAGACAACGAGGCTGGTCCGTTGCAGGATGGGATTTCTTGTTTTACGCTCTATTCGGTGTCGTGGTCACGTCTTCAGTGGCCGTCGCAGGAGTGTTGGTGGTATTCAGTTTTCTCGTGATACCTGCGGTAATAGCGTTCCTGTTCACTGCGAGCACCGGCAAGCTCGTGGGTCTCGCCTGGACATCGGGTACGCTGGCAACTGTCCTCGGCCTCTACGTTTCATACATTACCGATTGGCCTACCGGTCCAGTGGTCGTGTGCGCCTTCGCCCTCGCATTGATCGTCGCATTCATAGTACGGCGCGTACTGGGTCCCCAAGATGAACAGTTCTCTGAAGCTTGACGAGAAACGGGCTCCCCGACAGTTGGGGAAACGCAATGGTGTGGGGAACGCGACCAAACCGCCGCCCGCGCTCAGCCTCAATGGTCTCCGATGAGACGTTTGGTTACGGAGGCCGATGTAAGAGCCGGTCGCCACTCGGGTAAGATCCCTGTCACTCCTGACACTATTATCACGCCGGCCGCCCGCGATTTGGCCCGTCACCTTGGTGTTGCGCTCTTGGCAATACCCGCCGCCACTGGCCAGAACAGTGCACACGGTCGAGCCGTTGATCTGACGGGCATTGCCACGACCGTGGCACTTGGTGCAGACCACGGCGGGTACGCGCTCAAGGAGAATCTCACCAACTTCCTCGAGGAATTGGGCTGCTCGGTGCGTGATGTGGGTTGCCGCGACAAGGAGGTCGCTGATTACCCTGTGTTTGCAGCTCTCGTGGCAAACGCGGTGGCAGCGGGTGATGCCGAGTTCGGTATCATGATCGATGGTGCTGGAATCGGCAGTGCCATGGTCGCGAACAAGATCGCTGGCGTGCGGGCAGCTCTATGCTACGATGTGACCACTGCGGCGAATGCAAGAGAGCACAACAATGCCAATGTGCTGACACTTGGGGGTACGCTCATCGGTATACGGCTCGCTCGAGAGATCGTGCACACCTTCCTGTCCACACCGTTCGCAGGAGGTCGCCATCAGCGACGAGTGAGCATGATCAATGCGCTCGACGGATCCTAGGACATGCTTCCCTACGCTGATTTCGAAGTCATTCGAGACCCTCTCTGGAACAACATCCGGATTGATGCTGAGGCACTGTCAGTGTTGGACAGTGAGCCCTTCCAACGTTTGCGCTACGTACGCCAGCTAGGTCATGCCTTCCTGGTATACCCCGGGGCCACGCACTCTCGGTTCGAGCACGCGTTGGGCACCTATCACCTCGCGCGTCGCACCCTTGCGTTGCTGAGGGAGCGGGGCGAGCTGGATCGAGTTGATTCTGATGAAGTGGTGCTGATCCGCCTCGCGGCCTTGCTGCATGACGTCGGCCATTACCCCTTTTCTCATGCTCTCGAAGAAGCTGGCTTGCCATCTCACGAGACTCTGGCACTCACGCACCTCCACCACGATGCGCTGCGAGAGATCCTCGAGAAGACCGGCATCCCAGAGGCAGGATCCCGGTTGGCCCACCTCATCACAGGGCAGAGCAAGAGTCCGCTCCAAGGGCTGGTCTCCGGGTCGCTCGACCTCGACAAGATCGAATATCTGACACGTGATGCGAGGATGTGTGGTGTGCCCTACGGTACAGTCGATGTCGACCGGCTGCTACACTCGATAACGCTGGTCGAGCTTCCCAACGGAAGACTTACCGTGGCGGTGCACGAGAAGGGTATTAGCGCCCTCGAGTCCCTGCTGTTCGCCAAGTACCAGATGTACCGGAACGTCTACTGGCACCACGCGGTGCGAAGTGCCACGGCGATGTTCAAGCGCCTGGTGAGGGAGGCGATAGAACGCAAGTTGGTCGATGTCACCTGGTTAGCCAGGAGCACAGATGAGGAGTTGATGGAGGCACTTCGCCGTCTGCCGGATACACCGCTTGCGGTCCGGTTGCGGCACCGTCGTCTGTACAAGCGTGTGCTGGACATTCCAGCCTCGCACATCGCTCCAGGCTCAGGAGATTGGATTTCCGAGCGTTTCCACCTAGTTGGACCGGTCGAAGACCGGTTGGCCCGGGAACAGGGCATGCTTCCAGGCGAGCTGTTGGTGGACTTCCCCAAGAAACCGGAGATGTTGTCGGTGGAGTTGCCCGTTCGCACCCGCTCCGGAGAGGTCGAGCAAGTCACCAAACAGAACGGCATAGACTGGCTCGGGATTCAGCGGGTGGGTGCTGAGCTGCACACGAGCGCCAGACGGCTACGTGTGTTTTCCGCCCGGCCAGTCACCTTGACTCAACAGCAGGTGCTTTCTCTGGTTGATCTGACTGCAGCAGACGTCACGGACCACTTGCAGCCGGTCGATGCGGGAGCATCCGGTGGGAACAATACGGGCTAGATGGACCTGGCTGAGCCACCTGCCTCCGCCAACTTCCTGGCCAGCGCGCGGTAGTACCGCGCATCATCCCCACGGTCGGCCTCTTCCATGGACAGCGCACACACTTCGAGCGCATACAACAACGGCCCCAGATGTTCAGCCGCGACCTCGCCCACGGCTTCCTGATTGGGACCTGCAGGGTCATACCGCATTGGAAACCAGCAACCGTCCAGCCTAGACGATTTCCTCCAGCTTGTCGATCCGCACGATGATCACCGTGATGTTGTCGAGTCCGCCGCGCCGATTGGCCTCAGACACCAGGTTGTCCACCATTGCGGCTGGAGCATCCGTGGTGTTCAGGATCGCGAGCAACTCGTGATCCTCCAGCATTCCGGTTAAGCCATCGGAGGCTAGCAGGTAGACGTCCTGGGCCTGAAGCGTACCCATGTAGATGTCCGGCAAGACTTCGCTATTGGCACCAACGCACCGAGTTATGACGTTGCTGTAGGGATGTGTACGAGCTTGCTCCGGCGTGAGATTGCCGGCATCGACCTGCTCTTGGACGTAGGAGTGATCCTTGGTCACTTGTTCGAGTTGCCCACTCCGATACAGGTAGGCTCGGCTATCGCCCACCTGTCCGATTAGGTAGCGATTCCCATTGACGATCATCGCGGTGGCCGTCGTTCCCATCCCCCTCTTCTCAGGTTCGTTCATCGTTCGCTGGTAGATATCAGCGTTGGCCCGGATAATCGCCGACCGCATCATCTGCGTGGCTACCTGATCATCCCGCCCTATTACCCCATTCAGTCCGCGCGCAACAATCTGCACAGCCATCTCGCTGGCAACCTCCCCGGCAGCATGCCCCCCCATCCCATCGGCTACGATGAACACACCCTGTTCCGGAAGTACGAGAAAACTGTCTTCGTTCCCGGATCGGATGATCCCGATGTCTGTGCGACCAGCGCACGTGTAATGAACGTTGTGAGGCAAACTATGAGTCCGCTGAGGATGAATCGGTATGCCGCTCGTAAGTCCGCGGCGGTGATTCGGTTGACCCGATCACCTTGGTCGAACCACCTAGCTGCACATCCGCCGCGTCATCGGCCGGCTGGAAAATCGTCAGCACTGTTCCAAACCCGATGATGGCGCCGGGGGCCAACACTGTCTCGCCGGTCACCCGTTCCCCATCCACCACCGTACCGTTTGTCGATTCCTCATCGACAAGCACCCAAATCCCTTCCCTCCTCTGGATCTTGGCGTGGACAGTTGACACACTCTCGTCCGGTATGACGATATCGTTGTAGTTGGCCCTGCCCACGTTTACTACTGGAACCCGAATCTTGAATCGTGTGCCCCTGAGCGGCTCGGACCGGACCGTCAGCCATGCCAGCACGGGCGGCGCGCTCGGTTTGGAATCCAGTGAATCGACCGTCCTTTGTGCCGCAGAAGCCTCGAACACCGGTCCCTCTTTCTCACTCCCGCGAGGGTGGAACCGCTCCACCGAGTCCCGACCTGTGTCGGTTGTGCGAGGTGCGGCATCGCTGAGCGGTTCGCGCGTCACGCCCGCCTGGGCCGGACGAGCCGGCCGCGCAACGTGCGGAAAGGTCTCCTTCCGGGCTCCTGATGGCCGGGCGGGCCCTGCGGTCGGAACCGCCGGAGGAACCACCCTCGGTGCATCAGGGGGCTGTTTCCTTGCCTCCGTGGGAATCCCAATGAGTGTGTCAGCAAGTCTCCGCTGTGCACCCCGGGGCGGCGGAGAAGGTGAATCTGCTGCAGCACCCTGCCTGCCCTGCTCCGGCGCCGCGCCATACATCGTGTCCGCGAGCCGCCGTTCGGCCCCGGGGGCAGCCTGAGGTGGCTGCCTGGGTTGCGGCCGCGGAACCACCGGTATCCCATGCATTGTGTCGGCCAGTCGATGTATGGCCCCCGGTGGAGGCTCGGGCGGTTCCGCAGGGGGTGATTCCATAGAGGCCTGCGGCTGCAATGATGGCGGCGACGACGGTTCACGTGCTGCTGGCTTCGCCAACTCGGGGGGCGGGACAGACACCGGCGGATCGACCCGTTCCGGCCGCGGTGCTTCAGCTGGCAGCGGCGCAACAGGTTCTTCGATCTGCTGCACCGGTTGCCGCTCGATGGGTTCGCTCACCGCATCGGCGTAGAACCGGAATTCGTCGTCGCCACACTTCACGACGTCAGCTCGAGCGAGTACTCGCTGCCCCTGAACCCGCTCGTTGTTCACCCAGGTACCGTTGGTGCTGCTATCAATCAGGATGTAGCCCTTTGGTGTTGCGACGATCTCCGCGTGCCTCCGCGACACGTTCTTGTTGGGCACCACGACGTCACAGCCGGCATCGCGTCCCAGCAGAAGAGACCCGCCTGAGATCGAGTATTCTCTCCCGTCGGTCAGCGAGACAAGCCTACCACCAGTCCCGGCAGTCGCTACCTTGGATGCGGACCTCTTCAAAGCTGCCTGCATCATTGCCGGATCCAGGGCCTGCATGAAATTGGTGCTCCCGCCGCGCCGGTCCTCCACGAACAACAGTTCCTGACCAACCAACTCGATCTTGTCACCGTGGAGCAGAGGAGTCGGCTGCGGCCCAAGGCGCACACCGTTGATCAGTATCTCAGCTTCCGGTGTAGCCCTGCGAATCACCACCTGTCCATCCGGAGTGCCTTGCAGGATGGCACCTCGCAACTGGATACTCTCTTCGCCGAACGTGACTCGGTTCTCCGAGTCACATCCTAGGGCAACATCTCCCAAGGGTATTGGGTGCCGCCGCCCATCGATCTCGAGATATGACATCCAGTCTGTCCTTCAGTCGTAGTACCAGATCGAAAAGTTACCCCGGCGCCCTGGGGCGTGCAACTCGACGCTCTCCCAGGGTTACAGCGGTATCTTTTGTTCCTGCAATGAGTTGGACGAACGGTCCTCGGCTCCCTTCAACCAGTTCCAGAAGACAAACGAGCCGACGCCAACCGTCAGATAGCTAACCACCATACGCCACAACAGGATGTACGAGGGCGTCAGCTCCCGCGGCACGTATATCGACATTACGGCTGCCGACAGGAGCTCGGCCAGGCCAGATCCACCTGGGGTCGGTGCAAAATAGAGCAGAAAGACTATGAACGTCTGCAACAGCAATACATCAACGAACGGCGCATGGATGTTCAGCATTCGCAGTACCACGTAACCCGCCAGGAGCCGGTTGGCCTGGGCTGCCCCGGTCAAGAGCACACCCAGCATCATTGCGAACCATCCCCGTCCGTGGAAGAAGGCCACCAGTGCCAGGTGGGCCCGATCGATACCCTCCTCAATGATCGCTAGGTGCGATACTAGCCCCGCGCTGCCTCGTTTTGTCAGACGCCGCGTTAGGCTGCGCGCAAAGCGGCGAGCGAGCCCCGGGAATATGATCACCAGCAGGATCACTACCCCCACCACGATGAAGCCGCCCAGACTAATGCGGAACAGATCGTTCAAAGTGATGGACTGGCCGAGTACACCATGCTCCTCAAGCGACCGCCCGGCCCCCAGGAGCACCGCCACCGGACCGGCCACGGAGAAGAAAAGCACAGTTGTGACAAATGTCATCAGCGCGGATATCATCGCCTCCGGTAGCGGGATACCGCTGCGCTTCATGGCATAGATCATCATCGGTCCGGCACCCGTCTGGGACGGCGTGAGATAGCCGCCCCAGGTGGCCATTCCACCGGCTAGCACACAACCCTTGAGTGAGGCCGGACGGTATACGTGGCGCGCCATGACCCAAGCTCGTAATCCCCCTCCCCACCAGTCATGAGACGCAAGGAGTATTCCCACCGCGACCCAGCCCCATTTGAGCGAAACCATCGCCTGAAGAAATCGGTCGAGGTTGTTGCCGTACAACAGCATAGCCCCGAATCCTATCAGGGATATCAACGCGAAGAGCTCGAGACCCCTGCGGAGGATGCGCGGCGTGACTATGGTCGCCATGTCGGAGGCCAAGCTACGGCTTCAGATACGACCCCGTCAACTTCGGGCCCTGTTGGTGCCACAGCGGCTCGGCTATGCTTCACCCCATGCCGGCCGACTCCATCACAATCCGCGGAGCCAGACAGCACAATCTCAAGGGAATCACTGTTCAGATTCCCCGACATGCGCTGACTGTCATTACCGGCCCTTCCGGATCAGGCAAGAGTTCTCTTGCCTTCGACACACTCTATGCCGAGGGTCAGCGCCGGTATGTGGAGTCGCTCTCGAGCTACGCCAGGCAGTTCCTCGAACGGTTATCGCGACCTGACATCGACGGGCTCTCCGGCATTTCCCCGGCCGTAGCCATCGAGCAGAAGAATCCCAGCACATCGAGTCGGTCAACTGTCGGGACGGCGACAGAGATCTTTGACCACTTGCGGCTGCTGTGGTCGAAGGTCGGCAAGCAGTTCTGTCACGTATGCGGCTCTCCTGTGATTGTCGACTCTCCCTCCACCGCTGCCGGTCGTCTCCTGTGCCTGGGGCTGGGGCAAACGGCTATCATCACGTTCGCCATTCCTCGGTCCACTCGAGTGAGTCACCAGCTCATTCTCGAGAACCTCCAGGCCCTGGGATTCGTACGCGTGGTCGTCGAGAGCACGGTGTATCGAATCGACGAGCTACCACCAACAGTCAAGTTGGATGGCGATGACGTTCAGGTTGCAGTAGACAGACTCGAGTTGGACCCCTCCAACCGCGGTCGCGTTGCCGACTCTCTCGCACTTGCCTTCGCGGAAGGAGACGGTCAGAGCAACGTGATCACGCCGGATCGAACCTATCACTTCTCTCAACACCCGCGTTGCACCGACTGTGGCACCGCAGCCATCGCACTGAGTCCGACCCTGTTCTCCTTCAACAACCCGCGTGGTGCCTGCCCCGCATGCAATGGGTTCGGGGCCGTGCTCGAGTACGATGAGGCTCTGGTGGTGCCGGACCCGGAGCGCACTCTTGCTCAGGGAGCGATCGACCCCTGGACAAAACCTCGCTACGCCAACCGACGCCGCATGCTCAGCGATGCGGCACAGCACGAAGGCATTCCATTTGATGTGCCGTGGCGGAGCCTGCGCGCCTCACAACGGCGGTCGCTGCTGCACGGTAAGGTCGGGCGCTTCGTCGGCATCTTCCCGTTCCTACGGAACCTCGAGAGGAAACGTTACAAGCAGTACATCCGCGTATTCCTCAGGCAGTATCAAAAAGCCTATCCCTGTCCGGAATGCGGCGGTGCGCGACTGAGACCTGAAGCGTTGGCCGTGCGCGTCCATTCCGCGTCGATCGGCGAGGTGAGCGCACTCACAGCAGACGAGCTCAAGACGTGGCTGGAGAACCTCGAGTTGACCGAGTTCGATACTGCTGTCGCTCAGACGGTTCTGAAAGAGCTGGCAGATCGGGTACAATTCCTGTGTGACGTAGGTGTCGGCTACCTGTCACTGGACAGGCTGACTCGCACGTTGTCCGGCGGTGAGGCACAGCGGATAAGTCTGGCGAACGCTCTCGGCGCGAGTCTCGTCGACACACTCTACGTACTCGACGAACCCTCGATCGGGCTACATCCACGAGACATCTCCCGCCTCCTGGTGTTGCTCCAACGGCTACGTGATGGTGGCAACACCGTCGTCGTGGTGGAGCACGATCCGGCAGCTATCCGCGCCGCCGATCACATGATCGAGTTGGGCCCAGGGAGCGGTGAGCACGGTGGGGAGCTGGTCTACTGCGGATCGGTGGCAGGAGCCGAACGCGCCGACACCCTAACCGGGAAGTACCTCGCCGGGGCAAAGCGTATTGCCGTACCCAGCTTCAGGCGCCCCACCGCTTCCGGTTGGCTCAAAGTCGAGGGTGCCCGACTGCACAACATCAGCGATGTCGACGTTGCTATCCCACTGGGCACGCTGACCGTCGTCACGGGCGTGTCCGGATCCGGCAAATCCACGCTGGTGCACGATATCCTCTACCGGCAGCTCGCAGCGAGAATCAAGGGATCGCACGGCGCGAAGGAACATCTAGGAGAGCCAGTCGGCCACGTCGGGAACCTAATCGGTTGGGAGCAACTGAATGACGTCGTTCTCATCGACCAATCGCCGATAGGACGGACTCCCCGGTCCAATCCGGTGACCTACGTGCGCGCGTTCGATGAAATCCGTTCGCTGTTCGCCGCCCAACCACTAGCCCGGGCCAGGGGCTACACACCTGCAACGTTCAGTTTCAACACGAGCGAGGGTGGGCGGTGCAAGGCGTGTGACGGAGCCGGATTCATCCAGATCGAGATGGTCTTCATGGCCGACGTGTTCATCCCCTGCGAAAGCTGCGAAGGCTCTCGCTATGAAAGGGAGGTCTTGGACGTTGGCATCAAGGGCCTGTCGATACACGACGTGCTCAACCTCACCGTAGATGCCGCAATTGTCCGATTCCGGCACCAAGAACGACTGGGGAGAATGCTCTGGCACCTGCAGCAGGTGGGACTCGGCTATCTGCGTCTGGGGCAGCCGGCCACGACGCTGTCAGGCGGCGAAGCGCAGCGACTCAAGATAGCCCGGCAGCTCGCGGGGGCCCGCCGCAGGGGAGACCGCCGCCTCTACGTCATGGATGAGCCAACCACGGGACTCCACCTTGACGACGTCCGGACGCTCATCAAAGTGCTCGACCGACTGGTGGATGCGGGGCACACTGTGTGGGTCATCGAGCACCACCTCGATATCATCAAACGCGCCGATTGGATCATCGATATGGGCCCCGAAGGCGGCCCCAATGGGGGGCGAGTAGTGGCACAAGGAACGCCAGAAGAGGTTGCTGCGACGGAGACACACACAGCCTCGTATCTGCGGCACGTCCTGGACCTGGATCGCCTGGCAGCTCAGGCCCGTGCCGGCTGAGCTTCAGTGCGGTCCACCCGTCTCGTCCCTCTCCATATACGAGGACGTGGCGCGAAGGTCAAGATGACTGTTGACCCATTCTCTGCAGGTCACAATCTTAGGGCCATGCGAATCCTCTATTCATTACTGCTAGCGACCGTTCTCGCCGCACCCAGCCCAGCACAGGAACAGCGCCCAATAGTCACTCCCAGCGTCTCTACGTACACGCTGCAGCCTGGTGACGTTCTGCGGGTCGAGGTCTGGGGTCAAGAACAGTTCTCGGGACAGTTCCAGATCGACGAGAACGGCAGGTTCCACTACCCGTTGTTGGGCGACATCGACACGAGAAACCTCAGTGTCGCCCAAGTACGCGACAGCGTTAGGGCTGGCCTCGGGAAGTTGTTCAATGCACCGTTTGTGACTGTGACCCCCCTGTTCCGAGTCGCTGTCTTGGGAGAGGTGCGGGCGCCGGGCCTCTATACGGTCGATCCGACACTCACTGCAATCGACGTAGTAGCCATGGCGGGTGGAGCCAACCAGGACGGCAACACGAGTCGGATCAGACTGCTTCGCCTCGATGAGCAGGAAGAAATCAGCGTGGAGGAGGCCATGCGGGGCCGCACGCTCGCGGAGATAGGTGTTCGGTCGGGCGATCAGGTGTTCGTCCCCCGCAAAGCAATCACCACGACCGAGTGGTTCCTAATAGTCCAGATCGCACAGCTAGCCCTGTCGCTGGCCATCTTCATCAACACCATGTGACTTGGGTCGCTTGCGTGGTGGTTGAGGACGAATTAGACTGCCTTCCCGCATTTCCCCGCCTAGTGGTAGGAGGGGCATAGCCACAGTGGGTTGAGTAGCGGCAAAGGGGGGCCAACGAACAATCCGGAGTAGCTCAGCTGGTAGAGCAGACGGCTGTTAACCGTCGGGTCGGGGGTTCGAGTCCCTCCTCCGGAGCTAGGAATTGACGATTGACGATTGACGAACGGGTTGGCCAGCAGGCTGACCCGTTTGGTTTTTTGGGTGGGACATCCGACGAGACACGGGCTCATCGAGCAGAGAACTGGCTCTGCTCGATCTGGTGCCGGACTCACCCGGCGATGCCGTTGGCAGCTCGGGCTATCGCGAAGAACCTGGCCAAAGACCGTGCACACCGATACTATGAGCCGGTGCCGCCTGCTGCTGCATCACATTGCGGCCTGTGACAGCACACCAATCGCCTGTCCCATCGTACCGATCCGCGGAAGGAGGTCGTGACCTTGGAGGTACGCCTCAGCAGGGAAATGCGGCTCATCGACGTCACCATGATCGGTGTCGGAGCCATGATCGGTGCCGGGATCTTCGTGTTGACGGGTATCGCCGCCGGTGTCGCCGGCCCCGCACTCCTCGTGGTCTTCCTGCTGAACGGTATCGTCGCGCTGCTCACAGCAATGGCGTACGCAGAGCTTGGGAGCGCGATTCACGGTGCGGGTGGCGGATATCTGTGGATCAAGCGGGCTCTGCCCGACCCCAGCGGGTTCGTCGCCGGTTGGATGGACTGGTTCGCACACGCAGTAGCCTGCTCCCTCTACGCACTGGGTTTTGGCGCGTATCTCCGCGAGGTGCTGGCAGTGTCCGGTGTGCCGGACTACTACCTCGGCGGAGTCGAGAAGTGGCTCGGCGTGATCGCGTGCATCATCTTCTCGTACATCAACTTCCGTGGAGCATCCGAGACCGGGCGGGCGGGCAACGTGGTGACCGTGGGCAAGGTTGCGATCATCGGAGTGTTCATCCTGGCGGGTCTTTGGACCATGGCCCAACGGACGGGATGGCAGGGTTCCTTCACTCCATTCATGACGAGTGGCTGGACCGGCGTGTTCGCGGCGATGGGGCTGACCTTCATCGCGTTCGAGGGCTACGAGATCATCGCCCAGACGAGCGAGGAAGTCGACAATCCCAGGCGCAACGTGCCACGGGCGGTCTTCCTTTCCCTTCTGATAGTCGTTCCGATCTATCTCCTCGTGGCCTTCGTCGCCATTGGAGCGGTAGTACCGCCGGATGGGATGAATGTCACCGAATACCTGGCTCAGGAGAAAGAAGTGGCACTGGTGGCTGCCGCCGAGCAGTTCGTGGCGGGAGGTGCGCTGGTGATTCTGGTGGGCGGCTTGCTGTCCACCTTGTCCGCCCTCAATGCGACTATCTACTCGTCTTCCCGGGTGGCCTTCGCCATGGCCCGCGACGCCAGCCTGCCCCGGGCGCTTGCGGACGTGCACGAGACCCGGGCCACACCGCATGTCTCAATCGCGATATCGACGCTGCTGATCATCGGGATGGCAGTGATGCTGCCGATCGAGGACGTGGCGGCATCGACCGGTGTCCTGTTTCTGTTGATTTTCGCCGGCGTGAACGTGGCGCTTATTCGCCTCCGCAAGACCCATCCTGAGCTACCGCGCGGTTTCAGGGTCCCGTTGGTACCGCTCGTTCCGCTCGCCGCGATCGCCATGATGTTGTTCATGTCGGTGATCGTGTTTATCAACTACCCGTTGGCAGCCGCTACGACCGTCGGATGGGTCGCCGTCGGCTCGATCGTGTACTACAGATTCAGCCGGCACCGAGAGGCAGCTCTGACGGCGCGCGAAGCATGGATGGAACGCATCGAGCGCAAGGAGTATCGCGTACTGGTCGCGATCTCCAGCCCGCGGACGGTCGAGACCCTGATGGAAGCTGGTCTGGCGGTGGCGAAGCAGCACAATGGCGACCTCGTGGCGGTGACGGTAGCCGAGGTGCCGGAAGGCGACACCCTGGTAGCCCCGCAGAGGCTGCTCGATGAGCTCGAGCCCGTGCTCGACCGAGCCGTTCGCTATGCCGAAGCAAACGGCATTGCGGCCGCACCGGTGATCAAGATCGGGCGTCGGATCAGCCACGGCATAGTCCAGACCGTCCGTGAGGAGCAGTGCAATTTCCTGGTTATCGGACAGCCGCATACCCAATCCTTCTTTGAACGCGTCGTGTCGTCTATCGTGGAGCGCGTGCTGCAGGATGTCCCCTGTCAGGTGGGCGTGGTCTACGGTACGATCGTGCCCTCCAGCGTGAGCCGCATCGTGGTGCCGGTGACAACCGGCGCCAACTCCGAGTTGGCCGCAGAGCTGGCACCGGCTTTGGCAGAGCGGTTTGGCGCACGGATACGGCCGATCACGGTGATTGAGCGGGGCTTGCCGCGCGACAAGGTGGACAACTTCGTGGCCCAGGCCAGGCAAACGTTGCAGGTCGCCGGTTGCCGTGAGGAGTTGGAGGTACTTAGGCGGCGTCAGATCGGTCGTGGGCTGGTGGGTGCCATCCAGCCCGGAGACCTGGTGCTCGTCGGCGCTCCGAGCAGCGGGCCCGTGGTACCGCTAGTGGGCGACACTATTCCGGCCCTCATGGCCAAGGGAGGCCGAGTGCCGGTGATGGTGGTGCGTGACGTGGAGGAGAAGAGGGCCCGGCGCTTCGAGCGCGTGTTCTTCTTGAGGAGCGAGAGTAGCCATGCAAACACCAGAGCTTAGCCCTCAGATCGAACTCAGCCAGCGCTTCACCGACTACCTTCCGACGCTGTTTGGCGGCGTAGTCGTGCTAGCACTGGGAGTCGCCGCTGGCTGGGTGGCCAAGCGCGCGTTGATCCGGATCTTGATCTGGCTCAGACTGGACCGCCTCGGTGGGCGCTACGGCTGGAGAGCGGCGTTCGGCAAAGGTGACGTGCGGGCCGCTCTGTACGAAGTGCTGGGCACGATCACGATGGTCCTGGTCTCGTTGGTCTTTCTCCAGGAAGCCCTGCAGATATGGGGCCTGATCGCGTTATCCGAAGTGATCGACCGGTTCATCCTGTACGCGCCGAACCTGGCATTGGTGAGCCTGATCGTCGGCGCAGGATGGTGGCTGGCTGCAACGCTCGCACGGCGTGTGGAGGAAGCGTTGGAGGAAGAACAGATCGGCAAGGCGCCGCTGCTCGCAAAAGCTCTCAAGGGCGCCATGCTTGCCGTGGTGGGCGCGCTCGCGTTGTGGCAGTTGAACCTCGCGCGGGAGATAGTGCTGGCGGCGTTCCTGATTGCTTTCGGAGCGATGGGCGTGGCCTTTGCCATTGCAGTTGGACTCGGCTCTGCGAAGGCCGTGCAACGCGGCCTCGAATCACTGTTCCGCTCGCAGGACAAAGAGCAGTAGACGATTGACGATTGACGATTGACCCTGGCCCTCCCTCCCTAATTCCAGCGCCCAACCGAAGGCACTAGATTCGAGCCAGGTAACCGAACACTACGACGCAACTCGGAACGTCAATGGCTCTGAAGGAAGACCGAACGAATCCAGCTAGTTTGAACGAGCAGACTGTGCTGCGGTTTGCGGACGCCATGCACAATGCGGAGATTCCGGCGCACAAGCAACTCGTGCTCGAGATGCCGGAACAACCTGATGATGCCACGTGCGGCCCGACCTGCCTGCACGCGGTCTACCAGTTTCACGGGGACGACATCCCGCTGGATCAGGTGATTCGTGAGGTCACACATCTGGAAACCGGCGGTACGTTGGCCGTACTCCTTGCGATACACGCTCTCCGACGCGGTTACCGGGCCACCACCTATGCCTACAACCTGAGAGTCTTCGATCCGACTTGGTTTCAAGGCAAGAACATCGACATCGCGGCGCGCCTGCGTAAGCAGATCGAGGCCAAGCACGACCCTAGGGTGCGCTACACATCCGAGAGATACCTGGAGTACCTGTCGCTCGGCGGCAAGTTGCGATTCGAGGACTTGACACCGGCGTTGATCCGACGGCACCTGAAGCGCGACCTGCCAATTCTCACCGGTCTCAGTTCCACCTACCTGTACAGTTGTGCACGTGAGTCCGGGGTGAAGCAGTTGAGTGCCGATGATGTCGGGGGCGAACCCGTCGGACACTTCGTGGTCTTGAGTGGATACGATGTGGTCCGGCGACAAGTTCTCGTCGCAGATCCGCTCCAGGTCGATCCCGATTTCAGGACCCAGCACTATTGGGTCGCAATGCAGCGACTCCTGGGAGCCGTGCTACTCGGCGTGCTCACCTACGATGGAAACCTGTTGGTACTGGAACCCCCAGCTCGTCTCAAGGGCCGCCCTTGATCCCGCTAGTGGTAGTCGAGAACACGTCTAGGTGGCCCCTGCAAATTCCCGGTGCCGAGGTCGTGTCCGCGCGCGCCTACCTCACCGACCGGAAGTTCCTGGAATTGCCGCAGGCCACCGTCTACAATATGTGCCGGTACTACGGCTACCAGACCTTGGGCTACTACGTCTCCCTGCTCGCTGCCGCCCGCGGCCACAAGCCGATGCCGTCGGTCGACACCCTGCAGGCCCTCCGGATCTCACCGCTCGTACGTACGGTATCCGAAGATCTCGAGGAGATGATTCAGCGGTCGCTCGCGCCGCTCAGATCACCGAAGTTCGAGCTGAGCATCTACTTCGGGCGCAATGTCGCCAAGCGATACGATCGCCTGAGCAAGGCACTGTTCAACCAGTTCCCCGCCCCGTTCCTGAGAGCGCAGTTCGTGAAGAAGGACATCTGGGAACTGACCAGCATCCGACCCATTGCGACCAAGGAGATCCCGGACACCCACATAGACTTCGTCCTTGCCCGGGCGGCGGAGTACTTCGCCCGGCCGTCGCGACGCACGCGGACCAGGCGCTCGTTCAAGTACGAGATGGCAATCCTGTTCAATCCGGAGGAGGACGACCGCCCGTCTGATCCCGTGGCAATCCGCAGGTTCATCCGCGCTGCGAGAAAGCTGGACCTCGACGCTACCGTGATCGGACCTGACGACTACGGCAGGATCGCGGAGTTCGATGCCCTGTTCATCCGCGAGACGACCTACGTGAATCACCACACATACCGCTTCG